>Ga0302325_10028236_pt1 | contig 11611 bp, 7 predicted proteins | sample Palsa_T0_2_FD_201948 | JGI IMG/M metagenome (GOLD analysis project Ga0302325, IMG submission 201948) | Peat permafrost microbial communities from Stordalen Mire near Abisko, Sweden - Palsa_T0_2 | ecosystem: Environmental > Terrestrial > Soil > Palsa > Peat permafrost | place: Sweden: Abisko... | reverse complement strand
GTCCCGCAAGCGTTACCAGCAGCGTGTGCTCGACGTTGTGGTAGAGCGCGTCGCTATTTCCAATGCATTCAAGCGCGATACGAGCCGCCGACGGCACGATTTCAGCGAGAAGCGTCTGCGACGACCCGAACCGACGGCGCATATAGGAGCCGAGAAACTCTTCCAAGGCATCTGCCGCTAGCTCCGGTAACGTCATCATTGTTGCTACCCCGCTTCGATGACCTTCCTCGCGTCTATTCATCCTTATTCATTGCCAGTCTGGTCAGCATAGCTGCTTCTCCAGCCATCGACCAATGTCAAATACACGTTCAGGAAATATTTTCGGTGCCCCTCCTCCGCGCACCTCAGAATAGACAGCCGCGCTAGGTTAATGCCGGGGTGGGCCGACGGAGCTCTCGACGTTACGATTTCTTCGAGTACGAACACCCAAGCCTGCTATTCCGTTGCTGCGCTGCGTGCAGCAAAAAATACTTGCGGGTGTGAACCAGTTCACAATGGGCCGATAAGCCTTCTGCTTAGATCTTGGGATCAATCGCGCAGCAAAGGGGTATAAGGCCGCCCAATAAAACCGTTAAGTTTTTCGTTGCCGCTTGGTGTGTCTGGAGGCGCTTTGTTGCCAAGGCTACCGACGATGGCGGCCGATATTTCTGGAGGAGACGATGATCCCGCCGATAAGCTTCGGTTTTTTCATTGAAACCCTCGATAAGGGCACTCTGCCGTGAGCATGTGTCCTGTTTGCTCGGCCCGCGTCGCACGCAAGCACCGGTATTGCCCGCAATGTGGCGCCAGTCTCAACGGCGCCGTCGACAAGTCTTACCCACTCCTGCCCCCGAACGGAATGGCTCGCGATGCGCGACCCATCGAACGAGAACAACATCCCAGGTTACGGGCGCCGAAGATGTTGACGGAGAACAAACAGGTGAGCGTGCTGTTCGTTGACGTTTGCGATTCGACCTCGTTGTTGCAGCATGCGGACCCGGAAGAGTCCCGAGACTACCTTGGTAAGGCACTGAACCTGTTAGTCGACGCAGTCGAAACCTTTGGAGGCACCATCAGCCAATTGCTCGGAGATGGTCTTGTTGCATTGTTCGGTGCCCCCTTGGCGCAGGAAGATCACGCTCTGCGAGCTTGCATGGCTGCTCTCAAAATGCAGAGGTCAACCATTCCCGGCTACGAAGCCCGTGACGTTACCAGCCCCACGCTCCGCATCGGCATCAACTCCGGCGAGGTACTAGTAGGCATTGTCGGGCAATACCAGTGGTCACACTACGGGGCGGATGGCAAGACCATACACATTGCATCGCGGCTTGAGAAAATGGCGACCCCGGGCAGCATATTAGTCAGCGCCTCGACGCAGCGCTTGGTTGCGCAGCAGATCGACACGCGGCCGATCGGCGCGCGCCCCGTACGCGGATTAACCGCTCCGATCGAGCTCCATGAAGTCGTGGTCGGGACGGAAAGCTCGGCGGCCGCGCCTTTGACGCGAAAGCAGCGATGGGCGCCTCTCGTCGGACGCGAGGATTCATTGAAGATGCTAGGGAGGACCATCGAGACCGTTCAAAAGGGCGCAATGCGAACGATCGGGTTGCGAGGTGATGCCGGGATTGGAAAATCCCGCCTAATCGCCGACTGGACAGGCAGTCTCTCGGGTCAAGGCGTGGACGTTTGCGTCAGCCAGGCAAGAGGGTATGCGAGCACGAGAGCCTATAGCACCGCCGCTGACCTGATCGCGAACATGGTGGGGCTGCCTCGCATCAGCGACACCGAAGGAAAACAAATTGCAATGCAATCATTGGTCGCGAAATGGCCCGCTGAGGGCGCGGACCATCTGGCGGCGGTGAGTGATCTGCTCGGACTGGCAGCGCCGAACGAGGCATGGCTGGCATTGAATCCAGCACAGAGGCGGCGTCGGATCGGCGAGGCTCTGCTGTGGCTTGTACGCAGGCATCTAAAGGCAGGACCCTTCGTGCTGGTGCTTGAGGACGTATTTCTGGCCGACCGCGAGAGCCAGCGGCTGTTCGAGTCTTTGATTCCACGGCTCGAGGGGCTGCCGGTCTTGATCTGTGTCAGCTATCGCTCGGATTTCGAACACCCCTGGGGTCAGGCTGCGTGGTTCACCGAGCATTTGGTGGAGCCCCTGCTGGATGGCGAGATGCTCGCTCTCGCCCTCGCCTTGCTTGGCGATGATCCTTCCATGCTTGGAGTTACGAGTGAACTGGTTCGGCGCGCCGACGGCAATCCCTTCTTCTTGGAGCAGCTGATCATCACGCTTATCGATGACGGATCGCTCGAAGGAACGCCGGGAGCCTACCGTTTGCAGAAGCGTCTCGGAGAGTTACGAGTCCCGGGCTCCATTGCCGCCGTGATAGATGCGCGGGTTGATAGGCTGCCTGATGCCGCGAAGTCGGCGCTGGAGGCCGCCAGCGTTCTAGGTGATCCCATTACGCGAGAACTGATTGCCGCGATGCAGGGGGTAGATCTTGCGCGTGCGGAAGAATTACTGGGTCTTTGCCTCTCATCCGGGTTACTGACAACCCCCGATCAGGCGGGCAGTTCAATCGAGGCGCACGCATTCATATTCCGTCACGCGCTGGTGCGAGATGTCGTGCTCGGAACCCTCACCCGCGCCCGCCTCAAGACATTGCATCGACTGGCCTTCCTGGCCTTGCATTCACAGCCAGGTTCTGACGATGCGGATGCTGCGCCAGCGCTCGCTCATCACGCCTTTAGGGCCGAGGAGTGGGAGCATGCCGCAAGATTCGCCGTCAAGTCGATGGCGCGTGCCATATCGCGCTCGGCCAATCAGGAAGCCATGCAGCTGTTCGAGATGGGCATTGAAGCCTCCCGCCGTGCCGATGGCGAGTCCACAGCACAAGCCTTGGAACTCGCGCTTCGACTGGAAGCCATCGGCGCCATGCTGGCTCTTGGGCAGATCGACGAAATTTTCAACAACATGGGACGCGCCGAAGCCATCGCTGCGCAGCTGAACGATCAGCGCGCACGGGCATCGGTTTTGACGCAGACGGCGGTGTTTCTCTGGATGCGCGGGCGATTCGGACAAGGCCTTCGGCACGCCTCACAGGGCCTGGAAGCGGCCCGCCTTGCGCAACGACGTCACATGGCGATGGCGGCACATCAGACACGCCTCATGAACTTTCACGCTCTCGGGCGGTACTGTGAGGCGGCCGCAGAAGGCCGTGTCGTGCTCGCCGACTACGGACCCGAGTTGGCTCGGCACGATGTCCAACCCGGATGGGCTGCCATTCCCATCATTAACCTGTACGCGTTCCATGCGAGCACGCTGAGCCGCCTTGGTGATTACGAAACCGCGGAAGAAGTTTGCGTCTTAGCCTACAAAATTCTGTCGAAGGTCAACCACCCGTATTCACGTCTATTGATCGACACGGTCCAAGGGCAAATCTGGATGGAGAAAGAGGAACTCGACAAGGCTGAGGCCTTGATGCGGAAGGCCGTGCAGCAATGCATGACGCACAACGTGCCGACCATGCTGGCCCCTTGCACCGGAACACTGGGTCGGGCACTTGCGCGCAATGGCAAAGCGTCCGAGGCTGCGCCCCTACTCGAAAAGGGTTTCACCGACCGCATCTGCGATGCAGCCGGCCCTTACGGCAGGATCTTCATGCGAGTCGGCTTGGGTGTCGCCTATCGCAACCTTGGAAGGCTGGACGATGCGACCCGCGTCGGACGCAAGGCAGTCGAGCAAGCCGGCGAAGAGTACGGGCACCGCACGGAAGCCCTTTACGAGTTGGCCGAGACGCTGCGGCATGCTGGTGATGTAGCAGGTGCAGACGATTGCTTCATGCAGACTTACGAGGCGGCGTGTCATCTGGGGATGCCCTATTACCAAAAGCGAGCTGCAGCAGCCCTTCCAAAATTGCACGAGAATCGGCAGCAAGCATGAAAATCTCCACCTGCACTCCCGATGCCATGCCGCCGGGCGTTCGCGGCCTTCTCTTCGGTGGCTTTTGTTGGCTGAATCGTCACATCATCGTTTTGCGCGGGATCGGAGCACTGCTTCGACTTTGGCCCTCCCTCGGTGGTCGGTTTGGCTTGGCGGCACGCGCAAGCGCCGTCAAAGGCGTACTGACAAGACCGCGGAGTTTTTCAAATCGCGCGCACGCGCCCAACCTAGTGGCTGGCGACTATCTCATCGCAATGGATCCCGGCCCCACCTATGATGCCGACAGGGATTTGCTCGAGCGGCGGTTGGCCGTTCTGAACGTTCAGGCCGATGCTGATCGGGAGGCTCAGAGGCGTGTCGTTGAACTGAGGCAACTTGGAGAGAAATCTTTCGATCTCATCGAGGACTACCTTATGTGGATCGCGTTTCACGCCATTCAACCCGTATTCGGTACAGCCGCGAGCGAGGTGGCCGCGGGCGCGGGAGGGAATGTTAATGATACGGGACTCCAACGGCAGTATCTTCTGGAGATCCGATATGTTGCGGGTCAACTTCTGGCCGGCAGCTTGTCTACACCGGGCATCCAGCAAAGAGCAGAGGTCCGCGCGGATTCGCTGCGCACGCGCATCGAGGGTGTGAGCGAAGACATTCGTAAAGCCTGGAGTGTGTCAAGTTCCTTCGAGGACATTGACCGAAACGCGGTGGGCCTCACCTGGGTCTCGCATCCAGTCACGGTGCAGTCCGGCGCCCTCGTCGTCCAAGAGCTTTTGAGCCGCCCAAGAGTCTACCGAACTCTTCGATTGCTGGCAGCAAAAGCCGGGAACCGCGTGTGGGAGGACAGCGGCTTCCGCAAATGCGTGCGAGACCACGTGCTCGAGCTCATGCGGTTCCGGCCGATCTTTCCGCTGCTTGCTCGCGATGTCCCACGCGACACCGAATTCGAAACGGGCGGCCGCAACAATGCCCAGTGCCGCGGTGGCGGGAGCGTCGCCATTTGGTCGATCGCGGCGTTGTTCGATCCGCGCGCAGTTCCTGATAGCGGCCGATTCTGTCCGCATCGCAATTGGGGCAACGAAGAAAGCTTGCGCTGGTTGATGTTCGGATACGGCCACCGCCAGTGCCCTGCCAAGGACTATGCGGTCGACATCCTGACGAGCGCCCTGATCGGCTTGCTGAATATGCCGGAGCTGCGATTGGCGCGCGAGGATGGCAAGGCGATCACCTACGACGGACCGCTGATGTCGCGCATGCGCCTGCGCTTCGCTCGGAAGGCGTGAAAGGGCAGCCATGTTGATGATCGTCCGCCAGCAGATGATCTGCATCATTGCGCCGGCCTGGCCTAGCGCAGCCGGCCATATCCGGTCGGAGACCGTCCACAGGTCGCTGGACCAACTCTTCCGCGAGGTCGAGGTCGTGCACTTCGCTTCGATTGCGCTGTTGCCTGCGATGTACGATGCGCAGGACGAAAAGCCGTCGCTGATGCTCGAGCTTGCCGTCGAGGAGGGCTTATGTCCGTACGATCTGCTGTATCGTCTCGTCAATCACCCAAGCGGTGCGATGTGGTCGCTCTACGACGTGTACTGGCCCGAGCAGCCCCCACTGGTAAGCCAACGTAATCAGGAACTGCTCGATCGACTGATGGACTGGCACCACGTCGCCGACGGCGGCTTTGTTGGCGCCCGCGACCGATCGGTCCGGCAGATCAAAATGGAAAACAAGCTGCTCGAACAGACGCGGACCAAGGCGCGCGAACTTAAGCCGGTGCATGGCGCGGACCGCGCGTCGTTCGCGCTCGCGCTTGCGCGATGGGCGTTCGGAGATCCGCACCTTGAGTGGGCAGCCGAGCCTGCGCCGCGTTCCTTTTGGTGCAGAGTTGATGCCAGCATCATCACGAAGGCGGCATATCCGGTGGGGGGCATAGTCCTTTGGCTAGCGTTCCTCTGGCTGGTGCGTGCGCTCTCTGGGTCGCTTGAGCGGGCCGACGCCTGGCTCTTCGGAGGATTGGGTTCCGTCCTGCAAACCGTGTTTTACGCGGCGAGCGAAACGAGCGGGTGGTTGCTGGGCGTCAGCGGTCGCTTTCTGATGGCGTTGGCTGTGATTGTGGTGGCGCTGTTAATATTCTTCGTGGCGCTCCCGGCGCTGTTTGCGTCCTGGAGGCGCTGGCTGGACAGCCTGGGCCGCGAGCTCGATCGGCCGACCGAGACGTGGTCGTCATTTTTTACCTATGTCAGCGTCTGGCTCGTGGGCGCGCCGCTGGTTCTGGGCGGCATCTGCTCCGTCGTGGTCTACACGTTCTGTCCCGAGATTTTCGAACGCGTCGTCAGACAGTGGACGCCGGCAGCCCCTGGGTGGGAGCAACTCGTCATCGCCGCTTTGGCGATCCTCGTACTGACCGGCATTGTCAGGGTGTTTTCCCGGCTCGACCGTTTGCTTCCGAAGCTGAACGCCTGGTTTTATCGTCCATACGAAGATGATGTCGAGCGCGCCCAGCAAGTCCACCGCTCCATCGAGGAATGCGAGGCTCAGTTGGTTAGTCGGACCGCGCACATGATCAGCCTCACGGATATGCGCAGTCCGCACTGGTGGAGCGTGTGGTGGACCCGCCTGTTCCTGCGCCTCGTGACGTTTCTTGGGCGCGTACTTTTCACAGAGGGCCGGCTGGGGGATGCGCCGGGCATCCATTTCGGTCATTGGCACATCGTCGACGACGGTCGCAGGTACCTTTTCTGCTCCAACTATGACGGCAACTTTGGCGGCTACCTGGACGATTTCATCAATGGCGCTTCGATCGGGACCACATTGTTCTGGCGATGGACGAAGCTGAAGCCTCGTGCACCCGCGGCCGACGCTCAGCCGGGGGTCGTGGAGCCGCGCGCTTTCCCGCCAACCCGATTTCTTGCCTTCCGCGGCGTGAAATGCGAATTGAAGTTCAAATCCTATGCGCGCGACAGCATGCTTCCGCATATATATCGCTTTGATGCATGTAATTTGACGATCGACCAAATCGATCGCGGCACCGCGCTGCGAAACGCCTTGTTCGGCGAGCGCAATGACACCAATGACGATCAGATCATGAGGGCCATCGAATCATGAGTCCCGCGCCGATCCTCTCTCAACAACTATGCGACATTCAGGGAATACTGAACAGCGGCTTTGGCTGGCTCACCGACAGCCGGTTCTGGCTGCTGACCATCCGTGACGGGCACGAGGATCAGGCCCGAGAATGGCTCTCCAAACTCGCCCGAAGCAACTTGATGGTCACTGCGAAGCGCGTCCTGGAGGGCAAGAAAAATGTGCCCATTGACGAAGCCGTGGCGATCGCTTTCAGCTTCGCAGGTCTCGCCAAGCTCGGCCTCAGGGAAACCGGCAAGCACCCATTCCCGACCCCGTTTCGCCGCGGCATGGGGAGCGCATTGGGGGAATCGTTGTTGAGAGATACCCCCCGCCAGCAATGGCGGTGGTCGGACGTCGAAGGATGCTCAGAACGCCAGACCGTGCATGTTGTCGTCGCCAATTGGCGGCTGCCGGACGCAGTGCCGCTCATGCCGTCTCCTGATCGGGATGGGTTTTGCACTATCACGCCCGTTGAAAATCGTCCCAATTCATTCGGGACGGATCGCAAGCTCTACGAGCCGTTCGGATTTCGCGACGGCATCGCGCAACCCGTGATCCGCGGCCTAAGGGAAGAAGATGGTGACAACCCGAAGCGGGTCAGGCAGGACGCCGGTGACCTGTATGAAGATCGTGTGGTCGAACCCGGAGAATTCGTTGTGGGCTATCGCAACGAATATGACGAACTCACCTACAGCCCCGACGTGGAAGATTGGACGCAGTCCGGTCGGGCCACCCATCCTGGCAGCCGCTTCACACTGAACGGAAGCTATCTGGCCGTGCGTCAGATCCAGCAGGATGTTGAGGCGTTCAAGGCACTTGAAGCGGTGAGCGGCGAGGCCATCTGCGCAAAGCTGATGGGGCGTGCGAAGAGCGGCTTGCCGCTATCGTGGAAGGGCGACCCAACCAAGGCGGTGTCGGATTCCAGGGCCGACGCCTTTCGTTATCAGGTTGAGGACGCGAACGGCTTCATGTGCCCGATAGGGGCTCATATCCGCAGGATGAATCCACGGGACTCACTGGGTGTCGATGTGAAATCGGGCATCAAGTCCTCCAAATTGCATAGATTGCTTCGACGAGGACGACCCTATAGCGAGGAAACCGAGGAAAAGGACAAGCCCAATCAAGGCTTGTTCTTCATCGCGTGCAACGCGGATCTCGAGCGACAGTTCGAGTTCATTCACCAGCGCTGGATACGCAACTTCCGCTTCCAGAATCTTTATCACGAGGACGATCCAGTCGTGGGCTCGCCGGCACCAACCAAGAAGTTCACCGTTCCGGAATTGCCGAGTGGTGGCGAAGTATCCCTAGCGGCTTTGACCCACACGCTGGGCGGAGGCTACTTCTTCCTTCCCGGGATCAAGGCGCTCGAATTCATCGTGAAGTATAATGCCCGCCAGCGCCTCAGCGACCCTAGTCAAGTCGCTGGAGTCGTGGACGCTCGATAATCGGCCAAGAGAATGCAAAATTTTGCATAGGGCGCTCCCTGTGGTGCAGGTGATGCACCACCTCCTACCTCAGTGGATCCAGTGCAGCATCGCCCAGACGTCTACTGGCCGGACTCCTTACATCACCGCCCTGCGACACCAGAACAGTCAGAGACGAGGGGACGGCTAGATTGCCACGCCCCCTATATAGCCGTTGAAACAAAATGCTGATGATGAAGCCACTGACACCAGCCTGTATCGAAGCGAACACGGCGATGGGGGCGTCAAATACTTCTACGGTAGGAGACAACACGCTTGGTGATAGGGTCGTCGAAATTACCGCAGACACCGCTTGAGCCATTCCTTGCAACGCGGCGAGCCCTACCGAAACTTCGCTCCTATTCAAAGACCGGTCGATGTATTGGCCGATGAAGTATCCAAGGATCGTTTGATTCAGAGCAAAGAGGAAGGGCGCGTAAGTCAGCTGACCGTGGCGTAGTACTAAGCTAATTGCGATGTTAAGCGGAACGGTCGCAAAATACGAATATACTGCCAGAAGTAGGTCTTCTGGGCGCGCACCAGGAGCCCCAGAGCGCCTCCATTTTCGCTTCAAGTGAATGCCTAGCCACATCACAATCGCATAAGCAATTGTATAGAGAACAGCGAATCTGATGATGCTGACCCTGTCCGGGGTCATTTCGGGGTATTTGGCAAATATACCCGACAGCTGACCGAACAGAACATACAATCCGTTGAACGCAAGCATCAAAACAAACGTAAATGCGGTCACTAAGCCAACGGTGTCCCAATCAGGGAATGGAAGCAGGTCGACGCTAGTTGCGAAGCCCATTTGTTTGATAGCAGAATCAATGTCCTCGGGTGAGAATTGCGTCGCGAAAAGAGAAAGCGCAACGACAAGACACATTGTCTCGTAGAGAGCATCACACCGTCCTTGAAGCTCCTGACGTCGTTCCAACAATTCCGATATCGTGTCCGTTTCAGAGTTTTCTTCCAAGTAAACGTCGATATCGGGAACATTTGCAGGCACAACCCGCTCCTGGCTTCTCAGATAACTCACAACTGCGGAGCGTAGACTCTGTGACTGCTCTGTAAGAGATTGGAAATCTTTGTCGAGCGTAATTCTAAAGTCTTTGAATTTTTCACCTTCAGTGCGTGCTTGAAGTTGACTTCGAAGACATAAGATATCGAGGATCCGCTTTTCCAAGACCCCTTGCGCCTCTCCCTCAGCCACCCTGATCGTGTCTCGTGTAGACAAGGCCGGTTTAACTGCAGACCTGACACTCACAGGCGGTGAAAAGCTGCAATTGTACAATTTCTGAGCCAGATTCTTAGCATCATCAGGAATAAACGCTTTTCTATGCAGCGTTTCGAGGAGCCAAGCGTCGAGCTGTTTAACTACCGGGAATGAAGAAAGCAGGCCAGTCAGAGCAAACAGCGCGAACACCACGCGATAATGCAACGGCTGGGATGTCAAGTCAGGAAGCTCGAGCTTGCTGATTGCCGCCGCGTCTTCGATGATGGAGTAAGCAAACAAGAATGCAAGAAACACGCTTTCCAGAATCAGTACATATCGGTTCGCATAGCTATTGAATCTTGCACGTCGCGTCGTGAAGATAGGCGGCGTGCGCGTCAAGAGGCGAGCCGGACCGCTCGTAGATATTTCAAGTGAGTATTCTGGAGTGTTAAAATGACTACGACCGTAAAACAATAGGACAAGCATCCCCGCCGGAACGGTCCACGTGTTCTGAATGATGCTGCGACTTGCTTCGGAGTTGAGAAGAGCAATGAGATCCTCGATCGACATGCTGACCTCCAAGAGTCGCCGATGTCTTCAACAGCTCCTTCGAGCCCTGCGGCGTTCTGAGGGCTGCTAATTCAGGTTCGCCCGGCGCGAACGCTCCGTCGCTCAATGAGAGTCGGCGATAACGAGATCGCATCATAACGACTCTAACGTTGGCTGCATGTGATCTGAATTACACTCAGGAGATTATTTGGACTAAGCTCGCAATTGACACCGTTATAGCGCGCTGAGAGAAAGACATTGGCCAGATACGGCAACGCTGCATGCAAAACAGGATCTGCGCTGAGCTAGATTGCGGGCGCATCGATGCTCCTGTTCACAACGGAAGCGAACTTTGCTAACGGCTAAGACAATTCGCTGATCAGATGTTATGGAATATCTCCATATCCGCTGTTTCGCAGAAAGCGGACACGGCTGGGAAGTGGCGAACGTCCCAAAGGTACCAGAACCGGACGACCAGCGACAAGCTCATTAAAGCCACCGCCCTATGTCTGTAGGGCCGCAACTTTCGTCATGACGGCCCGCAAAACGTCATCCATGGTGGGGCAGCGATAGGCCGCGAATCGAGAGCGGGACGTCGCCGTGAGATTGATCCGTTCCTTGGCCATCTCATGCAGAGGCAACAGGAAGTAGTCCGTGACTTCTCTGTTTGCTTCCTCGTCCAGTCTCAGTGCCAGAATAAGTCCGGCTGGCTCGATGATTCGTCGATGAACCAGCCAAGCGGGCGCGTGGCGCGGTGCAATATAATAGCGTGCCATGCGCAGCGAAATGGCGAGCTTGCCGTCAACCGTCATCACCTTGCTTTCTGCATCGAAAATAGCGGCAGCGCCAAGCGCTCGAATGCGTGTGGCAAAGACCGATGCCTGCCTACATAACTCAGCGTCAGATTGTTGGCGCGCGTCGAGGTAATCAAAATCGCGCTCTGAGTTGACGTAGCCGATACGGCGGAAGGCTTCCCGCAAGCTGCCGAACCGGTATGCATACAGAGCGGCGCTCGGTGTTCCCTCCGTCGCTGCCATAATCGAGACGCTCAGCTTTCCATTCGCCGCCAGTGCATTTCGCAGCTTCTTCAGCAGTTGCTCATCCGACAGTTTGACATATTGCTCTTTCAGCAGTTCTTGAGCTTTAAGGAAAATGCTCCTGTCAACAATTGGTTCGAACAGGCCCGCAGCTCTAACCCATAGCTCCGGCGGGTTCTTCTTCATCACCTGCTTGAGCCGGAACGACTTACGATTATAGACGCTGTTGCCGATGTAGGCCTCGTTGCCCAGAATATTGCGGATCATCGCCTTCGACCACGGCGTTCCCCTATGGTTGGGCACCTGTTCA
>Ga0302325_10028235_pt1 | contig 11611 bp, 4 predicted proteins | sample Palsa_T0_2_FD_201948 | JGI IMG/M metagenome (GOLD analysis project Ga0302325, IMG submission 201948) | Peat permafrost microbial communities from Stordalen Mire near Abisko, Sweden - Palsa_T0_2 | ecosystem: Environmental > Terrestrial > Soil > Palsa > Peat permafrost | place: Sweden: Abisko... | reverse complement strand
GAAGCGGCGCGCGCAGATCCTCGCGTCGGCGTTGACGGTGGTTTCCTGCGGCGGAACGACGGGCCGCGAAGATTTGCCTATGGAAAGCGGCGCAGGCCTCGTTGCGCCCGTCGACGCAAGCGTCGACGCGATGGAGACCGACGACGGAGGTCTGTATACAGGGGAATTCGACGTCGCCATCGTGTACGCGGACCGCGAGCTGCCCGACGTGTCCGCTCCGATCGATGCCACCGTCGGCGCGGGAGAGACCGACGGGGGGGACGCGGGCCCATCGCTCGTGCCGTGCACAACGGCCGGTCAGACCCAATGCGTTAGCTGCCAAGGCAACGCCGCCGACGGTGGAGCTGGCGGGCTGTGCACTCCGACCGAAGCGCTCCTCGTAGAGCTCGACATCGCCCGGGGCAGCGTCACGGATGCCGGCTCCGATCCGTATGACCCGAATAACCCCGGCGTCGCGGCCGCAAGTGGCTGCTACACGTGCCTTTACAACAGCGGTTGTCTCGACGACACGACCTTCGGTGACACGGGCCATGAGTGCGGCGATTTGCCGAGCGGCGACTTCGCCTCGGGCGACGGCACAACCGACATGTACAGCACCCTTTGCCTCGCTACGCTCCAGTGCATTCTCGGCAGTGGCTGTGCGTTGACCAATGGGGGCCCCACCAACTGCTATTGCGGTTCGGGTGGGGGCTCGCAGGGCCAATGTCCGAAGAACGGCCCGGCCACGGACGGGGTATGCAAAGGGCCCGAGACGGACGGCTTCAAATTCACGCCGAACGATTCCACGGATATCTTGAAGAACTACTCTGATAACGCGGAGCCTTCGGGCGTCGCCAACCAAATACTCGTATGCGCCAACGCCAACAGCTGCTTCCAGTGCCTTCCGTGAGGATACGCAAGATGGCGCCGGTTCTGGCGTTCGGCGCGTTCGGCATCCTCGTCCCGTCGCCAGTGTCCGCATCGCTCGCGCGAGACGGCGACGACGAGGTGGAGATGCGGAGGATGCGGGCCGAGAAGCCCCACGCGGCCGAGCTGATCGAAGAGGGGGAGTTGCGCGGCGCTGCAGGTTCGCTCGAAGAGGCGTCTGCGCTCTTCCGTGCGGCAGAAGGGGAGTACCCGTCGGCCGGGTTGCCTTGGCGCCGCGACTGCGAAGCCCTGACGGCCCTGGGACGAAGGGGAGAGGCGGTGGCGGCTTGCTCGCGCGCGGTCATGAATCGGCACGCCAACGTCGCCGTCCGAGCTCTCGTCCGTTCGCTGGTCGCCGGCCCCGTTGCCCCCAGCGCGAACGACCTCTTCCTCGCCTTGACCATCACCGCGTCCTTGCGCGAGAACGGGCTCGCGCCAACCCCGGTCGCGATGGCTTGCAGTATCGCGGAGAGCCTGGGAGATCGAGCCATGTTGCAACACTGTGCGGAAGACCTCGAGCGTCTCGCGCCGGGCGACCGCGATACGGCGCGGGCGTTGGCGCTGCTGCGCTCGCGGTGCCCGCCCGCCCGGTTCTGGATGGGATGGGGCGCCATCGTCGCCGCGGTCGTGCTGACGACAGGGCACGCACTGCGGGAACTCTTGCGGCGCTTCGTGAGAACGGGGGCGGTCGCGGGCCTTGCAGCGGGGATTCTGTGGGCGTTACCCGCGATTGCGCATGCGGACACGAAAGCCGGCGATGAGCCGCTTGGCCAATGGCATGTCGATGACGACCATCCGGAGAAAGACATCCCCAGCGAAAAAGCGAAAAATGCGGATCCGCTCCAATTCGGCTACTGGCTGCAGGATCTCGAGTGGAAGGCCTCGCGCGCGCGTCAACGTGGGGACCACGAGGCGGCCGCGAAGTTCTACACCGCTTTGGCTATGGCCGTACCCGACGAGGCGGTGGCTTTCGTCGAGCTGTGCAAGGACTACGAGGCCATGGGGGACATCGAGAAGGCCGTCCAGACGTGCGGCGAGGCGCTGCTACTCAATGGCACGACGGTCAAGGATTATGTGCGATTCGTGGATCTACTTCTTTCCAAGCCCGGTCCGTTCGCTCCTAAGGAGACCGCCGCGCTAGGACAGGTCGTTCAGCACATGAGGACGGATCCGGCGGCCCGCACCGTCGTGGACGAAGTGGAGTGCAAGGTCGGGGTGCGGACGTCGAATGTCACGCAGCTCCGCGAGTGCACGGCGGGCCTCGCTGCGCGCTCGCCGGAGCTCCCGGTGACGATCACGTATCAGTGGGCTCTGGCTCTCCTGGAAGGAAAGTTCCACGACGCCGAGGAGCTCATCCGCCGCGCGCACGCTGTCGGCGTTCCGGTCGACGGGATGATTCGAGCCACTGCGGCAAAGAAGAGAGAGCACGGGTGGCACGTCGTCCTTGCGATGATCGGAATCGCCCTTCTTCTGGTCAGCGGCGGCCTCTTGGCCAAGACGCTCTCGCGCCGGCGTCCGACGTCCGGAGCGGTGCCGCCGCTGCCACAAGAGTTGATCACATCCAGCGAAGGTAACCATGGCCTTAGCGGGGCCCTTCAGGCGAAGATTGAGAATTCACACGAAGTCGGGAAGACGGGAAGGTCTCCGACAGCGTGAGCCGCCGCAGCTCGCGCTTGATAACGGCTGTCGCGCTGGGCACTCTCTGGAGCGAGCACGACGGCCCGTCTCGCCTGCGGGGACACCGAGGCCTGTCGTGCTGGACGACCCGGCCCGTCATACGTGCCGAGGGTGCCCGTCGTCGGTACGGGCGCCACTGTTCCCTTGGACACCCGCGGCTGTAACGCATGACCCATGTACGTGCTCACGTGGATCGGTGCGTCGGGCGCGGGTGACGCATCCGTCTGTCCGGCGCGACGCCTGCATCCGCCACGCGGGGCAGCAGCGTCTGTCACGATTGCACCTGCACCTGTCGATATGAACGGCCCGGCCGTCGAGCATCACACCCGCGCCTGTTCTCGTGGAGAGGCGCACCCGTCCTGCACGACGGGTCTACCCGCAAGGCACGTGCGTCGGCCTGTCTCGCGTAACAGCTTCATCGGTCACGGGGAACAGATGCGTCCGTCGACGATGACGCTCTGCCTGCTCCACGTTGCAGACCCACGTGTCAGCGTGACAGCGGCGCGTGTCACGCGGGGCGGGTGCGGCCGTCATCGTGAACAGATGCGCTTGTACCGCATGACATCCGCGGTCGTCCTCGCGGACAGGTGCGCTTGTTACGCGTGCTGCTGAGGTTGTCCTGGTCGACAGGTGCAGTTGTCACGGGTGCCGCCGAGATTGCCTGCGTGGACGGATGCGCGAGTCCGCCGGTGCGAGTGCGGTCTGCCTCGTCGATGGTGCACGCGTCTCGCGTTACACCTGCTGGCGTCGACGCGCACGGCTACGCGCGTCCCGTCGACAGTAGCGTTCGTGTTTGCGACGCGACCGCCGCCTCAAGATTGATCACATCCATGGAGCATCGAGTCACTCACAGTGAAAAAGGCGCACCCCGTTGTGGGGTGCGCCGCTCTCACTCGCGCATCACGCGCCGCCGAAGCGACGCCCGAGGCTCGTCGTCCTTACTGGCAGGAATAGCCCCCAGTACCGTTCGGCAAGTACGACGTGAGGCCCGCGCAGCGGCATGCAGTGCTGCAAGTGGCCGTTGCGGCGACAGCGCTGGCGCCGGGATCGCACTCCTCGTAGGCCTCTTGGACACCGTTGCCACATACCGTGGACGTGGTCGTGGCCGTGGGCGTGGGGCTCGGGTCTGTCGGGAGACCTACCGACCCGTTGCGATTGCATGCGTTGTCGTTCGCAGGAGCGCTGGCGCCGCACACCAATGCCTGGTTGAAGTCCTCGCAGAAGGGTGTGTTCGCCGAGCCGCCGTTCAGGCCGACCCCCAACTGGCCGCTCTGTGCGCCGAGGGTGAAGAAGCCATCGGCCGCGAGCAGCGGAGCGATGTTGCTTTCGACGGCCTCCCACTGGGCCAGAGCGAGCTCGCCCGTCGCCGTGTCGGACTGACCCGACGCGCCCGCGTTGATGTTCGGAAAGCCGATGACGGAACCGAATTCGAGCTTGCGGGCGAGCTGGTACTCGACACCCGTTGAGGTGCTTTGTACGCCGAAGTTCTGCACGGTCGCCGTAGACGCCTGGATTTGTTGGACGCGTAGACCGTCTGTCAGCGCGTCTGCCACTGTGGACGACGGCGTGCCCGCGCCGTCCGCCGAGGCGCCCGTCCGGGTGTTCCATGCCCGACCGCTGTCGCCCGCAAGGCCGATGCTGCACGGGTCGGCCGCAGCAAGGCAACCGATCTGGTCGTCGACGGCGAGCAATTGGCAACCAATCGGCGCGCCCGCACCGGTCAAAACCGTCGCCACGGTATGAATGCGGCCGTAGCCGCCGACAAAGTCTCTGCTGATGGGGACCGCCGTGCCGCTCGGGATCGGCTGCTTGATCAGAGTGGCGGAGCCGTCGACGTTGGTCCCGTCGCGCAGCTGCACGTTGTAAGCGCGCCCGTCGGACAGTGCGACGTTGACGGTGGCGTTGGAGCCCGGCGGGAGCGTAGAGGTGGGGGTGGCCGTTCCGTCGCGGACCAAGAAGCCGGCGACCGTGGAGTTGCTCGCGAGGATTTGAGTGGTTCCTCCCGTGCTTGCGGTCGTGGGCACCTGGCACAAACCGCCGGGGCTCGAGTCGCCGTTGGCGCACTCGCCGTTGTGGACGGCGGCGTTGCGAATCGGGCACGTGAAGACGTTCACCGCCGGGCCGGCGATGAAGTTGCCTGGCGCCGCGGTCGGGTACTGCAGGAGGCCCTGGTCCCTCGGGATGAAGACCGTCGTCGGAACGACCAAGACCAGACCGAGATTGCCGTGGTTATTCGAGCCGGCTGAGTCGATGTTGCAGACTTCCTCGGCCGCGCGCGAGTGCGAGCCGGTGCTTCCGCCGATGCACGGACGCCGGATGGGGTCGTTGTCCTGCAGGTCGGTGGGAAGGACGTCGGCGCCGTTGGTCGTCGCGTTAGGGTCCGGGTAGTCACCCCACGCCCCGGGCGGCGGCCGGCGGTGGTTGCCGAGGCCAGCCCCGGCCAACGCGCCCGTGCTGATGGTGTACTGCGAGAGCCCATCCACGACGCCGCCCGGACCCGTCCACTGGTCGTGGTTGAGCCCATCGGTGCTCGCTGTGAACTTGCAATTGGCATTGGCCGTTTGCGAATCCCAGTTCAGTGCGTTGCAGAATGGGCTCGTGCCGAAGCCGTTGTTGGCCTGTTGAGAAGGGCTGGGGGAGAGAGTGAGCAGCGTTGCAAACACGCTGTTGACGCCGGCCCCATCGTCGCGCCGGAACGCATGCCATAGGGGAGTATGGGTGCCGTCGCCGGCCGCAATGTGCTGCGCGTTACCGCACACCGAGGTGGCATTCGAGCACCCGTTCTGAAAGAGCGCGCTCCAGTTGTTGACGAGGTTCTTGCGCGCGGTCTGGTTGCAGTCGACGAGGCCGGTCGTGACGTCTTTGCCTCCGTAGACCAAGGCCAAAATGTACTTCCAGTTCTGCTTCGCAGAGGTCGCGTTGCCGCTCGCGCCGAAGACCGCCGATCCGCTGTATGCGAGACCCGTCCCGGTACTGTCTGCGGTGCCGTTGCATGCGGCATTCGCGCCGCTGGCGGTCGAGGCGAGAGCGGACACTGCGTCGAGACCGATCACGATGCTGCTCGTGTTGATCGTGTTCGTCCCCGCCGTCGACGTACCACTCAGGCCGAACGCACAGATCGGGCTCGTAAACTGGTTGGCAATGGGCTCCGTCTGTTGCGTCGCACTCGCCTCCGTACGGGTCGCGACCACGGTCTGGCCGGTGGTGGTGCCTCCGCCTGCGTACGCGTTGAGCGGCGTAAGACTGGCACCCGCAATCGCGCCGTTGGTTACGTTGAAGAGCACGTCCGAGCCGAAATAGGGGCTCGGGACAGTTAGAGCACCGGCTGCAGTGGTGCCCGCACCGACGGCCAACGCCATCCCGATCACGATCGATTTTCTCATAGATTTGGAGCCTCCGATGGCATGCCGAGCTGTCCGCCCGAACGAGGCGACCATTCGACCGAATGCTTTTGTCTGTTCTACCGTCGGAAAGCAAGGATTAACAGAACAGGCTCTTCGTGGGATTCTCTAATAGAATTGAGCACCTGCGGCCCGTGTTCCAAACGTAACGCCAATGACGCTTCCGAGAGTCACCGAGAGGTTACGGTGAGGCACATGAGGGATGCCAATGAGGGATCATCCATGTGGGCCAGCTGTGTATCGAGCCCGGCGAGGGCATCCCGAGAGTGTGAAAGATCCCCGTGAGGGGTTCGTCGCGGCTCAAAGCGTCGGGTGACTCGGAACCCGAGCGGCGTCGAACGCCGTGCATCCACCCGTGAACGCAGAGCACGCATTCGAAGGATCGGCGTCGGGAGCCTCGCACGAGTTGCATTTGCTGCTGTGCGACACGCAGCCGTCGGGTACCGAGCCATCGGGGGAGCCGGCTCCGCTTTCCGGAAGCAAGAGGGGAACTTCGGTGCCGGTGCCGACGCAAGCGAGCAGCCCGGACGCTATCGCCACGACGATTGCAGTGCCCGCGAGACGCAGGGCGACTCGGCGCGAGCACATCACTGAACCTCGCAGTAGCCGTAGCGGCACTTGCGCGCGATCCCCGTGCAATCTGCGTCTGTGCCGCACGTCGCGCAGAAGGACGTCGTTGCTCCGACCGCGCTTTCGAAGGAGCAGCTGCAAGGGGCAGAGGGCTGATACGAGCCTCAGGGTCGCCGTCCTTCGCGCGCACGACCTGCATGGCGCACCAAGGGATGAACGATGCGCTCGCGACGGCTTGCGTGAAAGCCTCACCATCAATCACGGGCACCGGCGCCGACGCGTCGCCTTGCGCGTAGACGCCCGAGTCGCCCGCGACTCCGGGCGCGGGCTCGCTCGGACCGTTGGCCGCGAGCGCATCGAGAACCGTCCGGAGGATGGCGCTCGGCTGGCCCGCCCGATCGAGGACGGTGCCCGCAGAATCGACGTGGACGATGAAATGGGTGGGGCCCCAAAGGGCGTAACGACCTTGGCGCACGTTGATCTTGTCGAAGTGAATCGAGTCGGAGTCAGGCAGAAATCCGCACTCTTGACTCGAATGCTGATACGCGAGCACCTTGATGCCCGACGTTTGCGACGAAACGCTGCCCGGCAGAATTCCAATCGCCGCGCTGGGCATGGCGTCGGCTTTGAGAGCGCTCGCCAGCGCGCTGGTGCTCGCCAGGGTCGAGGTCTTGGCGCCGACCCACTTGCCGGGCGAAAGAGCCACCGTTGCGCCGATCAGATTGAGCGGTCCGGAGAGCGTATTGGGCACGAAGATCGAAGCGGGGTCGCTCCAGGGGGCGACCACATAATTCGCGGCGCCGAAGCCGAAGACAACGTAGGCCGCGTCCGCGCTGATGACCTTCTCGGACGAAGACGAGGGCACGATGATGGCTGAAGTCTGGATGGGCCCGATGAAGTCGAGCTCCGCGCTCGTCAATGGGGCGATGCCCAAGTTCTGCGTGCATGTAACCGGGTAAATGTCGGACACCGCGACATCTGGAGGGGTAGCGTCGGCGGCGCACGCGGTCGTCCCGCCCGCAGGATTTAGATAGAGCGCAGCGGTATCGCCAGGAGTGCTAGCCACCAGGCTCTGAATCGCGGTGCATGGTGGTGTGGGCATGTAAACGGCGGACGCGAGCCCCGCCACGGCACCTGCAACGATCTCCACGAGTGGCAATACGCCGGAGCCCTCGGTCGTGCTCGGCCCTGCAAGATAGAGCACCGGCAGCCGCGGCGTTACGAGTCCATCGCAGGAAGCGGTCGCCATCTGCGCGCGCGCCGGCGTCGCGACCGCCAGCAGCGCGGCCGCGAAGCCGACACCAAGGGCGGCGCGGTTCGGGAGGAGCGGCGGGCGGATGCACGGGGCAACGCAGGAAAGTCGTTTGGAGTGTCGCACGACCGCGCGCACCGTAGTGCGACACGGGGGAAGGCGCGAGAACAATCCGCGACGTTTTCGGTCGTCCTTGGTGATCGCTTCCACGTCGCCGGCACGCTCCGAACCCACAAAATGCAAAGGGCGCCGATTTCGCGGCGCCCGTTGCATTTGTTTCAACTACTTGGCTAGCCGATCAGACTACTTCAGGCATTGCGAGCAGCTGTTTGCGTTTGCGGCGACGATGATCTGGTTTGCCACGCCCGAGGGCTCCGCCTTGTCGCTGTAGTTCTTCAGGATGTCGGTGGAATCGCTCGGGGCGAAGTGGAAGCCATTGGTCTCGTAGGTCTTGCAGACGCCGTTCGTGGCCGCGCCGTTGGAGGGGCAACTGCTCGGCGACCCGCCGCCGGGACCGCAATAGCAGTTGTCGATGCCGCCGTTGGTCTGTGCGCAACCGCCGGCGATGGGTGGGGTGGCCGTGGGCTCACCGGTCGTGATGCACGTCAGGAGCTGGACGCAAATGTCGCTGAACGTGTCGGTGTTGCCGGTGCCGCTTCCCGCTACGCCGGAGGTGAAGTTACCCGAGGTATCTTGGCACTCGTGACCCGAGTCGCCGAACGCGACGTCGTCGAGCGCGCCATTGAACCAGAGGCAGTTGTAGCAGCCGTTCGCAGGGTCAGCGGGATTGCCCTGATCGGGGAACGGATCCGGTCCGGGAGCGGTGGCGGTACCGTTCTTGATGTCGAGCGCAACGAGCACGGCTTCGGTCGCAGTGCAGGGCGCGCCCACTGAAACCCCGTCCCCGTTACCAATGCAGCTCACGCAATTGGTCTGACCGACCGCCGTGCACGGCACGAGCGCTACGGGCCCCGCATCCACGCCGGTGCCGGTGTCGGCCGCGCCGGTGCCGGTGTCGGCTGGGCCGGTGCCAGTATCAGCTGGGCCAGTGCCGGTGTCGGCTGGGCCGGTGCCGGTATCAGCAGGGCCGGTGCCGGTATCAGCAGGGCCGGTGCCGCTGTCGGGAGTAGCGCCTTCAACGGTGACATCGGCCGAGAGCGACGTGAATTCGACGCCGGCGCAGATGCCGCTGTCCGGGAGGGCTACGGTCGCCGTGATCTGGACCACCGAACCGGGCGTGTTACCGAGGAAGGTGGGGTTCGCGACGTTGGCGCTCGGCGAGAACGTACCGCCCGCCGTCGTGGGGCTGACGCCAGTCACGCTCCACGTGATGACCGGGGTCGGGCCGACCGTCGATAGGCCGAGCTGGGCCGGCTGACCGAGCAACACCTCGGCCGGATTGATCGAAAAGCTTGAGATGCCGGGGCACTGCGTCGCCGCCGCGGTCGACGCGTCGAGCGTGACGTTGGCGTTGACGTAGACCGAGCCGGTCGTCACGTCTGCAGCAACAGCCGCATCATTGGCCGCGATGTCGACGCAGGTGACGTTCACACCCACTTGAGTGAGACCTCCCGCCACGACCGTAAAGGTGCCGGACGTGCCGCTGCATGTCCCTCCGTTGCTGTCGTTGCCCGAGATGGTCACCGTGTAGCCGCCGCCTTGGAGGATGCCGCCAGCGACAAATTCGACCGACTGCGCGTCCCCAATGTTGACCGTGCCCGTATAGGGGGTTGCGCCGTTGCCGATCGACCAGTTGAGTGAGGTTACGTTCACTCCGGCGCCGATGGTCAGCGTGCCGCCGACCGTGCCTGTGTCACCTTGACTACTCGACCCTCCGCCGACCTTTGTCGAGGAGCTTTGCCCGCTCGAACACGCAACAATTGCTATCGCTGCGGCGATGCCGACGGCTGCTGCTATGCGTTTGAATTTCATCGCGATTGCCTCCAAGAGAACACCCGTTGTCTTGTCTCGTCTTGTCTCGTGCTCGGGTTCGTACCCCGCGGCTTATAACCGGAGTCCCAGAGCGGGACCGCTGATTTCTCGGTGCGCGCGCAAGAAGTTGCGCCCCTGTTGCACGGTTGTGGCGCAAGTCGCAGCCCGCGGCGTGCTACCTAAAGGGCCGCCTCATTCGGAGTGGTCATTTGCGCCGCAGCGGAAGCATCCGGTTTCTCCTTCTGTGCGTGTTCTGGGGTGTTTTCTTTATGGGCTGCGCCCAAGAGGAGTACCCCGCCGCGTTGTGGAGCGCCCAGCACCCGACGACAGCGTCAGCATTGGCCGACGCCGGCGCAGCCACGCCGATTGGACCGCTCGCCTGCAGCCAAGCGCGCGCGCAGTCGCTCCCGGCCAGATTGGTGGCGATGTCTTCGAGCTCCTCTTCGTCGAACACAAGCGTCGTGCTCGTGTCGGATCTTTTCCAGAGCTTCAACAGCGTTTGCAATCCGTGCCACACGTCCGCCGCCGACCCGCCGGGCCAGGGCGGCTTTCAGATCGCGCTTGCTGGAGAGTTCGCCTCGAAGATGACCCCGGCCGTTCTGCAGCATGTCCTCGGCGCGGTCTGTCCGAACCCGCCGAATCCAGGAAGCGCCCTGGATCCCATGCCGCCGTGCAGCAGCCCGAGCGGGGACACGTTTGCGAACCGTTCGCAAGGCGACGCGATTCGGCAGTTCGCCGACCTGGTGCAGGAATGGATCCAGGCCGGAAGTCCGACGACATCGTTTACGCCACCAAACAGCGCCCCGTCGGCCAGTAGTGCCGGCGATGCCGGCTCGTCCAACCAATTTGCGATGTCGCCGCAGAACGGCAACGCGATGACGGATCTCGGCAACTGCATCCCGAGCCCGGCTCTCATGGCCACCAATAGCTCCACCATGACTGCATTGGACGCGAAGTTCGCCGCGCTCGCGGCGCAGTCGAGCGGCACGCCCGTGGAGATCATCGGCCTGCCGGAGCACTTGGCCGAGACGGATCTTTTCACCTTCGACAGCGCAGCGCTGGCCCAAGAGGGCGTCATCGCATACGCGCCCGGTTACCCTCTCTGGTCGAACAATGCCGGCAAACTACGCTATGTCCGCGTGCCGAGTGGGCAGTCGATTCACTTCGACAAGGCGACGCAACAGTTCGAAATCCCGGCGAATACACGTTTTTATAAGACGTTCATGAAACAGATCGTCGATACCGATGGCAGCTATCGTTATCGAAAGATTGAGACCCGCCTCATCGTCTCGCGCCCTGACCAGAACAACGCCGATGGGACCGCCGCGAAGCAGACCGCGCTCTACGGCACGTACCAGTGGAACGCCGACGAGTCGGACGCCATCCTCATACAAACCCCCCTGAACGATGGGAAGCCCTTCGCAGACACGCTGTTTCTCTACGATAACGACGAGCCGCTCGCCGCGGACTTGCTGCTCGGTCAGCCCAAGAGCCCGGAAACGGAGCTGCTCTTAAATAACGCCGCGACTCACTACGCAATTCCCTCCAGCCAGCGCTGCCTGCAGTGCCATATGGGCAGCCCGAGCCAATCCTTCATCTTGGGCTTCACACCTCTTCAGATCAACCGACGGCCCGTAGGCACGGGCGGGATTATCGAGGAAACCGGGCCTGACGAGTTGACACAGCTCCAACGCTTGATCGACGCGGGAATCATCACCGGCATCACGTCCCCAAGCGACGTGCTTCCTCTCGAGCAGTCGCAAGGCAGCCGGCTCCCCCGCAATAACTACGAGCTCACAGCGCAGGGCTACATGCTCGGAAACTGCGCGCACTGTCACAACCCGCGCGGATACCCGACGGTGCAGAATCCGGT
>Ga0302325_10028234_pt1 | contig 11612 bp, 15 predicted proteins | sample Palsa_T0_2_FD_201948 | JGI IMG/M metagenome (GOLD analysis project Ga0302325, IMG submission 201948) | Peat permafrost microbial communities from Stordalen Mire near Abisko, Sweden - Palsa_T0_2 | ecosystem: Environmental > Terrestrial > Soil > Palsa > Peat permafrost | place: Sweden: Abisko... | reverse complement strand
TAGAGGGCTCCCGGCGGGCGCTGGCGCGGCTCTGCGCCGACGTCGCGAAGGCGTATGCGAAGTTGCACGCGTGCGGCGTGCTGCACGGGTCCGTGCATCCCCGCAACATTCGAGTCGACGGCGACGGCTCGGTCGGGCTGCTCGATTTCGCAGCCGCTTCGATCGCCGCCCCCGGCTCCGGCGCAGATTCGACCGATGCAGAACCACTTGGTGCTCTGCTCAGCGCGCTGAGCGCCCCGGAGCACGCCGCTGCCGTGGATCGAGGGGAGCCGTTCCGGCCGACGGCCGAATCCGAGCAGCATGCACTTGCCGCGCTGCTGTACCTGACCGTTACCGGCTGTCTGTATGCCGCGCTGCCGGGAACGCGGACCGCGCTGGGGCCGGCGATTCCCGCAGCCCGACCGCTGCCGTTCGCCGAGCAGGGCGCGGCCCCCTGGCCGCAACTGGAGGAGGTTCTTGCACGGGGCCTGGCCCGAGAGGCGCGCGAAAGGCACCCAAGCCTGAGCGAGTTCGCGGCGGCGTTGAGTGCGGTGGCCGACGCGACAGCGGACCCGCAGGGCGCCATCAGGCGCCAGCCGGTCAGCGTACCGCTGTCCCGGATGCTCGACGACTTCGTTCGCGACGCACGCGGACCCGATGACGGCCCGCCGCTTCCGGCGCCGACGTGCTCGGTCAACTTCGGGGCAGCCGGCATCGCCTTCGCGCTGTACCGCATCTGGAAGGCGACCGGGAACGCCTCCTCGCTCCGGTCGGCCGAGGCCTGGCTGGCGTACGCCGAGCGCGTTCAGCAGAGCGCATCCGCCTTCGCGAGCGATGAGATCACCCCATCCACGGTGGGCACCGTCACGCCCTATCACTCGGTGAGCGGGCTGGCGGCCGTGCGGGCGTTCGTCGATCGCGCCACCGGCAATCCCGATGGTCAGCACGCCGCGATCGACCGGTTCTGCGCGTCGGTTCGCCAACCATGCGCCAACCTCGACCTGACCCTCGGGCGGTCCTCGGTGCTGCTGTTCGCGGCGTTGCTGCTCGCCTCGGCTGACCCTAACCGTTCAGCCACCCGACGCCTGCGCGAGCACGGCGACGCGCTCTGCCACGAGATCTGGGCCGAGCTCCCCAGCCGGGAGATCCGCTTCAACGGGATCGCGCACGGCTGGGCCGGGATTGCGTACGCAGCCCTCAGTTGGAGACGCGCGCGCGGGCTGCCGCCACAATCGGGGGTGGCCGGCCTGCTCGAGCGGCTCGTCGCCGCGGCGGAGCCGTATGGGCGTGGCCGTTTCTGGCCGTGCGGCTCCTCGCCGGACGCTGTCCGTGCCTACTTGCCCGGTTGGTGCCACGGTCATGCGGGGTACGTGTTCCTCTGGAACCTGGCCCACGTGATCTACGGCGAGCCTGCGTTCGCCGAGCTGGCCGAAGGCGCGGCACGCTTGACGGTCGATCGTGGCACACAGCCCGCGAACATCACCAGCCTGTGCTGTGGCTCCGCCGGTGCCGTCTATGCCGTGCTCAACCATCATCGCGCCACCGGCGAGGAGATCTGGCGCTCGCGTGCGCAGCGACTGGCGGAGGACAGCGCCCGTGAGCCCATGCTGGCGCCCGATGTGACCTCGCCGCTGAGCCTGTACAAAGGTCACGCCGGCTTGGCGCTGCTCGCCGCCGAGCTCGAGCGGCCGGAGCTGGCGGCGATGCCGCTGTTCGAGCTCGAGCCGCCGGGCCGCTCCTGAGCGCGCTGGCGCTCGCGGGCGAGGCGGCCCTCGTAGACGCGAGCCAGGGCATCGTGGACCCGGAGCTCGTCGAGTCCGCCGCCGTCGCGGAGCAGCCGGTTCACGAACATGTGCGCGAGCGAGCAGTAGACGTCGTCAAGCGGACGCTCGAGCACGGCCTCGTCGGCGAGCACGCGAAGCTGCCGGAGGATCGGCGTCAGGCGCTCTGCCCGCTCGTGGAGCGCATCGATCGCCGGATCGGATCCGACGTCGGAGCGATCGACGGCCGCGACGACGTCCGCGACTTGCGTGCGCTCCGCGCGCTCTCGATCTCCGAGCAGCTTCGCGCGGGAAGCGGTGAAGCCGCGAGTTGACGGCTCGCTCAGCGTCCCGCAGCACCGATGCTGTTCAACCGGATCGAGCGTAGAGCACGCGTACAGAGATGCCAGGCTGGCCACGACCAGGTGGCGACGCTCGGAGATCGAGGAGCCACCGCTGAGGATCTTGATCACCGCGTCGGCATCGGCCTCGGCGGCCCGCTCCATCATCTCCACGCCATCGAGGCCACCGTATCGCTCGACCTCGCGCTCGTAGGTGTCGAGTGCCAGCCGGTAGAGAAGTCCATCCTGAAGTGCTGGCGCCACCGCGGCCGCAAGCGCCGCGAGGACCTCGTTGCTCAGACGTTCCGGCGTTCCGTGCAGCCGGACACGCAGATGTCGGGCCGGGTCGGCATAGCGGATGAAGAACCACCCGTCGATCCAGCCCGCTAGCCGCAGCCGCTGCACGAGCGGTGCGATCACCTCCGTGAGCACACGGTCCGCGAGCCCCGCGGGACCGTAGAGGCTCGCGAACAGCCACTCCGATCCGGGGGCGAACCGCCGCCTCGACTCGGCGACCGGCGTGGGCGGCAGCCGGCGGCGCGGCCGGGAGGCCGGCTGCGGGGTGCGGATGAACGGGACGTGCAGGAGGTTGGAGTAACCGCCGCCGGCGCCGCGGACGGGACTGCCTCCGTCCGCCTCGGTCCACGGTGTCTCCCGCAGCCTTACGACGGGCAGCTTGTTCGCGTCGGCGAGAAACGCCTCCACGCTGAGGACGTTGTCGAAGTCGACCACGAGCGCGCTCTTGGGATGGTCAAAGCTCACGACCCTCGGCACGCCACGGTCCGCGCGCCACTGTTGCAGACGCCGCCAACCAGCCGCGTCGGTGGACGGCGCGATCCGGACAAGCTCGGCGGCGCCGATATTCCAGCGACGCAGCGACAGAATCGATCGGCCGTCCGTGACGCGTGGAAGCTCGGGAAGGTCGGAGATAGCTCCCCATGACCATCGCGGCCGGACGGTTCCCTGCATGCTGATCGCGTTCAGTAGTCGCAAGGCCGGCAGCGAGATCCATTGGAAGTTCATCGCACTCGTGCACGACGGGATCACCTGGCATCCGAGCTTGGTCGAATGCAGCAGGACCTCGCGACCGTCCACCGAGACGAGCAGATCGGCCGGCTCGAGCACGCGTGCAGCGGGCGCACCCGACGCGCCGCCGTAGTCGATCTCCCATCCGCGCAGAACCGGCCGATGGGTGACGCTCAGCCCCCAGTCGGTTTCGGGCGACACCGCCAGCTCGGCGAAGATGACGTCGGGTCGCAGCGACTCCTCTCGCCGCAGATGCTCTCGAACGAGCCGCTCAAGATGGCCGTCGCCATGACAGAACCGGCCGAGCATCCTGACACCGGACGGGCCGTCCACGCCGGGCTCCACGAGGCGAAAGTCGCGCGCGTCAACGGCCTCATCGTCGCGGGCAAGCAGGCCCGCGGTGACCACGAACGCGTCCGGGAGCGGTCGCGGTGACTCGGTGGCGAGCGCCGTGATATCGGCCCCTGACAGCTCGACCGCCCCCGAGCGCAGACCCCGCGCCACCAGTTCGAGCAACGCTGCCCGGCGCGCGTCGGGCATCTCCGCCGGGGCGTGCCGCTTGCTCAGCGAGTCGCCCAGTGGCACGCCGAAATCAGGATCGAGGGCCTCCAGCAGCGGCACCGCGCGGGTAGCGAAGCGCCGCTCGAAGCTCTCCCTGAACTCCCGCAAGGCGTCGTGAGGGACGGGGGCGACGCTGGCGAGCAGCTCGGCGGCGCGGTACAGCTCGCTGCGCACCCGCCCCGAGAGCGCGACTCGCTGCGGGCGGACGGTGTCCACCTGCACGCAATGGCGGCGGCTCACCTTCACTCCGGTCGTCTCGATCGCGCCGGCAACCTCCTCGATGGTCGCGCGGCCCACTCTGCCTGCCCCCTGGACGGCGCTCCTGGCCTCCGCAACGGCGTCTCGCTCCGCCTCGGCGTCCGAGATCGCTAACAGCACCGCCAGCGCCTGATCAGCCGGCTCCTCCCCGGTGACCCCGACCCGCACCACGGGGATCAGGAAGTCACGGGCGACCAGCCGCCGCACGAGCTCGGCCGCGCGCTGTTCATCGACCCCGTCGGCCGTGAGCGCTGCGACCAGGTGGGACATGCTGATGCCAGTCCCCGCCAGCGTGAGCGCTGACCGCATCTCCGGGCTCGGCCGGAAGGCGACCAGCCGGTGGCGGTTTCCGTCGCCGGTCCTCGCCGCCACCCGCAGTCTCCCGCCGGCGCGGTACACCGCCGGGTTGGCTCGCACCAGGAGCGCACCGGCGTCAGCCGCCGCGTCGGTCGCCCGCCGCACCACCGCCTGGACCAGTCCGGGGTCAACCCGGGCCTGGAGCTCGACTTCGCCGTGTTCGTCGAGCACCAAACGGGTCGGGCCGAAGCTTCCGTGGGAATAGGCGCCGGTCAGGCCTGCTAGATCGGGTCGCGACGCGCACCGCGTGAGAAAGCGGACCAGCGAGCGCTCCGCCGAGCGGTGCCGTCGATCGGCCGGATCCGTTCGCCATCGCTCAACTGCCGTTGCAAGCTCGCTCGAAGACAGCTCGAGCGCAGACCTCAGGTTCGCATCGGTTGCGAGCTGGGCGAGGCGCTGTCGGAGCACGACGCGGTCGGCTTGCAGCGCCCGCTCGAGCTCGCCGCCGTCCGCCGCGCACGCGCAAGCAGCGCTGATGCCGCTACTCCAGGTCGAGAGTGTCCCCCACGGCAGGAGCGGCGTGCGCAACACAAAGAACTGGGCGTCGGCAGTCTCCATGTCCGATGCAGGCTAGACGGCACCGTGAGCGGGGCGCATCGGACAAACCCCTCCGAACTTCGCCAGGCACTGACCTGAAAATAGCGATTGAGTGCGACGCTTTCATAGGGTAGGTCCCGACCAAAGTTCAGGCTGTACTGCCCGATGCGCCGCAGCTGTCGTCGGCATTACCTTGATGAAGCGCAGCGCGACCGGTTGCCCGAATTGCTGTTGCGCCGGTGGTGCCGAGCATCATTCGCAACCGACGGTCAACAACAACGCTCGACATAAGAGAACGATGGAAACGAAGCCAGGTACACCCGAGCCGGATAAGGAGCAACAGCACTCGGATGAGGACGAACTGGAGGACCTGAAAGCTCCCGCCGAGAGCCAGGAAGAAGTCGCCGGCGGGTGCGATAACTACTCGTGCGCCGGCGAGACCGCATGTTTCAACACGCACATTCCGGATTAGACGCCGCAGACACAAGCGGTGCGTCTGCCGCGTTCTCACACCGCACGTGTCACTTAGTTTGACGTGGCCGGACAAATGACAACGGAGGTCCGAACACCACTGACTGCCCTCCTGAGCCAAGCAGGATGACAAGAACAACAACACACCACATAGGAGGAACGATGGAAAAGTCAGGTGGCCGCGACCTTGAGAAGGAGCAACAGCACTCGGATGAGGAGGAGCTGGAGGACCTGAAAGCTCCGCCCGACAGCGAGGAGGAAGTCGCCGGCGGGTGTGCCGCCAAGTGCAGCAGCTTCGGGTCCCAGACCTGTAGCGGGAGCTTCACCTACGTTGAGGATTAGTCGGCGAAGGTGAGCGGTGCGTCTAACAGACTGTCAGCGTGCGCCGGCGCTCGCTCTGCCTTGGCGGGCTCCAGTGAAACCAAAGCTCGGCGGACTGTCGCGAGCGACGCGACACGACAAGAACAACACGGTACGACGTCGGAGGAACAATGGAAACGAAGCCAGGTACACCCGAGCCGGGCACGGAGCAACAGCACTCGGACGACGACGAGCTGGAGGACCTCGAGGCTCCCGCCGAGAGCCAGGAAGAAGTTGCTGGCGGCGGTGAACCCTCGTGCCCCCGCATAAGTAATTGCGGGGAGACGCAGGCTCCGAATTAGACGCCACATACGCGAGCACTGCGTCTGCCGCGTTCTCACACCGCACGTGTCACTTGCTCTGACGTGGCCGGACAGGTGACAACAAGATGTCCGAACACCACTGACGGCTCTCCTGAGCCACGCAGGATGACAAGAACAACAACACACCACATAGGAGGCACGATGGAAGAGAAGCCAGGTACACCCGAGCCGGACAAGGAGCAGCAGCACTCGGATGAGGAGGAGCTGGAGGACCTGAAAGCTCCGCCCGACAGCCAGGAGGAAGTAGAAGGAGGATGCGACTCCACGGTGATGTGCGGGGTCACGTGCCATGTGACCTCCAGTCTGGAGTAGGTGCCGCAAACGCGATCGGTTGGTCGAGCGGGTTCTCAGGCCGTCTCCTGCCCTGACCTGGCCGACGCGGGTGAAAGCGAAGCTCGGGACATCACGGAGCGATGCCCCGTGCCACACAGTACCCATCAGCAGCAACACACCACACAGGAGGAACGATGGAAAAGTCAGCTGGCCGCGACCCTGAGAAGGAGCAACAGCACTCGGATGAGGAGGAGCTGGAGGACCTGAAAGCTCCGCCCGACAGCCAGGAGGAAGTAGAAGGAGGATGCGCCGCCACGGTGGAGTGCGGGGTCACGTGCAAGATAACCTCCGATCTGGACTAAGTGCCGCAAACGCGATCGGTTGGTCGAGCGGGTTCTCAGGCCGTCTCCTGCCCTGACCTGGGCAACGCGGGTGAAAGCGAAGTTCGGGACATCACGGAGCGGTGTCCCGAGCCACACAGTACGACGGATCTCAAGGCACCACGCAGACAGCGATGGCACGGAGACGGGTACCCGACAGCCGGGTCAAGAGGCTGCAGCAACCGGCTGAGGAGGATCTTGAGGGCTCCGGCCGACGGGCAGCAGGAAGTAGCCGGTGGTGCCGGCTGCGGGAACACGTGCGAGAAGCTCACGGAACTCATGACGTAGGCCCCGCAAACGCGAGCGTTACTCCATCATGTACACAGACAGGAGGAATAGTGGGACAGGATGCGTCCAAAAGTCAGCCAGCCCAGGAGGAAGTGCAAAAGGCCAGGACGCGCTTCTGCAAATACCTTGATGCGTTCGCCGACAACCCGGGCAGCACTGCCCGGCGGACGTATCCGGGGTTGGAGAGCCGGCCATGGCACGACCCCCGCGATTTTCCTATCGCTATGTACCTGGAACGTCACTTCGCCGCGATTCGCGCTGAAATACTCGCGCTTGATCCTGATCGCTACCAGGCCGTGGCGGAGCCGGTCGACCAGACTGGGGACTGGGCCGTCAGGTTCTTCTACGACAGGGGCCGCCGCGTCGCCGAAACTTGTGACGCATGTCCAGTCACGGTGAAGGGCCTTGACCCGTTCTCAGCGATGCGCACGGGTCCGGGTCTCATTTGCGTCTCACGTTCGCGGCCCCAGACGCATGTTGCCCCGCACCGGGGTGCGCTGAACGTGCGACTGCGCTGCCACCTGGGCATCGTCGTCCCCGAGGGGGACTGCGCGATCCGCGTTGGTGACGAGACGCGCTCCTGGCAAGAGGGTCGATGCATGGTCTTGGATGACCACTTCGAGCATGAAGCGTGGAATCGGACGGGCCACGATCGCCTCGTGCTCCTTGTTGACATGTGGCATCCCGACTTGACGCCCACGGAGATCCGTCTCCTGAGCGGCGTTCACAGATACAGGTGAGCGGGCACGACCTGGGGGGCCGAGCTGCACGCGCCCTGCGATCAGGCCGGGACGGAAGCTTCGGCGCGCGGCGTAAGGTCGAACGCCGAGGCGAGGAGTTCGAGCGAGCGCCGGCGCGCGTGATGGTCGTAGGTGTTGGTGACGACGATCACCTCCTCGGTGCCGTACTCGTCGGCCAGCGTCTGGAGCCGCCTGCGCACGAGCTCCGGGGGGCCGAAGACAGCTCCGGAGGGGCGTCTCCGCGTCGCGGGCGCTACCGGATGGGATTCGAGCCACGCGGCCGCCGTGTCCGGCGGTGGCAGCTGGATGAGCCGCCCCCCCTTCGCCTCCAGCATCGTCATCATCATCGACGAAGCCAGGTAACGGGCCTCGCCGTCGGTGTCCGCGCAGATGACCCAGACGCCGATCGCGGTGCGCGGCGGAGCCCCGGGTCGGTTGCCCTGCTCGGCCCTCCAGCGATTTCGGTAGGTCTCCATGATCTCGGCGCCGCCGGGAGTCATGAAGTGCGCGTACGCGTAGGGCACTCCCAGCTGCGCTGCTGAGATGGCGCTCTGCCGTGAGCCCCCCAGCAGCCATGGCTGTGCCACCGCCGGCCGCCCCGGGAGCACCGACTGCAGGTGCGCGAACGGATGCGACGGGGGCAGGGAGCCCGCCAGCAGAGCGACCAGCTCCGTCAGCTGGTCGAAGAAGTCATCCGGTACCGTCTCGCCACCCTGGCGCTGGAGCGCCGAGATCGTCAGGGGCCGGGCGCCCGGTCCGCGACAGAGCCCGAGGTCGATCCGCCCGGGGTGCAGTGCCGCCAGGCTCGAGAACACCTCGGCGACCTTCAGCGGGGAGTAGTACGGCAGCAGCACCCCGCCGGACCCGACCCGGATTCCGTCTGTTTCTGTGGCGATCGCGCCGACCAGCACCTCCGGCGCGGCACATGCCATCATCGGGCTGCCGTGATGCTCGGCGACCCAGTAGCGATGGTAGCCGAGCGCGTCGGCCAGCCGTGCGAAGTCGAGCGTGTTGCGCAGCGCGTCGGCGCCAGTCGATCCCTCAGGGATCGGCGCCTGGTCGAGCACGGACAGGAGCATCTTACGCTCAGCTTTCGAGCTGGTGGGATTGGCGGTAGACGAACAGGCCCTTGCGGGCGAGAAGCTCCTCGTGGCTTCCCTGCTCGCGCGTTCCCGAGCTCAGCCGCGCGGCGGAGCCGCGTGCGGTTGAACTCGACCGCCCCCTCGCTCGGCGGCAGCAGCCCGGCCAGGCACTCGCGGCGGTAGCGCTGAGGCCGCTGCTCCAGCCCGTGAGGGACCCCCTCGGCAGCAGCGGCGCGCGCAACACAAAGAAACGGGCCTCGGCAGCGTCCACGTCCGGCAGCCTAGACGGCACGGTGAGCGGCGCGCATCGGGCAAGCCCCTCGGAACTTCGCGCGCCTGGAACCTGAAGATAGCGATCGGGCGCGGCGCATTTCATAGGGTGGGTCCCGATCAAAGTTCGGGCTGTACGGCCCGATGCGCCGCCGGTGTGACCGGCAGTAGCTTGCAGAAGCGCAGAGCGACGGGCCGCCCGAAATCGCTGTTGCGCCGGGTGGCGAGCGTCATTCGCGCGCAACAAGCCTACGTCGTTGGCGGGTAGTGCGGCTCCGCCTACTGATGATTTTCGCGGGCCACCCCGCACGACCGGAGCCACATAGGAGGAACGATGGAAACGAAGCCGAGCACACCCGAGCCGGATAAGGAGAAACAGCACTCGGACGAGGACGAGCTGGAGGACCTCAAGGCTCCCGTCGAGGGCCAGGAAGTAGCCGGGGGCTGCAAGCATACGTGCGACTACAGCTGTGACGAGACCGACACGCTGCAATAGCCGCCACAGACGCGAGCACCGCGTCTACCGCGTTTTTTCAGACCGCACGTCACTTGCTTTGACTTGGCCGGACCACGTGACAACAGAGGTCCTAACACCAGTGATCATCGTCGCGAGCCATGCAGCAGGAGAGGAACAACGAACATCGCATCGGAGGAACGATGGAGGCGAAGCCAGGTACACCCAAGCCGGACAAGGAGCAGCAGCGCGCGGATGAGGACGAGCTGGAGGACCTGGAGGCTCCCGCCGAGAGCCAGGAGGAGGTCGCCGGTGGCTGCGTTCACACGTGCGGCGGCGACACCTGTGAGGGGACGAAAACTCTGGATTAGAAACCGCCGACACGAGCGGTGCGTCTGCGACGTTTTCAGACAGGAGAAAGCGTGGGCCATGATCCGGGCGACAGTGGGTCAGCGCGACGATGTGCAGTACGCCCCGGACGCTGAGGAGCTGGAGGGCCTGAAGGCTTCCGGCGAGAGCCACGGGCGCGGCCGGTGGACCGCAGCATCACGTGCTTTGGCGTGGCTGGCCCGGCGACAACAAGGTTTGGAACCCCACTGAGGTTTGTCGCGAGCCCCGCGGCACGACAGGCACAACAACGACATATCGCATCGGAGGAACGATGGAGAAGAAGCCAGATACACCCAAGCAGGGCAAGGAGCCGCAGCGCTCGGATGAGGACGAACTGGAGGACCTGGAGGCTCCCGCCGAGAGCCAAGAACAAGTCGCCGGCGGGTGCGGTATGGCCGGCGCGACCTGCCGGGTGACCGAGGAGCAGTCGTGACGTGAACAAGAGTTTTGCTCAGGATTAGACGCCACATACGCGAGCACTGCGTCTGCCGCGTTCTCACACCGCACGTGTCACTTGCTCTGACGTAGACCGGACCAGGTGACAACAGAGGGTCGGACCACCACTGACGGCTCTGCCGAGCAACGCAGGATGACAGCAACAACACACCGAACAGGAGGAACAATGGAAACGAAGCCAGGTACACCCGAGCCGGACAAGGAGCAACAGCACCCGGACGAGGACGAGCTGGAGGACCTGAAGACTCCCGCCGAGAGCCAGGAAGAAGTAGCCGGCGGCGGCGGGTGCCAAGTCACGTGCAGACAAACATGCGGTCAACCCACCGAAAACATGGACTGAATCCGCCGAGGATTAGGCGCCGCAAACGCGAGCGGTGTGTGCACCAGGTTCTCAGACTGCACCGTCACCTGCCCTGACTTGGCCGACCCGGGTGACAACGACGCTTGGGACGTCACTGATGGCTGTCCCGAGCAACGCAGCACAACGGAACGCCAACACACCACATAGGAGGAACGATGGCACAGAAGCCAGGTACACCCAAGCCGGATAAGGAGCAACAGCACCCGGACGAGGACGAGTTCGAGGACCTGGAGGCTCCCGCCGAGAGCCAGGAAGAAGTAGCTGGCGGGTGCAGCGAGTACACGTGCAGCAACGGGACCGAATGTTTCAACACGAAGGTTCCGGATTAGGCGCCACAGACACGAGCGGTGCGTCTGCCGCGTTCTCACACCGCACGTGTCACTTGCTTTGACGTGGCCGGACCAGGTGCGGTGGTGATGCCGGTGAGCGTTGGGAGCGTGCGGTGTGCCGGTCGCCGCATCCCGCGCCGCCGCGGCGCGGCCAGATGTCGCCAACGCCGACCCTGCTCGTGCTCCACCCAGGCGTGGTCCCAATGAATCAGCGCAGCTTGAAGTTTTTGCCTCCTGCGAGCCGCCGCAGCTGCGGCATCCGTTGGCTGTCGGTTCCGCCCGGGAATGGCTTTGGGAATGCGAGCGAGGCCTATCTCACGGGCTTGCGCTCAGCCGGCGTGCCCGTCACGTGGACGCCGCTCGGATGGCCTTCGCCTGTGTGGCGTGCTCCGCACGCTCCGGTGCCAGTCGCGAGCCTCGACGAGACCACCCATCGGGACATTGCCGAGCTGCCGCTCGCCCACGACACGGTCCTCGTCAGCGCCCCATCGCTGTGGAATGATCGGCTGATCGCCGAGCCGGAAGGGCGGCTGATGGCTGCCTACGCGACGTGGGAGACCGATCGCCTCCCTGTTACCACAGCCTTCTCCGAACGCGACATCACACGTCATCTCCT
>Ga0302325_10028233_pt1 | contig 11612 bp, 8 predicted proteins | sample Palsa_T0_2_FD_201948 | JGI IMG/M metagenome (GOLD analysis project Ga0302325, IMG submission 201948) | Peat permafrost microbial communities from Stordalen Mire near Abisko, Sweden - Palsa_T0_2 | ecosystem: Environmental > Terrestrial > Soil > Palsa > Peat permafrost | place: Sweden: Abisko... | reverse complement strand
ACCTACGACAGCAATTACAAGATGAAGCCGCCACTGCGGTCGCATCTGGATGTGGATGCGATCATTGAGGGCATTGTGAGCGGGGCGATCGATGTGATCGCTACCGATCATGCGCCGCATGCGGGTGATGAGAAGATGCAGGAGTTCGAGCGGTGTCCGTTCGGGATTACGGGGCTTGAGACGGCGATCGGGCTGTCACTGGAGAAGCTGGTGCATTCGGGGAAGATTACGCTGTCGCATATGGTGGCGCTGTTCACTACGGGTCCGGCGAATGTACTGAAGCTGGATCGGGGTACGCTGGCGGAGGGCGCTGTGGGCGATGTTACGGTGTTCGATGTTGATTCGGAGTGGAGCTATGACGTGAGTAAGTCGGAATCGAAGAGTAAGAACAGTCCGTTCGATGGGAAGAAGTTTCGTGGCGGGCCGGTTGCGACGATTGTCGCGGGGGATGTAGTTTGGCAGCGCTGATTGTACTGTTGCTGGCGTTCGCGCGGCCTGCCGTGCAGGCAGCTCAGCCCGGGTTGACGCAGCTGGCGGGACAGTATGTGGTGGCGCCTGAGGGCGTGTTTCACATTGAGAAGGGCAAGGTTTTGCGGCCGCCGAAGAAGTTCCATCCGGCGTTTGTGTTTACGTCGGAGGATCGGTTTAAGGTGGCGATCAAGCCGGTTGAGCGCGATGGCGTGACGATTCTATCGGCGGACGATAAGACGATTCAGGTTCGATACTCTGATGGGTTTGTGGTGCGGAAGGGGTCGGGCACTGCATTTAGTACGGGGCATGAGATCGATTCGGCCTATGCTCTGCTGGTGGCTCCGAGTTCTGATGAGTATTTGTTGATTCGATGGCAAGGCGGGTGTACGTTTAGTTTGTTTAAAGTTGATGGCGACGCGATTAAGGAAGCCGCGACCAATTCTTATTCTTGCGAGAATTAAGTTTTATGACGATAGAGGAACGGATCGAAAACCCTGCAAAGCTCTCCACGTTAGTGCCAGTTGAGGAGTATCTATCTACGATGTACCACCCCGACATGGATTACGTCGAGGGTCACCTGGAGGAGCGAAACATGGGTGAGAAAGAGCATGGAAAATTGCAATTTAGAATTGTGGTCTTCCTACAGAGATTGGGGATGGAAGCTTTTATTGAAACCCGGCTGCGAATATCCCCTTCCCGTTACCGCATTCCTGACGTCTGCGTCTACGATCAGGAACCCGACGAACCTGTTTTTACTAAGCCGCCCCTGTTATGTATAGAAGTCCTTTCTCCCGAAGACAGAATGAGCCGCATCATGAACGTGGTCAAAGATTACCTCTCAATAGGCGTGCCAGATGTATGGGTGTTGGACCCGCTGGAGAAGAGAGCGTACAGTGCTTCTGTTGGCGTGGGGTTTCATGAAGTCTCAGACCACATTGTGACGGGCGATGGCCGCTTGCAGTTTACGCTAGAAAGCATCTTCTCCCAGGAAAAGTTATTCCGATCCAATTGATGTTTAGCTACATTCCTAGCAGGTGCTTCTGGACTTTGCCCATCGCGTTGCGCGGAAGTTTCTCGATGAAGATGAATTCGCGGGGCACTTTGAACGAGGCCAGGTTCCTCTTGCAGAGGGCTTCCAGGTCTTCGGGGCTGATGTTGAAGGCTACAACGTAGGCTACGGGTACTTCGCCGCGGACACGGTCGGGCCTGGCCACTACGGCGGCTTCTGTAACGGCTGGATGTTCGGTTAGGAACTCTTCGATTTCGCGCGGATAGATATTGAAACCGCCTGAGATGATGAGGTCGCTCTTGCGCCCGCAGAGCGTGTAGTAGCCATCTTCGGAGACGGTGGCGATGTCGCCTGTCTTGAACCAGCCGTCTACGATTGCAGCGCGCGTGGCTTCTTCGCGTCGCCAATAGCCCAGGAAGATATTGGGGCCGCGGAGCTGAATTTCGCCGTCGACGATCCGGGCGGAAATGCCGGGCAAAGGGAAGCCTACCGTGCCAGGGCGGCGTTCGCCTTCGTAGGGATTGCTGATGTTCATGAGCGTTTCGCTCATGCCATAGCGTTCGAGAATCGTGTGGCCGAACTTTTCGCGGAACTCATCCATCACTTGGGCGGGCAGCGGCGCGGAACCGGAGACGAAGAGGCGCATGGAGTTTGCGATGACGGGGTCCATCTCGAGAAGGCGCACGTAGATGGTCGGCACGCCGAAGAAGACCGTGGGGCGATAGTCCTGGAAGATGGCGGCGGCCTTTTGATGTTCGAAGCGTTCGAGAAGGCGCATGCGGCAACCGCCGATCAGCCAACAGTGCAAGCCGTTGCCGAGGCCGTGGACGTGGAACAGCGGAAGGGCAAGGAGCAGGCGGTCCTCCGAGTTGATACGCCAACAGGTGAGCAGGTTGAGCGCGTTCGCGGCGAAGTTGTTGTGGCTGAGGACGGCTCCCTTTGCCACGCCGGTCGTGCCGGAGGTGTAGATGATTCCGGCGGGGGAATCGCCGTCAAGTTTCGCAACGGGGCGCGTGTCGGAGAAACCTTCGGAATCGACAGTCAAGGTCGAGACGTCGTCGATGAATTCGCGCGGTTCGGCATCGGTGAGGATGTGCGTGATCTCGCGATCGCGGTAGAGGATGTTGATGGGTACGAAGATGACGCCGAGTTTGATGCACGCGAGGTAGAGATCGATCATCTCGACGCAGTTGGCGAGATAGACGCAGAGGCGGTCGCCTGTTACGAAGCCGCGATGGCGCAGGTAATTCGCTACGCGGTTGCTGCGGGCTTCGATCTCGCCGAAGGTGAATTCGCGGCCTTCGAATTCGAGCGCGATGCGGTCACCGCGGCCGATGAGAGAGAGATCGAAGAGTTGAGTGAGAGTCATTCGGGAAGTGTGTGGCCTTTGGTTTCCATTCCAAACGGTATCAGGAAGAGGCCTGCTATGAAGGCCAGGGAAGTTATGGCAACGGGAGTGCCGATGGTGCCGTAATGCGAGACACCAGCACCTACGAGGAACGTTACGCCCGCAGCCAGGAAGCGTCCGGATGAGGTGGCGAATGCAAAGGCGCTGGCGCGGCATTCGGTGCTGTATTGTTCCGGCAGCCACAGAGTGAAGACGCAGAAGCTGGCGCCGCCGATGCCTAGAAAGAAGAGGCATGCTACGAAGGTTGTGAGTGCGGCGTGAGGCAAGTAGAAGGCCCATCCGAAGGCGGCGAGGATGGAGATGGCCATTAGGGTGAAGAAGATTGCGAGAGCGCCGCGGCGTCCGAAGCGTTCCGCGAGATAGGGCGTGATCAGGCATCCCAAGATGGTTCCGAAGGCGAGTAGCATGGTTGCCCAGGAGGCGAACCGTGCGGCGTCCGCAGCGGTGTGTCCTTCGCGTAAAGCGATCTGCGTTACCGAGGTTGGGACGTAAACGGAACCCGCCCAGAGGCCGATCATCGAAGTAAGCAGATAGGCGCAGTTCAGCAGCGTGCGCTTGCGGTATTCAGGGGCGAAGAGTTTGAAGAATGCGTTGCGGGCTTTAGCAACATGGCGGTTCTGCCATTTTTCGGGCTCGTGGATTCCTACGCGAATGAAGGCGACTAACAGCGCCGGTGTTCCGCCTACTGCAAACATGGCGCGCCATCCATAGTGCGCGCCTACCCAGTAATTGACCGCTGCCGCGAGGAACGTGCCGAAGTAATAGCCGGTGTGCATGTACGCGCCGCCCTTCAAGCGCCGGCTCTCGGGCCACTCTTCGGCGACCAGGATGCCACCGAGCGTCCACTCGCCGCCGATGCCCGCGCCTGCGAAGAAGCGGAATAGGGCGAGTTGCCATACGTTCTGCGCGATGCAACCAAGGAACGTGAAGACGGAGTAGCAGATGATGGTGAACATCAGCGTCTTTACGCGGCCGAAGCGGTCGGCGAGAGGCCCCCAGAGGAACGCGAAGCCCCAGCCGACGAGGAAGAGCGCGAAGAGAAGGCCGCCGTAGACGCCGGTGTTCGCGGGGGTGGCGGGGATCCCGCTCTGAGGGAGGAGATCTTTCAGCGCGGGCACCATGACGAGGGCGTAAATGAAAGCGTCCATGCCGTCGAGCGTCCAACCTGCCCATGCGGCCCAGAAGCCGCGTATTTGATTCCTGGTGAGTCGCTCGGTTGTAGGGGTAATGCGATTGAGTGTACAACGGACATAGTGGATGCTTCACCTCCCTATCGAATCCCTACTACCTGAAATTGTCGAGAAGCTGTGGCGCGCGCGATGTCTTGTGATTGAAGCTGCGCCGGGCGCGGGTAAGACCACGCGCGTGCCGCCGGCTCTGCTGGAGTTTGGACCGGTGTTGGTGCTGGAGCCGCGGCGGATTGCAGCACGCCTGGCTGCGCGGCGGGTGGCTGAGGAGATGGGCGAAAAGCCGGGTGAGACGGTTGGGTTTCAGGTGCGTTTTGAGGAGGTTGCGGGGCCTAAGACGCGGTTGCGATTTCTTACCGAGGGAGTGCTGACGCGGCGGATGCTGAACGATCCGGAACTGCGCGGCGTTGCGACTGTGGTGCTGGACGAGTTTCATGAGCGGCATCTGGAGAGCGATTTGGCGCTTGCGTTGTTGCGTAGATTGCAGAAGACGAAGCGGCCGGATTTGCGTATCGTTGTGATGTCGGCAACGCTGGAGGCCGCGCCGGTGGCGCTGTATCTCGATGGATGCGATACGGTGCGGTCGGAAGGCCGTTTGTTCGAGTTGGCGATCGCGCACCTACCTTATTCGCCTGCGCCATTGGAGGAGCAGATTGCAGCAGCGCTGCCCAAACTGCGTACGAAGGGCGACGTGCTGGTGTTTCTTCCCGGGGCGGCTGAGATTCGGCGGGCGCAGCGTGCGCTTTCGGGCAGGAGCGAGCTGGTGTTGCCGCTCTATGGCGATCTGACGGCAGCGGAACAGGATCTGGCTCTTACGCGCGCGGACCGCCGGAAGATCATCCTCGCGACGAATCTAGCGGAGAGTTCCGTGACGATCGATGGCGTGGATGCGGTGATCGATTCGGGTCTGGCCCGTATTGCTAGTGATTCGCCTTGGACCGGCATGCCGCGATTGGATGTGACGCGCATCAGTAAAGCTTCCGCCAAGCAACGTGCGGGACGTGCGGGGCGGCAAGGACCTGGTGAGGCGCTGCGGCTTTATACTGCGGAGGATTTTCACCGGCGCGCCGATCATGACACGCCGGAGATTGCACGGCGGGAACTGTCGCAAGTGTGTTTGCAGTTGGAAGCGATGGGCATCCACGATCCGCGTGAACTGGAGTGGCTCGATGCGCCTCCCGATGCGGCTGTGACTGCCGCGGAAGCTTTGCTGGACAGGCTGCATGCGCGGGGCGAGAGTGCTTCGCGCATGGCACGGCTACCACTGCATCCAAGGCTTGCGCGGCTGGTCATGGAAGCCGATAGCGACGATGGATGCGCGACAGCGGCGCTGGTGAGTACAGGGGAGCGCACGAAGTCGACCGATCTGTTACAAGCGCTGGATGCTCCCCTTGAAGGACGCACACGCGCGACGTACGATCAGATCCGGCGCGCTGTCCGTCCTGAGGGGCGCGGCCGGCAACTGGAGATGGCGGTTCTGGCTGCGTTTCCCGATCGGGTCGTGAAGACTGATGGTGGGTTTCAGGTGGCAATCGATGCCGAGGAGCGCTCCGACCAGCCTGCGCCGATCATTCGGCTGTCTTGCCGGATCGAGCCGGATTGGTTGATCGACCTGTTTCCTGAGCGCATCCGCGAGCGCAATGGCGCGATCTGGAATCGCGCGAACGAGCGTGTGGAAGCGGTAAGCGCACTACTCTATGACGATCTGGTGATCACTGAGACGTGCGGTGGCACGCCCGACCCTGATCAAGCCGCAACACTGTTGATCGCCAATGGCGCAAGGGACTTGATCGACTGCGAGGATCTGGCGGCATTTCAGGCGCGTGTGGAATTTGCCTCGCAACATTCGGCGATCCAACCCATCGTCGATAGCGATATCGATGCGGCACTGCGGGAACGGTGCCGGCAATCCACCCGGCTGCACGAGCTCAAAGGGGCGTCGATCACATCTGCTCTGAACCGCGCGATCGATCAGCGCCTGCTGAATGAAATCGCTCCGTTGAGTTTGAAGCTGCCAACAGGCCGACAGACAAAGGTCAATTACGAGACAGGCAAACCGCCGTGGGTAGGGTCGCGGTTGCAGGATTTTTTCGGCATGCGGGAGAGTCCGCGGATAGCGAATGGAAAGGTGCCGCTGGTGCTGCATCTGCTTGCGCCCAACCAGCGCGCGGTACAGACAACCACCGATCTCGCAGGCTTCTGGGAGCGCCTGTATCCGCAGGTTCGGAAGGAATTGGGCCGCCGCTATCCGCGGCACAAGTGGCCGGAATCGCCGCTCTAGCCAAAAGTTGGAATCCCACGTGCAGTAGTCCCGGCCAATGACGGGCAGCGCCACACCGTGGCTGATCGCAGTATCAGTCATGCTTGCGACGTTTATGGAGGTGATCGATACTTCGATTGCCAGCGTCGCGTTGCCGCACATTGCCGGAAGCCTCTCTGCAACCACCGATGAAGCTACGTGGGTGCTGACGAGTTATCTGGTTGCGAATGCCGTGGTGCTGCCCGCCAGCGGATGGTTCTCGCTACGATTCGGCCGTAAGCGATTTCTGATCATCTGCATAGTCATTTTTACCGTGTCGTCATTTGCATGCGGTTCTTCCACGAGTCTGGCAATGATACTGATCGCTCGTGCGGTACAGGGCGCGGGTGGAGGAGCGTTGCAGCCTCTCTCCCAGGCCATTCTGCTGGAGAGTTTTCCGCCTCAGAAGCGCGGTGTCGCGATGGCTCTTTACGGCCTTGGGGTGGTGGTCGCTCCGGTGCTCGGGCCTACGCTCGGGGGCTGGCTCACCGATCAATACTCGTGGCGATGGGCGTTTTATATCAATATCCCTGTGGGTATCTTCGCGGTTTTCATGATTTCGCGATTCATTGAGGATCCGCCGTACATCAAGAACGCCAAGGTCGGAAATATCGACGCGATCGGACTCGGATTGCTGGCGCTGTGGGTAGGCGCCCTGCAAGTAGTGCTCGACAAGGGCCAGGAAGACGACTGGTTCGGCGCGATGTGGATTCGATGGGCGGTGTTTATCATTGTTGCGGGTTTGGCGGCATTCCTGGTCCGCGAGTTCCGCGCTGAAAAGCCGCTGGTGGATGTGCAGGTCTTCGCCAACCGCAACTTTACGATTGGATGCTGTTTGATTGCTCTCTTCGGTGGCGTAATCTACGGCGTTGTCACATTGCTTCCGCTGTTCTATCAAACGCTTCTGGGGTACACGGCGAGTGCAGCGGGATGGGCGGTGAGTCCTCGCGGTATCGGAGCGATTTGCATCATGCCGATAATCGGCGTCCTGACAGGTAAGCTCGACAGCCGGTTTTTGATTTTTGCGGGCTTTGTGGTCTTCGGGATTACCAGCCTACAGATGGCGCATATGACAATGGATATTGGACCCAATTCAATGCTGTGGCCGATTATCATTAGCGGTGCGGCGTCGGGTATGGTGTTTGTGCCGCTCTCTACCGTTTCGATGGGCACGCTGCCGAACGAGAAGCTGGGGAATGCGGCGGGGATTTTCAATCTCTTCCGCAACATTGGTGGCGGTGTCGGAATCTCGGTGGTCAACACGCTCATCTCGCGTCATGAGCAGATTCATTTGGCCGATCTTACTGAGAATCTGGGTAGTCAGAATCCGGCTTACACGCAGTTATTGAGCGCAGACCGCGTGGCGATGGCGGCTCATACAGCTTCGAACGTAGCAACGCAGAGGTCCTATGCGCTGGTGCACAACGTGGTGCTACAGCAAGCTACGCTGCTTTCGTATGTGGACGATTTCCGCTATCTGGCGATGGCATGTTTCGGATGCGGGGTGCTGGTGATGTTTCTGGCGCGCGTGAAAGCCGGCAAGGGTCCGGCGCTGGCGCATTAGTGGAAGTCACCGCCATAATCCGCCGTCTTATCGCGCCAGATGGTATGGAAATGGTAGCTGGTGGAAAAGGCTACTCCTTGCTGTACGCAGAACTCAATCCAGATGCGTGGTCCATCGATGCGGATGTAGTCGTTGTCCTTGGTCAGCGTGCCGTCGCCGGAATAGCCCACATAAGTATTTGCCAGCGCGGTCGGGTCTTCGTAGACACTGAGGAGAGATGCCGCTGTCGTGGTGTCCATGTCGTTCACCCACGCCTCGATTGCGGTCTTGATCAGGGTTAGTTGAGCGGCTGCCAGGTTGGACGCCAGGAGCCCGCGTCCGGTTGTTCCTGAAGGGTATGTTTGCGGGTAATTCGAATCGATGCTGTTTGAACCCACGCCCATCACCACGTCGTCGAAAGTACCGCTGAGCAGAGCATTGGTGTTTCCGTAGACGACTTGGGTGAGGGCGTACATTGCCGCGCGCTGCTTCTCCATTGCCGTGTAAGTTGTGCCGTGAACTGTGTAGGAGGCAGGCTCGACGCCTAGAAAGAAAGGTGTGCCGCTTGTGTAAGTGCCATTGTAGGTGCGATTAAAAGCAAAGTGATGGCCGTTGATCTGGAGCATCCAAGGAGCTGTAGTGGATGGCGTGCCATAGAACGCAATGAAGTAATTCGGCGCGCCCCACTCGAAGGATGTGTTGACCGGTGCAATCGAGGAATCGGCTCCACGAGTTTCCTGGAGGCCTTCATAGCCGTCGGCGCTCAGAGCCGCCTGCGCCAGAGTCTGTGCGGCGGACAACTGTGTGAAGATGAGTGAGCCAAACTGGAGACCGTTACGCGCAATGACGCTGAGCGGCAGGTTCGACCAGTGCTCCACGTTGGCTAACGTGTAGGTATATTGCAGCCCTGAGATCTGCGTGGCCGTTAGTGTTGCTTCAAATGCGTTCGCGAGACAGACCACCTGCGCGACGCCGGTCATGCCGGAGCAAGTATTGGTTGAGATGACCGCGATGCCCTGCAAACTGGAATAACTTACACCGTATGAAGTACTGCCGCCATACACAGCGGCGAGTTGATGGGTTCCGCTGGGGAGCACAACTCCAGTTAGCGCGGCGGCGCCCGAAGCCAGTGTTGCGGTGCCGATCGGCGCTGCACCGTCATAGAAAGTAACCGTACCGGTAGCCCCGGACGGAGTTACCGCAGCCGTGAGAGTAATTGGCGTGTTGAAGGTGATCGAAGTGCTGGAGACGTTCAGCGACGTGGTGGTCGAAGTACTGGAAGCAGCGTTAATCGTGACGAAGATGACTAAGGAGTTGCTGCCGGCGTAGGTGGAATCGCCGCAGTAGGACGCCGAGATATAGGCTGTGCCGGCGGCCAGTGACGATGTGCTGTACGTAGCGACTCCTCCGGTTATGGTCGCCGTTCCGAGCGTGGTGCTTCCGTTGAAGAAGGTTACAGTGCCGGTGGCCGCACTATTGCTAACGGTCGCCGTGAGGGTTATCGTGGCGCCAGCAATGGCTGAAAGAGGTGATGCGGAAATGCTAGTTGTTGTTGGCGTGGCGCCGGCACCCGTGGTTGAGCAACCCGTGGAACCTCCGCCGCCTGGGCCACCACCGCCGGGTCCGCCGCCTGTCCCGGGACCCGTACCAGCGGTTACTGTAAGCATCGCTGTGGCGGGTGAACTGCTGCCTGATTGAGTTAGTACCACCGGATATGTGCCCGAGGCAAGGTTGATCGGCACCATTACGTTGATCTGATCGAGCGCCGCTCCAACTAGGCCGCTATACAGCACGGTCGCGCTGACGCCGCCGATCGTAACAGTGGGTGTCGCGGTGGTGGCATAAGCTCCGGAAAATACCAAACCAGGAGCCACCGCGGTGGTTGTACTGCCCAAGCCCGTGCCGAAGAGTTCGAGAACATCGCCGGCGTTGGCCGAGGCCGCCGTTGTATATCCAGTGATCGCTGCGCCTGTGCCGTTGATGATTGTTGAATCCATGGGGCGGACAGCCGCTACATATGTCCCGTAAGTGAACAGGCCGGGAAGGACCTGTGCGAGATTCACAGTGGTCGTCGCGGTACCGGCAGACGTAGTGACTGCGACGTTGACATTACCAGTGGTGGTGTCAGAGGGCGTCTCGATATTGAGTTGGGTGGGGCTGGCGTAGTAGAGGAAGGCGGCTTTGCCGTTGATGGTCACGCTCGCACCACCCAAGCTGGTGGGAAGGTAGCCGTTCACCAGACTTGCGGTGGTGGCTGTTGCGGTGGAGGTCGCGAGATTGGAACCGAAGATTGTGACCCACGATCCGGGCGCCGCGCCGGCCTGATAAGAGGCTCCGTTGAGGACGCCTCCAGAGGTGATAGACGGTGCGCCGGTCTGGCCTTCCGCCGCTGAAGGAATCAGGGATAACACAGCAATGAGGAATGCTGGGTACTTAACTCTCATAAGTTGTTTGTCTTTCCGAACTCTTGGTCTATAGCGGCAGTTTCGTGCGGTCGACGGAGATTGACTTCCTGGGACCGCGGATGATTCCGAGCAGCAGCGGATCGGCCGGTTGGATCCTTACGCTGTCATCGCTTCGGATGGAAACAAGCACAACGTGAGTGACGATCTCATGTGTAATCACGTCGTAGTTCAAAGTGAAACGGTTGGTGGAGGCGCCTTTCGGTGGTGCGAAAACGAGCCGCGTAACCAGGTACGGTGCGTTTTCGATCGTCTTGATTTCCATTGACCTGATGTCGACAGCGAATTCACGATTGTCTTCAGTGACCGGATGGACATGAGCTAGCACGTACGACATCAACGCGTTTCGTTCCGCGGGAAAATACTGGGCGTCTACAGGTTGACGAAAGGAGATCGAAAGGCGGTCAACAGGGAGTTGCAGCTCAGCATCAACTGCATTGGCGTGTAGATCGAGCACCACTGCCGATTGGTACATCGAGTGCGCGTCGGCGGTGATGCTCAGAGCAATATTAAGAGATATGGCGAGCAAGAACAGTTGTTTCATGCGTCATGACTTGGTACGTGCCTCCGCCGAGCCGGGTAACGTTAAGGATGGTTATGAATCAGCGCAAAGTCCGAAGTGGAGAACAGCTTTCCATCTACGATGAGGGTGTGTTGACACGACGAGAACTACTGGCCTCTATGGCTGGCGCGATGGCGATCGATCCTGAATGGCTGCGTGCAGTGATGCCCGGGACCATTGGCATCGACATGCACAATCATGTCTATCCCGCGGGGACGGAACCGCATCCGCAGCGCGGCGGTCAACAGCCGAGACAGCAGGAACAGCAACAGGCTCCCGGCCTCTTGCTGGCAGAGGAGCTTAAGCTGTCGGGGCTTACCGCCGTCTGCGCGAGTTTCGTGTTGGATTTCGCCCAAAATGACAAGCCAGGCGATGCGCGAGACAACTTCCGTCGATGGATCTCGGCAATCGACGCTGAGTTGGAAAAGGGACATCTTCGACGTGCGCTGAACTTGAAAGATCTGCAAACCGCACACGATCAAGGCCAGCCAACAATTGTCCAGACGGTCGAAGGCGCACATTTTATCGAAGGGCACTTGGACAGAGTGGAAGGGGTGTACAAACGCGGTTTGCGGCACCTGCAACTGCTTCACGAGCGGGACGACATGGTGTCGCCGCTGGGTGATACGAACACGGGCCGTCCTCACCTGAGTGGGCTGACTGCGTTTGGT
>Ga0302325_10028232_pt1 | contig 11613 bp, 10 predicted proteins | sample Palsa_T0_2_FD_201948 | JGI IMG/M metagenome (GOLD analysis project Ga0302325, IMG submission 201948) | Peat permafrost microbial communities from Stordalen Mire near Abisko, Sweden - Palsa_T0_2 | ecosystem: Environmental > Terrestrial > Soil > Palsa > Peat permafrost | place: Sweden: Abisko... | reverse complement strand
GAAGCCGATGGTGTCGCCCGGGCCTTCGCGGCCGAGGGTCTGTCCGTGGCGGCCCGTCGCGAGCGCGGGGAGTGGGTGGCGCTGCTGCTCGAGCGGGCCGGGGGCGGAAGCTGACGGCGCAACGCGTGGACAGGTCGGGTCGTCGAATCCTGGACACCTGGAGGATGTCACCCAGCGCGCGATCGATCATCCTCACGGCAGACGATGTGACACCGAGCCTTGAAGGAGGTGAGCCCTGATAAACCCGCTCGCGATAGGTGTTTCCCTCGGTGGCTTGCTCCTCGATCTGGTGGCGCCACGGCCCAAGCCCCGGGCTGGCCTAGCGTACGAGTCCCTCCGCTCGTCGCAGGCTGTCCCGAGGACACCGTGGCGGCCGACCCGATCCGAGGGGTACGTGGGAACGCCCATCGCGAGCGGCTCCTCCTTCCGGGCCCGCGTCGCGTCGCGCGACTAGGGCTCTCCAGATGCTTGGGGGGTGCGGCCCAGCCGGGCGCGAACCCTGCTGGGGAAAGCACTAAGTGCGGCGAATGGCGCACGGCTACTCTGCGTAGCCGTGCGCTTCGCCGTTAAGTTCCTCGGCTGCAAGGTGTCCCAGGCCGACGCCATGCTTGCCCGGCGGGCGCTGCTCGACGCCGGACACGTCGAGGTCGCCGAGGTCGACGCCGACGTCCATGTGATCAACACGTGCTGCATCACCAGCGCGGCGGAGGCCAAGTCGCGCCAGTCGGTCCGCCGCTCACTCAAGCTGGGCCCCCGGGCGGTCTACGTGTCCGGCTGTGCCGTGAACCTGGGCGCGCGACAGTTCGCGGAGATCGACGCCCGGGTCAAGCCCTTCGTGGGGGTTGCGGAGGAGGTGGCGGAGGCGATTCGGCGGGCGTCCGGCCCGGGGGCGTGCGTGGACGTCGAGCACGGGGCGCTTCGGCACCCGGGGACGTCCTTGTCCCTTGAGAGTTCGCCTGGCGGCGAACATCCCGGGGCGCTTCGCGCCCTTGAGAGTTCGCCTGGCGGCGAACATCCCGGGACGCTTCGGGTCGCGGCGCCCCCGCGGGAGGCACGCACCCGCGGCTTTCTCAAGGTTCAGGACGGGTGCGACTGCCACTGCGCGTACTGCATCATCCCTACCGTGCGCGGGCCCGCGCGGTCGCGTCCAGCGAGTGGCGTGCTGCGCGAGGCGCGGCGCCGGATCGCGAACGGCCAGCCCGAGCTCGTGATGACGGGGATCAGCGTCGGCGACTACCGAGACCCCGAGCGCGGGCTCGAGCTCGGTGAGCTGATGCGAGAGGTGGCACGCATCCAGGGAGTCGAGCGGGTGCGGCTCTCAAGCGTCGAGGTCATCCACGTCAAGGACTCGCTGCTCGAGGCCCTGGCCGGCGAGCCCAAGGTGTGTCCTCACTTACATGTGCCCTTGCAGTCCGGCGACGACAACGTACTCGAGGCGATGGGACGCCATTACAGCGCCGCTGAGTACCTGAGGGCGATCGATGCGCTGCGCGCAGCCGTGCCGCACGTGAACGTCACCACCGACGTGATCGTGGGCTTCCCCACCGAGGACGTGGCCGCCTTCGAACGAACCTTGGAGCTGATCGACGCCGCCGCCATCAGCCGCGTCCACGCGTTCCCGTACTCGCCCCGGCCCGGAACGGCGGCCGAGGCGCTGGGCGACCGGGTGTCGCCGCAGGAGAAAAAGCGACGCTCGGGCGAGCTCAGGGGTCGCTCCGAGGTCCGCTCGCGCCATCACCGCGCGGCCAAGCTCGGAGGCCCGGAGCGTGTGCTCGTAGACAAGGTCGCGGACACCCAGGTCTCGGGGTACACGGCCGACTACACCCGCTGCTACCTGCCGGCCGGTGCGGCCGCGGCGGGGGAGCTGGTGCCCGTGCTGTGCGAGGAGCTCCACGCCGATGGCATCAGGTGCCGGCCCGCCGGCAGGACGCTCTGACGGATACGTCTTCGGGCGGCGTATCCTTGATCTGGGCCATGACCGTCATCGAGCAGGTACGCACCGACATCACCACGGCGATGAAGGCCGGCGAGAAGGTACGCGTCGGCGCGCTGCGGATGGTGCTGTCCGAGCTTCAGAAGGCGGCCAAGGAGGGGAGCTCCGACGAGATCGCCGTGCTCCGCCGCGAGCGCAAGCGCCGGATCGAAGCCGCCGAGCAGTTCCGTCACGGCGGCCGGCCCGAGCTCGCCGAGCAGGAGGAGTCCGAGGCCGAGCTCATCGACGGCTACCTGCCGGCCGAGCTCCCCGACGACGAGCTCGACGCGCTCGTGCAAGCGGCGATCGAGGAGACCGGGGCCAGCGACCCCAAGGACATGGGCCAGGTGATGAAAGCCGTGATGGCGAAAGTCGACGGCCGGGCGGACGGCAGGCGCGTCTCCGGGCGCGTCCGTGAGGTGCTGAGTAGCTCGCGTGCGTAGCCGAATCGAGCTCGACAACGTCATTGCAGCAGAGCTCGCCGGAAGCGAGGATGCTGTCCTTCGCGCGCTCGAGGGCCACCTCGAATGCGCCGTCTACCTTCGCGGGAACGTACTCACGCTCGAGGGGGACGACGCCGCTGTGGAGGCCGCCGCCGCCGTCGTCCGGGAGCTCGCCGAGCTCATCGCCCAGGGTCACGAGATCGCCCCAGGGACGATCGAGGCGGTGACCCGGGCGCTCGACCAGCACGAGTCGCCTGCGGGCATCCTCGAGGACGTCGTGTGGCGACACCGCGCGACCAAGGTGGCCCCCAAGTCGGTCAACCAGAAGCGCTACGTCGACTCGATCAGGAACAACACGATCACCTTCGGCATCGGGCCCGCGGGAACGGGCAAGACCTTCCTCGCCGTCGCCCTCGCCGCGGCGGCGCTCAGCCGCCGCGAGGTGAACAGGATCATCCTCACGCGTCCCGCCGTCGAAGCCGGGGAGCGGCTCGGGTTCCTCCCGGGCGACCTGATGGCCAAGGTCGACCCCTATCTACGCCCGCTCTTCGACGCGCTGCACGACATGCTCGAGCCCGAGCGCGTGTCCCAGCACCTCGAGCGCGGGGTGATCGAAGTGGCGCCGCTGGCCTTCATGCGGGGACGTTCGCTTAACGACAGCTTCATCATCCTCGACGAGGCCCAGAACACGAGCCCCGAGCAGATGAAGATGTTCCTGACCCGGCTCGGCTTCAACTCGCGCATGGTGGTAACGGGTGACATCACGCAGATCGACCTGCCGCGCGAGAACGACTCCGGGCTCGTGGTCGTGAGCGAGATCCTCGAGGAGGTCGAGGGGATCGACTTCGTCCGCTTCGGCGAGGAGGACGTGGTCCGGCACAAGCTGGTCCGCCGGATCGTCGCCGCCTATACCGAGCACGCGCAGCGGTCCGCGCCCGAGCTCAGACCACGCAAACGGGCGTGACCCTCGAGATCGAGGTCATTGGCGTCGATTCCGGGCGCCACGGCGGCCTCACCGCGAACGAGGTCGAGGAGCTGTGCGCGCTGGCGCTCGCCTCCGCCGCGATCGAGGACGGGCACGTCGCGATCGAGCTCGTCGACGAAGCGCGCATGCGCGACCTCAACCGCGAGCACCGCGGCATCGACCGGCCGACCGATGTCCTCTCCTTCCCCGTCGACGAGGACGGCGTGCCCGCCGGACCCCGTGAGCTCGGCGACGTGATCATCTGCCCGCCCTACGCGTCGGATCTTCGCGAGGCGGTGCTCCACGGGGCGCTTCACCTGACGGGCATGGACCACGAGACGGATGGGGGAGAGATGCTGGCATTGCAGGCGGAGCTCATGACGTGGATCTCGAGCGGGCTCGGGCGCGTCGGGGAGCCGGGCGCTTGAGTGCCCGCTCGAGGTCCACGTCCGAACCGGCGAGCGAGCGGGCGGTAGCCGGACCCTCTGTGGCCGGTTCTGGCGCTGGCGATTCGCCGGGGGCGGGACCCGGCGCGGACCCGCGGGCCGCTCCTATCACCCGCTCCGGCTTCGTGGCCCTGGCCGGGCGGCCGAATGTGGGCAAGTCGACGCTGACGAATGAGATCGTGGGGGCGAAGGTGGCGATCGTTTCGGACAAGCCGCAGACGACCCGCCGCGCGGTTCGGGGGGTTGCCACGGCCGCGGACTGGCAGCTCGTGCTCATCGATCTCCCCGGCGTGCAGCGGCCGAGAGACGCGCTCACCGGGCGGATGCAGCGCCGGGTCGAGCGGGAGCTCGAGGATGCCGACGGGTGCCTGCTCGTGGTCAACGCCGAGCAGGGCATCGGGCCGGGTGATCGTTTCATCGCGAACCTGTTGCGGGGGGCGGCGGCACCCGTGATCGTCGCCGTCAACAAGATCGATCGTTGCGACCGGGCCGCGACGGCGGCGACGCTTCATGCGGCTGCCGACCTCGATGTGGGCGAGGAGATCTTCCCCGTGTCGGCGCGAACGGGAGCGGGCGTGCCGACGCTGGTGGAGCGGCTCGTGGAACTGCTCCCCGAGGGCCCGTTCTTCTTCTCCCCGGGACAGCGCTCCGACGTGCCCGAGTCGGTCTGGCTCGCCGAGTTGGTGCGCGAGCAGGTCCTCTCGCGCGTGCGCGCCGAGGTGCCGCACGCGGTCGAGGTCGAGGTCGAGGCGATCGAGCAGCGGCGCGAGGATCTGATCGCGGTGGTGGCCGCGGTCCTGGTCGAGACCGAGTCCCAGAAGGGGATCCTTATCGGCGCGGGCGGAAAGATGGTCAAGGCGATCGGTACCGCGGCCCGCCGCGCGATCGAGCGAGAGCTCGGCTCCAAGGTCCATCTCGAGCTCTCGGTGCGGGTGCGCAGGCACTGGCGCGGCGACGAGCGACTGCTTGACAGGTTGGGGATCGAATAGGACATTTGCCGAGATTCCTCACCGACCGCTAAAGGTTCGGCGTAAGGTTTTGCCTCGTTGACGCCGATAAGAACTCCGAGGTCCGGGAAACGAGACACCCGAGAGACGGAGGAGGACCATTGAGAAGGCGAGAAGCGGTTCTTGCGCTCTACGCGGTGGCGCTCGTAGTCCTGGCACTGCTGACGGTGTTCGCGATTGAGCTTTCCAACACCGAGGCGAAATCCAAGCGGGACGTCGAGTCGCGCGTGCACGAGCGCGGCGTCCTCGCCGCGGCGCTGATCGACAGCCTGTTCCAGTCGGTGCAGCAAGAGGTTCCGCAGGACGCTCGCCGGTATGGCACGCCGACGGTCACCACGCGCACCATGGACCGCTTCGGGCAGGGGACCGCGTACACGGTGCTGCTCGGCCCCGCCGGCAACGTAATCGCCCACTCGAGCGGATTCACGGCCCAGGCGGGCTCAGATCTCGTCCACTCGGCCGCGCTGGCGCTCACCCGCGCCGGGGACGGGTACGGGCTCGGAAACCTAGTCCCTTACGGCAAGACGCGAGCGATCGAGTTCGCCGTGAGATTCCCGACCCGCTACGGCTCGCGAACGCTGCTTACCGGCTCTCCGCCGACCGTCCTGGGCACCTTCATCGCCGCGGATTTGCGCAAGATCCCGGGAGTCAAGGGTGCTCACAACTATCTGATCGATGGCAATGACACCGTGCTCGGATCGACCAACCCGGCCAAGCCGGCGGGTTATGTCTTCCGCCAGCCGGCGCAGGTGCAGGCGCTGACAAAGACCTCGGGCGACAGCGACGGCCATTACTACGACCAGGTCCAGCTCTCGGACTCGACCTGGCGCATCGTGCTCGCCGCCCCCAACGGCCCCCTGTTCGCGAGCGTGTCTGGACTGCGCAAGTGGGTCCCGTGGCTGATCTTCATCTGCTTCGCCCTCTTCGCCGTGGCGGCCCTCGCACTCGGCCGGCGCGCGCTGAGGTCAGCGGATGAGGTGCGCGAGGCCAACGCGCGTCTCGCGCTCCTCAACTCAGAGCTCGAGTCGACCAACGAGGCGCTCGAGCGACGGGCGCGCGAGCTCGCCCGCTCGAACGCCGAGCTCGAGCAGTTCGCCTCGATCGCTTCGCACGACCTCCAGGAGCCCCTGCGCAAGGTCCGCACCTTCACCCAGCAGGTGACGGTGATCGAGGCAGACCGGCTCTCGGACCGGGGACGCGATTACCTCGGGCGGGCCAACGCCGCCGCCGAGCGGATGCAGAAGCTGATCGAGGACCTGCTCAAGTTCTCGCGCGTGGCCACGCACGGACGGCCGTTCGCTCCCGTCGACCTGGCCCAGGTCACCCGCGATGTGCTCGACGACCTGGAAGCGCAGGTCGAACGCTCGGGCGCCGAGGTGGATGTCGGCCCGTTGCCGACCATCACCGCCGATGCCCTACAGATGCGCCAGCTCATGCAGAACCTGATCTCCAACGCGATCAAGTTCCGCCGCGAAGGCGTCACTCCTGAAGTCTCGATCGAGGCGAGCACGGTGGAGGACCAGGCGCGGATCACCGTGCGCGACAACGGGATCGGCTTCGAAGCGCAGTACGCCCGTCGCATCTTCCGCGTCTTCGAGCGCCTCCACGGCCGCGGCGAGTATCCGGGGACGGGCATCGGGCTAGCGCTCTGCCGCCGGATCGCCGAGCGTCACGGCGGTACCGTCGTCGCCGAGTCCGAACCGGGCGCCGGCGCGACCTTCACGGTGACGCTGCCGATGCGCCAGCGCGACGAGGTCCTGATCGTCGCGGCCTACGACGAGGACGGCGAATACGCCAGGCGCGACGCCGAGGCGCAGGAGACCCATGTCCCAGCATGAGCCGTCCGGCAAGTCCGTGACCATCCTCCTTGCCGACGACGACGAGGAGGATCGCGAGCTCGCCCGCGACGCCCTCCAGGATTCCAAGCTCGCGAACGACATGCGCTTCGTGGTGGACGGTCAGGACCTGATGGACTACCTGCGCCACGAAGGGCGCTACGCCGATCCGTCGGTCGACGCACCCCGGCCGGGGATCATCCTCCTCGACCTGAACATGCCCAAGAAGGATGGACGCGAGGCGCTCGCGGAGATCAAGGCCGACGAGTCCTTGCGCCGCATCCCCGTCGTCGTGCTTACGACCTCCAACGACGAGCAGGACGTGCTCCGTAGCTATGACCTCGGCGTCAGTTCGTTCATCACCAAGCCCGTCACCTTCGCCGGGCTGGTGGAGGCGATGAGCGCCTGGTCACGCTACTGGTTCGAGCTCGTCGAACTGCCCAACGGAGAGGTCGGCCATGGCCTCGCTGGGTGAGCCGATCCGCGTCCTCCTGGTCGAGGACGACGAGGACGACTATCTGATCACGCGCGACATGCTCGCCGCCCAGGACCGGGCCCGCTTCACGCTCGACTGGTGCGCCGAGTACGGCGAGGCGCTCGAGGCGATCGGGCGCCAGGCCCATGACGTCTACTTGATTGACTACCGGCTCGGCGCCCGCACCGGACTCGAGCTCGTGCGCGAAGGCTTCGCCGAGCGCCCGCGGGCGCCGGTGATCATCCTCACCGGCCAGAGCGACTATGAGATCGATCTCGAGGCGACCGCGCTCGGGGTCACCGACTACCTGGTCAAGCAGGAGCTCGACCCCGCCGGGCTGGAGCGTTCGATCAGGTACGCGATCAGTCATCAGCGCGCCCTGGCCAAGCTCATTCAGAGCGAGGAGCGTTACGCGCTCGCGGTGCGCGCCGCCAACGACGGCATCTGGGATTGGGATCTGCGCCGGGACCGGATCTACTTCTCCCCGCGCTGGCACGCGATCCTCGGGCAGTCCGAGCGCTCGGGCGACGAGGATCCCTCCCTCTGGTTCGATCTCGTGCACAGTGACGATCTGCTCCGGCTGCGCGCGGCGATCGACGCGCACCTCGCCGGGCAGACACCGCACCTGGAATCCGAGCACCGCATGCGCCACGCCGACGGAACCTGGCGCTGGGTGCTGAGCCGGGGCCTGGCCATCCGCGGCGTCGACTCCGAGGTGACCCGCATGGCGGGCTCGCTGTCGGACATCACCGATCGCCGCAGTGCGGAGATCAGGCTCCAGCACGACGCGCTCCACGACGCGCTCACCGGCCTTCCCAACCGGGCGCTGTTCATGGATCGCGTCGACCAGGTCGTCCGACGCACGTCACGCGAGGCCGGTGCCGGGTGCGCCGTGCTCTTCATCGACATCGACCGCTTCAAGCTCGTCAATGACAGCCTGAGCCACGCCGTCGGCGACCACCTGCTCGTCGCGCTGGCCGGGAGGATCTCCGGCGTGCTGCGTCCGGGGGACACGGTGGCGCGGATCGGCGGGGACGAGTTCACCATCCTCCTCGACGGCGCCGTCACCGAGCGCGAGGCTAGGATCGTCGCGGGACGGGTCCAGGGCGCGCTCGGTCAGGCCTTCAACGTGGACGGCCACGAGCTCATCGTCACCGCGAGCGTCGGCATCTCGCTCAGCGCCCCGCAGATGAGTCCGTCTGAGCTCATGCGTAACGCCGACATCGCGATGTATGACGCCAAGCGACGCGGTCGCGCCCGTTGCGCGCTCTTCGACGAGAGCATGCACCGCCGCGTCGTCGACCGCCTCGAGCGCGAGAACGATCTGCGCCACGCCGTCGACCATTCGCTGCTGGAGATCCACTACCAACCGATCGTCGACCTCGCCACGGGCCGGATCCGCGCCCTCGAGGCGCTCGCCCGATGGCCCACCGGATGGCCGGAGGTGGCTCCGCTCGACTTCATCCCGATCGCCGAGGAGACGGGCGTGATCGGCCCGCTCGGACTCCACGTGCTCCGGGTCGCGCTCGATGCGCTCGCGCGCTGGCGCCGCACCGGCTTGATCGCCGAGGACGTGCGCATGAGCGTCAACATCTCCGCCCGCCAGCTCGAGGATCCGAGCCTGCCCGCCAACGTCCGTGCCGCGCTCGCGGCCGCGGGCGTCAACGGCGACGCGCTCCGCCTCGAGATCACCGAGAGCACGCTGATGCAGGAGCCGGAGCGGATGCAGCACATCGTCACCGAGGTGTGCGCGACGGGCGCCGGACTCCATCTCGACGACTTCGGCACCGGGTACTCGTCGCTCGCCGCCCTGCATCGTTTCCCGGTCGACGCGCTCAAGATCGACCGCAGCTTCGTCGCCTCGATTGGCGGCCGGAGTGGCGGCAGCGACGTGATCGTGCGCTCCACGGTCGCGCTCGCGCACAGCCTCGGCCTGCACGTGATCGCCGAGGGGATCGAGGACTCTTCCCAGCTCCAGCGCCTGCGCCTGCTCGGATGCGAGTACGGCCAGGGCTTCCTGTTCTCAGTGCCCCTGAGCGCTGCGGAGACCGAGACGCTGCTTGTCGGATGGTCGCCTTCCTGGGCTGCGTCCCTGGGGGACCGCGTATCGCCCGCGTAGGGGTGGCGTCGACTGGCGCCTAGAATCTCCCGTCCGTGGACGACGCCGAGATCGCCTTTGACGAGCGCGGCCTCGTTCCGTGCGTGATGCAGGACTGGCGCACGGGCGAGGTGCTCACGCTCGCCTACATGAACGCTGATGCCCTGCGCCTGACCCGGGAGACGGGCGAGGTCCATTTCTATAGCCGCTCACGCCAGGAGCTGTGGCACAAGGGCGCCACCTCGGGGAACACGATGGCGGTCAAGGCGATCCGCTACGACTGCGACGGGGATGCCCTCCTCGCGCTCGTCGAGCCTTGCGGCCCGGCCTGTCACACGGGTGAGCAGACCTGCTTTCACCGCGGAGAGCTCGAACCCGCCGCTCCCCACGAGGTGCTGCCGACGCTCGAGCGCACGATCGCGGCTCGGGCGGCGTCCCGGCCCGATGGCTCGTACACGGCGACGCTGCTGGCCGACCCTGAGCGGATTGGCGACAAGGTTCAGGAAGAGGCCGAGGAGGTGGCACGGGCCGCGCGGGAAGAATCCGACGACCGCGTGGCCGAGGAGGCCGCAGACGTGATCTACCACCTCGCCGTGCTTCTGCGCAGCCGCGAGCTCACGCTCGCCGACCCGGAGCGGGTGCTCGATGGCCGTCGCCGGCAGTGAAGCGGCGGCCGCGGCGACGCCTTCGCTCGAGCACGTGCGGGAGCTCGCGCGCGAGCACAATCTGATCCCGGTCCGCGAGACCTTCGTCGACGATTGCGAGACGCCGGTGTCGGCGTTCCTGAAGCTCCGCGAGAACGGACCCGCGTTCCTGCTCGAGTCCGCCGAGCAGGGACGGGTGGGGCGCTACTCGTTCATCGGCTTTCGTCCTCGCAAGGTCCTGCGCTGGTCGCTGGGCGACCCCGGCGATCCCTACGCGCTGGCGGCCGCCGAGCTCGGCCGCTACCGGCCGGCTCCGCTCGAGGACCTGCCGCCCTTCGCCGGGGGCGCCGTCGGCGTCTTCGCCTACGACCTGGTCCGCACGGTCGAGCCCCTCGGCGAGCCCAACCCCGATCCCGTAGGCGTACCCGACCTGGCGCTCATGCTCACCGACACGCTCGTCGTCTTCGATCACCTCAAGCACACGGTCACCGTGCTCGCCAACGTGTACCCCGACGACGACCTCGAGGCGTCCTACGCGGCCGCTTTGGAGACCATCGCCGAGGTGCGCTGGCGCCTGGCGGGCCCGCTCCCGCGCCCGTCGCGCCGGCCGGGAACGGACAGGACGGTCCCCGAGCTCGTGCCCAACATGCCCCGCGCCCAGTTCGAGGCGATGGTGGCCCGCATCATCGAGTACATCTACGCGGGCGACGCCTATCAGGTGGTGCCCTCGCAGCGATGGTCGGCGCCCGTCCCCGTCGAGGCGTTCTCGATCTACCGCGGGCTGCGCGTGGTGAACCCGAGCCCCTACATGTACTTTCTCGACTTCGGTGACTTCGAGGTCGCCGGGGCGAGCCCCGAGCCGCTGATCACGGTGACCGGCCGCGACGTCTCGACGCGGCCGATCGCCGGCACCCGTCCGCGCGGCGCGAGCGTCGAGGAGGATCGCCGGATGGCCGAGGAGCTGCTCGCCGACGCCAAGGAGCGCGCCGAGCACGTGATGCTCGTCGACCTCGGACGCAACGACCTCGGCCGCGTGTGCGAGTACGGAAGCGTCAGCGTCGAGAGCTTTATGGCAGTGGAGAACTACAGCCACGTGATGCACATCGTCTCGAGCGTTGTGGGGCGGCTGCGGGAGGGGGTGGGCGCGCTCGATGCGTTGCGTGCCGTCCTGCCGGCGGGCACGCTCTCGGGGGCGCCCAAGGTGCGGGCGATGGAGATCATCGACGAGCTCGAGCCGGTCAAGCGCGGCGGCTACGGCGGCGCCATCGGCTACGTCAGCTACACGGGCGACCTCGACACCTGCATCCACATCCGCACCGTCGTGGTCAAGGACGGCGTCGCCCACGTCCAGGCCGGTGGCGGCACCGTCGCCGACGCCAAGCCCGAGTACGAGTACCGCGAGTCGGTGGCGAAGTCCCAAGCGGTGGTGCAGGCGATCGCGGTGGCGGTGGGGCAGCCGGACTGGCCTTAGGGTTGCGGGGCGCCCGCCGGCGGGCAGTCGCTTCCTGGCCTCTGGGGTGGGCTCAGGCGGGCTGGCGGGTACGTCAGCAACTGGCCGGCGGCGGACATCCCCGCCCCCGAGCTTTACGGCGCTTGGGCCGAGGCCGGGCTGCGTTTCGCCTGACTGTCCGGCGTTTCGTAGCACGCCCTCGCCCCGGGGGGCGCCCCGGGGGGCCCCCCCCCCCCCCCCCCCACACCACCCCCCCCCCCCCCCGGCCGCGGAGCAGAG
>Ga0302325_10028228_pt1 | contig 11614 bp, 11 predicted proteins | sample Palsa_T0_2_FD_201948 | JGI IMG/M metagenome (GOLD analysis project Ga0302325, IMG submission 201948) | Peat permafrost microbial communities from Stordalen Mire near Abisko, Sweden - Palsa_T0_2 | ecosystem: Environmental > Terrestrial > Soil > Palsa > Peat permafrost | place: Sweden: Abisko... | reverse complement strand
TGAGGGTCAGGCGGCGGACGCGTGGCGCGGGCTCGTCGACTAGCACCAGAGGGCTCATCGGCGCATCCTATGCGCAGGGCGGCGCTAGCGGGCGCTGTTGGCTGCGTCGCGCCTGAACCTCGGCATTCCTGGGAGTCGATGAGCCCGGTGCCGGAGCCCCAGCCACCCTTGAAGTACAGCTTCCAGCCCTTCGGGGCGACCTCGGCCACGCCCCAGCGCTCGCACGAGTGTGACCTCAGCACGAATTACAGTCTCCTACACATCCAGCCCCCGTAGCTCAGCTGGATAGAGCGACGGCCTTCTAAGCCGTGGGTCGCAGGTTCGAGTCCTGCCGGGGGCGTTTCGGAGACGGGTGGAGAATGACGGAAACTGCCTGCAAGCGCGCGGATTCGTGCGTCGGTCGTTGCCGGGGCCCGCGAGCGCCTTCCGGCCGTCTCCGGCGCTCGCCGAAGGATTCGTGGCCCTTTTGTGGCCCTTTTCTCTCGCGGCCGGCAGCGGGTGGGGAATGGCGATGGCGGTCACGCCGCTCCGTTGGCGATTTGTTGGGATGGGCGCTTGCACACCGGTTTGCAAATTTTGGCTAAGCTCAACGCGTGTCGACCTCGGATGAGAAGGAGTTGCTGACGGTCTCGCAGGCGGCCGAAGCGCTGAGCGCCTCGAGTCAGTCGATTCGCAACTGGATCCGCGCCGGTCGCCTCGCGGGGGTGCGGGTCGGGAATCGCTTTCTGATCCCGCGGCCGGAGGTCGACCGGATGCTCGGCGAGGTCTCCGGGGGGTCGGGGGAGAGCCCGTGGGCGTTCGGGCCTGACGAGCCGGTACCGCCGCTTCATCGCGCCGCCGACCGCCGGGCGGCGGCTGAACCCGACGGAGCGGTGCTGGGCGGCTGATGGCCGATTCCGAGCAGGCGTTCACCGATGCGCGGGCCGAGTGGCGCACGGCCCTGAGTGCGCACGCGACGGCGCCGCCGGACGCCGGCTTCAGCGCTCGCCTCGCGGCTCTGGCTGCGGCCGCTGCCAACCGCGCCGAAGCGTGCGAGGCTGCGGCGGCCGACGGCTTCGAGTGGCCGCCGGCCCGGGGTGGAGCCCAGCCGCCCTACGAGCTGCGTCCGGGCAGCGGTCGCCGCGGGCCGGAAGCGCTCTGGGAGCGTTTCGACGAAGCCGTCGTCGAGCTCGACCGCGTCAGCGAGGGCCGCAGCATGCGCGCGGTCGGTCGCGCATACGCCGAGCTTGCCGATGTGGCCGGCGAGCTCGCCACCGTGGTCGAGCGCCAGGATCGGGCCGACGGCCTGCTGCCGCCCGTCGCCCGCAAGCGAGCTCGTTCGGCGTAGCTCACTCGCGGCTCTTTGCGTCGATCGCTAGTCATTCACTAAGGCGCAATCGGACGCTCGCGCGGCCGCCACCGCTGCTGCGGGCGTCCGCGTACCAAGGTCCAGCGAACGTCGCCCCGAACCTAGATGGAAGCGATGAAGATGGGTCAGGGAGAACGCCGGCTCGATGCGATGATTGAGCCGAACGAGTCGCGCAGGAGCCGTCAGATGAGCGTCGCCAGAGAATTCAAGGACCGGGGGAATCGTCCAGGGTGGGACGTTGATCCTCGGCCCGGCAGACGCTCTCGCGATGATCTCTCGGGCGCAACGGCTTGGAGTGCAGGTTGGACCTATTCTGGATCACCGAGAACACCACGCAGCCCGACCTGGGCCACACGCTCGACCTCGGATGGGGAGGACCCACGTCGTGGGCGGAAGCCGGTCAATTCATCCGGGAGCGTGCGGAATTGGGGCTTGATGTTCGAAGTGGTCGCGGATGAAGACACCGCTGATCTCGTCGAGTGACACGGCCAGGGGACGAGCTTCGTCGCCGGCGGATCATCTGCCGACGCGTCCGGTGATCGAACGCTGGGTGGATACGTGGCCGCTCCCGGATTCAGGGGGGGGGCGATTAGACGGTCATCGCAGGCGGGTGTTGGGGTGAGTCGGATCGTCGCGCGATCGCTGGGCTGAGCTACTTAGCCGCGTTTCGGCGGTCCGGTGGTCGCGCTGGCGTCGATGATCGTGTTGGGCTCGGCTCTGCTTCTTTTTCGTCTTTGTGCTGGTTGCTTTGCCTGCGCCTGAGAGAGCGAGCTTCGCCGGGCCGGTGGGAGCGCTGCTTGAGAGCGTGAGTGTCGCCGAGCGTTTGCCTGCGCGATGCGGCGCGAAATACACGCCGAACGTGCACGACGCGGCCGGCTGCACCTCGCCACCGCAGTTCCACGATGCCACCACAAAGTCAGTCGGATCCGCACCGGTGAGCGACCATCCGCTCACGTCTAGAGGCGCGTCGCCGCGATTGGTGACCTTCACGACTTTGGCGCCGCTCGCCGCGCCCTCACGCTCGGTCGGGAACGCCAAGGACGAAGCGCTCAACGACGCAGCCGCGGTCAACGGCGTGATCGTTACCGACGGGATGCCGCTCGTGTCCGGCACGAACACGGTCCCTGCGGGGCCGTAGCTCGAGCCGCCCCCACCACCGCCACCCGTGAACGCGTAAGGAGACGTCTGCTCGTTCTCGTAGTACGCGCAAGCAGCGCCATTGCCGCCGCCGAACCAGCCGCCGCCACCGCCCCCACCGAAATCCGCCGGGCCCTCATCGCCGCCAGAACCCTGCCCCCAGCTACCTGGGAACCCAGGCCAGCCGCCGTCCGTGCAGGGATCCGACCCCGCAGAGTTGGAGCCGCCGTCACCAGGTGCGAACAGGCCACCGCCCCCACCGCCAGTTCCCCCACCGTCGCTCCCGCGCTGCCCGTCCTGCGCTGCCCCGCCGCCGGCCGCGCCACGAGTCCCCGAGAGATCGGCTCCGCCGCCACCTCCGCCGCCACCTGCGACCAGCAGTCGACTGTCGAGGGTGCTGCACCCGGTCGTCGCTGACAAGGAGCAAGTCCGAACATCCGACGCGCCACCACCAGCGCCACCAGCAGCGCCGCCACCACCGCCCTGGCCGGCTGAGCCGTTGAACGCCCCCAGACCGCCCCCGCCGAACCCCACACCGGTCGAGCCGAATCCACCCACCTCGACGTACAGCGTCTCCCCGGGAGTCACGGCGACATCGCCGGTCACGGATGCCCCAGCGCCGCCCGAAGCACCGTCATACCCGCCACCAGGCCTACCCTGCGACCCGATCGCGTGAACCTGGAGCTCCGAGACCCTATTGGAACTCGATAGCTCTGCTCAGCACCCGTAAACGTGAACGTCGTTGACACCGCCGCGGCCGCCGCAGCTCCAACGGGCACCGCCAGCGCAACGATCGCCGTTGCCAGCACCGGACCAAGCCCTCTCCGCGACACCTTACCGGCCAGGATCAGGAATCTCATCTAACTCTCACCCCTTGTCCGACGCCCGTGGCGACGGTATTCGCGTCCGTTCACGGCATTTGCACCATACGCGCTTGCGTCTCGTACACGCCAGTCAACCGAACACAAACGCTCAGACCGCCACCCCAAACATCGATCCCGGAGGCAAAGCTATTGCGTTTCGCCACGCGCTGCAACAGCTTGATGACTCCGCAACCGGCGATACGTCCGAGGCTTGGTTGCGACCGATGAGCCTGAGCACGGCACTCCGGTGAGCCATGCAGCGCAAGTGTCGTCGCGGAACGGATCCACCGCCGCGCGGCCGCCTCCCAGCGGCGTCGACGCCGACTCGCTGCGCCGACGTGCTCGTCGGCGTCGCAAATACGGTGTCCGCTTTTCTGTCACAGCGACCCGGCTTGTGCCAACAACTCATCTGCGACCCGCGCCCTTACGAATGCGCGGCTGGCGCGGGATCGGCGTGAGCCCTTTTCATCGCCACCCTCCGAATCGGCGCCTACGAGTTAGTCGCATGTACCGCGGCAACTATGTGCCGCCGCGCTACTCGCGCGCCGCAGTTCCCGAACCGCGCGAGCCTGCCTAGTCAAGTCGGATGTAGTGGTGTAACGCTCACGCTCGTCGACGAGGTGGGCGGTGGCTCAGGCCGTGGGGAGCGGGATCACCTCCGTGCTGGGGTTGCCGCGCGGGTTCTCGAGGAGGCGAGCCCGTAGGGCGAGCCGGATTGAGGACCTGCGCGGGCGCCGATCCGGGTGGGGGTCAGGCAGCAAGACGTGCCGCCTCCTCGGCCTCGATGGCCGGCTCGGTCGGTTCGATGAGGACGAGCGCCATCGATTCGGCGGACAGGTAGCGGCGTTGCACGAGCCACTCGTCGTTCTGCTCGAGTAGCAGCGCGCCGGCGAGGCGGATCACGGCCTGGTCGTTGGGGAAGATCCCGACGACGTCGGAGCGGCGGCCGATCTCCTTGTTGACGCGCTCGAGCGGGTTGGTGGAGCGGATCTTGGTCCAGTGCTCTGACGGGAACGCGTAGAACGCGGTCAGGTCCTCCTCCGCGCCCTCGAGCAACTCGCAGACCTTCGGTGCCACGGTGGCGAGGCGCTCGAGCACGCTCGTGACCCGCTCCTTCGCCGCCGGGCCGTTCTCGGCCTGGAAGATCTCTCTGAGCGCGGCCGCGACCAGCCCGCGCTGATCGCGACGGCAGTGCATGACCATGTCGCGAGTGAAGTGCACTGAGCAGCGCTGCCACGGGCAGCCCAGCACGCGGGCGACCGCCTGCTTGAGACCCTCGTGCTGGTCGGTGATCGCCAGGCGCACTCCGGAGAGCCCGCGACGCTTCAGCCCGCGGAGGAACTCGACCCAGAAGCTGCCCGACTCGACCTCCCCGACATCCAGGCCGATCACCTCCCGCACACCCGTCTCGTGCACGGCGTAGGCGACGACCAGCGCCTTGGACACGACCCGGCCGCGGTCACGAACCTTGACGTACTTCGCGTCCAACCACAGGTACGGGTAGGCGCCCTCCAGCGGTCGCTCGAGCTGCTCGACCAGCCGATCGACCTTCCGCGTCGAGACACCGTTGACATAGGCCTCCATCACGACCGCCACGATCGCCTGCTCCGCCGGGCGCCGCGCCTCCAAGAACGACGGGAAGTACGCCGGCCCTGACCGCTTGCGCGGGACCAACAGCTCGAGCTCCCCAACCCGCGTCTCCCACGCCCGCTCCCGGTACCCGTTCCGATGCGTCGACCGCGAATCGGGCGCGACCTCGCCGAGCTCGGCACCGATCTCCGCGCTGATCTCACCCTCCATCAGCTCGCGCGCGACCAGCACGACCGCCTCGCGCACGAAGTCCTCAAGGCGGCCGTCGCGCACCTGCGCCACAACATCAGCAACCGTCGTCATGCTCTGACCTTCGACCATCGTGGTGTCTCCTTCTTCGTCCGACTCTGTGGTGGAGCCGACGAGCATGAGCGCCACGGTGGTCGGAACCACTCAGGCGCTCGTTACACCACTTCTACCGACGTGACCGCCTGCCTGAGACGCTGCGGCAAGGCAACCGCGCTGATGGTTCCTGCCGCTCGCGTCGCTGCGCTCCGCTTCGCCGCACACAGTTGCACTCCGTTCGGAGTAACCGATGCATCGTCTACAACGTATACGTGGACGGCGAGCGAGACAACGTCAACAGCAGGCTCTCGAGCGGGTACGGGCGCCGCGTGATCGGATGGCTCGTGTCCAGATCAGCGATGAGATGTGGGCGGCCTACCGTGCCAGCCTGGGATCGGTGCCGGTCAGCGTGGCTCTTGGAAGACTCGTCGAGCGTGAGGTTGGGCGCCATCGACGGCGGACTGCGATCGATGCCGATGCCGTGCACGAGGCGGTCGAGGACGCGCGAGGAGTCGCGCGGGAGCTGGTGGCACTGATCACTCGACTGGAGCTCTCGCATGGACCGACCGTCGGCGGCGAAGCGGACGAGAACACGGCTGCGCGTTCACGCGACGCCGCGATTGACGGCCCCGCGTAGACGCTGGGTGGATTCCCAAAGCCTGTGGATTTTGTGCGTTTTGTGCGTTAGACTTGCGTGTCCGTGGCTCGCCAACGTCGACAGCAGCCTGTGCCCGACCGGATCACGAGTCCACCGCGCGCGGCACAGCTGTCCCTCACGCACCAGGATTCGGGCCCCGACGACATGCCCACGTCGCGGCGAGCCAAGCGAAATGAGCTCGCGAGCAGGACGGGCGCCGGAGCTCGCCGGGCGGATGAGCCGTTCTACACCGTCGCGGAGCTCGCGGTCAGGCTGGCCTTGAGCGAGCGAAGGGTTCGCGACATGCTCAACCGCGGCGAGATCCCGTGCTACCGGATCGGACCGCAACGACGCATCGATCCGGCGGACCTCCGCCGGTGGCTGGAGCAGAGGAGGGAGACGCGATGAGCTGGCGCCCGAAGAAGCGGATGACGCCGTCGGGTAAGACGGTCTGGGTCGCGAGGTTCAAGGACGACCGCGGCCGGGTCAGGACCGCTAAGCCTGCCTGGAACGGCGGCAAGGGCACGTTCGAGCTGAAGCGCGAGGCGCAGCGCGCGATCGATGAGGCCGTCCGGCGGCGGCTTCCGGAGCGCGCATCGACGGTTGGCACCTACCTCAACCGGTGGCTCGACACGCACCCCAGATCGGAGCGCACCGATCGAACGAACGCCGGCCGCGTCCGCAACGTGCTGCGCGTCGAACTGGAGGGCCTTCCGCTTGCGGATTGGGACATGCGCGAACTGCGTCGCCGACACGCCGCTGAATTGGTCGCGCGGATGCTCGCGGACCAGGGCCGCTCTCCGGGCGGGGCGCGGAACATCCTCAGGGCGCTGTCAGCGATGGCCGAGGACGCGATCGGCGACGAGCTGTGCGAGTTCAACCCGTGGGTCGGCGTCAAGGTTCGCGACGACGATCGGCGCGCAACGAAGCGATCACGCGAGCTGCGCGTCTGGACCTTCGACGAGATGCACTCGTTCGCCGCCGACGCCGTCCGTTACGAGCCGATGATCCGAGCGCTCGCCGACTGCGGGCTGCGGATCGGCGAGCTGTTCGCGGTCGAGCGAGCCAACCTCGGCGACGGCCTCCTGCGCGTCTCTGGCACGGCGTGGGAGGGGCGGGTCGTCGAGAGCAGCAGTGAGAAGAATCACCGACGCGACGTGCCCGTCCCGCCCGGGCTGCAGGCTCTCCTACGGGAGATGCCGGTCCGGATCGACTCGCCGCTGCTGTTCCCTTCGCCGCAGGGCATGCTGTGGCGGTACTCGAACTGGCATCGTCGCGTGTGGCAGCCGACGATCGAGAAGGCCGGGATCGATCCGACGCCGCACGAGTTCCGGCACTCTTGGGTGACCCATCTGCGGGCCAGCGGCGTCGACCCGGCTGATCTGGCCGACGTGGCCGGGCACAGCGTGCAGACGGCGACGAGCCGTTACACGCATCCGCTGCGGCGCTCGTTCGATCAGATTCGGAGTGTCGTCGGCTGACGCTTCGGACGGGATAAGCCTACAGAGAGGTTGTGCCAAACACGTTTACGTGCCAAAATTGGCACAGATGCACAAGCGGCACGATATCCCCGGTCTCCCAAGTTCGCTCGTCGTTGAGCGAACCGACGAGGCGCTACATCTTGGCCTTCCCGAAGGACCGGCCGCCACGTTCGCGCCGATCTGGCTTTCGACGCTTACGCGTCAGAGTGCCGGGGAGATCGTCGAGCGGGCGGGCCACGAATCGTCGCGACGGCTGTTCGTGTCGTTTCGTCGCAGTTCCCCTGATGCGAGAGCGGCGCTGCGGCAGGCCGAGATCTCGTTCGCCGGCGAGGACGGCTACGTCTACGTGCGTGCTCCGGGCATTCTCGTGGAGCGAGACGAGCGCGAGGCGCCCCGCTCGGCTGGCGCCCGGATTCTTGCTGTCGAGCCGGACTCTGGCGCTCGCAACCCGTTCGCGATTCGAGGCAGCCGCGTCGCGCGGTGGATGCTGATCCATCACCAGGAGACGTTCTCGCCGACGTCGCTCGCCCATGCCGTCGCCCTCAACCCGGCAGCCGTGTCCCGGCTACTCACGGCGTTGGAGGAGGCCGCGTTCGTTCGAGGGGACAGCGCACAACCCCGACGCGGGCGGCAGCGACGGGTTCGCTTGGAGCGTCCCCGGGCGTTGCTCGAGGACTGGCTGCCTCTCTGGCAGCGGCGCCGGATCCAGCGGTGGCGATGGGACATCGGCGCGCGGGACGTCGACGAAGCGCTGAGCCTGCTCCAGGCGGTCGACGGGACTGATGATTGGGCCGTCGGCGGGCTGGTCGGCGCCGCAACCGTGCGTCGCGCCGTCGAGCCAGTGGCGGTCTCGGTGTGGACGAGCCCAGAGGCGGTAGAGCAACTCGCCGCTGCCTTGGATCCGACGGACACGGATCACGCGCGCGGAAGCTTGCAGGTCGCCGTCGCGCCGGATCCGTGGACGCTCCAGCTCGCTCGGCCGGTGGACGGCCTTCCAGTCGTCGACCCGGTCCAGCTGTGGCTCGACTGTGCCTCTGAAGGTGAGCGAGCGCTTGAGGCGGCTGAGGCTGTAGCGGAGCAAATGGGTTGGTCGTGAAGGTCCTTGCACCCACCCGGCTACTGGCCGAAGCGGCCGATGTGCTTGCCGAGGTCCGGGACGACGTCGTCGTCGTGGGCGCGGCCGCGCTTGAGGTTGCGCTCGCCGAGCAGAACTCGGCGGTCATCACGCCCACACGCGATATCGATGTCGTGGTGCCGGTCGCAAACGTCGCCGAAGTCATCGCGCGTCTGGAGGCAGCCGACATGCACCGCAGCGACGTCGACCATGAGCGCAGCTTCACCTGGATCCGCGGAGACCTGAAGGTGCAGCTCGTCCGGAGCTTCCACCCGTTCCCCAAGGGGCCGGCCAAGGCACTGCCGGCGAATCCGGTCTTCGGGATGGTGGCCAGCCCCGTTCACCAGGTCACGATCGCGTTCGCCGACGAGCCCGGCGAGCCCCGGCTCCACTGTGCGAACACAGCCTGCATCCTGGCTCTCAAGCAGGCCGCTTTCGGGCGTACGCGGCCACCGGACAGCATGCCGGTCGAGCGCGACTACCACGACGCCTATGTCCTGATCTCGGCCGTTCCCGACACGCTGCTCGCGGACTTCGGCCGAGCCGAGCACGAGGTGCGCGCTCGGGGCATGGACGCGATCGAGCAGCTCGCCGCTGGCAACGAGGCCACCGCGGCGGCGGCACGCCAGATGGTGCGGTTACGGGTCGCTACCTCTCAGCGCTCTGCGGAGGCCACCGTCCGGCGCGCTGCGAACCGTGCCCGGCGCCTGCTGGCACCGCCCGCGTAGCGCGCGGCGCCCGGAAACTTGGCCCATTCGTGGCCCATCTGCGGTAAATCCCCAGCAAACACAGGCGATAGCGACGGCCTTCTAAGCCGTGGGTCGCAGGTTCGAGTCCTGCCGGGGGCGCTCTGCATTTCGCCGCACCTCGCATGTTTTCGCCGCAAATCACCGCATTCGTAGCTAGTTCGATGGAGATCGAAATATGCGAGGTTGCGCGAGATTCTGCACATAGCGACCTTGGTCGTGGTCGCATGCGGGCTGCCCAGATCGCGAAGCTGAGCGCCGCGAGCCGCTGAACGGCCCGCGGCGCTGGTGCCTCGCCACGGCAGCTCAGTCGAACTTGACCAAGTCTTTGAAGATCAGTTGGCCCCAGGTATTTCCGCGCGCCTGGACGAGCAGTCCACCTTCCGAAAGCCCGCCAAGCTGGATCGGCGAGAAACCGAGATTTTCCGCGAGCGCAGCGATCTCCGTTGCCGCGTCGTCGTCGTCGGTTGCCAGGAACACGACTCTCCGGCCGCCATGCACGGCCGGGTCTTGGTCGAGGACGTCAGCGACCAGATGGTTGAAGCCCTTGACCAGTTTTGCACCGGTGAAGGCCTGCTCGATGACCTTGGAGGAAGGCTGTCCTCCCAGTTCCTCAGGGGACACGCCGTAGGCGTTGGTCACATCGATGATCGTCTTTCCCTCCCAGGTCGCCAGCGTCTTCGCGACATCCCCGTGTGATTCGTAGCGGACAGCCAGAAAGACGGTGTCCGCCTTGACTGCTTCCGCGAGTGTTGTGGGAATGATCTCGGGTCCGATCGCGGCCGCGGCGGATGCAAAGCTTTCCGGGTCGCGTGTGGTTGCAACGGATACTTCGATGCCGCTTCGGGCAAACGCCTTGGCAAGAGCCTGGCCGATGTTGCCGAAGCCAATAATTGCGTAGCTCATCAATTCTCCTTGGGTGCGCGTCAGATTTGCGCCAGGCCGCCGTCGACGGCGACCTCGCTGGCGGTCATGTAACTGCTGTCCGGTGACGCGAGAAAGGCAGCCACGGCTCCGATCTCCGACGGCTCGGCCATGCGCTGGAGCGGATTCATCGAGGCAAAGGCCTTTTGGCCTTCCTCGCCGAGCGCTTCCTTCGCGAGCTCCGTCGCCGTCGCCCCGGGCGACAGCACGTTGACCCGGATGCCGGTGCCCTTCAGGTCCTCCGCCCAGGTCTTCGAAAGGTTGCGCACTGCCGCTTTGCTCGCGGCATAGGCGGTGAACGCCGGGGCGCCCGTGGTGCCGGCGCTTGATCCGGTCAGGATGATCGAACCGCCCTCGCCCATCAGTGGCAGCGCCTTCTGGACCGTGAAGATCGTTCCCTTCACGTTGGTGTCGAAGATTTCGTCGACATGCTCGGCGGTGATCTCACCGAGCGGAAGCTGGGTTCCCGCCCCGGCATTGGCAAAGACGATGTCGAGGGTTCCGCGCTCGGCCTTCACCGCCGCGTAGAGTCGGTCGAGGTCGGCCAGATCCGAGACGGAGCCCTGCACCGCGCGAGCATTGGCCCCGAGGTCGGCCACAGCAGCGTCGAGCGCTTCCTGCCGGCGGCCGAAGATGAATACGAAGGCGCCCTCATCGATGAAGCGCTTCGCCGCGGCGCGGCCGATGCCGGTAGCGCCGCCGGTGATCACCGCGGTCTTCCCATTGAGCTTTTCCACGATGACTCCGTTCGCTTAGTCGTTCCGATGCTATGCATACCGACTTGGATACTTAACGTAGCAGGTGGTGAATGCTATGCACACCGACCAGTACCGACCGAGCTAAGCTTGGTCTATGACGGAGTCGGAGAACGGGCCGCAAATGGAGAAGGGGCCGCGAGGCCTGCGCCGCGGCAGGGGCGCGCGCGAGCGCATCCTCAGCGCTTCACAACAACTGTTCCGCGACCAGGGCATCAACTGCACCGGCGTGAACGAGCTCTGCGCGGTGGCCGAGGTGTCCAAGCGCACGCTCTACCAGCACTTCACCGGCGGCAAGGACGAGCTGGTCGCCGAACACCTACGCCGATTCGATCCCGACATCCTGCCCGAGGTGTTCGACCGCGCCGACCTCACACCCCGCGAACGACTCCTGGCCGCGTTCAACATGAACTCGCCGCTGTGCCCGTTCATCGCAGCGGCCGTCGAAATCCACGACCCGGGCCACCCGGCACGCGTATACGCCCGCGACTACAAGCAGGCCCTTGCCGCGCGGCTCACCGAAACCGCCCGCGAGTCCGGCGCCACCAACCCCGAACAGCTCGGCGAGCAACTGGCGCTGCTCCTAGATGGCGCCTCGGCCCGCAGCCGAGTCCTCGACACCTCAACCTTCTCCACCGCCGCCGCCATCGCAGCAGTCCTCATCGACAACGCCATCCCCACGGCAGCGGTACCGCCCGGCGCACGCTAATCAACATGGTTGTTTTCGGGGGGTC
>Ga0302325_10028227_pt1 | contig 11614 bp, 8 predicted proteins | sample Palsa_T0_2_FD_201948 | JGI IMG/M metagenome (GOLD analysis project Ga0302325, IMG submission 201948) | Peat permafrost microbial communities from Stordalen Mire near Abisko, Sweden - Palsa_T0_2 | ecosystem: Environmental > Terrestrial > Soil > Palsa > Peat permafrost | place: Sweden: Abisko... | reverse complement strand
CCGAGCGAAGCGTCATCGTCAATCGACTTCGAATAAGTGTAGAGCAGCGACGCGGTAAAGCCGCTGCGCAGCCTGCGGCGCAGCTGCAATTGGCCCGATTGACGTGTGGAGTCACCGCCGGAAGTCTGGTAGACGAAGCCGGCCTGGCAGTCCGGGCAAGGGCTAACCGCTCCAATGGGGTAGGTGTTGGGCAGGAACTGCTGCACACCTCGTGTGCCTTTGACGCCGAGATAGGTTGCCGTCATCTGCAGCGCCCCCGGAAGATCGCGTTGAATCGACAATTGCCAGGTCTGCGCATAGCCGACCCTGAAGTTGGGGTCGACGGCGAAGGGATCCTCGGTAACCGAGGGGCAGGGTTGGAAGCCATACTTTAGGGTGAGCGGGCAGGCGGCGCTGTTCTGTACGCTCAGGCTTGTGGAGAGCGGCGCCTGCTGGGCTAGCTTCAGCACCGGTGTCTGGTAGACGGAGGTATCGTCATAGATGCCATATCCGCCGCGCACGACAATGGTCGAAGCGGGGATGGGACGCCATGAGATACCGATGCGGGGCTCAAAACCGCGCTTGTCGGGGCGGATGAGCGAGCTGGGGTAATGATCGCCAGTGATTGGGCCGACGGGATCGCTGCCCAGGACAGGACGGACGTCGGTAAAGCCGGGAGCGACATCAAGGTTGACCAGGCGTCCGTGAATCTCGGTCATAGGCGCGCCGTAGTCCCAGCGCAGGCCGGCGTTGATGGTGAGGTTGGTGAGGATGCGCCAGTCGTCGGTGGCGTAGGCGATGTAGACGTTTTGGCGAAAATACTTGTCCGCGTTGCCGAAGGCGATGGAGCTGGTATCCGGTACACCGATGAGGAAATCGGCCAGGTCAGAGCCGCTGGCTGCCGAGCTGCTGGTCGTTGATCCGATGGCTGTACTTTGGGTGGCAGCGCCCGTAAAGGTGAACATGCCGCGCGGGTCGAGCTGAAAAAAATCGTTGTATTGCTGCTTGCGCAGTTCGCCGCCGAGGGTGATGTTGTGGCGGCCGCGATAGATAGCGATCGACTCGGGAAAGGCATCGGTACGGTTACGATTGAACGAGCTCTGCTGGTCCATGAGCGGGGCGATGCCGCTGGAGAACGTGAGAGCGGGCGGGCCCCAGTTAGTGGGGTCCTGGTTGTTGCCGGTGATGCCGGCCTCCCCGGAGATGTTTTGCCGGTTTGCAAAATACGGCACAATTTGCGTTCTCAGCCGGCTGAAGCGATAGCCCCCATAAAAGAAAAGATGCTGGTTGAAGCGGTGCGACCAGTTGATGTTGGTGTTGATGCCCAGGGTATCGGTGGTGTCGACAAAGCCGAAGAGATTTTCGCTGCTGGCCCTTACGCTCTGAAAGTTGAAGCTCCCATAGAGCTGGTCTTTACGGCCCAGTGTTTTTTGCAGGTGCAACTGCATGGAGTCCTGATGGGTGTTGTTGAGCACGGGCACCTGGTAGTTGTAAAGCGAGGTGCCGGAGAGGTTGGGAAGAGGATAGAGTTGCAACAACGCCTGGGCTTGCGGGCTGACGGGGACCACGTTGCCGGGGTATGGCATCCCGGTGGCGGGGTTGTAAATGGTGATCGGCTGGCCGAGTGGATTGAGTATGGCGGAGAGGTCACCGCCGCGCTCTGCCTCGGTCGGCACCAGCCCGGATTCAGTCTCGGCGACATGGTCGCGCGTCCACTGGTAGACGACGAAGAAGTCCGGACCACGCCGCCGCAGATGCGGGATCATCATGGGTCCGCCAAACGTAACGATGCCGGTGATGGTGTTGTATTGCGCCTTGGGCGATTCGAGCCCGCTGAGCGAGTAAGGGCGGGCATCGAGGGCGGAGTTATCGACGATCGCGGCGAGGCCGCCATTGTAGAGACCCTTGTTATTGGACCGGCGATTGCCAAATGCCTGGTCGAGTGAGAAGCGTGAGGTGGCAGCGTTGTTGACGCTGCCGTTCACCAGGAAGCCGTCGGACGATTGCTGCTCCTCGGGCGGCTTGGGTATCTCGGCGGGCTGCTCGTTAGCAGAACCGGCGGTTGCGCCCGTCGCTGTTGCCTTTTTGGCAGGGGCAGCGGTGGCTGGCAGCGGAGCCGGCGGAAGGGTGGTTAGTTTCGCGATCTGGTCGAGGGGCAGCAACTGAAGCTCCCACTTTGCTGCAGGGGTGTTCGGCGCGATGGTAATGTCGGCTTGGATGGCCGAGAAACACTGCATCTGGATCTCGATCTTCCATGCTCCGTCGGCCAGGTCGGGGAAGCTGTAAATACCTCCCTGCTCAGAGACGGTGGTGAGCTTTTTTGCTCCTTGTGTCACTGTGATGGTTGCTCCGGGAACGGGCAAGCCGCCAAAGGTGACCAGGCCGTGGTATTCGGAGGCTGCGGCCGCGTTGGCTGAGCCCAGCGCTGCGAGAGCGCACACCAGATAGAGGACTCTCCCCGCTCGCCGCCACCATCCCATTCGCTGTTCCCCAATATTCTTGCGGTGTTCAGTTATCCGAGGGCTTCTCGATATGGTCTACGAAAAATAACTCTGACGGGCCCTTTTCGGGCCGCATTTTTATCCCTAGTTGCTCCTTCAGCGCATCCGCAAAGGTCGGTGCGTCCTCGTCCAATTCAAGGGGCGCGCCTCGCGCGACTTGATCAGCCACCTTTCTCCACTCCAGGCTGTAGTCGACGGTCCCCTTTATTCCTGTCCGATCCACCATAGGACGATCGAGAACCCCAACGCCGGTCAAAATCGCGGTGAACAGCGCCATGGAAACATCCCTTCCGCCGCTTTTCATCCGGCCAGTTTTGCTGGGCTTCATACTGAACGGCCCCCCACAGCTCTCAGGATATCCTTCCGCATCCGCTTCCATCGGCCATGTAGGGGTCGCAGGTTTCGCGCATACGGGATCGTCTGCCCGATGGAGCCGCAGTTGTGGACCGAACTTTCCCGGCTTCGCCAGAACGAGCACGAACAGCGGTACGACTCGGGTCTCGTAGTGAACCGTTAGTTTGAAGCGATCAGCGAGCAGAGCTTGCATCATCAGGCGGTAGTTCGCTTTCGTAGGATTGCCTTGGGCCCGCGCTTCAATGTCGAATCGATCCTCGGTCGTCCACGGCACATGTATCTCGAGGGACCGCAGCTGGATTTGGGTAAGGCTGTAAGCAAAGGCGATGAATTGAATAAGCTTTATATTTTTTGCCAGGTATAAGTTTCCCGGGGGAACAGGGCCATTTCCAAGCGCCGTGCCGATGTTCATAGAGGCCTCGTCATCGGACTTATTTTTTCTGACCGAAGCAACTTCGAACTCCAGCCGTTCTACTTTCGCGGCCGGCGGTTGAGCCACGGCTGGCGGCGTTTGCACCTGACCAAAGGCAGGTGTCACGACGATGCCCGCAGCTAGGCCAAGCAATACATCTCCTCCGAAACCCAGTTTTCGCCTAACCTGCTCGGGCATGACACCAACAAAGCTCCTTCTCGCGCCAGATCCGCTGACGCCAGAGACGCAAGCCAACGTCTGATCGCTCGCACTTAATTCTCGGAGGGCTTCTCGACGTGGTCGATGACCATGACATCGGCGGGCGCCTTGGTGGCTTCGAGCTTAAGGCCGATCTGCTCCTGGATGGCGGTGTACAGATTCGGTGGCGCGTTGGCGGTGTCGGTTGGGGGAGGAATCTTGGCTCCCATGCCGGCGAACTGAGAGTCGTCGGGTGTCCAGAGCAGGGTGAAGTCGTACTTTCCGGTAAGGCCGGTCTGATTGACGACTGGCTTGTCGAGCACGGCGCTCTGCATCAGGCCGGTAAAGTCGGCCATGGTTGCGTTGCGAACGCCCAGATCGCCGGGCTTCCCGCGGAAGAAGAGCCCAGGGAGCCCGTTCGGATCGCCCTCACTCTTGGTGAGCTTAGGGCCGCCCTTGGCGACGCTCAGCACATAGACGGAAAGCTCCTTCTTTTCGGGATGGAAGGTGAGCTTGTAGCGCTCCGCGACCATCTTCTGGATCATGCTCTTCCATTGCTTGCCGCTGGGGGCGCCTTCGCCGTCGGGCTTGGCGTCTATGTCGTATTTGTCTGTCTCCGCCCAGGGCGGCAGACCGATGAGCTGCTTGGCCTGGACGTCGTAGGCGAAGCAGAGGATCTGAACCAGCGGCTGATTGATGATCTGGAAGCGATTTCCCTGCACGATAAATGCTTTGCGTTGATCGTCCGGTTTGCTCGGCTTGATGGTGGCGACTTCGAAGCTGGGATTGGCATTCGCATCCATCGGCGCCAGCTTGGGCTGTGGCGGCGGAATGGTCCATTCCGTCTCGGGAGTGGCGCGGGTGAAGTTGAGAGGGAGCGGGGAGGGCCCTTGGCTCCAGTTGCCGTCGATCGTCTTGCCATCCCCACTTAGCTTGCCCTCATACGTGCCACTGATCATGGTGAGCGTCATTTTCACCGTGCTTCCATCTACCGTCATCTTGGTCACGGGAAGGCCGTCACCGCCTTGATCGATGCTGTAGAAGACCGCCTTGTAACCGCCGCCGTCGGCCTTTGAGATCTTGACCACGATGCGCAGATCCCTTCCGGCATGCAAAGTGCCCTGCCATGTGTCGGCAAGGCTCTGCGCCGGACTTGCGGCTGGGGCCTGGGCCGGCGCTGGCGCTTGCGCCTGAATCCGGTTGATGTGTATCGGGCCGAAGACGAGCGTGATGGCCAGGGCTAACCAACCGGCTGCACTCAGGAGCTTTCTGCTTAAATCCAGCTTGCGCACAACCCGGTCAGTCATGATTCGGGAATCCTCAGTTGAGATGGGGCCCGGTAAATCGAGACACAAGACAGCGCGAATGAAATGAAATGTCCTACATAAGACGTGCGTACCTAGGTGTTTTGCTCGCCCGGACAAAATTATATTTGCTCCTTTATCGCTTTGTCCCGAGTTAGATTGCTGGTTCTATTCAAGTGTCCGATTACGAACACATTCGTCCCTTGGCCTAATTCTCCGAAGGTCTGTCGATGCGGTCGATCACGATCACGTCAATCGGGTGCTTGTCGTATTCCAATTTCAACCCAAGCTGTTCCTGAAGAGCCGAAAAAAGAGACGGGAGTGAAGCGTCTGACGAGCCAATGTCATCCGGTGACCAACGCAGCGTGATGTCATATAGGTCGGTTAGCCCCGTTTTATCGACAACGGCATGACTGAGGCCCTGCGCACACGCGGTTCTCTCCGGTGCGTCGTGGCAGGAAACCGGGGTCCGGGAAATGGCTAAAAAGTGCGTATTAAGCGTAAGTCGCCCCCTGCGGGGATTCTTTGGAGCACGGTGCCGTCTGGCTTCGTTCCTGCCATGATGCCGTGTGAATGATGCGAAAAAAAGCGAAGTACGCGAACTAAGTCCCCCTTCCAAGCAAGGCTAGTATCTATTTGTTCCTATAGGTAATAGATACGGATTGACTGTGCTTGGTTTAGCAAAATTAAACATCCAGCAATCTCCGCATCGCCGGGCTGCGTCATCCAGTTGTTCCAGTCCACTAGCCGACTTCCCCAGGATCGTGGCCTTCCGATACAGTCCCGCATGAGGAAAGCTTGAAAAACCGGAAGGACGACTCCTCCGCACCGTCGTGGCCATCATTTGACAAAACCCACCGCTCCTGATTTACTTTGCATTGTAAAGTGAAACGCCATGAATGATCTTTACAAAGCGCTTGGTGACATCAGCAGCATTCGCCGGCAGATGGCCAGCACTACAGAGTTCCGCGGCTACGGTCCCGCGACACTGGCCACTACCGGAGTTTTCGCGATTCTGGCCGCAGGAGTCCAAGCGCTTTGGCTGCCCGAGCCGGCCAGCCATATATCCAGATACCTGGTCATCTGGATCTCGACCGCCGTATTGTCCGCTGGTTTGACGGGAGTGCAAATGTACACCCGCACGCGCCGTATCCATTCCGGTCTATCGAGCGAAATGCTCCGTATGGCGGTGGAGCAGTTTCTGCCTTCGGCAGCCGCAGGGCTAATGGTAACGATTGTGCTCCTGCGCTATGTGCCGGTCGCTACATGGATGCTCCCCGGAATATGGCAGGTGATTTTCGGTCTCGGAATCTTTTCATCGTGCCGATTCCTGCCGCGACCGATGATCGCGGCGGGGGCGTGGTATCTGCTGACAGGACTGAGTTGTCTTGCCATGGGAGGCAGCCGGGCCCTGTCTCCATGGGCTATGGGAATTTCCTACGGAGCGGGTCAACTGCTGGTTGCAGCTGTTCTGCTGCTGAGCAGCCCCGAGGCCGAAGATGAAGCCTAAATCTCCATCCAGCGAGGGTCGCTTTGCGTACGAGGGATTGGACCGGGTGATTCACGAGCGCGCTCGACTCAGTATCTTGACGTCGCTGATCACCCATCCCAAGGGGCTGACGTTCAACGATCTCAAGCAGCTATGCGCGCTCACGGACGGCAATTTAAGCCGGCATCTGAGCGTGCTGGAAAAAGGAAAAATGGTCGAGATATTGAAGGGGCATGAGCACAATCGCCCGCTTACCGTCTGCCGCATCACGCTACCCGGCCGCAAGCGGTATGTTGAGTATCTCTCCGCCCTGGAGCAGGTGATTCGCGATGCGGCAAAAGAAACCAAGGAAGAGCCAGCGGGCGGCCTGGTACGCGGTCTGACGCCGTCGCGAGTTTAATATTTTTTTGCCTTAACGCTTTGCAATGCAAAGTACTTTGCGGTAGGGAGAAGGTCGAGTGAACGACTTTTCAGGGTTGAATTCTCGGGGATTGTTCGGGTCCGCGTCGATGGGCGTGAAGTTCATCGTAGTGTGTGGCCTGGCATTGCTCATGGCGATTCCGGTCTTCTTTGTGAGTGGATTGGTTGACGACAGAACGAAACGTGCTGCCGACGTCGTCAAAGAAATAAGCAGCCATGTAGGCGGTCCGCAGACCTTCCTGGGTCCAACCCTCGCCATACCGTTCATTATCCCAGCGAAATCTCCGGCCGAGTCCGCAATACACGGTACATACCTTGTATTTCCCGCACAGGCCTCTGCTGCTCTCAGGACTACCACGGAAGAGCGGCATCGTTCCCTCTTCCGGGTGCCGGTCTTTCAGGCGGACTTGAAACTCGATGCGAACTTCGATCTATCGGGAGTTCCCGCTGCCGCTCCGCAGGGCGCGGAACTCGACTGGAGCCGCGCCGAAATCGTGGTTGGAGTAAGCGATGCTCGCGGAGCGTTGGCCGATGCCACATTGACGACAGACGCAAAGACCGTGACGCTGATGCCGACGGAAATCGCCGAGAACATCATCTTCGGCGGAGATCAGAGCCGACAGGAGAAGCTGTCCTTATTCGGCGCGAAGGCCGGCGGCATGGTAAAGCCCGATACGCAATTCCATGCGACATCCACGTTGCGATTCTCTGGTGCTGAGCGGATCTCAGTACTTGCCTACGGCAAAACAACTCATGTCTCTGCGCAGGGAGATTGGAGAAATCCGGGGTTCGATGGAGAGATCCCGCCGGTCAAGCGAAACATATCGAGCCATGGCTTTACTGCGGAGTGGTCTGTCCCCTTCATCGCGCGCGGCGTGCGCGCCGAAGGACCAAGCGACTCAATTACCGGGCTCGACACCACGGCGCTCGGTATGTCATTCATCGAAGTGGCTGATCCCTACCAGTCCGTCAACCGATCTCTGAAATACGTCCTCCTTTTTCTGGGCCTGGTGTTCCTCTCCTACTTCATCTTCGAGGCCACGACGGGCGAGCGGGTCCATCCTGCGCAGTACATTCTGGTAGGGGTAGCCCAGATCATCTTTTATCTGCTGCTCCTTTCCTTCGCCGAAAGGATCGGTTTCGATTACGGCTTCATGCTCGCGGGGGCAGCCACGGTAATTCTGCTTTCGGTCAATGCGGGATGGATATTCTCCAGCCGTCTACAGGGCGCGAGGGCGCTGGTTATCTTCACGCTGCTGTACACCCTGATTTATCTGTTGCTGACACTCCAAGACAATGCGTTGCTGGTAGGCGCGATTGCCAGCTTCCTGGCCGTGGCAGCTGCCATGTACTTCACGCGCAGAATCGATTGGTACAGCTCTCTGCCTGCAATAGGAACAGCCGAACGGGCCACGCCGACGGCGCCAGGGGATCCAGCGTAGGGCCAAGACCGGTACAGGAGGAATTCGATGCAGAGTGAGCAAGGTAAAGGCGTCCATGTGGCGATCATCATGGACGGGAATGGCCGATGGGCAATGCGGCGCGGTTTACCCCGCGTCGCCGGACATCGCGCCGGGATCGCCGCGGTGCGGCGTGTGGTGGAACGCGCCCTGGATCTGGGCATCGCTCGCCTGACGCTCTACGCCTTCTCTTCCGACAACTGGCGCCGTCCAGCTTCCGAGGTCCAGAGTATCTTCTGGCTACTGCGTGCCTACCTGCGCCTTGAGGCCGAACGGCTGCGCCAGCGTGGCGCACGGCTTCAGGTTATTGGAAGGCGGGATCGATTGGCGAAAAGCGTACTGAGCGAAATCAACAGGGCCGAAGCGATGACCGCAGCGGGATGCAATTTAGATTTATATGTTGCCATTGACTACTCGTCGCGCGATGCCATCACTCGTGCGGCAGTTGAGGCGACTGCATCTCTTTCCAACGAAAAACCTGCATCGCCGGATTTGTTCCGTCCACTGCTGACGCAGGCTCTGAACGCGGACGGCGGGGAGGTCGATCTCTTGATTCGAACCGGCGGCGAGAAACGTCTTTCGGATTTTCTACTGTGGGAGTCTGCCTATGCCGAACTCCTGTTCACGGATCGGATGTGGCCCGAATTCGACGAGAGCGATCTTGACTCTGCGTGGGAAGAATTTCGTCATCGGGAGCGCCGTTTTGGCGGCGCTCCCACGGTGGCCTTGTAATCTACGATCTCGACGGGCCGCGTGCAAGTAGCATCTGGGCGCAAGGTGCTGCGTTCATTTTCCGAGCTGCCTTAGCATGAAGTCCGCCATGATGTGGTTGGCTTCGATGGATTCCGGCAAGTTCGAGTTGTACCAGAAGGCGTGAGGAAGGGCGTCGAAGAGGACAAGACGTGCATCGACGCCGGCGCGCAGATAGGCGCGATGCAGGTTGGCGGTTCCGCTGAGGAGAGCGTCGCGGCCGCTGGTCACAAAGAGGGTCGGCGGCAGGCCGCGCAGGTCCGCGTAAATGGGGGAAAGCACCGGATCTTTCGGATCGGCCGAGCCGACATAATAGGGGTCGTGAACGCCGCTATCGGGGGGATCGAGATGGCCCGCGAATCCCTGAAGCGTGTAGAGTGCCTGCGAGTCGTCCTCCTGGTCGAAGCGGTCCAGGGTGCTGAAGATGCCAAGCGCCGCCGGCATGGGAAGGCCGAGCGCCTTGAGCTTGACCGCGACCTCAGCGGTCAGAACCGCTCCTGCTGATGTTCCATAGAGAACGATGTGGCTCGGTTGGTAGGTCTTGAGCAGTTCCCGGTAGACGGTGACGGCGTCATCGACTCCGGCGGGAAACGGATGCTCCGGGGCGAGGCGGTAGAGTACCGCGATGACCTTGATTCCGGTGTAGCCGGCGATGGGAATGGTCTCGGAATACGAGCCGGAGTCGGCGTTAAATCCACCGCCGTGCAGGTTGATGAGAACCTTGTCGTGGTTACTGCTGGACAAGTTGGATGGAGTTACGATGCGCACCGGGACCCCGGCGAGAGTTGAATCTGTGATGGTGTTGGGACAGAGCTTGCTCCAGGCGGCATTTGCGCGCACCGCCGACTGATCCATCTGGGCCCGGCGGTGTTCGAGAGACTCCGGTGGGGCTTGATCGGGAGTGGTCCGGATGAGAGATTTGCGGGCTTCCGGGCTGAGGTCAAGCGGCACCGGGACAATGCGCGTGACGTATGCGGTGCCTTGCGCGTCGATGTAGCTGGTATCCCGCGTTGCTGCGGTGGAAGCGGATGTCGGCTGCGGGATGGATTGGGCAGCGAGCGCAGTGCAGATCGCCGGAAGAAGAAGAGCAATGGTGCGAAGCTTGATGGCCATAAAGCGTCAGTTCTCGGTAGGCTTCTCGACGTGGTCGATGACGATCACGTCATCGGGGAGCTTGGCGGGCCCCATCTTCAAGCCAAGCTGCTCCTGAATTGCGGTGTAAAGGCTCGGTGGGGCCTTGGGGTCGTCGGTCGGCGGCGGCACGACCGCTCCGGTGCCCCGGAATTGCCCGAATTGCGATTCGTCCGGAGTCCATTTCAACTGGAAATCGTATCTGTCAGTGAGCTGAGTTTGATCGACCACTGGCTTGTCCATGACGCCTGACTGCATCCAGGTGGCGAAATCCTTCATGGTCTGGTTTCTGACCGTCAGATCCCCGAGCGCTCTGAAAAAGAACGCAGAGGGGTCGTTCGGAGCGGAGGTACTCTTTGTCATCTTGGGTCCACCGCCGGCAACGCTGATTACGTAGACGGCAAGCTCCCTCTTGTCATGATGAAAGGTCAATTTGAAGCGATCTGCCAGCAGTTTTTGCACCATGGTCTGCATCTGTTTCGAGCTAGGCCGGCCTTCCGCGTCCGGCTTGGCCTCGATGTCATAAAGATCGGCGCCGAACCAGGCGGGGGCATCGACGATCTGCTTGGCGTGCAGCCCATACGCGAAGGCAATGAGATCGTTCAGATTGGTGTTGCGGGTGACAAAATGGCCCGCTCTGAAGCCAAATCCTTTGCCTTGCTGATTGGGAGCACTCGGCTTGATGGTGGCCACCTCGAAGCTGGGGTTGGCGTTCGCGTCCATCGGCTCGATCTTGGGCGTGGGTGGGGGAATGGTCCATTCCGTCTCGGGTGTGGCGCGCGTGAAGTTTAAGGGGAGCGGGGTGGGCCCTTGAGTCCAGCTGCCGGTGATCGTCTTGCCATCCCCACTTAGCTTGCCCTCATACGTGCCGCCGATCGTCTTGAGCGTCATTTTCACTGTGGTGCCATCCAGGGTGACGCTGTCCACGGGAAGGCCGTCGCCGCCTTGATCGATGCTGTAGAAGACTGCCTTGTAACCGCCGCCGTCTGCCTTGGAGATTTTGACTACGGTGCGCAGGTCTTTGCCGGCGTGCAGCGTGCCCTGCCAGGTGTCGGCAAGGCTCTGCGCTGGATTTGCGGCAGGGGGCTGAGCCGGCGCTGGCGCTTGAGCCTGGACTCGGGGGAGGTTCGCCATGCCGGAGGCTAGCACGATGGCCAGGGCCAACCGTGAGGCGAGACTTGGGAGCTTTCTGGTTGATTCAACCCGGTCAGTCATGATTTGAGAATCCTCAGCGCCAATGAAATGTTGTCCATAAGACGGACGAACTTCGCTGCTTGGCTCGCCGGCACGAATTATATTTGCAGCGCTATTAGTTTGTCCCCGGCTAACTTGTGCGGCGGACACAATAAAAATTCGAGAAGATGCTGGTTTTTGGCGTATTCAACTCCCACAAAAAACGTCATCCTGAGCTGAGGCTCAGAGGTTGTGACTTTTTTGATTTGGCTTGTAGTTCGTGGTTGGAAAGCTTGGAAGAGCATCTGCCAACAAGCGTCGCCGGTCCTTCGACTCCGCGCCATAAGCCGTTTGATATGGGACAGATCCGCGCGGAGCTTCGCTCAGAGCTTGTGACTTTTTCGACCTTTCGTGTTTTTCGAACAACGAACCGGATGTTTCTT
>Ga0302325_10028226_pt1 | contig 11615 bp, 13 predicted proteins | sample Palsa_T0_2_FD_201948 | JGI IMG/M metagenome (GOLD analysis project Ga0302325, IMG submission 201948) | Peat permafrost microbial communities from Stordalen Mire near Abisko, Sweden - Palsa_T0_2 | ecosystem: Environmental > Terrestrial > Soil > Palsa > Peat permafrost | place: Sweden: Abisko... | reverse complement strand
ATTACCTTTACTTTGCAAACGCCCCAGGCTCATCGGGCCTTCTCCACAAAGTCGGCCAACTTCAGCAAGTCCTCGTAGCGAAACAGACACCGTCCTGCGGCCAATACCACGAATGGATCTGCTGGCAGCACTGTTGTCCAGCACGCCGGAATAGAGCGCAGTGCGCCGCTGCTGTCGTGGAAGTAAACTCGATCCTCGCCCCAGTTGTGGCGGTAAGTGACCAGCTTGAAGCTCTGGCCTCTCAGCGGATGGTGGGGATGGGTGACTTCAAAAGTACCTTCGGCACGGTCGGCATACGCTGTAGTCGACGGACTAGTCCAATTCGTATGCGGAGCGCTGGGTACGAACGGTGAAGGAAGAATGCCTGTCGAAGTTCATTCTGTTCGGGGAAGGTTCGCTAAGGCGGGCGCTGGAAGAATTCGAAGCGCACTATCACGAAGAACGCAACCACCAAGGCAAGGGCAACGTTCTGTTATTCCCATGCGGCGAGGGGCCGACGACGAAGCAAGGGCCATGGATCCGCTGTCACGAACGCCTCGGCGGTCTTCTCAAGTACTACCACCGAAAGGCCGCATGGGGTTTTTGGCTATACGGGAGTTGGCGAAACGGATGTGCCGCAAGAGTTGGGACGATGAGATCTTCGGACAGGCAGCCCGCCTGGCGTTTTATTACTTCCTCAGCATGTTTCCCGTCCTGTTTGTTGTTCCTTGTCTTACTCGATAAATTCGCCAGCGGAGGATCTATAGGATCTAATTTGCGAGATACTCTCCTGGGCGCTTTTCAGCAGATCCTGCCGTGGAAACGGCGGCGCCAATGGCGAAAACCGTTGCTGAACTGAATGCTGGAGCCATTGTTAGCGCCGGATCTGTGTTCGCGGGGTTGGGCGCCGTCTGGGGAACCTTGAATGGCACCTGGGCGATGATGGCTGGTCTAAATAAGGCATATGAGGTCAATGAACAGCGTCGATGGTGGAAGGTTTTAAGTATCGCCTTCGGATTGACGATTTCGCTGGGGGTCATGGGCATCATCGCGCTCGGGGTAATGCTTTATGGCGGTCGGGCCTGGGAGGCGAACGGGCAGGGTATCGGCATTCATGCTCAGTCGCCATATCTCTGGCGCATTTTAGAGTGGCTGGTGACAGCGATCCTGCTGCTCTTCTCGTTCACGTTGATTTATCTCTTCGGGCCGAATTTGATTGAGCGGTGGTGGCAATGGAGTATCCCCGGTGCGGTCGTCGCAGTTGCGTTATGGGTCGCCTCCACACTGCTGTTTCGGGCCTATCAGAATCACTTCAGTTCTCAAAGAATTTATGGAGGCCTGAATGCAGTGGTTGTGCTTCTGCTGTAGTTATATTCCACAAGCCCGGCAATCTTTATCGGCGGCGAGGCCAATTCTGAAATTGAGAAGGCCGCAGCGAATGCCAGCACTGGGGCACGGGAACCTGGGGAAAGACGCAGCGGTGGCCAAGACAGTCCAAACAACTAGCATGGCGCTTTGGAAGATACGACTCCTTGCTTCCAGTTGTTGCTTTCGACGGTGGGGCTGTTGCGCCTGCTCAGGTGACGACGATGATACACACTGTTCGAGCGGCAACCCGCCGCCGTGGGTGGGCTTCGTAAGTGGCGGTTGCGTTGAGTTAGGCGGAGTGCGTGGCTGGAATCTGTTTTGACCTCTTCAAGAGCATGCGCTCAGCGGCTACTGAAATCACGTCTTAGCCTAAAAGTCCGATCCGAGATGCTCACGAGCCACTGTTCCTGCATTCCGGTATACGGCAACGACCCTCCCGATCGTGCAATAAGCGGCATATGATCTTGAGAACGCGTTTGAGTTGGTTTTAATCGAACAAACTTGCCGGCTTAGAATCTGTAGCTGGTCGTCCCAGAATCGCGCGCTTCTCGATGTCGTTGAGGTGATCCAGAACAATCGCCGTCGCTGTTTCCAGGCCAGTTCTTGGCGGCCTATTACCTGCCATGCCCGGCGACGATGTTGCCCTTGAAATCGATCAGCGGGCAGTCGAAACCAAAGGCCGTGATACTGCCAGCGATAGCCCGCAATCTGGGCGTCCGAGTGACACCCGTGATTCGTGGGGTTGGGAACGAGCTCAACGAACTTCCAATGCTCGATGCGCCGGGCCCTCGCCTGCGAAAGCATTCCTCACCCTTCGGTACTTCAAAACGCAGTGCCTTTCGGAGGGTGCGCTTTGCGCTCGCCTGTCGAACCGAGCCTCTAAGTTCAATGATCATCACTGCCGCAAGATTTGGTCAGCAACTCCTAGACCTTCTAAGACATTCTCGCGTCTGTGATCCAACTTACATGGGCGAATCAGAATTGAACGCGTGAGCAACGGCCTTCCAGCTTCCATCGGACTGCTTGGTATAGACCGTCAGATACTTTCCCTTAGCCGTCATGGGTCTCTTGGTCTTCGGGCTGGACACGGTCATGGTGTAGGTGCCCTGCGAATAGGCCATGTCACCACCCTTGGATGCCATCGCCTGCGTGGACTGTAGAGTCAGCGAAAAATTGGGGTCGGCAAAATAGGTCGCCATGGCGGCTTTGATGGCTGCCTTCCCATTTAGCATCCCGTCCCCGGGGAATAACCCGGAGGCATCTTCCGCAAAGTTGGTGGCCCATTTGTCGGCGTCCTTGGCGGCAGCGTCTCTAAATGACGCCGCCGCTATGTCTTTGACCACCTGCGCATCGGCGGCGCGCGTGTCAGGGGGTGGAGCGGGGGCATTCGAACAGCCGGCACTTAGCGTGACCAGTGCCAGGCATACAATCAGCGAAGCGTTATGCACCATGTTCGCTTCCTCCTCGGGAGCCAAACCAGAACAAGTATAATCGAACGCTCCTGGATCAAATGGGCCACTCGCGAACATTTCCACAACCGTGTCCCCTACTCAGCGTATCCATCGGTGTCGTGACTCTTGAGCAGGCGGTCATGGAGCGAATAGGTCTCGGGTTTTAGTCCAATTCGCGAATTCGGACCCTTCTGGGACGGCGCAATAGGCCGATTATACGCCGGTGGCGGCCCGCGGCCCACCACAATAAGTACCGAATCGCCAGAAGATTATTCTGAGGATGCTAGCGGAGCGACAGGGGAAGCGAGCTCTCAAATTCGGCCAGCTGGCGGTAGCCAGCGCCGAGTGCATCCGTTTTTTGATATAGACCTTTTCGGGGTGTTAGGGGCGGCGAGAAACGGCGCCATTTGGGGCGGGATAAGGCGGTGCCGACAGTTCCATGGGCGAGGACGTGCTAAAAGATTCTATAGCAGTCTCTATATCCTGAGATTGTTCCAGCAGGGCTGCAATTCAGGGCGGCGGTCTGATTTTCTCAAGAGATCGATGCTCAATCCGGTCTCGGAGGAATCCCACCTTGCCTCTCCTTGCCGTTGTTGCCGCTTCTGCCATCTTTCATTCAAGCCTTCCAAGTTCCGCCCGGACCAGAGCGTCCGCGGCCAACCGCTATGCCAGCGCCAGCGGCGCGCTGAATATCATCGCCGCAACATCGACATCGATCCGATATACGCGCAGGTAGCCAACGATAGCCAGAAGAAATGGCATGTCAGTAGCGCCTAACAAAGCAATCTTCACGGCATCCTCGATCTAATAGAGCTTCTCGCAATTGGGTGACAGCAGATATGGGGAAGGTTGGCAACCGTCTGGCAAGCTGCGCGGCGTTGCCAAGCGGCGCTGTTTCCGGCCGGCCTCGCTTCGGCGCCAGTTGAGCCATCACGCGGCTCAAGACATCGTCCCCGCCGGCGGCGGCGCTTGGCGGCGAACGCCCCCCACAACTGAAGAGCCAACGCGCGATTGGAATCCGCCGCATCTCTAGAGAGCTCGGCCGCTTCTTGCGCGCTAGCGCGGCTTGCGCCTGATGCATTGCAGCTTTGTCTCCACCGCCGCGGCACCCCGCCAACCCGTCCATCACCCCGGCTAGAATCTTCAAACTCCTCTCGTAGCGTTGGCAGCTCCTAAGCCGCGCGAATCCGGCTCCAGCGCCAGAATCCGCCCGCAAAGATCGGCCCGCTTCGCAATCGCCGCATTGGCCGGATCGAGCGCCAGGCTGGCGCGATAGGCATCCCGCGCCGCTGCATATTCCCCGTTCGCGAACTCCGCGTCGGCCAACCCTTCCTGCGCACCCGCGTCCTGCTTGTTGCGTTGCGCCACGCCGCGGAACAGGTTCTGCGCAGCCTTCGGCAGCCCATAATCGATCAGCATCTGCCCTACCTGCTTCTTCGACGAGTCGTCGTCTGCTGGAATTGCCGCGGTGGTTTAAAGCAGTTCCCCCCGGGCCTGCTGATTTCTTCCCGCCTTCGCCAAGGCATCGATCAGCTCAATGCGCGCCTGGAACTGATAATCGCGCGATTCCCGGGCTTCTCGCGCAGCACTTCGTTGAGATAGATGGGCGCCTCACTCGTATGTCCGGTTTTTACCAGCGCCAGGCCCAGCGTCAGGCGGTAATCGACGCTGGGCGAGGCGGAAAGCGCATCGCGGTATCGCTCAATCGCCTCCTCATAGCTGCCGCACTGCATCAACTCTTGCGCGGCCCGGTAGTAATTGTTGGCGCGGTTGGTGCGTTCCAAGCGGAAAAAGTAATTCAGGAAGCCCATCAGCAGCGCCAGCGCGACCAGCGCCCCCACCACGCCCACGAAGAGTCTGCGCGACGCCTTGGTTTAGGCCGCCACGGCAGCGACCGGTCTTCCGAGGGCGAACGCATCCAGAACATCTTTCGTCGAAAGGGTTCCGCGCGAAGCGAGCGCCGACATCAGCCGCAATCAACGATTTTGTGCGGGCGCGATCACAACGGAAGAGGAATTCCGCCAGGGCGAATTGCAATTAACGCAATGATTGTCATCGGCGTTGCGGCGGCCTGGGTCGCGCCGGGTACTGCCATTTGCCGCAAAAGTAGATGGCGCTGGTCAGGACAAGGCGGGTTTCGGCGTTGAGAGAGCCGGCCAGGACCAGATTCTTGATCTTCTCGGTGGTGTACTCTTCGGTCCAGCGGTTGATCTGGGATCGCCCGGCCTCCGGATTCGCGACAAAATCGAGCGGCCTCAGAGGGACTTGGTAATTATTGCCGAGCGTGTTGTCGAAGGCCGGCTGGATGGTGAATCCTTTTTTGCGCTCAGAGGCTGTTCGCGGTGTTTAGTTCGTTGCCTGCGGCGTTACCCGCCTTGGTAAGGCCGGCGAGCAGGGCTCCAAGGGAGGCATCGTAATCAACGTCATGATGGACATGCAGGACCGATTACATTTCGTCGGCGGTCTGGCCGCGGCGGCCGGCAAGCGCCAGCGAGAGCGCCGTAGCGATATTGAACGGCGAGAGGTTCAGCTTCCCGTCGCCACCCATTAGCTGTTGGGTGCAGGCGGTGATGAAGGCATTCTTCGCGGGCGTTACACGGGTGTCGGCGGCCGGCAACGCGGCTGCGAATAGGATCGGCAGGACAAGGCGTTTCATGGGGCAGCCACATTATTATTGCCGCGATTCCTGGCGTTCGGTTTTCGGGACCCCGTAGCGTGGCGGCGGTCCCGGCGGAATGTTTAGGGGCACCGCTAACTACGCGGAGCGAGCCAGGGATGGGACACACAGGCGATATCCAGCGGATGGGTCGGTGAGTATGAATGCCGGGTTTGCGGGATCGGACTCTATCTTCTTTCGGAGCTGGTTGATGAACACCCGAAGGTATTCGACCTCATCGCCATAGTCCGGGCCCCAAACAGCTTGCAGGATTCGCCGGTGGGAGAGGACGTCGCCTGGGTGCGAAGCAAGACAATACAGGAGCTTGAACTCCTTGGCCGTAAGGTGTACAACGCCGTCTCTCCGTTCCACCTCATGGGTCTCGAAGTTGATTTTCACCTCCCCAGCACCAGAGTTGGAGAACGAACGCAGCTGGCTCGGCGGTTCACGGCGTGGATGCGGGCGAGAAGTTCCTCAATGCCGAAAGGTTTGGTGATGTACTGGTCGGCGCCGGCCTCGAATGCCTCCGCCCGGTCCTGCCGCGATTTCTTGCCGGAGATGACAATGATCGGCGCCTCCGAACAGGAACGTATTTCCCGGCAGGCCTGAATTCCACCAATTCCAGGCATCTTGAGATCCAGCAGGATCAGGTCCGGGGAGTCTTTGCGCATTTTCTCAAGAGCTTCTTCGCCGCTGCTCGCATGGTTCACCTCGAATCCTTGTGCCACCAGCGCGATCCGCAGAACGCGGCGAGCCTGGGGTTCGTCGTCCACAACCAGAATTCTTGAAAGTTTCACGCTGTGGCTCCATTCGCGACCGGCACGGAAAGTGAAACGCAGCTCCCCCTTCAGGACGGTTGGTCACCCAGATCTCGCCGCGCTGCGACTCTACCAGTTTCTTGGCGCTGGCGAGTCCCAAACCAGTCCCGGAAACGGAACTGTGGTGAGAACCGCGATAGTGCTCCTCGAAGATGCGGGGCTGCTCGTCCACCGGAACGCCGGAGCCGGAATCGGACACGGTGATATGGATTGCGCCGCAGTCCAGGTTGGATGAAATGGTGATTGGAGTTCCCGATGGAGAGTACTTCAAGGCGTTATCCAGCAAAAGCTTGAGGACGGGCCGGGTTACCCCGGCATCGCAATCGGCTTTTGGGACTGTTTCTTCAACCCTTACGGTTACGGGACGTCCGCGCATAAGAGGGCGCAGCGGTTCCAGGGCGCCGTATCCTTAGGTGGAGTTTTGGCAAAGATCAGTCGCTGCAACGCCTGAAGGCTTTCCGGATCGCGGAAGAAGCTGGTGACATGAATGAAGATGTCCTCGTACAGAGATTTAGCTCGGTCCGATCCTCGGTCAGCAATTGAAGATACTCCTGCAGGGCGCTCAGCTTTCGAAGGGCCATGCGCCGCGCAACACGCCTGCCGATGGTGGTTGGCTTATACAAGTGGAAGTCTACTCCGGTGGCCGTTTTGAGCAGTCTGCAGACCGCTCCGATGCCATCGCGGACGGCTCCTTCGGGCAGTGAGAACTCGTCGTCGTGGACGCTCCGAAAATAAGGATGGCCGTTAATCCGCGCCAGCTCGATAGCGATTCTTCCAGGCGGCAGGATGAAATCGACACAGCCGGCCGCAATGGCGCTCAAGGGCATACCCGGATACTGAGCCGATTCTTTATCCTGCGCGAATGTGACGCCTCCTCGCTCTTTGATGGCTCTCAGGCCCTGGGTGCCGTCGGAAGCAGTTCCGGAGAGGACGACGCCGATAGCGCGGCTGCCCAGGTCCTCCGCCAGGGCTTGAAAGAAATGGTCGATGGGGAGATTCTTGATCGAGTGTTGGTTGCGTGGAGAAAGGGCCAAGACACCCCTTGAGACCGACATGAGCGAGTTGGGCGGAATGACGTAAATGTGGTTTGGTTCCACCGACATTCCGTCAGTGACCTCTTGTACCGGCAGCACGGTCGCTCTTTGGAGCAAACTTGTCAACACGCTTTGATGGTGCGGATCCATGTGCTGGATCAGCACGAAAACCATTCCGGTATCGGCGGGGAGAGCCGTGAGAAGCGCTGTGAATGCTTCCAGACCGCCGGCCGAGGCCCCAATGCCGACGACGGGAAAGGAGGCTGCCGCCTCGGGCGTTGGGCCGCTCACGCCGGAGACTTCGTCTGCGACTGAAGTTGAACGGCTCGGTTCCGGTGACGGATTGCTATTCCGATTCTCTGCGCGGAGTGGAGTGTGCGCTTTGGCTGGCTTGGGGGTTGTAGATTTTCTCGCCATCACTCTACCGTTGAGGGTATCTCTGATTTTGGCGCCGATTCTTCAACCATGGTAGTCCACCATCCGCGACAAGCAGCGAAAGTTCGGTTTCTGTTCGACCAGGCTGCCGACTCGCGCCAGAATGTTGGGGGGGGAGGACTCTCATCTACAAGCGCAAGCCAAGAGAAGGACACTATCGATAAAGGTAAACTGGCTGGGCCAAGCGGAAGCGGAGGGTGGTCTCAGGGGGAGCGTGCAACTCCGTACCGCTTGTCATTACTTCAGCGCCCGCCCCGGCGGCGCCGCCAGCTAGCGCGCCGATTGCGGCACTCTTGCCGCCGCCCGCGATTGCGCCCAAAATAGAGCCCACTACAGCCCCGCCGCCAAGGAACTCGCCGGTGCGCTTATTACCGCCCACAGCCTGACGCGCGGATCCACCGGCTATGTCCTGAGCGTTTAAGACGAAACGTTGCCCGCTCACGTTGACCGACCGGAGATCGATCGCAATGTCGCCTCCTCCCACATCGGTTGCAACCAAATGGGCGGACGAACTCTGCGGGATGACCAAGTGGCCCTCGGCATCGCGAATGTCGTTCTCCACGGTGGCAAGAAAACGCTGCCCGGAATTGGCCTTTCGGACGTCGATACGGTCGATGGTTCTGACAACGATCTCCGTGCCGATCGATAATTTACCCGCCCGGTTCCAGTCTGTGTCGTGCGGACGGTCGGAATCATCATAGCCGCGCTCGGCGAAGTTTTGCGATACCGGTGGAGGCGGGTAATTGTTATGCGCATTGCCCGATGGCGGAAACGTATCCTGCTGCGGGTGATTGAAGATTACAGCTTGAATATCCGATGTGTTGAAGCGGTGTGAATTTCCACCCTCGTCGATAAATAAGACCTTGTCTGAACTTCCGCCGTCATATCTTCCCTGGATTCGAGTGCCGTCGTTGAGAACTACGGTTTGTTGCCCAAACGCCCCTCCGACGGCCACCAAGCTAAAGGTTGCTACTACGTAAATTCCATTCATTACGATTCCTCCCATTCTTGGCTATTAGGGCACGCAGATGGCCAGTTGTGCTCCAAGTACTAAAACGCCGAAGGGAAACCAACGAAAACTGGGCCGCCGGACCGTCTAGAAGTGCCGAGTGACCGGCGCCGCATCGGTTAGCGATTGCCTGGACCGAACGGTGATCACAATTTTCGAGTCAGCCTCACGGATCGAAACCCTTTGAGCTGGTGGCTAACGCCAAGTTGGCACGATACGTCAAGTTGCGACTTTGTACGAATGACCTGTGACCCGACCGCAGCAACACGGTCAGTGGTCACAAGCCGACTGCCGGGGACCATCCGATGGCGCTTACTTTCCGGCCGGATTGTCGCGTACGCGCTCGTGTGAAAGGCTGCGTCCTGATCGAATCGAATCAGAACTCCAATCGTGCTTGAAACGCGATCATTCGCGGGGAACTGTCGCCGCCAAGTCCGACGCCAAGCAATCCTGTCGGCGGCGCGGTGGCGTAGGTAAGCGCTCCGAACCCCGTTTGGGTCGAAGGTTTTCCGGGAATGCCTGCATACACGATTGTTGGTAGCGCGAAGTTTGGATGATTGAAAAGGTTGAATGCTTGTCCCTCAAGGCGAAGCTTTACATGTTCACGCAGGGCAAACCATTTCGTAAGATAAAAGTCGCCCCACGCGAACTCGGGACCGCGCAGAGCATTCCGTCCGAGATTGCCGAACTGGCAATTCTGCGTGTTATCTCCGTCGGTGCAAGCTCCTGTGCTCGGGTCCACCGCCGAAACGAACGCGTTCGGATTGAGCCACTGCACAGTCCCCGCCGGTGTCACGCCTGCAATTGGCTGATGCTCATAAATAGGAACACCCGCGACTACGTTCGCAAATTGCGGTCCGCTCCCTTGCACAAGGCCGTCGCCGTTCGCCGAGTACGGTGTGCTCAACACCGAAAACGGCACACCGCTGTGCCAGAACGCGGTCCCCGACACCTGCCACCCATTGACTACTGCCCCTAGCGATTTGTTCCGCGTCTTAAACGGCAACTGATAGACGTATTGCGCGGTGAAATTGCCGCGCACATCGTAATCGCAAGGACCGTATTGCCGCCCCAGTTCCCCGGGGAGCGGCGTGAGGATTCCTCCAGCGGAAAACGGCAGGAATCCGCCGTTCGAGACCGTGTCCATACAACGGCTCCAGGTGTAATTCGCCAGCACTTGCAGCCCGTGTGTCGGCCGCTTATCGGCCGTCAATTGCAGCCCGTTGTAATGACTGTTCGCTCCGGTGCTAAGCTGCGTCACTGCGCCGAACCTCGGGTCAGATGGCTGGCCGTACGGAAACGGAGCGAAGCAGCTCTGGCACACGGTCTGATACCCGTTCACCTGCGTTTCGTAGGGCTGATTCACGGCGCGCGTGCCGACATACTGTGCGCGCAGGTTCATCGTCGTGCCGAGCTGTTGTTCCAGCGCGAAGCTCCATTGCATGAAGTATGGCGCGTGCAGCTTGCCATCCGGAACCGCCGTAATCTCCACCGGCTGTAAGCATGTCGCCGGATTTGATAGGGCCGACGCGCACGATAACTGCCTTTGCGCGAACCCGGAGGTGAACGTTTGGTTGGCCGCGACGGTCGCGGTGATCGCAGTGTCGATGTTCGATCCGCCGGCCGTGCCCAGCAGCCCGCCTAGAAATGTCTTTGAGTAAGGCGGATTGATCCCCACTAGATCCACCACGCTCCCCGGCAGTAGGTCGCTGAATAAACCGAACCCAGTTCGCAGCACAGTCTTCGAAGGAGCCTGCCAGGCGAGCGCCATTCGAGGTTGCATGATTGCGTGCGGCGTCGATGCGAAAATATTCCCCAGCTTTGTTTCGATTAACGCGTCGAGCGGTTGATCGACATTGTGCGAAATTGCGTCCCACGATCCCGGCAGCCGCGCCACCGCATCGTGCGGATTCACCGGATTCGAATTATGCGTCGCGCGGAGACCGAAAGTCCAGGTCAGCATTTTCGTGATTTTCCAGGTGTCCTGAGCGTAAACATCCAGGTTGAGAAAGTTGTACGGCTGCGAATCCGCCTGCGGAAAGGTCTCCGACGCAGTGGATGCAATGCCGTAAATGAACTGCGGCAGAGTGGCGTAACTGATTGTAGGCACCACTCCCTCGCCGAAATCATAATCGTTAAGCCGGAAACTTCGAATGTTGGTCCCGAACCTAAGCTCGTGCGCGCCGAGCGTCCACGCCAGATTGTCATTCAAGAACAACCGCGAAGCACGTCGGCCTTGAACCCAGGTGTTGTCGAGCCCCCCAATCGTTGTGAACGGACTACCTTGAAGCACAATCGGCCACGCCGCCAGCGTCTTCGACAAGTCCATTGGACCGAACAAGCTTTCGTACCAGGAGAACGCGGGATTGAAATAGTTCACCAGGTTCTGCGAAAACACGTGCGTGTATCCAGTTGCGAAAGAATACAGAGGTTGCGGAGAGGCGGCGTTGAACACGGGGTTGATCGGGTCCGTGTACGCCGCTTGCAGGCCGGTGTCCGCCTGAAAACGAAACCACGTCATGTTTCGCTCATTCACGTTGTAGTCGATACGCGCTGTCTGCACCTGCTCGCTGTCGTCGCTCGAATGCGAGACGCTTTGCCGGTTCGCGCACCCATTACCGTTCGGAGGGTTTTCCGCGGCCGCCATTCCGTCGCTATTGAATGGGCATCCCAACGCCGCCAGGGGCGCGCCCGCCGTACTTCGATAAAGCGAGAACAGCCTCTGGTAGAGCGGCACGAGCTGCGGCGCCGGTTGATAGACCGATCCCGTGATGGAATCCGTTCCTCCACGCGGAAGCTGAGCCAAGACGTTATTCTGAAATGCGGGCGTTGGGACTGTCGTCGCCGAAACGATGGGAAGCGCGA
>Ga0302325_10028224_pt1 | contig 11615 bp, 9 predicted proteins | sample Palsa_T0_2_FD_201948 | JGI IMG/M metagenome (GOLD analysis project Ga0302325, IMG submission 201948) | Peat permafrost microbial communities from Stordalen Mire near Abisko, Sweden - Palsa_T0_2 | ecosystem: Environmental > Terrestrial > Soil > Palsa > Peat permafrost | place: Sweden: Abisko... | reverse complement strand
CCTGGTTTGGCTGGTTGAGCAGTTCAAAGATCTCCCCGAGCTTCTCGAGATCGTGAGGTTGCAGATGGAGCCGGCGGGGTACAATGCCTTTTCGAGCCAAGAATTAGCCGAAAGGCTGAACACAACCGTGGTGGAAGTCGAGCGCCGGAGGAGACGTATTAACCTTAGATTGAAGAAGTTAGCGGACGCTCGTCCGATCGAAGAGGCACGACATGTCTAAGCCTAGCAACCAGCCGCTCGCCGAAGACATCCTGCGCCTCGCGGACTCCCTCGTGGACGACCCCATCGCAAACGTCGATGAACTGCGCCGTCAACTACGGGAAGAAGGTATCGATCCCGATGCGCTGAAGGCTCGGTTTCATCACTCCGCCACCCGAATCGCGAAACGGGAACAAGCCGCAAGTCGACCTGTGCCTCTCGCTCTCCAGCAAGCTATCGAAGCGACGCGCCCGGCAGACGGCCTAGAAGACCAATTTGAAGACCAATCCGAAAGCCAATCCGTCACCGCCATCAGGATCGCCGACCATTGGCTCGACCGGCTCTTGTCGCCTCTCCGCTTTCCCTCCAATCTCGAAACCGCCCGTGCCTACCGCAAGGGCAGTCAGCTTGCGAAATCCGATAAGCAGGAACTCGACCAGCTGGAATCCGAGCTGAAGGAGAGGGTAAAGAAGACAAATCCGGACTTAGACTTGGTGAGCCTGGTGAGCGAGTCGTTTCTCCGCCGCTTCGGCCTCAACAGCCGCGATCGGTTGACGGAAATCGCCGAGGAATTTGGCATTGACGTCCTTTATCGGCCGGCCGAAAGCTATGACGGCGCACTCTTACGCATCCGCGACGCCCAGCGCGGCTGTATTGTCATCAACTCCCGGATCCGCGAGGAGTCCCGCAAACGCTTCACCCTGGCCCACGAAATCGGACACTTCGTTCTAGCAGGTCAGCAGGAAGTCTCCTCCCCTTGCAAGCAGCAAAGGATTGAAAACTGGGACGCGGATCTCTATCGCCCCGAACTCGAAGCCAACCGCTTCGCCGCCGAGATTCTGATGCCTCGGGGACTCATGGCCGAGTTTGTTCAGTCAGAGCCTTCGCTGGAATCGATTCGCTCGATCGCCCAGCTTTGTGGCACGTCCTTGACGGCTTCCGCCGTACGGCTGATTACGCTCACTCCGCACCGAGCCGCAGTGGTGTGGTCCCAGAACCAAAGGATCCTATGGTCGAAGCTGTCCGAGGGATTTGTGCGTTGGATACGGAAAGGTGAAGTGAGGGAGAACAGCTTTGCCGCCCAGTGCTATCGGAAACAAAGCGTGCCCGACCAACTAGCACCAGTTCCAGCTTCGGCGTGGCTGTATGAAAAAGGCTTGCGAGAAGGAGCCCAGATCTGGGAACAATCCGTAGGATTAAAGAACTATGGAGCGGTGTTGTCATTACTGGTGATCGTGGGAGCGGTGGAAAAGGAAAAGTAACGCCCAGAAATCAACTGCTCTATGGTGTGTGTGCCAATGAAATACGCCCGTCTTACTAACGCTACTGGATATGCGTACTAGAAACAGGGCTGCAAATGACCAATCTCATGAAATTACGCTGGTGGTTTTTCGCCTTTGCCCTATTTGCCCTTCTCATCGTAGGTGGTTGTTCGGCATACGTAAGGCTGGGAACAAGGGTCGTCGGGGATTTCGCGTCGCCGGATGGCGCGCATGAGGCTTTGCTTATGGTTCGCAATGGCGGAGCCGCGACGGGCTACAGTACGGGCGTCTCCCTTATATCTCGCAATCCTCTGACACGACAGCTGGCCTTGATCCGACGTATGAACTTGTTTGTGATTGATGATAACGATGGTGCGGTTCGATGGGGGGATCGCGGACAGCTTCACGTGAAGGTTAGCTGGCTCTCGAATACACAGCTTCTCGTTCAGTATCCGGCAAAAGCGCGTGTCTTCAAGCAAGAAACATATCATCAATCCACAACTGTTCAGTATGCACCATCTCAGTGATGCCGCAAACAACGCCACGCCTACTTGTTTCCCAACTAGCTCACTGAATTGGTCTCAGAAGGCGCAGCTTACGGCGGCACAATTCGACGCTGGTTTGACCGGATGGACCTTCGGCTTTGGGGTGAGTTTACCGCAGCGTGTACCGGAGCGTGGAAAAGTCGCCAATCGCTCGCGGGCGTGATTTCTAGTTCATGCCTGCCCCCTAAACCGGCGGAGCCGGAACCAAAAACAGGATGTTGGACGTTTTCAAAACTGTCCCCGAACCGGCATAAACATTGGTCGAATCGCCACCCACGAAAAATGTTTTGCCAGAAACAGCAAAGATCTATGTATAGAGGTACTAAGGGCAGTCTACTGGCGGCTTCGTGAGGTTACTGAGCGGTATCGGGGAGGATCAAAGGCGCGCCGCCTACGGCGTCGGGAGTGGGGTGACACGTCACCCCCAAATGGAAACTGCAGAGCAACTCCCGGTTAACGTGCGTTAACGTTCATGGGATCAGCAAGCTACGCAGGAGAAGTGCGAAAAATGGGCGGTTTACGCGTTAGCGTTGGCGAACCTATAGAAAACAAGCGCCTAAGAAGTAAAATCCTCGACTCCGGGCTGTTGTACAGCAACCGCGCGGCGACAGCGCGTTAACGTCTTGAAAACAAAGAAGCGGGGGAGATCTCTCATTTTTTCGCGGAAGAGCGTACGGAGCGCGGGAGGCCAGTCAAGCTCTGCGCTGTGCTCCGACGGCTGACGCGGCGCGCACCAAACGCGCGGCCCTGACTCCGAGTAGAGGAGACTCAGTAGGCTGTAGGCTTTCCTTGGCTTCTATCCACCGTTTCCGGCTTCGTGCGCGTTTAGGTTCACCATGACCGACTGGGGTCTCCCCCCTCACAGACCCCACCGTGCAGAATTACCGCAGCGGGTTCCTCAAGCTTGACTCCTTGCCCCCGCCCAGGAATGCATGATCCGGGGTCGCAACAACGGATGTTGCCGTAGGATTCCTTATAGCGGTCCCACGTCAACCATGGCGCCTTCGGCGACTTAGCCATTCCTTCCATATCCTCAGGACTCTCCGATAAAACTGCCGGATACTGCGGTAGTTCGTCGGTCGTCCGTAGTACTGGTAATGGCCAGGGAGCTTGGCGTTCAGGGTTTTCTGTTCCTCGCCCACAGGCTCGTGCCGGTGCTGCCGACACCATTCGGCGATCGCATTCAGCCCCCTGCGGAGCCGTTTGCCGATCGTCTTCACGTGCACGGTGAACCTCCCCGTTCGGCTGCGTGCGCAGATGTGCGTTAGGCCGAGGAAGTCGAAGGTGGCAGGCTTCTTTCCCTGCCTCTTCGCATTCTTAGCGGCGTTCCGCCCAAATTCCACCAGCCGCGTCTTCTCCGGATGAAGGGTCAAACCAAATTTCTCAAATCGCACAATCGCAATCTTCCGTGAACTGATAAACGCCCCTGCACCATTGTGTCCATGTCCGGGCGCTGGGGCCTTGCTCTCCAGCTCAGTACCGTCGCCAGTTTCCGCACTTCCCGATTTTCCCAACACGGTGCTGGTCTTCTCCGTGTTGCGCGGCCGCACCAGCATCGCCGCCAGTGCATTTGCAATGCCTCCTTGAGCTTCTCGTAATCGTCCTCGCTCAACGGCGCTTGCCGCGCTCCGTCCAGTACCCGGTCCAGTTCGTCCAGATTTACATCGAGACGTGGTCTCGCAGTTTTCATCCCCGCTCCATGGGCAGTTCGCGAAACTGCTTCGTCAATGGATATCCCAGAACTCTTTGATCGACCGGTTCGGCACGTAGCTATTGCATTGTTTACCTCGCCCCGTCGTCTTGCCCAGCACCACCCAGTTGGCCGCACGGTAACAGGTTCCGCGGAATCGTTCCGGATCCACAAACGTCTCCAGAAAGTAAATCGGATGTCCGTAGATCCGCTGCCAGTCCGCGGAGATCCGCAATGCCATGCGGCCCAGGATATGCGACGCCAGGTGTTCCACCTTGACCCAGGGCAAGATTAAAAATCGCGTGTTGTAGGCGAGGAACCGGACATTACGACGGCGCTCTTCGGCGCTCCAGCCAATGTAGCGGTCGCGACTGCCCAGATGACGTGGGGCCGAGGACCAGGCCAGACAGGCCAGCGGTCGCCCTTGCCCCATCACCAAGTACTTCAAGTGCTCTCCGGTGCGACGAACCAGTTCGAACTCCAGCGGCTGGAGGTTGACACAGACGGCCTTCGATGGATGTGGTGTCGACCCGCACCGGCTCTGGTCTGGCTCGGTTGGCTAGCGGGTTATGCCGCACGTAACTCACCGGCGGCAACTGGATCTGGCCGGCACGGTCCAGCATGAGCAACAGGCCGCGGCACACCATGTCGCGCAACGCTCCATTGGCCTGGCGCCACTGCCAGGCTTCACAGAGGTTGGTCGATACGCGCACTGATCGAGCAGCACCCGCGGGAAAGCCGTCGCACACTATATAAGGGAAAAACGACAGCCTGTATGGAATATCAGGATGAGCACCGTGACCCCGGAACGAAGTGAGGGCGCTGAAGCACTTCTCCGCGAAAAGAGAAAATGAAATCGTCAATCGTCATCACTTGTCATAACGGCCATCCAATCACTGTCCAGACCATTGGGACACAAAACATGGTGGCCCGAACGAAGTGGGAGGAATACTGTGACAGAAAAAGAGTGCCGATCAAAAAAGATCTTGTCGTATGCTTAAGCGAGCGGGAAACATAGGGCAGCTCAACATGAAGCGTAAACCAGATGAACGACAGCACGGACTTGATCGTCCACCGAAGCTTCTACCTGCAGGATCGGTCAACCGAGTACTTCTGGTCGGTGCCAAGAATTTGACAATATTTCAATCCGTCGGATTGATGTTTATCGGCGTATGTGTCTCAGCTGGCGTCGGAGGCCTGATTCTCGTGGGCGAGTTCGGCTTCGGGGCGGGCGCCAGCGATCACGCCGATGCTGTCTATCTGCTATTGTTCGCTGGAGCGATGATTCTCTGGGGAGTGGTGATGTTCGTCAATGGTGCCCGAGGAGTCGCTAGAAGAATCCGGAGGGGAAGATGAGTCAATGAATCGTTCCCTGCGTTTCCAGTAAAGCATTGACAAGAAAGTCCCCACGCTAAAACCAACCCCCGCATAAAAAGGGAGCGAATAATTTAGCTGATCTGCGCAGCGCTGGCTAATATCGAAAGCCGAAATTTCTCGACATCCAGTGGAGAAGAAGTAGGAGATATCGGAACTCACTGATGCTGACCACAATACGCTATGCGGACGCGTCAAGATCTTTTGGCAGAGCAGGCAAAACGACGGAACCCACACGAGCGTGGCTACTGCGTTGCGCCAAACAGAATAAATGGCTGATCCGCACGCGACTCCGGAAATCACATTGAAGAGCAACCAGTTCTCAGTGTAAAAATCTAGTACGTCACGGGATTCAACGTGAGCGAATGGGAATTTGAGCCGATACATCACTTTAGCCATCTCTGACGCCGTGAATTGAACTACGTACGTGCAAGCAAGGACGCACAAGACGTAGCCTATCCCGTTGGTGAGCAGCCGATACCAGAATCGGCGAGTCATTGACCGATGGAACCGGAGTTGACGAGAGCGTTGTAAAACTCCATGCAGTCGGTATAACTCTGCCCGACTGCTGACAGATAACCGAACACCGCCACGCCCTCTGCACCCTCCCCCGATTCAGCTCCGTTAGGGTTGACGGCCTCAGGTGATTGGGAACCACTGGGGAGCACTGCCTGAGTGTTACTCCATATGTTCGGGCCATCCGACGGGAAGAGTGTGCTTCCTGGATTGGGAGCATGAAATCCTTCGGAATTGAAGCCGTTGTTATCCAATTGGGCGCCTACCCAACAGCTAGCTTTTGCCTGGAGTTGGGATAAATGGGGCTTCCCAATCTGTGCGATCGGCGGTTGTGCGGCAGCCTGTAGCAATTGCTGAGGCGAGGGGAGGAGGCTAAAAGGGACGTAATTGGGGCTAAGCATGTTTAATGCACCGCCGGTCCCGAAAGTTTGAGTCCAAGCGCCCCAGGCATTGCTGCCCATGGCACCAGCAATGCTGATCTCAGCATTTCCGCCTGAGTCATAACCAAGCCCCGCCACTGCGCCACTGTTCACATTGATGTTCACCCAAGATCCCCCTCCATAAGATCCCACTATCCAATACCCGCCATTGTTGCCGCAGCCATTTTCGTCCCCGTCATCATCGATTTCTGCTACTCCGTCTCCCGCATCGTTCAGGTACGCGCAGTACAACCCCAATGGATCGGTGTTGCTGATCGGGTTGTTGAGCACATAAGCATAGCGGTTCCAGGACTGCGGATTGGTGGGGTCTACTGCCGCCACTCCAGACAGGTCAGGCGAAATCCAGCGGCCCTGCACTGGACTGTATTCTCGATACAGGAAGTCGTAGAGCCCGGAGACCGTGTCCTGGCTCTGGCCGGTGAAATTCAAATCAGTGGACGAACCGGCGTACGCTTCGCCATAAGGAGCGTAGGCCGTATCGTTAGCCACGGTTTGATCGGTATATGCCGTCGAGAGACGTGCGCTGCCCAGCCAGTCCGAATGCAGGATATGTCTGGTACTAGCCGTCGCCCCCAGAAGCTCTGCCGTGCTGCCGCCCGGTAACGGGACGCGAATAGTGACAGCGCTTTGGCCGTTCATCGTTCCCAGTTTACCAATCGGGCTGTAGAGGATCTGAGTGTGCGTCGAGCCAGAGGCGATCTCCACTTCACGGCCCAAGGCGTCATAAGTGATGCCTTTGCCGGCCAGGGTGGTTGGCTTGCCGTCTGCGTTCCAGGCATAGGCATCGCTGTTCGTGCAATCTTTGGTGAGGTTTCCGTTCGCGTCATAGGTAGGCACGCAAGTACCTACCGACTGTTCTTGGTTATTTGTGGTTCCGTTCGCGATCAGATAGCTGGCAGCGAACGAACTGGTGCCGGACTTGCTGATGTTGCCGAACGGGTCGGGCGTGAAGCTCTGAGTCCAGATGGTGGTGCCGGAGCTGTTCACGCAACCCACGCTCTTGATGCGCGCCAGGGCATCGAAGCCATAGTTACAGGTTTGCGTGTTGGCAGGGGTGAAGCCATCGGTAATTCCCAGGGTGCCCAGCGTCCAGTTCTGGTTCCAGCCGGGCTTGCCAGTCAGGGTCGTGGGCGTTGAGCCGACGTTGAACTGGAACTGGTTCATTCGTCCGGTCGTGGCGTCAAAGCTGTAAATATCAGTATCAGTATCGCTATCGCCGTACGTTACGGTGGTCGCCGGATTGGACGGATAGTAGGTCGTGCCTGTCACCCAGTCTGTGGCAGACGTGCCGCTGCCATAAGTCGCCGAAAAAGGCCTGCCTTCGCCATCCGGCACAAACGTCCACCCGCTCAGTCCGGGCACTCCAGTCAGCGTGTTCACGGTACTGTTTGCCCAGTATTTCGCCGTCGTGGCGTAGTAGCCTCCGGAGTTGGGCGTGGATTGGTAGACACCCGCCAGGCGGCCGTCAGCATCGTAACCAAAACCTTCATCTGTGAGCTTCGTTCCTTTGGCACCAGCGCCATTCGCCACTGTGTAGGCTTCCGCGTTGTGCCCTGCCGCATTCTGCATGGCTACGCCATCCACTGTCGCCGAATCGTAAACGAAGTATGAATCCGCCGTCACGCTTGCATAGCTGCCGCTAGGATGGGTGATGCTGGTCTGCCGATGCAAGCCGTCGTGCGCGTAACAGATAACGTCTCCGACGGCATCCACCTTCTTTATGAGATCACCTTTAAATGTAGATGTCCCGCACGTGCTGCTGGTGTCGTAGGTGTAGGTGGTCGTGCCCGTCTCCGGATTTTTCTCCGACGTGAGTCGGCTGAGGCCGTCATAGGTGTAGGTGCGGGTTTGCTGCCCTGCCGAGGGTGACGTTACGCAATCCGTGCTCAAGGCAACCGAGGTGTTCTGACAAACTGCCGTGAGGTCCCCAAGGGCGTCGTATTCATAACGCGTCCAGTATCCGGTCTGCGTCGTCGTCTGACCGCACGTTCCAACACCCGGCAGGGTCGTCGAGATTTCGCAGACGGAACTCAGCCTTCCCAAGCCGTCGTATTCGAGCTGCTTCTGAAAAGTCTGCGTTGGGCCGACCGACTGGAGCACGTCGTTTTGTACATACTGATACGATGTCACGCCACCCCCGCCATCTGTAACGGTGAGCGGACGCCCAAGAGCGTCATACTTCGTGGTCGTCACGGCAGTTCCAGTTGGAGCGGACGCTCCAGCAGCACCGGTGTAGGGCATGGACTGCGTGGTGCACGCCCCGGTCGTGAAGGGCGGCTGCGTGGTGCAGGCTCCAGTATTAGCAGAGATCCAGCCGTAAGCGGTCTGGGCTGTGTCGAACGGGGGGGTAGAACCTGACCCTTGACCCTGCCGCGTTTGCGCATATACCTGACGCCCCAACCCATCGGTTGTGGCTAGTTGGTCCGAGGTTGAAGTTGTGCCGTTGAAGTTCATCACGCTCTCGAACGTGGTCGGCGTTGTGTAGCTGTAATTCGTTACATTACTCATCGGATCCGTCGTCGATTTTAAACGCCAAAGAGGGTCGTTATATCCATAGGCATAATTGTTCGGCGGCTGATTGGCGTCGCTCGTCTGCGTCACGACTCCCCCGCTGCAGTTCCATTGCGTCGAGGTGGTCAGGCCGCCCGAAGGCAATCCCGTTCCCGTGACGATCACGGAGGTTGGAAGCAAGCTGTTGCAGCCGTCTGTCCCATTATATCCGTACGCGTACAAGGCCGAATTTACGTCCGTAGCGGTCGCAAGCGTGCCGTTGGTGGTGCTATATGTGGCCGTGGTCGTTAGCGAGTTAGAGCCGCTTGTCAATCTCGTTATCGTAGTCGGATGGCCGGTGTTGCTGTAAGTGATCTGCGTCTGAGCGACAGTTGCCAGCGCCGAATTCTTGGTGTAGCTGTAGCACGGCGTGTTGTAGATGTAGGTGCCGGAGGGGTACGCGCTGCAGGAGCTGGAACTACTATTCCACGACTGGCCGTAATAGGTGAGGGTATCGGACAGTGGATTACCAGTGGGAGGCATCGCCGCCCCGAAATCGTATTGCTTCACTTCGATTGTGTTTCCGTAAGCGTCATAGTTGGCTTGGACCAGATTGCTGGAGCCTCCGTTAAACGATGTGTACACATCGGTCTGCGAAATGTAATTAAGTGGTACACTCGTCGGGGCGGCACAACTGGAGAAGTTGCCGTTATAGCAAGTGGTCATTGTTTTAAGCAGTGTGCCACCGCCGTTGCAGCCTGTATTCGCTGTGGGACAGCCGCCCTCGTACGAGTTGACCTGAGTCTGATACTCACCCGCGAAATTGTAAACCGTCTGGTTGCCTGCTGGATCGGTCACGGCGACGGTGAAATTGCAATTACCTGCGGGCGCGCATTCAGTCGGGCTAATAGTGTTGTTATTGACATACGTCCATGTGCTTAGATGTCCCTTGCCGTCGTTGACGGTGCGGGTCAGCGTAGGCACAACTTCGCTCTCACAATTTACGCCGCTGTTTCCACCAGCGTAGGTGTATGAGATAGAGCCGCTAGAACCAAGCGTCAACTGGGCAATGCGCCCAGTTATATAGCCGCTGCCGCTCGCATATCCTGGGGTAGTCTCATACGATATTCCGTACACTTCCCCGTCAGGCATCGTGACGCTTGTCGGGAAATTTGTTGTCGTGGTTCCGGCGTAGTCCGCAACAGCATAGGGCTGAAGGTTGTGGGTGTAAGTGCAATCGAAAGCCGTTTTCTGATAATACGCGGTGTAGCCGACAGTCACCGGTACCCCGTTGCTGTTGGGATAAGAGTATCCGCTCGTTGTGACGGTAAGAACTGGCTGTTGAAGGCTGTCACTGTAAGTGTCACCCGATACTGACACGTATACTCCGTCTCGATCAGTCGCAGTGCCAGCAGCCGGATTGACAACGATGCCGGAAGGGTCTGACAAAGTCCAAGTTAGCGGGTTACCGCTGGTGATGGTCACCGTGAAACCAGACCCGTCCCCTGTAACCCCCACCACCGGAGTGGCGATGCAACCAGCCGTATCGACCTTCATCGTTGACGGCAACAAATGGGAAGCTCCGGTCGGATCTACAACGTAAAAGCCGGAGTAGTATCCGTCCGACGAACCGCAGTTGGTTACTCCTGATCCGGGAGCAAAAGTTGTGTTGGCTAGATACGCGCCCAGGTCTCCAGCAAACACCTGGCCGGAGGGGCCGCCATTGAAGTGCCAGAAATAATAGGTCTGGGTCTTCCCCTCGACAGTGACGGTGTCCGAATCTATGTACGCATGAGAATTGCCAATCAGATTAAAAGAGAATGGTATCTTGCCGATCTTACTTCTTACCGGAATCGTCACCATGACGTTACTTGTAGCCGGGTCCACGGAGTCGTACGCCGATCCGGCCCGCGTGGAAAATGGCACTACTCCAGCGGCAGGGTCGGTCTGGGTCTGGGCCGTCGCGGTTCCAAGCGAAACGAGTGGTAGCACAATTGTCAGACTGACGGCCTTCAAACCACGTGAAAGGGCCAGTAAGAAGGGGTGAGGGTTAGAAGCGGTGGGACACCCAAAAAAGCGAGCCATGACTTCCTCCTGACGAAATGAATAGGACTGACCCTCCCGGCTAGCGGCGGGCACCGATGCGACTACTTGTCGCACTCATGCACAGCCAACCACTCGTTCGGCGCGAATCCATTTACATTTAGAGGAAGCAGCGAGAAAGATCAGACGGAACTGAGAATCCGTCATCCCCCCGGCAATCCCACTCGCTGATTGGTGCGCACGATACACCCAGGGAGCTGTGGATTTCGCGAGCTGAATGTTTTTGTTACGAAATCCGAACAGAACTGGTGATCACAAGGGCGTTTGAACGAAGCCGCTTTGTGCGGACCGCTTCGGGCAACCAACGTCAGAGTCCGGTGCGCGCTCTCCTCACCCTTCTGCGGATGGGATACCCCTGCTTGCAACCGTGATCTAGACTTTGGGCATGGCTATTATAAGAAGTGCCTATTTTGCGGCAACAGGGCGAACACTAAGGAGCAGTTCTGGCCCAACTGGATATTGAAAGGGTTAAGCGCTTCAGCTAAGCAGGTTACCAGACAGCTTGGCAAAGGAGAGCCAAAGGAATTTCTATTCCGTCCCCGCTGACTGCGCTCCGGTTTCAAGAAACCCGAGAGGGGTCGGAGCTTTGATCATGGAGTTTCGGGCTTGCAGGAAGTACCCCCGAGCACGAGGTGAATTGACGGCGTCGAAACAGGGACATTGTCCCAGCTAGACAGGCCGCTTTGGCTGGAACCGAGTTCTCGCCACCGAATGCCTTTGTCCGGTGTTGAACAACAACGACTGGCTCTTACATTTCAATCCCAGGACCGAAAAAGCTCGCATCGACCTCGAATTCCTGGTTGCTCGGTATCGGCAGATCGAGGTACCCGTTTTTGTCAGTTCGAAAGCCACTCGAAAATGGAACGAGGTTTCTTTTGCTCATCAGGGTGACGTCTGCATTGTCGGCTGGGCTTCCATCGGGGAAACTGACCGTGACCGATGCTTGATTGAACTTGTCGTGTACTTCGGCAAGGCTTCCTACGTCATCGGGGAATCC
>Ga0302325_10028219_pt1 | contig 11616 bp, 8 predicted proteins | sample Palsa_T0_2_FD_201948 | JGI IMG/M metagenome (GOLD analysis project Ga0302325, IMG submission 201948) | Peat permafrost microbial communities from Stordalen Mire near Abisko, Sweden - Palsa_T0_2 | ecosystem: Environmental > Terrestrial > Soil > Palsa > Peat permafrost | place: Sweden: Abisko... | reverse complement strand
ACATAGCGCGCCTTGCCGTCGCGCACGACCTGATCCAGCGTCTCGAGCGCTTCGTCGATGGGCGTCGAAGGATCGAAGCCGTGCAGCTGATAGAGGTCGACATAGTCCGTCTTGAGTCGGCGCAACGATTCATCGATCGCGTCGAGGATGCGTTTCCTCGACATGCCCTGGTCCCAGCGTTTCGGGCCCATCCGGCCGACGCATTTGGTGGCGAGGACGAATTCGTGGCGCTTGCCCTTGAGCCAGCCGCCCAGGATTTCCTCGGTACGGCCGACCGTCGAGACGTCGCCGCCCAGGGGATAGACGTCGGCGGTGTCGAGGAAGTCGATGCCGCCTTCGGCGGCGGCGTTGAGGATCGCGTGGCTTTGCGCCTCGTCGCATTGCAGACCGAAGGTCATCGTGCCGAGGCACAGGCGGGACACGCTGAGGCCGGAGCGGCCGAAAGATATGTGTTTCATGCCGTCGAGCTTAGGCCGGACGGCCGCGCATGGCCAGCGGAACGGATCCTGTCAGCGAACGTCCACGCGCAACGAACGCGACTCCGGGTCTTTTTCTGTTCATCCGAAGTTTTCGCGAAGAGCGATCATGTGAGGGTCGGCACAAACTGGTCCTGGAGCCAGCGCGCGCGCTCGAGGTGCGAGACCGTGACGCGAATGGCCCATTCGCGATCGTTCGCCAGGTCGAAACCCAGGACCTGGGCGGCCAGTTCGTCGACCCGGGCGCCGTCTTCGGCAGCGACCAGCAACCACGTGTAGAGCGCCATGTTCCGGCGGTCGTAGTCGGTGAATTCGTTCGGGCACGGACACAGGCCGCGCAACGGCAGCACGGCTGCACAGGTCTCCTGCGACTGTGGCGCAGATCCGCCGGCCACTCGTTCGGTTTTGCTCATGGCTCGTTCCCTGCCGGCGCCGGTCATGGTCCGGCAGGGCATAATCATCCAAAAGTTGATCTAGTCAATATACTTTATAACAACGGCAACGCGCGCAGGATGTCCCGGAGCCGCTGGAACCGGTTTTCTCGTGCTCCGCTACTGCCGTGTCATCCCGATCGTGCGCAGCCACGCTTCGACAAGCCGCGGCCAGCCGATGATTGGAAATGGCGCCGGCCTGAGGCCGAAGGCGTGCCCGCCCTGTGCATAGAGATGCATCTCGACCGGCGCGCCGACTTTTTCCAGTGCCGTGTAATAGGCAAGCGCCTGGTGCACGCCGTCCACTTGATCGTCTTCCGCCTGCACCAGGAATGTGGGCGGTGTCTCGCGCGTGACGGGAACGTTCGGATTGAGCGTGTCGTTCGCCGTTGCCAGATGGCCCGGATAGACGAGCACGGCAAAATCCGGACGCGCGCTTTCCCTGTCGGCGGCATCGATCGGCGCGTACAGGCGTTGGCGATATTTGGTGCTGATTTCCGCCGCGAGATATCCGCCGGCCGAAAATCCCATCACGCCGATTTTCTTCGGATCGATGTGCCATTCGCGCGCGTGCAGGCGCACGAGGCCCATGGTGCGCTGCACATCCTCAAGCGAGCGCGTGGGAATCACCAGACCGTCGGTCCGGCAATCGCAATGCCAATTATAGGGCTCGCTCGGCACGCGGTATTTCAGAAGGACGCAGGTGATGCCCTTAGCCGTCAGCCAGTCGCAGATCTCCATGCCTTCGAGGTTGATCGCCAGCACCTGGAATCCGCCGCCGGGAAGCACCACAACGGCTGCCCCCGTGTTCCCGGCCGTCGGCGAATAGACCGTCATCGTGGGCCGCATGACATTGGCAACCCACGTCCAATTTTTGCCGCCAACCAGGCTCGTCGTCTGACCTGCTTTTTCCAGTCCCGGCATCGGCTTCGCGTCCGGCGGTTCTCCCGGCCAGATCGGGATTTGCGTGTGCCCCGGCGAGGGCTGCCAGACGTCCGCCAACGCCTGCCCGCACGGAAGCGCGATCGCCGCGCAAACGGCAAAGATCAAAACCTTCATCGCCCACCCCGTTTCGAATCGACGGATAGATACTCCGTTAAATGCGGCTTGCAGAGGGCAGGGACGTGCCGTTTGAGTGCCGGCGTCACACCGGCACCCATCCGGCCACCATTCAGGAGTCGTTGCGCGGTCGCGCCATTGCGTGTCTTCCGAGCAATTCGTCGGCCATCGCGAGCCCGCGTTCCATCGCGCCGATGCGCGACTCGATTTCGCGCAAATGAGCGCGGCGTTCTTCCGGAGACTTTCGCAGGTAATACGCGACCGGGGCAGCGGGCGTCGCTTCGCTTGCCGATGGTGCGCTTTGTATGTGGCGCGCGATGGCGTCGCGATTTTTTTGCGCCCTTGAGAGATTGCGGCCGATCCTGGCCTTGAGAAGAATCAATTCTTCCTCGCTCTTCGACTCAAGCTGCTCGCGCGTGAGAGGCGCAAGGCCGGGGTCGTTGTCGATCAGGACGTCGGCGCAAAGCTCGACGCAGCCTGCGCATATGAAAGCAGTCGGGCCGGCGATCAGCTTTGCGACCTCGTGCTCCGTCTTGCCGCAAAACGCGCAAGAGCGCGGTGGGGCGGCGTTTCCTTCGACAGCGCCGGCCTCTGCAGGCCGGGAGCTGTGCTCGGCCTCGATCCTTGCCGCGAGGACATTCCAGTCGCGAAAGCCCAGCATGCGGGCGACAAGCTCCAGGCTCTCGCTGTGGGATAGTGTAAACGACTTTTCGCTCAGATCGTCGCGCAACGTTTGCGCCATGACTTTGGCATTGCGGTAATCGCGCATTGTGAACCTCTGCCTGCGGCGAACCGGTGATGTCAGGGGCTTGCGTTGCTGACCCGTTCGCCGTTGCAAAGGGTTCAGGCTCTCAAAGACACATTCGCCTTACCCGAAGGGGCGCAAGCAGCCGGCCGTGTCCGCCGACGCTGAAGCTGCGAGCGAGACGTGGATTTGTCAAGATGCCTTTTCTTCTCGCCGTTTTTCCACTGTTATTTCGCGGCGCGACCGGATCGCCGCGTTTCCATGATGACAGCTGCCTTCCACGTCCTTGAGATATCGCCGAAGTCTTCGGCCTTTGTTGCGGCCATCAGCGAATCGATAAGATCGCGAAAGTCATTTGCAAATTCGGTGCGAACCCGCCGCCAGCCTATGCGGATCGCCATATTCGCGAAAACACTTCGGATGTGAACGGCCTCGATCTCCCAGCTCGACGCATCGATCGTTCCTGCCTTGTGCTGAAGAAAGGTATCTTCATAGCCCTCGAAAATCGCCTGAACCAACAGGAAGTAGGACATGATCTGTGCAGAACTGAGCGAGGGGTCGCCCCGGAACGCGCGCTCCATAATGTCGCTTAAGTCAGGATCGGCACGGCGCAACAGCAATTCGATGCGGCGCGTGCTTCGCCCCTGCTGGATGAGCGAACGCTGATTCAAATTCGACTGGCGAATTTGCAGCGCCAGAAAGACAAAAGAAAAAACGACTGCGATCGCGCTGACAAAGCTCCCGATCGCCGCCAGGTCCGACAGTGACATGATTGTTCTCTCCGGGAATGAACGATGCCTCGCCCATGCTAGTCTGGAAGCCGTGGAGCGCACAGGCTGTCTGGGCTGAAGGTGCCGGCCAGCGGCCGGCGGTTCCAGTCGGCCGGAGGCCGGCGTCTCGCCAACTGGGACCGCCGGTGTCTCACCGGCATGTTGGCGAATTCAGTTCTGACGCGCCGAGATTTTCTCAGGTGCTGCTTTGTCGGCAGGTGAAAGATAAAGCGTCGCTGCAATCGCAAATTGTTTCTGCGCGTCGACCCTCTTGCCTGCGTAGAACAGCGCCTCGCCCCATTTGAGATGGAGGCGTCCCCAGTTCGGCGCGTGTTTGTCGGCTTCGGCGAATTTGGCGAGCGCGAGATCGGAGCGGTTCTGCAGCATCAGCACTTCGCCCCATGCTTCCAGCGGATCGGCCCAGTGCGGTCCGGCGACATTCGCGGCCGCGAACTTCGCGGCGGCGCCGGCGAGATCGCCGTGTCGCACAAATGCCATGCCCCATGAGTAATAGCCTGACGGAATATCGGGGCCGAGCTTTACCGCTTTTGAGTACCAGGCTTGCGCGCCTTTCCAGTCGCCGCGCAGATCGAGCACGTCGCCCTTGAAGCGATAGCAATCGACAAAGGTCGAGATGCCGACTGCCTTCATCGGCGCTGCGAGTGCCGCGTCCGCTTTCGCGGCCTGTCCGGTTCTTTGCCAGGTCGGCGCCGCCCAGCACATCACTTGAGGCGTATTGGTCGACACCACCGGATCGGCATAGAAAACGGCGAAGTCGTCCCAGTCTTTGACGGCGGCAGGCAGATCACCCACCTCTTCGTCGAGCAGCGCTTTTGCATAGGCCGCCGCGGAAGCATCCGGATGCGATTTCGGATCCCACACCGTCGTTGTCAGCCGCAGGCGCGCGGTGTCGACCTCGTGCAATTGCGCATCGAGTTGTGCGACAACCAGCATCTCCGACCCGTTGTAAATCCCGCTGGTGCCGCCAGTCGTCGCGACATCGGCAAGGTTTCCGGCGCGGTTGGCTTGAAGATCATAGACCTCTTGATCGTAATTGCCGTACAGATCTTCTGCCGCCTTGCCCGGACGTCCACCAGCGGCCTTGATCATCTGCCGCCCGATGCGGACGTCGCCCTCCTCGTCGCCCAGCGCCATGAGATTGTTCATGATGTTGTTATAGCCGGTCCAATAACCCGGCTGGATGCGTATCGCTTCCCGGTACAGCGGCAAGCCTTGGGCCATGGCATGCGGTTCGGCTTTGGCGTTGATGGCGTTAGCCCAGTAGTTCAGCAGGTCCGGCCGGTCTGCGAGACTGGCGCGGGCCAGATGCGATTTCGCGAAGGCGATCGCTTCGTCGTTGCGGTTCACGTCTGTCAGATAGTGGATGAACAGTCCCGGCTGCGATTCGCTATAAACATATTCCGCGGCCTCCGTTGTCAGTTTGCCCAGATCGCCCGCGGCGCCGGTGAATGCCTTTGGCAAAACGCCATCGCCGCGCACGGTCAGCGTCAGGTCGGCGGTCCCGGTCTGCACGAGATCACCGCCGATGTGCATGTCGTGGCCGAAACGTTCGTGCAACAGCCTGCCGATCTCGCCGATGGAAATGCCGGTTTCGGGAATGTCGACCTTGATGTCGCCGGACCAGTCGTTGTCCAGCCGGCGTTTGGCGGCGTTGCTGCGGGTCGCGGCCTGCAGCCGGGTCAATTCGTCCAAAAGCTCAGCGGCGACGACATCGCCCGTCAGTCCGCTACTCGCCAGCGCAGCCGGCGCTTTGAAGACGTCGACGATCACCGCGTGCGAGTTCACCGCGTCGCTCAGCATCAAAGCCGCGCCGGCGCCCAAAACGGTGGCGATCAGGGCCGCGAAGATCTGGAAGCCGATCTTCATCCACATGCCGATCATGTGCGGAGTCCGTTCGGCGTCGAAGGCTTCGCGCTCGTCGTCCAGAGCCTTGGTCTGACGGCGCAGGAAGTTCGCGGTCTCGGCGGCGACCTCCGGGTCATGGCGCGACATGTCGGCGGCGAGAGCCGCGGCGAAAGGATCAAGCCGGGGCGCGACGCCGGCCGCAGCCTCGGACTCGCCGCCCGAGATTGCGTCGAAGATGTTTTCCGCCATGGATGATTCCCCGCTCCCCGCGATACAGACTCAGCCATTTCCGCTGTGATGGCAACGCGAGGCCGGGTGAGTGGCCGGCCGGAGGCCGGCGGTCCCAGTCGGCGGGACGCCGGCCTCTGGCCGACTTGTGTAAATCCGGCCTCCGGCCGACTGGGACCGCCGGCGTCTCGCCGGCACCTTCCTTCGTCACTCAGGCCTTCATCACTCAGATCTGGCGCGTCTCTCCCGTATGCGTGCCGGCGCGTTGCGGCAGCACGAGGATGCAGATCGCGATGAACACCGCGATGACGGCCGTCGCCAGCGGGCGGCTCATGGCGAGGCCGCCCTGGTCGAAGGGCTTGTCAAAGAAATCGCCGGCTGTGGCGCCGAGCGGACGCGTGAGGATGAAGGCGGACCAGAACAGCAGCACGCGCGAGATGTTCGTCAGATAATACGCGGCCGCAATCGCTGCGAGCGCCGCGGCGAAGAACAGCACGCCGCCGCCATACCCCAACCCGGAATCCGCGGCCCAGTCGCCGAGCGCGGTGCCCAGTGTCTGCGAGAACGTGATCGTCGCCCAGTAGAACGCTTCGACTTTCGGCGTGTTGACGGTCTCGACCGCGACGGAGCCTTCGGACCGGTACCACAGCGCGAGAGTCGCCAGCACGCAGCCGAACAGCAGCAGCGATCCTCCCGCGTAGCCGATGCCGAGCGAACGATCGGCGAAATCCGCCATCGTGGTGCCGGCGGTGGTCGAGGCGATGATCGTGGCCCAGTAGAGGAACGGGTGGAAGCGCTTCGCGGCGATCTGAAAGGCCACCAGCACCACGAGGAGGGCCAGAAACAGCGCGGTGCCTGCGAGATAGCCCCAGTTCATCGTCATGCTCACCGTGTCGCCGCCGGTTTCGCCGAGAGTCGTCGCGGCAATCTTGATGATCCAGAAAACGAGCGTGACGGCCGGTACCTTGCTCATGGTGGTGCTCATGCGCGACCTCATGAATCGCCGTCGGGGCGGGAAGGGGATTTCAGAACGTGAATTGAACCGCCGCGTACCATGAGCATCGATCGTTTTCTGCTGCGTTCTGGATTCCGGGGCCGGCATAAGCCATCAGGTGATAATTCGGCGTGAGATCGTAGGTGATGCCGGCGCCCGCCGCCGTGAGCGCGCGGCCGCCTTCGGTGTCGGCGGATTGATGCACGATCTCCGCGCCAAGCTGCAAGTCGGGGAGTATCTGTCGCGCCAGCACCCATCCCGCCTGACAGAAATTGCGCGATCTGCCGTTGCGGTTGAGTTCGCAGCCGCCGCCGCCGAAGGCAGACCATTTGTCCCAGTCTTTTTCGGCCCAGATGGGCAGGAACAGCGATGCGTTCTGCTGTTCGACGCCGCGCGTTGCGCTCGGCAGAAACACGCGCGGGAAGAAAGCGACGTCCAGTCCGAAATCGTCCTGATGCAGGAAGCGGTACTTGGCGGCAAGCTCGACACTGCCGAGACCTGCATGCATCGGCGCGCCGTCTTCGCTGTCATACGCGTAGGGCACGACAGCGGTGAGTTGCAGATCGGGCGCCGCGCCATAGTTGAAATCGATGCCCGCTTCGCCGCCCGTGTCGTCGCGAGTCGTCGTGCCGAGCGTGTACGCATAGATTTCGTAATGGCCCTCATCGGTCGGTTGCGGATCGTCGGAGATATAGGGCGGCCCGGCGAAGGCCGTGCCGGCGAAGAGCAGAAGAAAAGCTGCGCCGGCGGATGCAGGGATCGCCGAGATCGTTCCGGTTCGGGGCATACGCGGCAGACACCATGCGGCGGATCGGTGTTTTTCTAGGCGAGAGGCCAGAGGCGTGTCCACCGGCCGGACCGGCCCCGGCGGCGCGCCAATGCGACGTCGTTCGGTCTCGTTTGCGACGTTGCCGGTCGCGATCCGGACCGAAAGGCGCCACGAGCCGGACTCCGGCCGATACACGTTCCCGACCAGGAAAGGCGCCCTGAAGGACACCCGAGTGCGTCCTGAAAGCCGGGTTTGAGGCGCCTCTGACAGGTGAGGTCGGGCGCGCACTCGTGCAAAGTCCAAAACAGTTGACACAGACCGAATTGGTACATAAGATGCGCGTCGAGACAGGACGTACGCGTGCTGTCGCGCCGCTCTTTGACACCGTGAACCGCAAGTCAGGCCCGTGCCGGCTCGGCCAACGCCGGGGGGGCCGAATCCTCGAGCCGCCGGGGCAGATGGCAGCGCACGAGCGTGCCGTGATTGCCGCTTTCGATTTCCACCCAGCCGTCATGCAATTCGACGAAACGATTGACCAGCGCGAGGCCCAATCCCGCTCCTGCGCCCTTGCCGGAGCGGCTCTGGGCCGAAAACCGCTCGAACACGCTGGCCTTCACTTCCGGCGCGATGCCGGGGCCCGTATCGGAAACGTATATCTGCACGTCGTCGCCGTTGATTGCCGCACCGAGCACGATCGCGCCGCCACGCGGCGTGTATTTGAATGCATTCGACAGCAGATTGAAAACGACCTGGCGGATCCGGCGCGGATCGACGACCGCTTCGCCGACATCGGGCGCGCTGTCGAGCGTAAAGCCGATGTCGAGACTTTCGGCGTGCCGGCGCAAGGGTTCGGCGACGCGCGAAAGAAGATCGTAGAGATCGACCCGCGCCAGCTCGAGCCGCATCGCTCCGGAATCGATCATCGCCAGATCGAGAATGTCGCTCGTCACTTCGGCAAGCTTGTTCGAAGCCGACAGAATGTTCTGAACATAGTCGCTCTGTTTGTCGTTGAGCGCGCCGGCATGGCCGCCCGCGAGCATCTCCGAAAATCCGTGCACGGCATTGAGCGGATCGCGGAACAGAAACGACGCATGATGAATGAAGTCCGACTTGAGCTGGTCCGCCGCTTCCAGCGCCTCTGCGCGATCGCGCAGCGCGCTTTCAATGCGAAAGCGATCCGTTACGTCGGCGAAGGTGACGAGCGTCGCGCCGTCGGGCAGCGGCGCCAGAGACAGCGCGAGAATGGTCTTGTCCGAGCGCTCGATTTCGCCCCAGTTGCGCCGGCGCTCCGACTCCGACGCGATGCTGGCGACAAGCTTCTGCCAGAACGGCGCGTCGCCGAAGCGGCCGATCGAGGCGTCCGCAATGCGCGAGATGTGCGGCTCGCCCGACAGCTCGGCCGGCTCGAGGTCCCAGATGCGCGCGAATGCCGCGTTGTGCAGTTTCAGCCGTGCATCCGGCCCGAACACCGCGACGCCTTCTGTGAGCGTGTCGAGCGTGGCGGATTGCACCTTGATGAGCGTGTTGTAGTTGCTCTCCAGCGCCAGCTTCTCGGTCACGTCCTCATAGAGAAAAATGAGGCCGCCGAAGGGATGCGGCTGCGGGACGACACGCAATGTCTTGCCGCCGGGTAGGTGCCAGACATCGTCCTTGAGCTCGTCGGCCTCCCGATAGAGTGCCAGGCGTTCGCGTTTCCAGGCCTGGTAATCGCGCTGCTCGGGAAGGCGCCGCTCTTCGCGCAACCGGTCGAGAAACTCGCCGTCCGTCGGATGCGAATCGAGCCACGCGTCGGCAAGATTCCACAGTTGCGCGAACGCGTGATTGTAGAAGGCGAGCTTCTGGTCCCGGTCGAAGATCGCCACCGCCGTCGCCAGCTTGTCGAGCGTGTCGGCATGGGCGTCGATGTGCTGCTGCAGGCGCGCTTCGGCGTTGGAGATGTCGGTCACGTCGATGGCGCAGCCGACAATGCCTTCGGAGGTGGGCGTGTGGGTGAACGAAAGCGCGCGGCGCTGTCCGCTCACGACGGCGAAGCGCTTGGCCTCCTGCGTGTGGCCTTCGGAGCGCGCGGCTGCCGCGAGATCGCGTTCCGATTTTTCGAGCGCCACCTGTTTGGCGACGGCGCCCGCATTGTCGTCCGCGCCGGCCGCGGCGAGGAACGCACGATTGCCCCATTTCAGTGCGAGCGTCTTGTCGCGCAGCCAGACCGGAACGGAGATCGCGTCGAGAATGTCGACGAAGTGCAGGCTGTCGGCCTGCGCGGACGACTCTTCTTCCAGCCAGACGGCGGCCATCGCGCCCACGGCCCGGCCGCGAATGGCGATCTTTCGCGTCGCGTTGTCGAGAACCGAAAACTCAAATCCCGTGCCCTGGTCGCTCAAGGAATCGATCGCTTCGGAAAGCTTTGTCGCATCCGGACCGGCAAGACATGCGTCGAGCAAAAGCTCCGCCTGCCCGAATGCGCGCAACGGACTGCCGTCGCGGCCCCACGCGATAAGCGACTCGCGTCCTGCTGCCAGCAGCGCATCGCGGGTCGCCGCCGCCGTGCGTACGCGCGACTCGGCATTTCTGAGCATCGCGCGCGCCCGCCGCAGAACATTGGCCTGCGCCAGTGCCCAGAGCCCGGCCGCCATGCACAGTGCGACCGCGCCCGCAGCCACGAGGGACGTCGCCAGGGCAGGATCGGCTGCCGGCACGGCGGCCGCAGTCTGCGGGACCGACGCGAACGCGATGGCCAGAGCGCAACCGCCCGCCAGTCCCGTTCGATCCAGTCTCCCCACGCCCCGGTGTCCCGATTTGGGACGCATTTTTCCGCCCCCGGTTTTCGTCTCATCGGACGAATCACTTTGGAATCAAGATGATACGGAGGAGGCGTGAGTCGGAACAGTGAATGTGGTTAATAAATTGTAAAAACCAAAATCTGGGATTTCGACCAATATATGGGCGGAATTCCGACCCCTGTGGAAATTAACGAGTCTTATCAAGTTGTTAACAAATCGGTACGCGGATCAATCCGAACCGCGGGTCCTCAGACCCCCGAGTCGACAAGCGGAGGTCACGCGCGCGGCTCGAAGCGCGCGATCCCGACGGCGTCTAATACCGATACGTATCGGGCTTGAACGGGCCGTGCTCGGGGACGCCGATATAAGCGGACTGCTTGTCCGTCAGCTTGGTGAGTTTCACGCCGATCTTCTCGAGATGCAGACGCGCCACCTTCTCGTCGAGATGCTTGGGCAGCGTGTAGACCTTCTTCTCGTATTTGCCGGGGTTCGCGTAGATCTCGATCTGCGCCAGCGTCTGGTTGGTGAAAGAGGAGCTCATCACAAACGACGGATGTCCCATTGCGTTGCCGAGATTCACGAGCCGGCCTTCGGAGAGAAGAATGATCCGCTTGCCATCCGGAAATTCGATCTCGTCCACCTGAGGCTTCACATTGGTCCATTTGTAGTTGCGCAGGCTGGAGACCTGAATCTCGGAATCGAAATGGCCGATGTTGCAGACGATGGCGCGGTGCTTCATCGCCCGCATGTGATCGAGCGTGATGACGTCGAGATTTCCGGTCGCAGTAACGAAGATGTCGGCGCGCGGCGCCGCATCGTCCATCGTCGTCACTTCGTAGCCTTCCATCGCGGCCTGCAGCGCGCAGATGGGATCGATTTCGGACACCATCACCCGGCAGCCGGCCTGCCTCAACGATGCCGCCGAGCCTTTGCCGACGTCGCCGAAGCCGGCAACCATGGCGACTTTGCCGGCCATCATCGCGTCGGTGCCGCGGCGGATGCCGTCCACCAGGCTTTCGCGACAGCCATAGAGATTGTCGAATTTGGATTTGGTAACGCTGTCATTGACGTTGATGGCGGGGAACAGAAGGGTACCGTTCTTCTCCATCTGATAAAGGCGATGCACGCCGGTGGTCGTTTCTTCCGTCACGCCGCGGATTTTCGTCGCGAGTTCGGAATACCAACCGGGCTTGCTTTTGAGATGGCGCTTGATCGCTGCAAAGAGCACTTCCTCTTCTTCGTTGGAAGGCTTGTCGAGAAACGCCGTATCACCTTTCTCCGCGCGATGGCCCAGATGTACGAGAATGGTCGCATCGCCGCCATCGTCGAGGATCATGTTGGGCACGCCGCCATCCGCCCATTCGAAGATGCGGTGGGTGTATTCCCAATAGTCTTCCAGGCCCTCGCCCTTGATCGCGAACACCGGTGTGCCGCCCGCCGCGATCGCCGCCGCCGCATGATCCTGCGTCGAGTAAATGTTGCACGACGCCCAACGCACGTC
>Ga0302325_10028215_pt1 | contig 11617 bp, 8 predicted proteins | sample Palsa_T0_2_FD_201948 | JGI IMG/M metagenome (GOLD analysis project Ga0302325, IMG submission 201948) | Peat permafrost microbial communities from Stordalen Mire near Abisko, Sweden - Palsa_T0_2 | ecosystem: Environmental > Terrestrial > Soil > Palsa > Peat permafrost | place: Sweden: Abisko... | reverse complement strand
GTGAGCGTCGCCAGCCTCCATCTGATGAGCACCGGCGAGACAGGCATCGACGACCACGGGTAAGGGCTCGGGATAGCCGGCCGATCGTAGGCATCCGCAATGACACGCACCTCCCCGCTAAGGGCGTCCGGCAAGATCCTCCTCCCCGCGAGACTCTCGAACGTGATGCTCCGCACGACCGGTTTCTGGGTGTCGTGGAAAGGGGAGAGGTGACCAGGCATGAGCGGGTTGACGACGCACATCCCTCGGATCTCCGAGAGATGGACGTGCCGAACAAGCGGAAGCACGGTGCCGAGCACCGTGTCCGAAGCGACGGCAGGCTCCCCCACCCGGACGCGCGGGAAGATGTGGATGTACTGGAACCGGCGGTCGTGCGAGGAGGCCACGACCACTCGCTGGCCTCGCGCCTGCACGACGACCCCGGAAACGACCGGGTAGACACGGGTTCCGGTCGCGGCGCTGATATCGACGCCGTTGTGAAATGAGAAGGCGCCCTCCCCGATTCCCGTGATGACCGTGCGCGGATCACCGAAATACCCACGTACCGGGTGCTGCTCATGAAAGGGCGCGACCGGCCATGGATACGCCGGCAGCCGCTCCCGGGCACCGACGCAACGCCGCTGAAGCCACCCCCAAACCGCCGCGCCCTGAACGACCTCGGTCGTGCTGCGAGCGCCGATCGCGTCCGAGGAGCCGCCTGCGAGTCCCAGCGCCAGCAGAGCAGCAACAAGCGACCCTAGTAGCGTTAGAGGCAGCCCAGAAGCCGCCCTCGCCGCCGCAACCCCACACACGCTTCGGCGCCGTCGCGCGACGCGTCCGCTCATGCTCACCCCCAGATTCGTCGGCAACCCGAACTCGAGGTCTCGCAAGCCACCGCGTAACGACAGCCCCGCTCCCCGCGAACTCTGCGCCGTCTCCCGCCCCGCTCAACCCGCGACGAGAGCCGCTATCGGAATCACTCAATCCGCGCCCATGAAACCCGCGCCGACCACCTTTTTCCGAGAAGCGCTCATTAACGCTCGCGTAGTTCCGTAAACCAACCATGAACCGAGCAACAACGCAGCCAGACTCCGCGGGTTGCGAGCCGGCGGCACGTCGGGCCTGCTCGCAACCCGCGGCAGCTCAACCCGAACAAGTCCGGCTTCTCCACCTCCTGCCGTCCTCGGAACCACAGAGCAGTGGACGATCAAGAACACAAGCGGCCGAGTGGAGAGGCCATCGCAGCGCTGATCGCCGTCGACCGCGATCCGGGCGTCCTCGTGGCGCTCGCCAGAGGCCGCAGCGAGAACGGAAGGTGAAAAGACACGGTCGCTGTCACGAGGACGTCCCGACGCTTGGCGGGGGGCAGCGTGAGCGTGTTCGCCGTCCTGATCTCTTCGCGACGGGGTAGCCGTTCTGCCCGACGATGGTGAACGTGTATCCGAGGATCTCGAGGTCGTAGAAGATGTCGGCGCCCTCGTTGGCGATCCGCCAGAGCTCGGTTTGGCCGGGGCGCATCGTGACCACCGGCCGTAGCTCGCCGTCGACGAGGCTCGAGCGAGGTAGCGCCGGCGATCGTGGTGTCCGCGTAGTTGTGAACGCGGCGACGCATCCGGCCGCCGGAATCACACCGGACTTCGCTGACAGCCACGACACCCCGCTATCGCGAGGCCATCAGGGACGACGCAGACCGGCGGACGTCACGCCAACCGCCGTTTCGAGGTGGATCGCCCACAGGACCCGGCCAGGTACAAACCGCGCGGACATGGACGCGACGCGCGAGGCCGGAGCCGCCACGTCGATGAGGAGGCCTACGAAGGCGGCGCGGCGAACGCGTAGCGCCAGAACTCGCGCATGAACTTCGTCGGTGTCGGGCCTGTCATTTGAAGCTGTGTCAGAAGGACGCCGACGGTGTCCGTCGACGGCGCGACGTGGGCGGTTGTGCCGGTCCCGCCGACCCAGCCGTAGCGACCGTCGGCGGCGACGGCGCCGCCGAAGCCCCAGCCGGCTCCCTCGAGAAACAACGTCGACGCCTCCCGCTGCTCCGGCGTCAGATGGTCGGTCATTATCAGGCGCACCGACCGGGGCGAGAGGAGACCGCCGCCGTGCCGGAGCAGCATGCGCCCGAAGCGGTGCAAGTCCGCGAGCGTCGAGACGAGGCCGCCTGCACCCGAGGGGAACAGCGGCGGCTCGGTCCAGACCGCCTCCTCGATCGATCCGTGGTATGGCGACAGTCGGGCGAGCTTCTCCGCCGGCACGCGGAAGCTGGTATCGCTCATCCCGAGCGGCTCGAAGAGACGCTCGGCGAGGAAGACGGGCAGAGGTTGCGCCGAGACGCGCGCGACCAACACGCCCTGAATGTCGGAGCAGGTGTTGTAGAGCCACGCCTCTCCGGGCTGACGGAGCATTGGCACCCGTGCCAGCGTCGCGAGCCACTCGTCAGGTGTTTCTCGCGGCCCGAACAGCGGGAGCTTCTCGAACAGTTCAATAGCGGCCGGGAGCGAGAAGTCAGACGGGAAGCCCCAGCCGGCGCGGAAGGTCAGGAGATCCTCGACGGTGATCGGGCGCCGCGCCGACACGAGGTCATCGAGCGCACTGTGAGGCGTCCGCACGACCTGCGGTGAGGCCAACTCTGGCAGCCAGCGGGCGATCGCGTCGTCGAGCGCCACCTCCCGTCGTCAACGAGCAGCATGACCGCCACCGCGGTGATCGGTTTCGTGACCGAGGCGATCCGGACGAGCGACGCCGGCTCGAGCTCGCCCGCGCTCGCGACCTCGACCTCCTCACCCTGCCCAACCAGGGCGGCCGCGCCCGGCACAGCGCCGGCGTCGACGGCCGACCGGAGAAGGTCACGGAGAAGCCTCATCGCCGACGCACGCCCGTCCTGCAGGCGGCGCACATCGCGTCAGAGCGCTGCTGGGGACGTCCACACACCATCTCCCCGGGGCAGGCTAGCCTCACGCCTCCAACAGGCACCACAGCTCCGGGACGGTCTGCGCGGGCCGAGCCGTACCAGGGGCAGGGTCATCCGCGCTGGGTTTCCGAGAGCGACGCGTACACAACGCACCCGATGCGCCGTCTGCGGTTCAGGACACTGGGGCATCTCCAAGCGCTCCTGACGCCGCGCCGATACCTCGCGTGTTGTCGTGCAAAGCGAATTCGGGGAGGCCAGGATCCGCTGCGACGCCGGGATGGAAGAGGTGTGCAAGCTGGCGGACGCCATCCGCGAGCCGCGGTCCCGGCCGCGAGTAGTAGGCATCGCCGTCCACGACCACCGCCGGACACGACAGCGCAAGATCTTCGGCTCGCGCCAGCGCCTGCGGGGCATCGAAACCGCACGGCCCCAGGATGACCAGCTCCGGCTCGAGCGCCGAAACCGCCTCCCAGCTGGTCGCATAGGAGGGCTCGCCCGCACGCCCGAGCACATCGGTGCCGCCGGCAAGTGCGATCATCTCCGGCAGCCAATGCCCAGCGCAGAATGGCGGCTCCAACCACTCCGCGAAGAACACCCGACGCCGATCCAGCCCCTCGACGGAAGCGGCAACGGCGAGCGCCGTCTCCAGCATCCTGGAAGCGATCTCCTGACCGCGCGCGGTGACGCCGAGACGACGCGCGAGAGCACGCACCGAATCCGCGACCTCTCCGAACGTGCGCGGATCGAGCGACAGCACCTCCGCTCCGACAGGACACGCGGATACGAGCTCGCCGCTCGACACCGCGCAGACGGAGCACAGGTCCTGCGTCACGATGAGATCGGGCTGCAACTCGTCGACCAGTTCCGCATCGACCAGATAGAGCGACTGCCCGTCACGGAGCGACGCACGCACGGCCTCGTCGATCTCCAGGCTCGACAACTCCGACGGATCGATCCGCGCCGCCGTCACGACCGGCTTGCCCACGACCTCCAGGGGCCAGCGACACTCCTCCGACACCCCAACAAGCGCATCGATTAACCCAAGTTCGGCAATGATCTCCGTCGCGCTCGGAAGGAACGAACAGATCCGCACACCCCCGACCATAGCCCCAACCCTGTGCCTCACGTGCACGTTCGTTCGTCGTGTTCACGGGCGTAACAGCCAGACCTCTTGAGGCTGGCGTGGGACACGCGACGCGCTGTCACATGACGTGCTCTTGGGTGTCTGGCGGACCGGTGAGGCGTATAGCCGGGCAGCTTGAGACGCTCGCCCGCCATCGCGAGGAGCCGACCGTGTTCATTGATCCCGACGAAGCCGCCGAGGGTGTTCGTGCGCGCGTCGAAGGGCAGGGCCGGGCAAGCGCTGCAAGCGACCGCATCTCGGTCGCATCGGCGTCGGTGAGATCGACGAATGCTGCTCGGTCGGTTGGGTCGTCGAGGGAGCGGGCGACCATCTGCACGCCGTCGGCGACGCTCTCGACGACCTAGCCCGCGGCAAAGAGTGGCGATGGACGAGACGGAGATTGCCGTGAAGGCAACGGTACTGACGCTCTGCTCACTTCGACGCAGCCGTCTCTTGGGCGCCGCCGATTCGCTCATGCGCACGGCCGCGATCCAGGCTCGCCACGCCTCACCCGCAGACCCCACCGAGCTTCTTCACGACCGCCTGAGTCGCCGGATCGAGATCCAGGCACTGGGACACCGGCTCGCGGAGCATGCTCGCGATATAGGAGGTGCCGTGCGCGGACTCGAGTGTCCCGACGAGAAGGAAAGAGCCTGCGGCACCGTGCGAGACCATGCATCCGAACAGCGTGCCAACGGCGAGCGAGGCGAGCACCGGGCAGTCCACCTTCGCGCCCGCGAGCGGCCCGGGGATCGCACCGTTCGCCTGCGGCTCGTTCGCCGAAAGCGTTCCGATCCGCGCCTCCGCCTGCAGGGTGGCGACGAACGAGGTCGTGGTCGCGGAGGGGGCGTTGACACCGTAGAGCCCATTGCTCACGAAGAAGGCGTTCAGTTCGGTGGCATCCGCACCTGATTGCGCCTGCTGGGCAGGAGTCTCCTGGGCGTCGGGAAGGCGGGCGAGTTGTCGCAACTCGGCGGCGGCGCGGCGGTCGGCCTGCGTGTTCGCCGCCGTGACGGTGAGCGCCGTCGCGGCACGCACCCAGTACACGCCCTCCTGTGCGGCACTGGCGCGCGCGCCGAGAAACCAGTCGTGTCGTGCGAGCGCGACGCCCGACAGGGGCGCCGCCTGCGTCGTCGTCGGCGCGGCAGGCGGGTGGCAGGTGCCGGGGATCCAGTGCCAGACAGCGACGATCGCGGCAGGGAGGTTCACATGGTAGGCCGCGCAGTCACCGACGGTGTCGGTGTAACCGGCGTCCTGCACCCCCCAGGGACCGTTCGCCGTGCGATGGAAGATGAGGTAGGCGCCATCGTCCTGGACGACGACCTCCGCCTCGGCGTATTTTGGGTTCGGGACGAGACTTGCGGCGGCCCAGTAGGTCGAGCTAGCAGCGTCGTAGCCATAGTAGGCCGCGAAGCCCTCACCCGTGGGGGCGATCCCGAGGAACGCGGAGGCCGGGAGCCGGTAGCCAGCCGCGGCAGCGGCGACGAGAGAGGCACTGACCCCGGGCGTCAACGGCAAGTCTCGCGCGGCCGGCGAGCCACCCGTCGCCGCCGTAGTGCTCAACACGAGCGAGGGCGCCGCACCCGCGCACGTACTGGCCCCGAGGCAGATACCGGCGACGATCGTAGCGCAGACAACAGGCCGCAACGACCACTCCCTTCTCTCCGGCGGTCCCGACAGCGAGCGCCCCGACCGACGCACCTCCCACTATACGCCTCAGGGCGCATCGGTCGAAACCCCTCGTTCGAGCCCCTTTCGCCCCCCACGGACCACTTTCTGCCGAACCGGTCGAACGGGTCCCACGCGGGGGGTTGAGCCCCATGGAGCGGATCGGCGTTGCCCTCGGCGAATGCATCTGCTGTTCTCGAATCGTCCTCGTTCGCCGTGTCTGTAGCCTTGTTCCGAGCGATGGCCCCGGTGAAACTATGCAGCTCGAACGGTTGTCAGCGTCCATGTGGCCGTTGCGCGCGAGAGTGCTTGTCTGTGTCGACGCCAGCGAGGATTGGCGGCGCGAACGTCGAGCCTGGCGAGACGTGATCCAGCATCGAGAAGTCTTGCTCCCTGAACCGCTGAACCCGCCTCGGCGACTGCTTTGCGGGCCCGGTCCGACGAACGTCGAGCCTTCGGTCCTCGCCGCGATGGAGAAGCCGATGCTTGGGCACCTCGACCCGGCGTTCCTGGCGCTCCTACCGGAGATAGTCGCGATGCTGCGGGCCGTCTACGGGCTGAGCGAAGGGGTAACTCTGCCGCTCCAGGCCACCGGGATGTCAGGGATGGAGATGGGCCTGCTCAGTCTCACCGAACCGGGCGACGTCGTGATTGTCGCGAACGCGGGCTTCTTCGGCAACCGTATTGCACAATTGGCTGCTCGTCACGGTGCCCGAGTCGTTGAGGTCACATCCCCGTGGGGTGAAGTCGTCCCGCCTGAGGCATTGCTTGAGGCGCTCGACGCTCACCCCGAGGCGCGCCTTCTGGCTGTGGTTCACGCTGAGACGTCGACTGGGGCGCAGTATCCCCTCGAGGAGTTGGGCGCTGCCCTCAGCGGGCGCGAGACGCTGCTGTTCGCCGACTGCGTCACCTCTCTCGCGACGGTTGCGCTCGCCGTGAGCGAGTGGGGTGTCGACTTCGCCTACTCGTGTACACAGAAGGGGCTCAGTGCTCCTCCAGGAATGTCGCCTGTCGCTTTCTCCGAGCGCGGGCTTCGCCGCGCCCGTTCCTGCCCGCGACCGGTGCCCTTCTCGTTCGACATCGAACTGCTCCTGGACTACTGGGTCAAACGGCCTGCGGCGTATCATCACACGGCCCCGATCCTCCAAATCTATGCGCTTCATGAGGCGCTTCGGTGCATTCTCGTTGAAGGTCTCGAGGCACGATGGGCACGGCACGAGGCCGCAGGGCGGCATCTGCGGACAGCATTGCAAGAGCGTGGTCTGACGCTGCTCGCAAACCCGGCGTATCAACTCCCGCATATAACGGTCGTGCGCGTACCCGAGGGGATCGACGGCAAGCGAATCCAGCAGCGGCTTCTGGAGGAACACGGCATCGAAGTCGGCGGTGGCCTGGGACCGCACGCGCCGCCGATGTGGCGCATCGGACTGATGGGCGTCAATGCTTCGGTTGAGGTCGCCGGGCGCGTGATCGCCGCATTCGACGCCGTGCTGGCGGACGAGCACGCACACGCTCGAAGCAGCCTCGAAGAACCCGGGAGCATCATTCGGGAGCATTGACTTGAGACCGTTCGCGGGCTTCTTGAGCGACATCCGGGGAGAGGAATGCCTATCCGTGAACGTCTGAAGCTGACGCGTGATTACTACAGCGGATACGAGTCCGGCGATCGTCGTGTCGTCGAGAACCTTCTGACCGATGACTTCACCTTCTATAGCCCTGCCGATATGGGGATCGATCGCGCTAGGTACTTCGAGCGTTGTTGGCCCGGAGCTGACTTGATCAAGTCGTTCGAGTTCAAGCGACTCTTCGAAATCGGGGATGAGGTCGTCGTGACATACGAGTGCACGAGGACCGACGGCACACGGTTCCGCAATACCGAGGTGCTCACATTCGGAGGTGACAAGCTCCACCGTGTGGAGGTTTACTTCGGTTGGAACATCGCATGATCACCGGCACGGCCGATCCGTCAGGAGTCTGTCACTTTTTTCTACCGCGGCCTCGACCGAAAGGACGCCTTGCAGCCGTCGCACCTCAAATTCGGGGCTTGCATCCGTTGCGCAGGCGCTAGTCTTGCCGTCGCGGGCGTACACACCCCACCGAGCGAGAAGAAGCCGTTCGTGCTCGCCAAACTTCGTCCGCCCCGCGCAGTGATGCGCGTTTTTCTGATGGCGACCGGCCAACCAGCCCGGTAGCTGGCGCCCTGACCGTAGGTTTGGCGGAAGCGCGCGCCGGGCATCATCGCGATCGGTGGCTTTCCTTCCCAAACTCATAGGCCGTCGGCCGGGACCGGCTGCGGTTGCGACGACCTTCTGCGACGTTTGGCGACACCTTCCCGAGAAGCGGCAGGAGCAACTTCTCGACCAAGGGTTGAAGCAAAGTCGCCGTGCCGCTCGTTTCCTCATGCGGCAAGCCCATAGCCGGCGGCCCTAGAGAGCTCACGATCGGGAGCCCGTCCCGGACGGCAAACAGTACGAGATCAACTCAAACGAGAGGAGCCTGATGGGTGAAGACGAAAGCCCCGAGTTCGGAGACGACGATGAGGTGGACATCGCGCCCGGCAAGCCAGACATGACCACGCGAGCGGGTCTACCCGATCCGGACCACGATGAGTCCGAGTTCGAGGACGACGCGCCAGATGACGACCCGGACGACCCGGACGACCCGGACGACCCGGACGACGAGTCTGACCTATAGGGACACCAAGGCCCTGCCGCTTCGTCAGCGCCTCTCCGCACTGCCGACTGCGCACGACGCGACGATGAGTCGGGTGCCACATCCTGCGCCGGAGGCTTGGAACGCGTCGCTCATTCGTTGCGATTCGACCTCGAGGCGCGGTGCGTGCGAACTGGGAGCACCGCTGCTTCGAGAATCCCGTCCCGAGCGCCGCCTCGACACATCGACGGGTCTCGCGTGTTTCGTGCGTCTCGGCCCGGGTACACCCAGACGAAACGTACCTACGAACAAGAGGAGTTAACGTGGAACTCAGAACGCTGAATGATGTGTTAGTCGAGGAGCTCGGAGATCTCTACAGCGCCGAACAACAGCTCATCGAAGCGCTGCCCAAGATGGCTGCCGCAGCCCATTCCGAGGAGCTCCGGCGGGCGTTCCAGTCACACCTCGAGGAGACACGCGGCCACGCGCGACGGCTCGAGGCGTCGTTCGAGGAGCTCGGAGTGGCCATCCCCGACGAGACCTGCGAAGCGATGCAGGGCCTGATCCGTGAAGGCGGACAGATCACGGAGGCAAGCGGCGACGCAACCGTGATCGACGTGGCACTTATCGGCGCCGCACAGCGAGTCGAACACTACGAAATCGCCGCGTACGGCACCGCTCGCGCGATCGCGTCCGAACTCGGACTCGACACGATCAAGGGACTCCTCGACGACACCCTGGACGAGGAGGGAGCCGCTGACAACCTCCTCACGAAGATCGCCGAGGGCGGCCTCCTGCACAGCGGAATCAACCAAGAAGCGGCAACCGGCGCCTAACCCGCCTTACCACGATGCGGCCTGGTCCAGACCAGACGGCGGGGCCAGGCCGCACCAATGACCCTCGCCGCTGCCAGCGAACAAGCGGTCGGCCGCTCCGCCGACCGCGACAAACGAGGTGCCTCAGCTATCAACCGGCGCCCAAGCAGGTGAGCTCGATCGCATGTCGGCCGAACTCGTCGAGCATGGAAACGAAGGGCGGGTAATACGGGGGGGTGTCCCGAGGATTCCGGCGCTGGTGGCGAGCTCGAACAGCAGGGTCGGTAACCGTGGCAGTACGGCCGGTTCTTCCGGAAGGGAGAGTGAATGGGGACAGGCCACCGGCCGGTCAAGCGCTCAACCGCGCACTGCGAAACCTGATCGTCGCCGGACGAGCGAAGCCCTCGCCCGAATCACGCGCGACATAGGTGCCGACGGAAGCGAGATGGAACGATCTCGCCTCAGAGCACGGGTCACGGGTGCAGCCACCACGATCATTTGGCAACCGCGTCGTTCGTAGTGCTTGCGAGAACGAGGACAGAGCGCCCAGAAGTCGGCAGGGGCGCATGCGGGTCGATTTCGGTACCTTCCGGGATTGTGTCGCTCGTGTCGATGGCGACCTGCCAATGCGTTTCCCATTCGCTGGGCAGTGTCCAATCGATGGGTTCGTAATGGGCGTTGAGGAGAAGGAGCATGGACTGGTCGGTGATCGGCTGTCCTCGCTCGTCGCGGCCGGGGATGGCGTCGCCGTTGAGGTAGACGCCGACGGAGTGTGTGAAGCCTGAATCCCAGTCGGCATCGTCCATGTCGTTGCCGTCGGGACGGAACCAGCTGATGTCTCGGCTGCCGCGGATGGGCTGGCCCTGGAACCAGTGACGGCGTCGGAACACGGGGTGTTCACGACGGAGCGTGATGAGCTTCTGGAGGAACGCAAGAAGTTCCTCATCGGCGCTCTCCCAGTCGTACCAGGAGATAGCGTCGTCGTGACAGTACGCGTTGTTGTTGCCCTGCTGCGAGCGTCCGAGTTCGTCGCCGCCGAGAAGCATCGGCACGCCCTGAGAGAGCATCAGCGTCGTCAGGAGGTTCCGCTGCTGACGGCCTCGGCACGAAAGGATGTCCGGGTCGTCGGTCGGGCCCTCCTCGCCGCAGTTCCAGGAGCGGTTGTGGCTCTCTCCGTCGTTGTTGTCTTCTCCGTTGGCGTCATTGTGCTTCTCGTTATAGGCGACCAGATCGGCGAGCGTGAAACCATCGTGCGCCGTGACGAAGTTGATACTGGCGCCCGGCCGGCGCGTGTCGCCCTGGTAGAGGTCGGAGCTTCCCGTGAGGCGGGACGCGACCTCGGGCAGGGCTTCTGGCTCGCCGCGCCAGAAGTCGCGGACCGTGTCCCTGTATTTTCCGTTCCATTCCGACCAGAGGGGCGGGAAGTTGCCGACCTGATAGCCACCGTCCCCGATGTCCCATGGCTCAGCGATGAGCTTGACCTGGCTCACGATCGGGTCCTGCTGTATCAGGTCGAAGAACGCCGATAGACGGTCGACCTCGTGAAACTGCCGCGCCAGCGTCGCGGCGAGATCGAAACGGAACCCATCCACATGCATCTCGGTGACCCAGTAGCGCAGCGAGTCCATGATGAGCTGGAGACTGTGTGGATGCCCGACGTTGAGACTGTTTCCGGTGCCGGTGGTGTCGTAGTAGCGGCTAGGGTCATCGGGGACGAGCCGGTAGTAGGCCTGATTGTCGATCCCCTTGAACGAAAGTATCGGGCCGAGATGGTTGCCTTCGGCGGTGTGGTTGTAGACGACATCGAGGATCACTTCGATGTCGGCTTCGTGGAGCGCCCGCACCATCGCCTTGAATTCTTGAACCTGCTCTCCACGGCCACCGGACGCGTAGCCGTTGTGCGGGGCGAGGAACCCGATCGAGTTATAGCCCCAGTAGTTGCGCAGCCCGCGCTCGAGGAGGTGCGCGTCGTGGACGAACTGGTGGACCGGCAGAAGCTCGACCGCCGTGACGCCAAGGCCGCGCAGGTAAGCGACAGCCACCGGGTGCCCCAGTCCGGCATACGTTCCTCGCAGCGCTTCCGGAATCTCGGGGTGCCGCGCACTGAAACCTTTGACGTGAGTCTCGTAGATGACGCTCGCGTGGAGAGGGGTGCCGGGTGGCCGATCGGTTCCCCAGTCGAAGTAGGGGTTGTGGACGACGCTCCTGGGGACGTGCGGGGCGCTGTCATCGTCGTTGCGGGAGTCTTCATCGCCGAAGCTGTACCCGAAGCATGGCTGGGCCCAGTCGACCTCGCCGTCGACTGCCTTCGCATACGGGTCGAGGAGTAGCTTGGCGGGATTGCAGCGCAGGCCGCTTTGCGGATCCCAGGGGCCGTGGACGCGGTATCCGTACCGCTGGCCCGGGGCGACGGAGGGGAGGTAGGCGTGCCAGCAGTGGGCGTCCACCTCTTCCAGGGACACTTTC
>Ga0302325_10028214_pt1 | contig 11617 bp, 9 predicted proteins | sample Palsa_T0_2_FD_201948 | JGI IMG/M metagenome (GOLD analysis project Ga0302325, IMG submission 201948) | Peat permafrost microbial communities from Stordalen Mire near Abisko, Sweden - Palsa_T0_2 | ecosystem: Environmental > Terrestrial > Soil > Palsa > Peat permafrost | place: Sweden: Abisko... | reverse complement strand
ATTGCTTGAAGCCGCCGCAGGGCGGCACGAAGCACATGTCCCAGCTGTTGATGGCGACCTAGGAGAGCAGCAACGTGACAACTGCCGGCGAACCGAGATCTGGGGGGACGGTGGTGAGCCTCCAGGAGCAGCCATCGTCAGTCGTGGCCGAGAGGCAGAACCGGCCCCAGATCGTCGCCAGGTCTTTCGCCCACACGTCCACCAGCCACCCGAAGGGGAGCTCTGCGCGGACGATCCCGTCCTCGGCGATCAACCGTGGCTTCTCGGCTTCGCCGATCATCTTCAGCTCTGACTCGACCCCGGACCCGCCGAGCCAGGTGCGCAGCGCGGCAAACACCCGTCCGTGAAGAGCTGCGCGGAGCTGCGGTCGGGCCTGGGCGAGCGTCGGGTCGGGCTGTCCGAGCCGTTCCCGCCACCTGGCCGCCACCGTTGCGACCAGTCGCTCGGGCACGCCTCCGCCCAGGCCGAGCAGCGCACACAATTCGGTGTCGGCTTCCGCTGAGTTGGACGCCCGACCGCTTGGGCCGTACGCCGTCCAGCCCGACTGCCGAGCCACCGCTGGACCCATCGTGGAGACTGCGGCCATGTGCCTACGGCGAGCTCGCGACACGATCGCACTGCGCGCCGCAACCGCCTGCGGTCGGACGACTCCCAGCTGCGCTGTCCGCTCGTCCGGCATCGTCACCACCGGATCGGTCGGACCGCGGCTGGCCAGCACGAACACGCGAAGGTCGTCGCGGTGGCGTTCCCAAGCGTCGAGCATGTCCACGCAGGTGCACCGCTCCCCGCCGAGGGCCGCGAGCGTTCGTTCGCTCTCCGTATCGCCGTGATCGAGCGCGTGCAGCTCGCCGGTCTCCCAGCGAAGCCGGTGCTCGTGGCCGCCGCAGCTCACGGTCGCCTGCGCCGGCGGGAGGCCGAGCCACCAGGTGCTCATGGCGAGTTCGCGGACCTCGGGCCGCCGCCGGCCCATGGCAGCGGGAAACCGATCACCGCTCGGTTCGCTTCGGCCGTGGGCATGATCTCGAGCCGCCGCGCCTGTGGGTGAAGTGCGGGCCAGAAGCCGATTTCGCCGCTGCTGTAGTCCTCGCCTCCGCTCCAACTTCCCATCTCTCCGAGGTGATGGTTACCGCGATCATCGGCCGCCCACCAGGCAAGTTGGCTTGACTCAAAACTGCCCCGGAACGGACCGCCCCCCTCGAGTCCTGGAGCCACGTCCACCTCGATCCCGAATCCGTCAGGCCGCGATTCGACGCAACTGACGGCGACGCTGAACCCGTCAAACTGGGGCGTGACCGCCGACAGCACCAGGGTGCCCTCCGGCCCGTCCACTCGACCGAGCCGACTGAGGAGCGAGCGCCAAGGCTCGGGTAGTCGCCGCGCGCTGGGCGAAGCGCCCGGGTGCATCCCCGGATGATTCGGCATGGCGGCACGCACCGCTCGCAGTTCGTCCAACACAGGATCGTCAGGTGCCAAGGCGCCAGCCGCGATCAGCGCATCGATCGACGCTTCGATCTCCGGCGGACCGTGAAAGTGCGGGACGGCGAGGCGTCGCCAGAGGTATCGATGCGGGGAGGCGTGTCCGTCGAGCGGCTCGATCGCGACCGCGCATTGGACCGCCTCGCCCGTCAGCTCGATCCTCTCGCCGTCGATCTCGATCCAGGCGGTGTCGGGAGCGAGGGGCTGATCGGCTGTCAGATGCCCTTCCCACTTGTCGTCCGAGCCGCCGCCGCCGAACCCGGTGCCGACGGTCGTGCCGCGATCGTCGGTCAGCTGCGGATTGGGCGGGCCACCCGATCGGTGACCGTACATGATCATGGATCGCCGCCGGTGCGAGCGAGCCTGACCCGATTGAGTCGGTCGCCACGTGATGGCCAGCGATGTCGAGTCCTCGCTCAGGGTGACGTGCCGCACGTGCAACGTTCCGTTCACGTCCTCGATCGTGCGATCGCACGGCACGACGCGTCGCGGCTTCAGTGCCTGGCTCTGCGACCGCCGGGACCGGTGTGCGCGGGCAAGCGCGATCCGCTGATGGAGGTGCTGGCCCTGGTCCGATCGAAGGGCCTCGGCGAGGCTGTAATCGTCGATCACAGCATGCGCCCTCGCGGCGCTGATCGCACCGACCGCGACCAGAGCGCTGGCAGGCTCGAACAGAGGCGAATCCCACGGTCGCTGCTGCCGTCGCTGCACCCCGAGGATCATCTCCTCACCGGCCAGGCGCAGGTACAACTCGGCGTCGAATCGGGTCACGACGGGCAGCGTGCCACATCCAGTTGTGGAGCACGGCACACTGGGCACACGATGGACGATCAGGCCGCAGCCGTCGAAGCGCTCGGTACCGCGATCGTCGCGCGGGTGCCGGTGTTGCTCTGGGGCGCCCCGGGCACCGGCAAGACCTCGGTCATTCGCTCGATGGCTGACGCCGCAGGATGGCCGTGTGAGACGGTGATCGCGTCGATCCGGGAACCGTCGGACTTCGCCGGGCTGCCGATCGTCGACAACGGTGCGAGCGGGGGCTCGGCACATGTGTCGTTCGCGCCCCCGTCATGGGCGATCGCACTTGCCAAGGCGGGTGAGGGGCTGGTGTTCTTCGATGAGGTCTCGACGGCGCCGCCAGCGGTGCAGGCGGCGCTGTTGCGCGTGGTGCTCGAGCGAACTGTCGGCGATCTGACGCTTCCCGAGTCCATCTCGGTCGTCGCGGCGGCAAACCGTCCCGAGCAGGCAGCCGACGGCTGGGAGCTCTCACCGCCGCTCGCCAACCGCTTCTGTCACCTCGACTGGCCCGTCGACGCACGTACAGTGGCCGCTGGGTTCTCGGGCGGGTGGCCGAGCCCCGAGCCGCCATCGTTCCCCGTCGGATGGGAACGGCGCGTCCCGGTATTCCGCAGCTGGATCGCGGGATTCCTCACGGTGCGCCCGATGCTTGCGCTCGCCGTTCCCGAGGACACAGCCAGTGCCGGTCGGGCGTGGCCGAGTCCGCGCACCTGGGACATGGTCGCCCGCCTGCAGACCGCGGCCGCCGCCGGCAGCGTCGGTGAGCTCGCCAGGTCCTTGCTCGTGCGCGGCTGCGTTGGCCCCGGACCCGGCGTCGAGTACCTGACCTGGCTGGCCGAAGCAGATCTTCCCGATCCGGAAGCGGTGCTCGCCGATCCGGACGGCTTCACGCTACCGGAACGCGGAGATCGCGCCTATGCAGCCCTGACTTCCGTCGCTGCGGCGGTCGCGGCAGATCCGTCTGGAGATCGCTGGGAGCGGGGCTGGCGTGCGTTCGGGCGGGCCGCAGGGTCGGCGCCCGACGTTGCCGCCGCGGCGGCGCGGACGCTCGCTCGCTGCCGGCCTGCGGGCGCCCCGGTTCCGGACGAGGTGCAGAAGTTCGCGCCCTTGCTGCGCGACGCCGGCCTACTGGGATGAGGGCCAGCGCACCCGACGTCCGCAAGATCGCGGCGGCTCGTCTGTGGGCGACCACCCGGATGCCGTATCTCGCCAGCGCGATCTTCGCCTCGACCATCGTCACCGAACCCGACTCGGGCACGATCGCGATCGACCGGTCGTGGCAGGTCCATGCCGATCCGGACGTCGTGCAGCGGCTGACCGTCGAACAGCTTGGTCGGCTGCTCATCCACCTCAGCGCACACACGATCCGGGACCACGCCACCCGTGCCCAGCAACTCGGCATCGCAGAGGACAACCAGCGGGCCCGTTGGAACCGCTGTACCGACGCCGAGATCAACGACGATCTGCTCGCCGACGAGCTCGTCCCGGACGTCGCCCCCGACCTCCCAAGCGACCTCGCATGCCAGCCGGGCGGCCTCGCCGAGGGCTACTACGATGACGCCCGCGATGGACCCCGACGGTGGGACTGCGGCTCCGGAGCCGACGGATGCGACCGGGCCGGCGACGGCAAGGGCAACATCGACCCCCAGCAGGCCCAGCTGTTGCGACTGAGCGTCGCCGCGGAGATCCAGCGAGAGCACGCTCGCGAGCCGGGCAGCGTCGCCGGCGGCTGGCTCCGCTGGGCGGAGTCCGTGCTGCCGTCGAAAATTGACTGGCGCCGGGTGCTCGCGGCCGAAATTCGCAGCGCCGTCGGCGCCGCCGCGGGCCAGGTCGACTACACCTACCGGCGTCCTTCACGCCGGGCCCACCTGAACGCCAAAGTGGTCCTCCCCACGCTGCGGCGTCCAATCCCCGACGTGGCGATCGTGTGCGACACGTCGGGCTCGATGCACGAGCGGCTGCTCTCGCGCGCCCTGGCCGAAATCGAGGCCGTCCTGACCCGCGCCGGGCTACGCCAGGCTCAGGTCCGCGTCCTCGCCGTCGACACCGACGTACACGCCGTCCGCCGTGTCAGCCGTGCGGCGCAGGTGCAGCTCGCCGGTGGCGGCGGGACAGACATGGGAAGCGGCATCGAGAACGCCGCCGCCTTACGCCCCAGGCCATCAGTGGTGATCGTGCTCACCGACGGCTACACGCCGTGGCCCGAGCAGCCTCCACCCGGCATCCGGGTGATCGTCGGCCTGCTCGCGGAGGGCATGGGACCGGCCGGCTGGGCGCCGCCCGAATGGGCACGCACCGTGGTGATCGAGGACGTCGACCTGCTTCGCGAGCCGGCGGGTTGACGTTCAACGTCCCGGCGGCGGAGCTCGGGAATCGGTGTGCGGGCGTCGGCGAGCTCGCGGGAGATCGCCGAGTCATCTCAGTTAGTGCTGCGCCGCGCGCTTACCGTCCGGTCGGCCGGATCGCCCCCGACGTGTCGGCGGCGTTGCGAAGCGGGCAGGAGCGCCGGTCTGCATGGCGAAAGTGGTCGCGTGCGCCGCCTGGCCTTACTTGCGTACGTGGTGCTCGGCGTGATCATCGCCTCCCGGCACGACTACTACACCAACCTCGCGATCGTTTCCCGCGTCGTCTCGGCGGTCGTGGCGACCGCGCTGTGGCCGCTGCTCGTGTTCGGAGCGAGCCTTCACCTCAACCTCGGCCAACTTTAGGCGGGGCGGGCTCACCATCCCGGCCCGGTGGAAGCCATGAGCGCGCGCCGTCGGGCCGACACGATCGTCGTCGGATTGGGCGCCATGGGCAGCGCCCTCTGTTTTCAGCTGGCGGCCCGCGGGGTGTCGGTGATCGGCGTCGACCAGTATCACCCCCCGCACGTGTATGGCTCCACCCACGGGGAGACCAGGATCACTCGCCTGGCGATCGGCGAGGGGCCGGAATATGTGCCGCTGGTCCGCCGCTCGCACGATCTTTGGCGCCAGATCGAACAGCAGGCCGGTGTCAGGCTCCTGACCCGATCGGGCGGACTGGTGCTGGCCCACGCCGACAGTCCGTTCCTCATCCAGACGCGGGCGTCGGCCGGTCAGTTCGGGATCGTGCACGAGAACCTGGCCACTGCGGAGGTCGTGCGGCGCTTCCCGATGTTCTCAGTCGATCAGTGCACCGAGGCGTATTACGAGCCCGAGGCCGGCTACGTCTGCCCCGAGGCGGCCGTCCGCGCGCAGCTGACACTGGCCCGTCGCCACGGTGCTCAAGTCCGGCTCGGCGAGCACGTCGAGGAATGGTCAGCGTCCGCCGGTCGCGTGGTCGTTCGCACCGACGCTGAGACCTACGAGGCTGAGCAGCTTGTCCTGTGCGCCGGCGCCTGGATCCCTCAGCTCTTTCCCGAGGGCAGCGACATCTTCGCGATCCACCGACAGCTTCTGTATTGGTTCCCGATCCGCCACGGATACGAGCAGCTGCGGGACATGCCCACGTTCATCTGGGATCTCGGCGGCCAGACGCACGGCTTCGTTCACCTGCTCGGCTTCTACGGCTTCCCCGCCGTGGGCGGCAGCGACGGTGGCGTGAAGGTCGCGGCCGAGTCATACGAGCGCACCACCATGCCCGACGGCCGGCAGCACCCCGCCACCGGGGCGGAGATCGAGGAGATGTACGACCGGTACATCTCGCCGCACCTTCCCTGGCTCGGGGCCGAGCCAGTGCGGACGAGCTCGTGCCTCTACACCAGCACACGGGGCAGCCGGTTCGTCATCGATCGTCACCCTGAGCACGACGCCGTGTTCGTCGTCTCTCCCTGCTCGGGACACGGGTTCAAGCACTCGCCCGCGATCGGGGAGGCGGTGGCCCAGTGGGTGACCGGGCAGGCCAGCGACATCGACCTCACCGGCTTTGCCCTGGCGCAGGCACGTCGGTAGCACCTGGGACTACTCGTGGATAGCCTGACCGGCCTCGAGCATCGCGACGAACGTGGCGAGCCGCCGCGCGGGCGTCTCCGGCTGCGCGCATCCTGCCCTCGGCGATCAGCCGTGGGCCGTGTCGCGGTTGATCCGCGACCACCTGCCGCGAGGCCGGCGCGGCGTGAATCGCTGCAGGAAGTACCGCTCGTCGCGCGCTTCGCGCCGGCCTGCGAGCATGACGCCATGGCCACCGAGGCGCCACGCGTGATCCGGCCGGCCCGCCCGGGCGACGCACAATCGATCGCCGGCTTGCTCGCCGAGCTTGGCTACCCGGACGCCGTCGCCAACGTGCGTGACCGACTCGAGCATCTCGGCGCACGGAACGACGCGGGGGTGGTCGTCGCCGAGCTCGGCGGCCAGGTGGCCGGGCTCGCCGCGTACCAGTGCACCGACCTGCTGGAGCGAGCGCAGCCGCGGTGTCGCATCACCACGCTGGTCGTGCATGCCGAGGCCCGTCGGCATGGTCTGGCGAGCGCGCTGCTGAGCCGGATCGAATCGATCGCGCGGGCGAGCGGCTGCTTTCAGCTCGAGGTGACGACGCAGGCCCACCGCCGCGATGCGGCGAGCCTCTATCAGGCGCTCGGATTTCACGAGCGTCCGCGACGGCTGGTCAAGCCGCTCGTCTCGGGAACTTCGTCGCCACACCCGGGCTCACATGACGCTTGAGCCGCATCGGCTCGTCGGACGGCCGCCCGACGTGGCACGATGTCCAGCGTGGAGTTCGACGACATCGAGGAGGCAGCCGCCCACGGGCGGACGGCAGCGTGATCGCGGTTCTCGGCATCCTGTCGGGCTGTCTGACCACCCTGAGCTGGGTGCCTCAGCTGGTGAAAACGTGGAGACGCGGGCATGCCGACGACATCTCCGGCATGTACCTGTTCACGTTCGGCAGCGGCGTCGCGGGCTGGATCGTCTACGGGGTCCTGAGGGCCGACATCGCGGTGATCTTCGCCAACGTGCTCACCCTGATCCTGCTGGTCGGCCTGCTGGGGATGAAGTATGGACGAGCCGCCCCGTCCTTTCACCATCCGGCGCCGGAGCCTCCAGCGCATTGAGGCTCGGCACGAGGCGGCGAGGACGTGCGGGCCGGCCGCCACGGAACGTTCGCGGACGCCGTCCGCCAAGATGGAGCCATGAGCGAGCCGAATGCTGACGTAGATACACCGAACAGCCCCCGTCAGGGGCTGCCGCCGGCGGGGATGCCGCGCGATAAGGGGGGCTGGCAGGTCGCTCCGGCGCCCGACGGTCGGGGGATGCCCGAGCAACACAAGCCGGTCCCGCCGCACCGGTTGCGGATGTTCTGGATTCTCGTCGTCCTGCTGCTGGTGGTGAACTGGATCTCGGTGCTGGCCTTCCAGTCGACGAGCGAGCCGCGGGTGAAGGTTCCCTTCAGCCCCTATTTCCTCAATCAGGTGGACGCTGGGCAGGTCAAGTCGATCACCTCCCGCGGGGACACGATCCAGGGCACCTTCGCGACCAAGCTCCGCTACCCCCCGAGCGATACGAAGGCGACGGCGACGACGCTGTTCTCGACCGAGGTGCCGACGTTCTGGAACAACGCCGCGCTGACCAGCCTGCTGCGGGACAAGGGCGTCCAGGTCAATGCGAAGTCAATCTCCCAGAGCACCTCGCTGCTCGCGGAGATCCTGCTCGGGTTCGGCCCCACGCTGCTGCTGGTTGGCTTGTTCGTGCTGGTGGCGCGACGCGCGCAGGCCGGCGGAGGGATGGGCGCGCTGGGCAATTTCGGCCGCTCGCAGGCCCGCCGGGTCGATCCCGAGAAGATCCGGGTGATGTTCAGCGACGTCGCCGGGATCGACGAGGCCAAGGCCGAGCTGGCCGAGATCGTCGACTTCCTGCGCAACCCCGGACGCTACGAACGTCTCGGCGGCCGGATGCCCCACGGCGTGCTGCTGTCCGGGCCGCCGGGCACCGGTAAGACGCTGCTCGCGCGCGCCGTCGCCGGTGAGGCGAAAGCCGCGTTCTTCTCGATCGCCGCCTCGGAGTTCATCGAGGCGATCGTCGGTGTTGGCGCCGCGCGCGTCCGCGACCTGTTCGCCAAGGCCAAGGAGGCCGCGCCGGCGATCATCTTCATCGACGAGCTCGACGCCATTGGACGCTCGCGCCAGGGCTCGATCTCGGTGACCGGAGCCAACGATGAGCGCGAGCAGACGCTCGATCAGATTTTGACCGAGATGGACGGGTTCGACAGCAGCGAGGCCGTCGTTGTGCTCGGCGCCACCAACCGGCCCGAGGTGCTTGACCAGGCGCTGCTGCGCCCCGGGCGCTTCGATCGCCGGATCGCGGTACAGCCGCCGGACCGCACCGGACGTCGGAAGATCCTTGAAGTGCACACCCGCTCAATCCCCCTCGCCGACGATGTCGATCTGGAGCAGATCGCCGCCTCGACGCCCGGGATGGTCGGCGCGGACCTCGCCAACCTCGCCAACGAAGCTGCGCTGCTCGGGGCGCGGCGCAACCGCGACAAGGTCCAGATGGCCGACTTCACCGACTCGCTGGAGAAGATCTTGCTCGGCGCGCCGCGTGGGATCGTCCTCGATCACGAGGACCGTCAGCGCACCGCCTACCACGAGTCAGGCCACGCGCTGGTCGGGATGCTGACCCCCGACGCCGACCCGGTGCGGAAGATCTCGATCATCCCGCGCGGGATGGCGCTCGGGGTGACGCTGTCCACGCCCGACTCAGACCGGGTCTCCTACTCGCGCGAGGATCTCGAGGCGAAGATCCGAGTCGCGCTCGGGGGCCGCGTGGCCGAAGAGATCGTCTACGGCAAGATCACCACGGGCGCCGAATCCGACATCCAGCAACTCACCCAGATCGCTCGGCAGATGGTCGGCCGCTGGGGCATGAGCGACAAAATCGGCCCGATCGCGGTCCTCCCGAGCGAGAACGCAGGGCCGTTCCTGCCCGGTGCCAGCGAAACCTCTCAGGACACCCAACGGCTGATCGACCAGGAGATACACCGTCTGGTTGACGAGGCTCACGCGGAAGTCACCCAGCTACTCACCGACCACCGCGCACAGCTCGACAACCTCAGCCATGCCCTGCTGAAGGCCGAAACGCTCGACGCCGCCGACGCGTACACCGCCGCCGGCGCTCCGATGCGCGAGGTGGAGTTGGAGCCCGAGGCCAGCACGTCGTAGCGCGAGCCGCGTTCAGACCGGGACACGGCGATGACTGCTGGTCGACCCGCGGTCGCCCACCCCAGGGGGCGTGCTGAAAGTTTGCCCATCCTGACGGGTTTTTCAGCACGCGCACCGTTGGAGTCGAGCATCCTCCCGTTTCCGGTGCAGACCGAAGCAGGTTCCCCGATCCTACCCGCGGCCTACGAAGCGCTGGCCTGAGCTGTCCGCTGCCGTAGAGCCTCGGGGCGACCTTTGTCCAAGGCCGTGCCTGCGCTGACGCCATGATCGAGCCCCGTCGCGCGCGCTGAACACGAAGGGCGCAGGCGGCGGACCTCGCAATTTGGAGACTTTTGGGGCGTCCACGGAGCCAGCGCGGGCGCGAGCGTGACTTCTGCGTCCCGACGAGCATCTTGTCATTGCAGGCCACGTTTTCGGCCTCGCGGAAGAGTGGCTCGGTGACCAATCCCGAGTCCGGCGGTGAACAACGTCTACACGGGTTAGTGGAGGATATGAACGAGCAAGATGATCCGCATCTGATCACCCGGCGTCAGAGCCTCACTCTGATCGGAGGCACTGGCGCCGGGTTGTTGATCGCGCCGAGCGCCGCCCTCGCAGGCCGCCGCCAGCCGCGTTTCCGCTTCGCGGCACGGAGCCTCGATGGGGTTGGCACCAACCCGGCCCATCCGAGTTGGGGCAAGGTGGGAGCGAGCTATCGACGGCTCGGGTCGGCGCGCTACGCGGACGGCATCGGCGCGATGGCGGACGGCCCCAACCCTCGATACATCAGCAACCGGATCTTCAATTCCCTGGGCGTGGACCTGTTTTCCGAGCGCAACGTCAGCCAGTGGGTGTGGGTGTGGGGGCAGTTCTTGGATCACACGTTCGGTCTCGCGGAGGCCGGGAGCGAGGGCGCGTCGATCCCGTTTAGCTCGAGCGATCCGCTCGAGAGCTTCACCAACACCCTCGGGCCGATCCCGTTCACGCGCAACGCGATTGCGCGGGGCACGGGCACGAGCCCGTCCAACCCCCGCCAGCAGGTCAACACGGTCAACTCCTACATCGACGCCTGGCCCGTATATGGCGGCACGCACGAGCGCCTCAACTGGCTGCGCAGCGGGCCCGACGACGGCAAGGCCCGGACGCCGAGCGGGAAGTTGATGCTGCCGGGCGGATATCTCCCCCACGCGCGGGTCCGCGGAGATGTGAAGGCGGCGCCCACGATGCAGCTGCATGGGAGGCTGATCGGCAACCCCGGCGATGCGGTAGTGGCCGGGGACGTGCGGGCGAACGAGAACGATGAGCTGACCGCGGTACAGACCCTGTTCGCCCGCCAGCACAATCGGATCGTCGATCGGCTGCCTGCGCACCTGTCCGCCGAGGAGAAGTTCCAGATCGCGCGGCGGATCGTGGGCGCCACGCAGCAGTACATCACCTACCACGAGTTCCTCCCCGCGGTCGGCGTCAAGCTGTCGCCCTACCGTGGCTACCAATCACACGTCAAAACCGAGCTCTACGACGAGTTCGCGACCGCCGGCTACCGGATGCACAGCATGGTCAACGGCGAGGTGCACATCAACGTCGACGCGTCGCGCTACACCTCCGCACAGATCTCCGCGTTGGAGGCGATGGGCGTCTCGGTCACGCCGGTGCCAGGCACCTCGCCGCCCCAGATACAGCTCGACATGACCCAGAACTCGGCGTTCTTCAATCCCGATCTCGTGCCCGAGATCGGCTTGGGGCCGATCCTTCAGGCGCTGGGCCAAGAGCCGGGCTACAAGAACGACGAGCAGATCGACGATTCGCTGCGCAGCGTGCTGTTCGAGGTTCCGCGAGCCGGCGTCACGGACCCAGCCGCCTGCTTCAACAACCCGAGCATGGCTGGTTGCTTCCAGGGCGTCGTCGACCTCGGGGCGATCGACATCCAGCGCAGCCGGGACAACGGGACGCCGACCTACAACGAGCTGCGCGAAGCGGTCGGGCTGCCGGGGCAGAGCTCGTTCATGCAGCTGACGGGCGAGTCAACCGAGGAGTTCCCGCGTGGGCTTGGCGGCGGTCATCACCGCGGACCACACACCGTCGGGCACGCCATCAACAACCCCAACATCCTCGCCTTCACCGAGCTGCTCGACCTCGAGGGCAACCCGATCCCGACCGGTTCGACCACTCGGGCCGTCCGCGGCACGCGCCGCACAACGCTCGCGGCGCGGCTGCGAGGGGTCTACGGCTCGGTCGACACGATCGACGCGTTCG
>Ga0302325_10028212_pt1 | contig 11618 bp, 10 predicted proteins | sample Palsa_T0_2_FD_201948 | JGI IMG/M metagenome (GOLD analysis project Ga0302325, IMG submission 201948) | Peat permafrost microbial communities from Stordalen Mire near Abisko, Sweden - Palsa_T0_2 | ecosystem: Environmental > Terrestrial > Soil > Palsa > Peat permafrost | place: Sweden: Abisko... | reverse complement strand
AGTCCTTCGTTGCGCGCTTCCGGTAAGAAGGCGTCGAGCCACGGCTTCCCTTGTCCGAACGCCGCGTACGTCTGATCGGATTGAACGTTGAGCATGATCGTGCCGCTCGCCGCATCGCCGGAGTCGGTGACGAAGGCGCCGTGATGATCTTCATCGAGCGTCCGCAAGATTGCGGAAACGATCGGGGATGCGCCGAGTGCGTTCACTTCCGCGTCGTGCATCGCTAGGTACAGGTGGCTGCCCTCGGGCGCGGCGCCGGCACAGCGTCCGTCCCCCGCGCTCAAGAACGGGGCCATGAGCGCGCTCACTTTGCCGGGGCACCCCATGGCGTAGTTCAGAGCCTGCGGAAGCGCTCCGCCGGTTTGCGCCGCCGCCAGCAAATCCTTCGCCCGAATCGTTCCCATCGACTGCGGCGTCTCGGAAGCGTCTCCGCCGCATCCGGACTCCCATGCCTGACCGTTGAACGACGGGTTCGTGAAGCCGTTGCCGCCGAGCGCGCAACGCCCGCCCCAGCCTACGGTGAGGGTTCCGTTTACAGGCGGCCAGCTCGTGTTCCACGCGTCGTATTCGTAACCGGCGGCCGGATCGATCAGCGCCCAGTGGCTATCGTTGTTCGGGGAGCTGGTAAAGCCGCCGCCCTGCGGTAGCTCGCGAGAGTCGACATAGACCGTCATGCCCTCGAAGTTACATGGGTGCGACGGCCCCCCGTAATTCTTGGTGCAGTGGAGCCGCACGGGCGTGTTGCTCCCCTGATGATTGAGGAACACGGGGAACGCGAGCTCGTTCGTGTTCGGGGCGCGGGACGTATACGCATAGATGGGAGCGACGCCGAAGGGGCCCGTCTGTTCCGCGTTCGCGATCCAGGCGGCATTGTTCGCATTGGCCGACGGCGGGTTCGGAATATTCTGCTTAAACGGACTCGATGGAAAATACGGGGCCTCGCCGGCCGGCGGATTGTAGACGAGGGTGGTGGTGCCGGCTTCGCGTTTCACGGCGGTCGCGGTCGCTTGCGACGTCTGTGCCAGCGCCGGGGTCGGTGCCGCCAATGTTGCTGGTACGGCGCCGAAGGAATTCGGGGCACCGCCGCAACCGCCCAGGGCCAGCGCGGCAAACGCGGACGCGGCAACCACCAACGAACTGATACGATTTTGGAAATTCTTCATGCGTTCCCCAGAGCGAGCACAACAGCGAGATATTGCGAACATCGGTCGACGCACGGTCGTGTAAAGAGTGTGCAAAGATGATTGCGAGCGGGGTCACTGCGCCCTTTTGTAAGGAGCGATTTGCGAGTACCTCAGCGTGTGTGTTGAAGCACGAAACCGGGCAAATTTATGGAGACCAATCTCAGCGCGGTACGAAGGGCGATTCGGATCGTCAGGAACTCTTAACGGCCCCACCCGCGGTCCGGCCTAGGTCAATAGGGCTAATAGAGCGAACCTAAAGCACCGACTAAAGACCTATATAAACTGAGCCGTTTGGCCCCCTTGGGGCGTAAGGAGCTAGATGCGCGACGGTCGCTTACGAGTCGTCATTATCGAATCGCAAGTACTCTTCGCGAAGGCGCTCTCATCCATTTTCGCCGAGGATTCCGAATTCGAAGTGATTTCGGATCATCGTGCGCCTGATGCCGCGTCGCTCGCCGTTGCCCGCCCCGACGTGATCGTGATCGACCTGGACGGGCAGGCTACGGACGTGTCGGCGACGCTCGGCATTTGCAGCGCGGCCGCTCCGGATGGGCGCATCTGCGTCCTCTCGATGCACCTGTCGTCCGAAATGATGCAGCGCTGCCTCTCGAACGGCGCGGAGGCCTACATTGTAAAGGACATTTCGCCGCCGGAACTCCTGCGCGCGATCAAGACGGTGGCCGACGGCCAGTCCTACGTCGACCCCCGGGTTGCGGGCGGGCTGCTCCGTAGGCGCTCGCAGAGTAACGGCAAGCCCGATATCATGGAGCTCTCGGCGCGCGAAGCCGAGGTCCTCAAACTGATCGCCGAGGGCCTGGCGAATAAACAGATCAGCGCTCGCCTTCACCTCTCGGAAAAGACGGTGAAGAATCATGTGAGCCGCATCTTCTCAAAGCTCAATATTTCGGCACGGACCCAAGCAGCGGTTCACGCTATTCGGGCCGGTATCGTTTGATCCAAAGAAATTGCCGATAGTCATGTAAGTATGGTGGTGGAGGCAAGGAGACTCGAACTCCTGACCCTCACGCTGCCAGCGTGATGCTCTACCAACTGAGCTATGCCCCCCGAAACACGAACCGAGCCGCGGCGGAACCTCATTCGCAAGCGTGCGGCCGGGACCTCTCGGCAGGCGCGCCATCCTCCCGCACGATGCACCCTGAAACGGAAATCCTTGAACGAGACTGTCGCCTCGAATGCTCCGAATGTCGAACCTGGCGCGCGTGCAAGCTCCGGCGTCCGTACGGCAATCGTAGGCGGCGGGATGCTCGGCCTGACGCTCGCGCTACGTCTCGCGGAGCGGGGCACCCTCGTCACGCTCCTCGAAGCGGCACCCGATCTCGGTGGCCTCGCTTCGGCCTGGAGGATCGGCGAGGTGACCTGGGCCCGCCACTATCATGTGACGCTCGCGTCCGATCTGCATTTGCGTAAGCTCCTCTCCGACATCGGTCTCGAAGGCGACCTTCGTTGGTCGGAGGTCGGCACGGGCTTCTTCTCCGGCGGGAGTTTCCACGCCATGAACGGCGCACTCGATTTTCTGCGCTTTCCACCGCTCGGACTCATCGACAAACTGCGCCTGGGTCTGACGATTCTGTGGGCATCCCGTATAAGAAACCCGCTTCCGCTCGAGGACGTACTCGTCGAAGACTGGTTGCGAAAGTATTCCGGTAACAAGACGTTCGAGCGCATCTGGCGCCCGCTGCTGGTGGCGAAACTCGGCGACCGCTACACGCAGGCTTCCGCAGCGTTCATCTGGGCGATCATCGTGCGCCTCTATGCCGCGCGTCGCGCGGGTCTTGGGGCCGAGCGGTTCGGATATCTTCCCGGCGGCTACGCCCGAGTACTAGCGACGCTCGAGACGCACCTGCGCGCCGCCGGCGTTGAAATTCGCACGAACGCGCGCGTCGCATCGGTCGTTCCAAACGTCGTGACGCTCGCGAGCGGCGAAGCGCTGCCCTTCGAGCGCATCGTCGTGACGGCGCCCGCACCGCTCGCCGCGCAGATCGTGCCCGGCCTCGAGCCCGCGGAACGCGAACGCCTCCAATCGAAACTCTACGGCGGCATCGTGTGCGCATCGCTCTTGCTCGACGAGCCGCTCGGACCGTATTACGTCACCAACATAACCGATGGATGGGTACCGTTTTCCGCCGTGATCGACATGTCGAACATCGTCGATCGCGCGCAGTGGAAGGGTGCCGCTCTCGTGTATCTGCCGAAGTACGTGAAACCCGAAGATCCGCTCTTCGACGCGACCGATGCGGAGATCGAAACCTCGTTCCTGGCGGCCCTCGAGCGCATGTATCCGGCCTTTTCCCGCTCGCGCGTGCGAGCGTTTCGCGTTTCGCGCGTTCGCGAAGTGTTCCCGATCGCGACGCTCGGATACTCGCGCACGCTCCCCCCGATCGAAACCTCCCTGCCCGGCGTGTTCTTGCTCAATTCCGCGCATATCGTCAACGGCACGCTCAATGTCAACGAAACCGTAACGCTGGCCGAACGGGGCCTTGCCACCATCGATGCCGCCACTGCGGCCGCGCGATGAAGCCGCTCGCCAGTCTCTCGCTCGATCTCGACAACGAGTGGGCGTACATCAAGACGCATGGGGATCCCGCCTGGGAATCGTTTCCCTCCTATCTCGATATCGCCGTACCGCGCTTTCTCGGTGTGTTGGCCGGCCTCGGGCAGCGCATTACCGTGTTCGTCGTGGGCCAAGATGCGGCGCTGGAAAAAAACCGCGCGGCGCTCGGCTCGATCTCCGCGGCCGGCCACGAAATCGGCAACCACTCGTTTCATCACGAGCCGTGGCTGCAAAACTACAGCAACGAACAAATCGAGGCGGAAATCGTGTCCGCCGCCGAAGCGATCGAGGACGCCACGGGCGTCCGTCCCCGCGGCTTTCGCGGCCCGGGCTTCAGCCTCTCGCGCTCCACGCTCGAAACGCTCGTCCGGCACGGTTATCACTACGACTGCTCGACCTTCCCCACGTACATCGGGCCGCTCGCGCGTGCGTACTACTTCATGACCGCGAAGCTGAGCCGGGAGGAACTCGAAAAACGCAAGGCCCTCTTCGGCGGCGTGAGCGACGGCCTGCGCCCACTACGCACCTATCGGTGGGATCTCGGCGACCGGAGCCTGCTCGAGATTCCGGTCACGACGTTCCCGGTGTTGAAGATCCCGATCCACTTCAGCTACGTGCTCTACATCGCTTCGATCCTGCCGTGGCTCGCGCTGCCCTATTTCCGAGCGGCGCTGCTCGCTTGCCGAGCGTTGCGCATCGCGCCGTCGCTGCTGCTGCATCCGCTCGATTTTCTCTCCAGCGACGATGTGGCCAGCCTTTCATTTTTCCCGGCGATGCAGATGCCGCTCGAACGCAAACGCGTCGTGCTCAAGGCCGCGCTCGAACTCTATCGCAGCCTCTTCGACGTCGTGCCCCTGGGCGAATACGCCGCCGCCGTCGACGCGGTGCGCGTAACGCGCCGCATCGTCCCGCAGTTCGGCACGTGATACCCTAGACACGTCGAGCACGCGCGTGCTACGCTCCGCTCGCAAAGGCCGCCGGGCAGTCGCGCGCCGCAAGGCGTGAGGAAAGTCCGGGCTTCAGCGGGCAGCGTGCAGGATAACGTCCTGTCAGGGAAACCTGAAGGAAAGTGCCACAGAAACAAACCGCCCGAACGGCTCCGCCGCTCGAGCAAGGGTGAAATCGGGGGGTAAGAGCCTCCGGCGTTCCATGGAGACATGGGCGCGGGTAAACCCCACGCGAAGCAAGATGACTCGACTGGATGCGTGCATCCCGGGCGGCCCGTCCGTAACGAGTCACATCGCACCGAGGCGCGCGGCGACGCGCGTCCCAGAGAGATGGCTGCCGCCGCGCAAGCGGTACAGAATCCGGCTTACAGGCGGCCTTTGCGCAACCCATAGGCGACCGCGCCGGTCGTGCCTAAGTAAGCGGCGGCTGCTTGTGGCCGCCACGTCAACTTTGGGAGACCGATCAGTGAGCGCTCGTTTCAATAAGGACATGACCGTCGAGAATGCGTTTAAGACGCACGCCGGCGCGCGCCGCGTCTTTGCGAAGTTCCATCTGGGCGGATGCTCGAACTGCGCGATCAGCGAGACCGAAACCATCGAGCAAGTCAGCGAGGGCTACGGCATCCCGCTGCCCATGCTCATGAGCGAGCTCGAAGCGCTCTTTTCCACCGGCTCCCTGAACGTCGGCGACAAGGTGCGCCTCCCCGAAGAGATTCGCGCGAAAATCCCGCAGCTCGCCGCGGTTCCGCAGATCGGCGAAGTGAAGAGCGTTGAGTCCGGCGCCTACACCGTCGAATTCGGCGAAGTTCGCCTGCAAGGCCTCGCCGAGGACTTCCAAAAGGTCGAGACCGCCGGCGCGACCGCGTAACCCCGCGGGCGCCTACAGCGCCTTGCGCTGCCGAAAGGTCTCGTCGGTTCCGTGCCAGTGGCTCACTGAAGGTTCGCCGGATTTCCAACAAAGAAAGACCGGGCGGCCATCTCGCATCGCGGGGAAATCGAGCAGGCCGAGATCGAAATCTTTGATCAGGCAACCGTATGATTCGATGCGGTTGATGATGCGCACGAGTTCCGCCTTGAGTTCGGTTGCGCGCCGCGATTGGCCGCGCCGCTCCGCCGTCGGCGCGCTCGCGCGACTGCTGGCGGGCCGCAGCTGGGGATCCTGTTCCAAGAGGACGATCGCCAGATCCCGTCGTTTCTGCCACAACTCTTCGACCAGCGGCGCGAGAACCGGAATGAGGGCGTCGACTTTTTCGGGAGAAAAGAAACTCATGTGTTCGAACTCCGGCGATTCTCGGTGACCTTCTCCCGTTTCGTTGTCGTGGCCGGCCTTTCCGGTGCCGGAAAGAGTCAGGCGATGAAAGCCTTCGAGGACCTAGGTTTTTATTGTTTGGACCGCCTTCCGCCCGTGCTCGTGACGGAGTTCGTGTCGCTCGCGGCGAGCGCGTCGCTCGAACGGCTCGCGCTCTCCCTCGATACGCGAGTCGGCGGCGTCTTCGGCGATCCGCTCGCGGCCCTGCGCGCGCTCGACGAGCGCGGCATCGACTTCGATTTGCTCTATCTCGAATCGACCGACGAAGCGCTCGTGCGCCGCTATAGCGAGACCCGCCGCCGCCATCCGCGCGACGGAAGCGGCAACCTCGCGCATGCGATCGACCTCGAGCGCGGCGAACTCGCGCCGCTGCGCGAGCGGGCGACGCTGGTTCTCGAAACGTCGGCTTTCACGCTCGGGGCGTTAAAGGCCCACATCGTCGCAGCCTACGCGAACGAGCCGTCGCTGCATCGGCTGGCGGTCGGGGTCGTGGCATTCGGGTTCAAATTCGGCGTGCCGCGCGACGCGGATCTCGTGTTCGACGTGCGCTTTCTGCCGAACCCTAATTACGTTCCGGAACTCAAAGCGCTGACCGGCCGCGATCGCCCCGTGGCCGACTTCATGGAAGCGATCCCCGAAACGGCGGCGTTTCTCGCCCACCTCTTCGAAATGATCGATTATCTGCTGCCCCTCTACGTTGCCGAAGGAAAATCGCGCCTCACGATCGCGATCGGCTGCACGGGGGGCCGCCACCGTTCGGTGTACCTCGCCGAGCGGCTGAGCGCGCATTTGCGCGAACGCGCCGGCATCACGGTCGCAACCGAATTGCGCGAAATCGCGACCGCATGAGCGCCGGACCCTTGCGCTTCGTGCGCTGGTTTACTCCGGGGCTCGGCATCAAACGCTGGCTGTTGCTCGCGGCGCTCGGCTGCGTTCTGCTCGTCAACGGGATCACGCGCTGGCTCGTGGCCGAAGCCGCGCACCTGCCGCTCAACGAGATGGTGGATAGCGCCATGTCGGATTTCGGCGTCCCGCTCCCGTCGCTCTCCTACGCGTTCGCGATCATCGGCATCATCTTCATCTTCTTCGGCATCCGGCAATGGATGCGCTCGATCGTCGCTGCGATCGCGCCTACGTCGAAAGACAACATCGTCGGCGCCCTCTTGGATCGCCGGTTGCGCGGCGGCTATAAGGTGGTTGCCATCGGCGGAGGAACGGGGCTGTCCACGCTTTTGCGCGGTCTCAAACGCGCGACGAGCAATCTGACCGCGATCGTCACCGTGACCGACGACGGCGGCAGTTCCGGCCGCCTGCAGAAAGAACTCGGCATCTTGCCGCCCGGCGACATTCGCAATTGTTTGGTGGCCCTGGCCGACGACGAAGCGCTCGTGACGGATCTTTTTCAGTACCGGTTTAGCGAGGGCGACGGCCTCAGCGGCCACTCGTTCGGAAATCTTTTTCTCGCGGCGATGACCGGCATCACCGGAAACTTCGACCGCGCCGTTCAGGAGTCGAGCCGCGTGCTCAGCGTGAAGGGGCGCGTGATTCCGGCAACGCTCGATACCGTCGCGCTGTATGCGACCTTGACCGACGGCAGCGTCGTGCGCGGCGAAACGAACATTTCGCGCTCGCACGAGCCGATCGCTCATCTCGGCCTCGACCCCGAAAACGCGCAACCGCTGCCCGAGGTCCTCGAAGCGATTCGGAGCGCCGATGCGATCGTACTCGGCCCGGGCAGCTTGTATACCTCCGTGCTGCCGAATTTTCTCGTCGCCGGCGTGGCGCGCGCGGTCGCCGAATCGAGCGCGCTCAAGATCTACATTTGCAACGTCATGACACAGCCGGGGGAGACGGATGCGTTTTCCGCCTCGGCCCACGTCCGAGCGCTGTTCGAACACGCGGGCGCCCGCGTTTGCGATACCGTGATCGTCAACGAAGAACCGCCCCGCCGGCTCTTGGAAGCCTATGCGGTCGAAGGGCAGCTACCCGTGACCCCGGACCGCGCGAAACTCGAAGAACTCGGCGTGCGCGTCGTCGGTGCCGCGGTCATCAGCGAGACCGAGACCGTCCGGCACGATCCGGCTCGCCTCGGAGATGTCGTCTTGAAGCTGATCGACGAACACGTGGCGCAGCGCTCGTCGTTTGTGCGGCTCCCCGCGCCCGCACAAAAAGAAAGCGCCGCGCCGAACGAGGCGGTCGGCTGAAGCTTACCACCTAGAAAGGTGGTGCTTTCACGCATAGACCGTGCGGGCTACCGGGCGCGGGGTACGCCGTACGGCACCACGTACCAGCGGCTCGCGAGCGGCCGGCGAGCGCTAAGGGGGCGATCACACATCAAGTACTTGGCGTCTTCGTAAGTTGGATCGTGATGATGCGCTGCTCGCCGGGCGCGAGCGGCGCCACGCTCGTGACGAGGCCGGTCGAGGTATATCCGGTCGCCGAGGCCGTGTAATCCCAGTCGCCCGTTGGTACCGGCGACACGCGGAAGCTCCCGCTGCCGTCGGTCTGCGCCACGAGCACGCCGCCGTTGACTGAGACGCTCGCACCTGCGATTCCCTGATTTGTAGCCGCGTCGACCACGGTACCGGAAACGGTTGCGTAGTTCCCGGCCGGAGGCAAGCCGGAGCCGCACCCGGCAAGCAACGCAAGAGCCATGCTCCACAGTATCGTCCCGCGCACAAAGCCCATGGCGAAGCGTTTTTCAGGGGCGAGTAGGCGACGCCTTTTTTTAGATCAAGACGCCTTCTTCGGAATCCTGGCGGTCGAGGTTCGAGGACTTCTCCGTCAACAACCACGCGTTCGCGGCATCGCGATGTGCCGCGTCGACGCGGCCCACGAGCCACGACACGATTGCGCCGTCGGTGCGCCGCGTCTCGATCGCCTCATCGAACTCTGCCACCGTGATGCCCCAGCGCTCGAAGACGCCACGGTCCATCGGACAGGGATAGATATAGTCGAAGATGGTTGCGTCGGCCGCTGCCCGGGCCTTATCGAACGCGCGTAAGATCCAAAGGTACCCTTCCGCCCCGTCGCGACCGCGCCGCGGAAAGGACTTGCCGTCACGAAAATCCGTTGCCATGCCCCTAAAACCGTGGCGGCAAGCCCTGGGATGCAGGCGCGGAGTCCGGGCCCGGGCCATCGGGGCACGTCACCCGTTCTTAACAAGAACGCCGTCGTCTCTGCCGAATCGAAGCGCATGATCGCCGGCGACCACACAAAACTCTCCTACTACGAAAGCGCTCTCGAGGCGGTGGGGCACACCCCCCTCATCAGGCTGCGGCGCACCGTGGAAGGCGTTGCTTGCCTCGTCCTTGCGAAAGTGGAGTACGTCAACCCCGGCGGAAGCGTCAAAGACCGGCCCGCGGTCGCCATGATCGTTGAGGCGGAGGAACGCGGACTGCTGCGGCCCGGCTCGACCATCGTCGAAGCGACGAGCGGAAATACCGGCACGGGCCTCGCGATGGCGGCGGCGATCCGCGGCTACCGCTGCATCCTCGTCATGCCGGACAAGATGTCCAAGGAGAAGATCGATCTCTTGCGCGCATATGGCGCGGAGGTCGTCGTGACGCCGACCAACGTCGCGTCCGATTCTGCCGAATCGTATTACGGCGTCGCCGCGCGCCTGGTCAGTGAAATACCCGGCGCCTTCATGCCCAATCAGTGGCACAACCGTTTTAATCCCGAGGCGCATTATCGCACGACCGGGCCCGAAATTTGGGAACAAACCGCCGGCACGATCACCCATTTCGTCTCCGGCATCGGCACCGGCGGCACGATCTCGGGCACCGCACGCTACCTCAAGGAAAAGAACCCAAAGATTCACGTCGTGGGTGCCGACCCCGAGGGGTCGATCTATTCGGGCGACACGCCGAAATCGTACGCCGTCGAAGGCATCGGGATGTCGTATCTTCCGGAAACGGTCGATCTGCGGGTGATCGACGAAATGGTACGCGTTTCGGATCGCGACTCTTTTTTGATGGCGCGGCGCATCGCGCGCGAAGAGGGCCTGCTCGTCGGCGGATCGTCGGGCACGGCCGCAGTCGCCGCGCTGAAGCTCGCAAAGACCTTACCGAAAGAGGCCGTGCTCGTTGTCGTCTTCCCGGATTCGGGGCGCGGATACATGTCGAAAATCTTCAACGACGAGTGGATGATTGCCAACGGGTTCATCGCCGAGGGAAGGCGCAAGGCGACCGTGGGCGACGTGCTACGCAGCAAAGAACCGTTGCCGCCGCTCATCACCGTGAACGTCGACGACGTGGTCAAAGACGCGCTCGATCTCCTGCGCCGATACGAGATCTCGCAACTGCCGGTGATGAACGCGGGTGCGATCGCGGGTAGCGTGAACGACGTCGGGATTATGCAGGCCGTGTTCGATCGCGCGGACCTGCTGCACAAACCAGTCAGCGAGCTCATGGGGCGCCCGTTTCCCGTGCTCGATACCGAGGCCGAGATCGATCGCGCGTATAAACTGCTGACCCTCGCGAATGCGGCGATCCTCGTGATGGATTCCGGCCGGCCGATCGGCGTCGTCACGCGGCACGACATCATTTCGTATCTTTCCGCCAGCGCCGCGGATTAGGTCGCAGCCCTTGAAATTCAGCACGCGCGCGATTCACGCGGGTCAAGAGGCCGATTCGACGACGGGCGCGACGATCGTTCCTATCTATCAGACATCGACCTACACGCAGACCGCCGTCGGCGAGCACAAAGGTTTCGATTACAGCCGGACGGTGAACCCGACGCGCAGCGCCCTTGAAAAACAACTGGCCGCCCTCGAAGACGCGCAGTTCTGCAGCGCGTTCTCGAGTGGCATGGCCGCGACGTCGGCCGTGCTCAATCTCCTTTCCGCGGGCGATCACGTCGTGGTCGGCGACGATTTGTACGGCGGCACCTACCGGCTCTTTTCGAAGGTCCTCACGCGTTACGGCATCTCGTTCACGTTCGTCGATATGTCGGATCTCGCCGCGGTACGCGGCGCCCTGACGCCGTCGACGCGCCTGCTGTGGGTGGAAACGCCGACCAATCCATTGCTGAGTCTGGCCGACATCGCCGGGATTGCGGCGCTGCGCCCGAGCGGCTGTTCGCTCGCCGTCGACAACACCTTTGCCTCGCCATACTTCCAATCGCCGCTCGCGCTCGGCGCCGACATCGTGGTGCATTCCACCACGAAGTACATCGGCGGCCACAGCGACACGATCGGCGGGGCCGCGATCACGAACGATCCCGACCTCGCCGCGGAAATCAAATTCCACCAGAACGCCGTCGGCGGAGTGCCCGGACCGTTCGACGCGTGGCTCGCGATGCGCGGTGCGAAGACGCTCGCGATCCGCATGCGCGAACACGAGCGCAACGCGCATGCGGTCGCCGAGTTTCTAGCGGCACGCGAAGACGTGGCGCGGGTCTTTTACCCCGGCCTCGTCTCGCATCCACAGCACGAGCTAGCGCGGCGTCAGATGCGCGGATTCGGCGGCATGGTTTCGTTCGAGCTGCGCGGCGACGGCGCGCGTGCGTTCGCGTTCGCGCGCGGTACGAGCCTCTTTAGCCTCGCCGAGAGCCTGGGCGGCGTGGAATCGCTGATCGGCATTCCCGCACGCATGACGCACGGT
>Ga0302325_10028211_pt1 | contig 11618 bp, 9 predicted proteins | sample Palsa_T0_2_FD_201948 | JGI IMG/M metagenome (GOLD analysis project Ga0302325, IMG submission 201948) | Peat permafrost microbial communities from Stordalen Mire near Abisko, Sweden - Palsa_T0_2 | ecosystem: Environmental > Terrestrial > Soil > Palsa > Peat permafrost | place: Sweden: Abisko... | reverse complement strand
AGCAGCTTGCGAGCCAAAGAGTATCCATTGGTGTGCAGGCCATTGGAAGGCAGGCCGAGCACACAATCCCCCACTTGCACGTCTTTCCCGCTGATGATGCGCTCGCGCTCGACGACTCCGACAATGAAACCGGCAAGGTCATACTCGCCGTCAGGATAGAAGCCCGGCATTTCCGCTGTCTCGCCGCCGATCAAGGCGCAGCCGTTATGCTTGCAAGCTTCGGCCAGGCCAGCCACAACCTTTTCCGCAACTTCCGGGTCGAGTGCGCCTGTGGCCAGATAGTCCATAAAAAACAACGGAGTCGCACCCTGCACCGCAATGTCGTTCACGCAGTGATTGACCAGGTCTCCGCCGATCGTATGGTGCATTTTCATTTCGAAAGCGACCTTTAACTTGGTTCCCACGCCATCCACGCTCGAAACCAGCACAGGATCCAGGTACTTCTTATCGACCGCGAATAACCCGCCGAAGCCACCAATCTCGCTCAGCACTCCCTTGGTAAAGGTTTTGTGGGCCAGATACTTGATCCGCTGCTTGGTTTTGTTACCGCGATCAATGTTGACGCCGGCATCAGCGTAAGTGATCGAACCGCTCGGTGTATTGGAGTTCTGAGCCACTTGTTCAGTCCGTCACTACAAGGGTGGAGAGGTCTAGTGCGTCTGCGAGCCGGTAGATACGTTTCTGGACGCAACAAATTCTAGCACGATTAGAGTTGGCTACGGAGGGACTGACGCGACTGACGAAGCGTCCGATGCCGCAATCGGGGAAAACGCTATAATGCTCGTCCAATTCTTTTTCTTTCGGAGACAAGCATGAAGGTTTTCACAGTTCTCTTCTTCGTGGGGTTGACGGTTTCGATGGCAGCGGCCCAACAGAACCAGTCGCCGGAGACGACGCCAGAGAGTGCGAAGCAGGCTGCGCCCAAGAAGGATAAAAAGCAAACAACGCCGGCGAGTTCGACAACTCCCGAGAAGTCCGAGGAAAGCGCCAAGCCTACGGAGCCGCCCAAGGCCGACGCCAATGAAGCCACCGACAAGGAAGAACACTACGATGTGACGGAGGTCGCGCCCGTAATCACGCATCATCAGACCGCTCTTAACGGCAAGACTCTCAGTTACACGGCGACGGCAGGCAGGCTCCCCATCAAACGCGGCGACGGCAAGATTGAAGCGGAAATGTTTTTCGTCGCCTACACGCTGGACGGACAGGAGGCGGCAAAGCGGCCCCTGACTTTCTCGTTCAACGGCGGCCCTGGCTCGGCCTCGGTTTGGCTGCACATGGGCGCGCTCGGACCGAAGCGCGTGGTGCTGCAGCCGAACGGCTTCATGCCCGCCGCGCCTTATCGGCTGGAGAGCAATCCCGACACGCTGCTCGATCGCAGTGACATCGTCATGGTCGACGCCATGGCCACCGGTTATTCGCGGGCCGCGACCGCCGAGCTGACCAAGAAGTTTCTGGGCGTGAAGGGCGACGTGCAGGCCTTCGGAGAATTCATACGCCTTTACCTGTCGCGCTACGATCGCTGGAGCTCTCCACTTTTTCTGCTCGGGGAAAGCTACGGTACGACTCGGGCCGCTGGCTTGGCCGGCTATCTTGCCGACCACGGCATCGCTTTTAACGGCGTTACGCTGCTCTCCATGGCCGTGGATTTCCAGACGCTCGAATGGAACAAATCGAACGATCTGCCCTACGAGCTGTTGGTGCCCACCTTCAACCTGATTGCCGGCTACCATCACAAACTGCCTGCCGAGTCGACACAAGATGTGGCGAAAACGCGCGAAGAGGTTGTCCGTTGGTCGGAGAACGATTACGCGCTGGCTCTTGGCAAGGGGGACGCGCTGACGCCGGAAGAACACCGCAAGATTGTCGAGCAACTTTCGCGCTACATCGGGCTGCGTCCGGAAGTGATCGAAGCTCACGATCTGCGTATTGATGTTCCCACTTTCAGCAAAGAGTTGCTGCTTGATCAGAAACTGATCAGCGGGCGTCTCGATGGCCGCTTCACCAGTCCGAACCCCGGTGGTGATGACCATGCTTACGATCCGACGAGCGCCGCCATCCTGCCGCCCTATAACTCGGCGTTCAACAATTACCTGCGCACCGAACTGAACTACAAATCGGATATGCCTTACAGAGTTTTCGCCTATGACCAACCGGGCTTCCAGAGCTGGGAGTGGGGTAACGCCGTGGAAGGGTTCCCGAGCACGGCGGGCAGCCTGCGGTCAGCGATGATTAAGAATCCCTATATGAAAATCCTGGTGATGGAAGGCTACTATGATCTGGCGACTCCTTTCGCCGCTGCGAACCGGACCATGGACCATCTCGACCTCGGCCCGCAGTTCCGCCAGAATATTTCCTACGCCAGCTACAACGCCGGGCACATGGTGTACATCGATCGCGCCGAACACGACAAGATGAAAAAGGATCTGGTGGATTTCATGGAAAAGTGCCTGCCGCAATAGCTCCTGCGTCCGTGTGGGGACGGGGCTCTGCCTCATCCAGGATGAGCACAATCCCGGCAGTTGCGATTTCAGTTGCCGCGGGCGCGCTAAGGGCAATTTGCAGCTGAGCTCGAAGTCATGTGGGGATGGGGCTCTGCAAACCCCGTAAGCCACCCTGTCCCTGCGGGGCGAAGCCCGCCACCACACGGTCTAGAGCTTCTAAATCAGTGGGCACGTCCGTACCGGGTATCGAGCGCGAGGTTCAGTTCGAGCACGTTTACGCGGGGCTCTCCTAAGAATCCCCATTGCCGGTTTTCAGAGTTATCGTGCACGATGACTGCGATTTCGGCTTCGGAAACTTTGCGTTCGGCAGCCACGCGGCGAATCTGAAATTCGGCCGCTGCGGGGGAAATATCGGGATCGAGCCCTGAACCCGACGTCGTTACCAGATCGATCGGGACAGGAACGCCGGGATTCTCGGCCTGCAACTTGGCGGCTTCTCCATTCACGCGAGCCACCAGTTGCGCGTTGGTTGGTCCGAGATTTGAGCCGCCGGAGGCAGTTGCGTCGTAGCCCGCGGCGCCCGCGGCAGAGGGCCGCGAATGAAAGTAGCCCGGCCCCGAAAACGACTGACCGATAAGCCGGGAACCAACCACGACTCCATCGCGCTCGATGAGTTCGCCGTTGGCCTGTTTGGGGAAGATCAACTGCGCGAGTCCGGTCACGAGCAGGGGGTAAACAATCCCCAGCAGAACCGTCGTCGCGATTGTCATAAGAACCGCGGTGATCAGATTTTTCTTCATAGCCTATGTAATTTCCAATTGTTTCTAATTTGTAATTTCACAACCCGAACCCAGTGGTTCGATGGTTCCGACCCGAGTTCTTTAGTTTTTCAGTCGCAAATTACAAATCGCAAATTACGAATTCCTAAATCAGCTTGATGCCGGTGATGAACATGTCAATGAGCTTGATGCCGATGAACGGGACCACCAAGCCGCCAAACCCGTACACCAGCAGATTCTGCCGCAGCAGCGATTCGGCGCTCATCGCCTTATATGCGACGCCGCGCAAGGCCAGCGGAATCAGGGCTACGATGATCAGCGCGTTAAAAATAACGGCGGAGAGCACGGCCGATTGCGGCGTCTGCAGCCGCATGACGTTCAGCGCATTCAGCACCGGAAATGTCCCCGCGAACATCGCCGGAATGATCGCGAAATATTTGGCGACGTCATTCGCAATGGAGAACGTGGTGAGAGCGCCGCGCGTCATCAATAACTGCTTGCCGATAGCTACCACTTCAATCAGCTTGGTGGGATTCGAATCGAGGTCGACCATGTTCCCGGCTTCTTTCGCCGCTTGAGTGCCGGTATTCATGGCCACGCCCACATCGGCCTGAGCCAGCGCGGGCGCGTCGTTGGTGCCGTCGCCAGTCATGGCGACCAGTTTGCCGTCGCCTTGCTCGCGGCGAATCAAATCCATTTTGTCTTTCGGAGTCGCCTCCGCCAGAAAATCGTCCACCCCCGCTTCGCGTGCGATGGCCGCAGCGGTGAGGGGATTGTCTCCAGTGATCATGACCGTCTTGATTCCCATGGCGCGCAGCTGATTGAAGCGCTCGCGCATCCCGCCCTTGACGATGTCTTTCAGGTAGATCACGCCGAGCGCCCGTTGATTCTCGGCGACGACCAGGGGAGTTCCTCCCGAGCGCGCGATCTGCTCGACGCTGGCTTGAATCTCGCGCGGCAGCGAGGTGCCAAACTGATGCAGATATTTGGTGATAGCGTCGACCGCGCCTTTACGAATTTCGCGGCCGTCGAGGTTCACTCCCGACATGCGCGTCTGCGCCGTGAAGGGGACGAACACCGCTTCGTGGGACGCCAGTTCGCGGCCGCGCAGAGCGTACTTCTCTTTCGCCAGCACTACGATCGACCGGCCTTCGGGCGTTTCGTCGGCGAGCGATGAAAGTTGAGCCGCATCGGCCATTTCGGCCGCAGTGATGCCCGGCGCCGCGATGAACTCCGCTGCCTGGCGGTTGCCGAGGGTGATGGTTCCGGTCTTGTCGAGCAGCAACGTGTTGACGTCTCCAGCCGCTTCTACGGCGCGCCCCGACATGGCCAGCACGTTGTGTTGCACCAGACGGTCCATCCCTGCAATACCGATCGCGGAGAGCAAACCGCCGATGGTGGTCGGAATAAGGCAGACCAGCAGGGAGACGAGCACGAATACGGTCTGCGGCGATCCTGAATAGATCGCGAAAGGCTGCAGCGTAACCACCGCCAGCAAAAAGATGATCGTCAGCCCTGCCAGCAGAATGTTGAGCGCGATCTCGTTCGGAGTTTTCTGCCGCTCCGCGCCCTCGACCAAGGCAATCATTCTGTCGAGGAAGGTTTCGCCAGGATTCGAAGTGATCTTGACCTTGATCACGTCGGAGAGCACGCGTGTGCCACCGGTGACCGCCGACCGGTCGCCTCCAGCTTCGCGGATCACGGGCGCGGATTCACCGGTAATGGCGGACTCATCCACCGAGGCAACGCCTTCGATGACTTCGCCGTCGCCGGGAACGAGTTCGCCGGCCGTCACCAAAACGATGTCGCCAGAACGCAGCTTCCCGCTGGGCACGGTTTCTGTGCAACCGCTTGGCAGCAAGCGCTTGGCCTCGGTTTCAGACCGAGCTTTGCGCAGCGTGTCGGCTTGCGCTTTGCCGCGCCCTTCGGCCATGGCTTCCGCGAAGTTCGCAAACAGCACCGTGAACCAGAGCCAGAGCGTAATCTGCAGATTGAAGGCGAAGCTCTGCTTCTCTCGGAACAAGAGCAGAGTCGTGACCACGCTGCCCACTTCGACCACAAACATGACCGGATTCTTCATCATGGTGCGAGGATCGAGCTTGACCAGGGCATCGACCAGCGCGCGCCGGATGATTTTTGCGTCCCACAAACTCTTGCTTTTCTTTTCAGTCATGTTTTGCCTCGTGATCGATCCGCCTCATAACCCCCGGCCTCAGAAAGTCTTCCCTGCCATCATCAGCAGATGTTCAAGTACAGGACCCAAACTGAGAGCTGGGAAAAATGTCAGCGCGCCGACGATCACAATCACCGAGACCAGCAATAGAGAAAACAGCGGAGTTGTTACCGGGAAAGTTCCCGCAGAAAAGGGCACAGTTTTCTTCTTCGCCAGATTGCCGGCAATCGCCAGCATGGGAATGATCATGAAGAATCGTCCGATCAACATCGTGAAGGCGCCCGCATTGTTGTACCAGAGCGTATTGCCGTTCAAGCCACCGAAAGCAGACCCGTTGTTCCCCGCCATGGACGTAAAGGCGTAGAGAATCTGGGTCAAGCCGTGCGGGCCCGCATTGCTGATACTCGAGGTGCCAAATCCCTCGACGCTGGAAATGCCGGTGAGCGTCAGAATGATCAGCGGGAATACCAGCGTGACCAGCATTGCCATTTTCACGTCGTAGGCTTCAATCTTTTTCCCGAGGTATTCCGGCGTTCGCCCGACCATCAGACCGGCTATGAACACCGACAGAACCACGTAGATCAGGATGCCGTACAATCCCGCGCCCACTCCTCCAAAAACGGTCTCGCTGAGCATGATATTGACCAGCGGGACTATGCCTCCGAGCGGAGTAAACGAATCGTGCTGGCCGTTAATAGCGCCGCAACTCGCGTCGGTGGTCACGGTGGCAAACAGGGCGGAATTGGCAATCCCAAAACGCACCTCCTTGCCTTCCATGTTGCCCCCGGGTTGCAGCGCGGTTGCTTGTTGGTCGACTCCGTGAAAAAGCGGATTTCCTCTGGCCTCAGCCCAGTAAGCCGTCGTGACTCCACACAGGAACAAGGCTGCCATCGCCGCCCAGACCGCCCAGCCGTGACGCGGCGAACCCGTCATTCGTCCCAGTGTGTAAGTAAGGCCGGCCGGGATCGCGAAGATCGACAGCATCTGCAGCAAGTTGCTTAGGGGTGTGGGATTCTCAAACGGATGGGCACTATTAGCGCCAAAAAAACCACCACCATTCGTGCCCAGCATCTTGATCGCTTCTTGCGAAGCAACCGGGCCTTGGGCGATGGACTGGTTGGTCACTGTATCCATCACTGCCTTGCCATCCGGCCCAACCACCGGCTTGCCGTCCGCGCCCAGCTTCTGAACCTGCTGCGGCTCGAGCAGCTTCGCGGTGTCATAGGGCCGGAGATTCTGTATGACTCCTTGCGAGACCAAGAGCAGGGCGTAAACAATGCAAGCGGGCAGCAGCACCCAGAGGGTGGAGCGAGTCATGTCGACCCAGAAATTGCCGATCGTTTCTTTTTCCTTACGCGCGATGCCGCGGACGAACGCGATGGCCAGCGCAATTCCCACCGCCGCCGAGGTGAAGTTGTGGTAGGCCAAGCCAGCCATTTGCGTGAGATAGCTCATGGCAGACTCGCCCGAATAGTTCTGCCAATTGGTATTGGTGGTGAACGACGCGGCCGTGTTAAAAGCCAGCGCCTGCGCGATGGCCCCAAATTTCTGCGGATTCCACGGAAGGGCCTGCTGCACGCGCTCAATCAGATAAAGCAGCAACATGGAGGCGCCGCTGAACAGGAGCATGGTGAAAGCGTATTCCGTCCAGCGCATTTCGTGCTCTTCATCGACACCGGTCACGCGATACAGCAGGCGTTCGATTGGCCGAAGCACGGGGTCAAGAAAGGTGCGCTCTCGGCTGAACACTTTTGCCATGAACGCGCCGAGGGGCTTGGTGATCGCCAGAATCAAAGCCAGAAATACAAAGATCTGTATCCAGCCATTGGTTGTCATTTCAGAACTTCTCCGGTCTCAGCAAGGCATACAGCAGGTAGACCATCAGACCGGCACTGATAATCAGCATGATGATCGATTCAGCATTCATATGGATTTACTCATTCACTCCTATTGATTCAACCCAGGATTGAACCGCGGGCGATTGTTTTCAGCGAATTCGATCGCAGAATTCCACGTAGCCGAGCGACAGCAGGAAGAACGCTATCGTGACCACGACAAAAATCAGGTCTTGCACACAACCTCCTCCGAGTGCACACACACTTCACACTTGTGAACCAGGGCACAACGAAAAGCTGTTTTCAGACTTCGTCGATTAGACAGATTTTTCCATAAAGGTGAGCTAAGCGGTTCATAAAGAAGTCATAAAGATGCACGAGCGAGCTAGGGGGCCCGAATCTGCTCAACAACCCCACTCGGCTTCGCCTGGCTTTGCGAAGTATCGCCGGTCCTGGCGCTCGCTGGGGGCGAGTTCAACTTCGAGCAGAGCGAGGCGAGCAGCCGCAATCAATCTGCCTTTTTCGGGTGCCGGCACATTTTCCCAGGCATCCTTCGCGCGCTGGTTGGAAGAGCTGCCCGAATCATCGGTCAGAGCCTGATGATAGTGGTGAAAGAGTTGAGCAAATCGTTCGGCGGATACTTCCTGAATAGACATAAACGTATTCCTTTCCAGCAGCCGGCTTTCACCGGTGTTCATTAGATTAGATGCGAAAGGACGTAAAATCCGCATAAACCGAAGATAGGAAAATCGTAAAGACTCCAGGCAGGACAACGACCAGCTGGCAAGCGGCAAAACCGCGAAGACGGTAGGAATCCCGAAGTTGCTAACCACCAGGCTCGAAGCGATAACCCACCCAGGGATCAGTCACAATATAGCGGGGGGAATTTGGCGCGGGTTCAATCTTCTTGCGGAGTTGCGCTACGAAGACACGCAAATATTCGACCTGCTCTGTACTTTCACCACCCCAGACCGCGCCCAACAATGCGCGATGGGTCACAACTTTTCCTGCGTGGCGAGCGAGATAGGCGAGCAAGTCAAATTCTTTCGGCGTAAGGTGAACGGCGCGATCTTTTACAAAAACGCTGCGCGCTCCCGGATCGATCTTGAAATCGCCGACCGCGACCGGCTCCTGTTCGGATGCTTCCGTCCGCGAACGCCGCAGATTGGCGCGTACGCGGGCCAGGAGCTCCTCGATACCGAACGGCTTGGTGACGTAATCGTCGGCGCCCGCGTCCAGAGCCTTGACCTTGGTCCGCTCTTCGCCCCGCACTGAAAGCACAATGATCGGGATTTGCGTCTTCGTCCGCAGGCGCCGGCACAGCTCCAATCCGTCCATGTTCGGCATCGCCAGGTCGGTGATGACCAGATCCGGCGACCAGTCTTTCATGATCTCAAGCGCAGTCTCGCCGTCGTTGGCCACGCGAATGTCATAACCGTGGCCGGAAAGGGATGTCCGCAGGGCCCGCGAGATCTGGGCTTCGTCATCAACCACCAGAATGTGCTTGTGCTCTGACATATCGACTAGCCTGGCTCCTGCGTCACGATGTGCACATCCACCGCGGGCGCGTCCCGTAGAAACTGATGAATTGCTGAAAGATAGAAATATCGTTTCCAGCCGCGCGTCGCGGAGCGTCCAAAAACGACTTGCGTGATGTGTTTCTCGTTGACGAATTCCGCAACAGATTGGGCCACGCTCTTGCCTTTCAGCCGCGCCACCGTTGCCCCAACGTTCTCCGCGAAGCGCACATTTGCAGCCAAGGTAAGTTGATTTTCTTCGCTCGTATCTTGCCCCAGGTCGGTATAAACCACAAACAATTCAGCGTTCAAGCCCTGCGCCATGCGAGCTCCGCGCGCGACCAGATACTGCGCCGCCGGGTTGGAGCTGATGCAGACGGCAATGCGTTCGCGAATGGCAACCGGCGCCCGATCTTTCTCTTCCTCTCCGCGATGCTGCTCCAGGCTCAGGTCTACCTGCTGAGCCACGTGGCGCAATGCCAGTTCACGCAAAGCAATCAGGTTCGTCTCGCGAAAAAAATTTCCCAGCGCCCGCCCAACGCGTTCTTGCGGATAAACGTCACCGCGCCGCATGCGATTTTGCAACGCCTCCGGCGTCAGGTCGATCATCACCACTTCGTTGACTCTCTGCAGCACCCAGTCCGGAACCGTCTCCCGCACATGGATCCCGGTGACTCCCTGTACAGTCGGGGTCACGCTTTCCAGGTGCTGGATGTTCATGGTGGAGAGAACGTCGATCCCCGCACCCAGGATCTCGAACACGTCTTCATAGCGCTTGCGATGCTTGCTGCCTTCTATGTTGGTATGCGCCAGTTCGTCAACCAGCACGGCGCTAGGCTTGCGCGCGAGAATGGCGTCAACATCCATTTCTTCGAAAAGCGCGCCCTTGTATTCGATCACTCTGCGCGGCACCGCTTCCAGGCTCGTTACCAGTTCCACCACGGCTTTCCGTCCGTGCGTTTCCGCGACCCCGATTACCACGTCTTCGCCGCGACTGTGCCGGCGAATTGCCTCCGTGAGCATGGTGTGGGTCTTGCCTACACCTGGAGCGTAGCCAAGAAAGAGCTTGAACTTGCTGCCCTTCTTGGTCGGCGCAACGTGCTCCAGCCATTGGTCGGGAGTCTTGGGCATCGCGATCATTGTCTCAGAAAAAAAGGTTTCAACGTTTCAAGGTTTCAGATTTCAGGGTCTGGCCGCCTCGGAACAAACCCATTGCTCCAACCTTGAAACTCTGAAACCTTGAAACCTCGCTTTGTCATACAATCGCCTCGTGACCGTCACGGCCAGACCCGGAACCGGATATCTTATCGCGGCGCTCTCGGTCGCCGGGCTCACACTCCTCGGCTACCTTTGGCTGCACTTCAATTCGACCACGATGGCGCTCCTTTTCTTGTTGGGCGTCCTCGCAATTTCTGCCGTTTGGGGCTTGGGAGAAGCGGTTTTCATGTCGGTGACCGCGGCCATTGCCCTTGATTACTTTTTTCTGCCTCCGATTGGCGCCTTCGCCATAACCGATCCGCACAACTGGGTCGCACTCTTCACCTTCCTGGTCACCGCCATAGCAGTGAGCGAATTGTCGGCGCGCGCCCGGCGAGAAGCCCGTTCCGCCATCGGACGCCGGAGGGAACTGGAACGCCTTTACGCGTTCAGCCAGTTACTGCTCTCGAGCGACAGCCCCGCCGAGCTGTTAAACCTGATTCCCCGCTACATCGTGGACTCCTTCGGTATTCGCTCGGCGGCGATTTCGTTGTCCAGCCGCAGCGACATTTATCGGTCCGGCCCCAGCATCGACGGATTGGAAGCGCACGATCTTCAGATGATATGCATTCGAGGCGAACCCCGACTCGACGCGGTCCATCACATTGGCTTTATGCCGCTCCGCATGGGTATGCGCGTCGTGGGCTGCATGGGAGTCTCCGGCTCAGCGCTGTCGCGGCAAACCCTGGAGGCCATCGGGAGCCTGGTGGCCATCTCCATCGAGCGCGCGGGCGCGGTCGAAAAACTCAGCCGCGCGGAAGCGGCGCGCGAAAGCGAGCAATTGCGCTCCGTGCTGCTCGATTCGGTGACGCACGAATTTCGCAGCCCGCTCACCGCCATTAAAGCGTCGGTGACATCTCTGCTCGGCAGCTCGAGTCATTCTCCCGAGGAGAAACAGGAACTGCTGACCATCATCAACGAGGAAAGCGACAGGCTCAACCGGCTGATCGGAGAAGCGGCCGAGATGGCGCAACTGGATGCCAACAAAGTTGAATTTCGCTTTGAATCGGCGCCGGTTGGCGGTGTGGTCGCCGAAGCCCTCGAGGAACTGAAGCAACTACTGGTCCAGCATCCAGTGGAAATCAGAATTCCCGGCAATCTTCCGAATGCGCGCATGGATCCCGCCCACATCAAGGAAGTCATGGTGCACCTGGTCGAGAACGCCGCCAAATATTCATCTGCGGGGGCTCCGATCCGCATCACCGCCGAAGCCAAGGACAACGAGCAAATGCTCAACCTCAGCATCGCCGATCGCGGTCCCGGCATCGACGATTTTGAGCAATCGCTGGTGTTTGAAAAGTTCTACCGCGGACGAAATCAGCGTGTGCAAGTCCACGGGACGGGCATGGGACTGGCAATCTGCAAAGCCATTGTCGAGGCCCACGGCGGCCGGCTTGGCGTTACCAGCCAGTTGGGGCACGGCTCCGTTTTTTATTTTAGTTTGCCAGTGGCGGATGGCTAAACCGCAGGTGGCTGCACGGCAAAGTATTTCTCGAGCGAAAGGTTCGCCATCGGCTTACTGTTTCAGGTCAGCGGGCCAGTTGGTGATCAGGGTGAGCGGTTCGCTGATGGTCTGCCGGAGTACGGCGTGCATCACGAATATTCAGAAAAGT
>Ga0302325_10028210_pt1 | contig 11618 bp, 8 predicted proteins | sample Palsa_T0_2_FD_201948 | JGI IMG/M metagenome (GOLD analysis project Ga0302325, IMG submission 201948) | Peat permafrost microbial communities from Stordalen Mire near Abisko, Sweden - Palsa_T0_2 | ecosystem: Environmental > Terrestrial > Soil > Palsa > Peat permafrost | place: Sweden: Abisko... | reverse complement strand
GCCGGGTCGGCGGCGGGGGCGGCCGGGGCGGGGGCGGCCGGCCCGGCCGGGTCGGCGGCCGGCCCGAACCGCGGCGGACGGCGCTCCATCATGGCAGCGACCCCCTCCTTGTAGTCAGGCAGCCGCATGTGCGCGCCGATCAGGTCCTTGCTCTCCTCGACCGCCGCCGCCGGACTGGCCCGCAGCAGGTCACCCCAGATCTGCCGCTTGGCGGTCGTGACCGCGGCCGGAGATACGGCGGCGAGCAGGCGGGCATAGTCATAGACCGCGTCCATGAATCCTTCCCGGGGCAGGACCTGGTTGAACAGTCCGCTGTAGCGCAGTTCATCTGCCGTGGCGACGCGTCCGGTCAGGATCAGGTCGGCCGCGTAGGTGACGCCCATCAGCCGCGGCAGGATCCAGGAGAGCCCGTACTCGGCCGGGAGGCCGATCTTGGCGGCCACGGTGGTGATCTTCGCGTCCGCCACGGCGAAACGAAGATCACAGAAGGCGGCGAGCGCGACAGCGATGCCGGCGCAGGCGCCGTTGATAGCAGCGATCATCGGCGTGCGCAGGCCCAGCTGCCAGGCCATGTCGGCGTCGAACTCGGGGCGCACTCCGTACCCGGGCCGGGCGGCATCGGCGGGCAGTGCCGGGTCGTAATGGTCCGCCGTCGTGTAGTGACCAAGCGCCTTGAAGTCAGCGCCGCCGCAGAAGACGTCGCCGTCCCCGGTGAGCACGATCACCCGGACCGCGGGATCGGAGTCGAGCCGGGCGCAGATCCAGCGGTACTCGTCGTGCATCCGGCCGGTCCAGGAGTTGGCCCGGCCCGGCCGGGACAGCCAGATCGTGGCGACGCCGTCGGGGTCGATTGCGTAGCGGGTTACCTTCAGATCCATGGTGGCCCCTGTGCGTCGGGCCCTGTGCCTCGGGCCCTGTGCGTCGGGCTCCGTGTGTCGGGCGGTGGGCGTTTCGGGCGGCTGATGCGAACTCTAGTCTATACATAGAGAGCAACTGGGGATCATTTGATGTAGAGTGTTATCGACGGACTCCCCAGAGGGGGGCCTGGCGGAGCTCACCGGGCCGCAGGTCGTTCAGCGGCCGGCTGGCTAAGGAGGCGTCGTGGACTTCGGGCTGACTGAGGATCAGTCTGCTATTCGTCAGGCCGTGCGCAAGCTGGCCCGGGGGGAGTTCGCGGCGGGCTACCTCGGCCGGGCCAAGCAGACGGCCTTTCCCTGGGACGTGCACCGGCGGGTAGCCGACCTCGGCGTGCTTGGTCTGCTGGCCGGCCCGGGACACAACCCGCTGGACCAGGAGGACTTCGTCGCGGTGGGGCTGGCCGTCGAGGAACTCGCCTACGCGGACTTCAACGTCGCCAATGCGGTCATCCCCGTGCTGCTGACCTCGGCGCTGATCAGCGCGCACGGATCGCCGCGGGTACAGGCGGGGTGGCTCGCCCCGCTGGTCGCCGGGCAGACCTACGTGGCGTTCGGGCTCACCGAGCCCGGCTCCGGCTCGGATGCTGCGGCACTGCGGACCACCGCGGTCGCCGACGGCGATGGCTACCTGATCACCGGGGAGAAGACCTCGGTCACCATGCTCGCGCACGCCAGCGCGATGATCGTCGCTGCCCAGACCTACCGGGACGGCAGGCGGTCCGGCGTCTCCGCCTTCCTGGTGGACCTCGGCGCCGCGGGCATCACCACATCCGACATTCCCGACACCGGCTGGCAGGCCATGGGACGCGGGATCATTCACTTCGACAGCGTCCGGGTGCCCGCGGATGCCCTGATCGGCCCCGAGGGCTCGGCGTTCCGTACCGTACTGAACGGGTTCGACTTCACCCGGCCGCTGCTGGCCCTGACCGGCATCGGCTGCGCGCAGGCCTGCCTCGACGAGACTGCCGAGTACGTCCGCCACCGGCACGCCTTCGGCTCGCCGCTCTCCCGGTACGAAGGGGTCTCCTTCCCGCTCGCCGAGCACACCACCACCCTGGAGGCCGCCCGGCTGCTCTGCTATTCGGCGCTGTGGCGGCGGAGCAAGGGAATCGGGCACACAGCGGAAGCGGCGATGACCAAGTGGTACGGGCCCCTGATGGCGAGCCAGGCGGTGAAGGACTGCCTGCTGCTGCACGGCAACTACGGATACGCCCAGGGACTTGCGTTCGAGCAGCGGCTTCGGGACGTGCTGGCGGTGGAGATCGCGGACGGCACGGCCCAGATCCAGAAGATCATTATCGCCCGCGAGCGGTACGGCAGCGACTTCCTGCCCTACCAGCGCTGAGAACATAACGTTATACAGTCAGCGAAATCCGAGCACGTTTTATGTATAGTATAGAGGTAGCATCGGCTCGCTGCAGGGTTGGGAGACGGCGTGCGCATCAGGGTAGACAGTCAGCTGTGTCAGGGGCACAACCGGTGCAGCGACCTCGCTCCTGACCTGTTCGTGCTGGACGACTTCGGTTATTCGTCAGCGGCGGCGGACGGAGTGGTACCCGGTGACCGCCAGGACATCGCGGTGCTCGCGGCCGACAACTGCCCCGAGCGCGCGGTCATCATCGAGGATGCCGGTGGCTGAATCCGCCCCGGGAACGCCGCCGGCGCCCGCGTGGGGGCGGGATGTCGAGAGCTCGGTGGTCAACGGGCACCCGGTCCTGGTCTACGCCAGGCGCCCGCGGGCTGTCGCCGACTTCCTGCTGTCGGCCCGCCGGTGGCGGGGCCGCGAGGTGCTGGTCCAGGGCCAGCGCCGGATTACCGTCGAGCAGCATGAAGCCGCCGTGGCGCGGGTGGCCGCCCGGCTGGCCGGGCGGGGGATCGCGGCCGGCAGTCGCGTGGTCCTGCTGGGCTTCAACTCCATCGAGTGGGTCGTGGCGTTCTGGGCAGTGCAGGCGATCGGCGCGGTGGCGGTGCTCGGCAATGCCTGGTGGACCGACGAAGAGGCCGCCGCCGCGCTGCGCCAGGCCGAGCCTGATCTCGTGCTGGCCGACCGGCCGCTGCCTTGGCCCAGGATCCCGTTTGCCGAGATACGGGACTGCGTCGACGACATCGGCCGGTCGGCCGCCCTGCTGGCCTGGCCGGCCTGGACGGCCTGGCCGGCCGACGAGGACGCCCTGGCCGTCATCATGTTCAGCTCTGGCACGACCGGGGCCCCCAAGGGAGTCCTGATGAGCCAGCGGTCGGTTGTGGGCAACATCCACAACCTCCTGGTCCTCACCGGCCGGCTCCCCAGCGAGCTTCCCCAGGAGCATCCAGGGACCGTCAGCCTGCTGTCGGTCCCGCTGTTCCACCTCGCCGGTATCCAGGTCTGCTGCACCACCCTGCTGTCGGGCGGGCGGCTGGTCTTCCTGGAAGGCAGGTTCGACCCGGTGCAGGTGCTGCGGCTGATCGAGACCGAACGGGTCCGCTCGTGGGGCAGCATCCCCACCATGGTCAGCCGGGTATTGGAGCATCCCGACTTCGCCCGCACCGACACCTCCAGCGTGGCGTCCATCCCGATGGGCGGCGCGGCGGTCTCGGCCGAGCTGCGCGAGCGGGTCGCGGCTGCCTTCACCGGGGTGAAGTCGCGGGTCAGCAGCCTCTACGGTCTCACCGAGGCCGGCGGGGTGCTGGCCGCCGGGTCCGGTACCGACATCTCCAGCCGCCCTGGCTGCGTGGGCCGGGCGCTGCCGGTGGTCGAGCTGAGAATTCACCAGCCCGACAGCGACGGCGTCGGCGAGATCCGGGCCCGCACGCCCACCGCGACCGGCGGCTACCTCGGCGAGGATGGCGGCGTCACCGACGCCGACGGCTGGGTCGTCACCGGTGACCTGGGGCGCATCGACGACGACGGCTGGCTCTACCTCACCGGGCGGCTGAAGGACGTCATCATCCGGGGCGGCGAGAACGTCACCAGCGTGCATGTGGAGCAGGCCGTACTCACCCACCCTGACGTGCTCGAAGCCGCGGTGGTCGCGCTTCCGCATCCTGACCTCGGCGAGGAGGTCGCAGCTGCCGTGGTCCTGACTGCGGGCTCGATGGTAACCGCGCAGGAGCTGCTGGCTCATGTGTCCGGCAGGCTCGCAGCATTCGAGCGGCCCTCGAAGTGGTGGCGCCGGCCGAGCGCGCTACCGGTCAACGCCAGCGGGAAGGTTATCCGCCGCGAGGTGCGCGACCAGTGGCTGGCGCTTGGCGGCACCGATCACTGGGACTCCTGACCGCCAGCGGAGCGGCCAGGTCCCGGCCCGAGCTGTCCCAGTATCTCGCTGGTGTGCTCACCGGACCGCGGCGGGCGGGGGACGCTGGTCCGCCGTACGCCGTTGAAGCGGATGGGGGCATCCACCGAGTCAGCGTCCACCTCGTCCACGTGAATCCAGGCGCCGACCGCCCGGGCCTGCCGGTCGTCCACCACCTCGGCAGGTGTCTGAACCGGCGCCCAGAACACGTCGAATGCGGTGAAGATGCCATCCCATTCCGCAAGCGTCTTGCTGGCGAACGCCTGGTCGAGCAGCGGGATGAACTCGGCGCGGTTGGCCGCGATGGCCCGGGCGCTGCTGAACCGCTCGTCCGCCATCAGCTCCGGCCGGCCGATGGCACCCAGCACCTTGGGCAGCTGGCGGGCGGCCTGCACCCCGACCAGGTAGAACCACCGGTCGTCCTTGGTCCGGTAGGAGTTGTACATCGGCGTACTGCAGTTCTCGCGTGCTCGGGGCGGGCGGGGGTGGCCGCCCAGCGCCTGGGCGCCCAGCTCACCTGCCAGCGCCCACATGCCCGTGCGCAGCAGGGAGGCTTCGACGAAGCTGCCGCGGCCGGTCTGCAGGCGTGCCACCAGCGCGGCGAGGATACCCGCTACTGCCGTCATGGCGCTGAAGGTGTCGCCGAGTCCCTGCAGCAGCGCCGCCGGCGGGGTTCCCTGGGTGGTGATCTCGTGGGCGATGCCGGTGCGGCCGAAGAATGCCGCCAGGTCGTAGCCGGCCTTGTCCTGGTCCGGCCCGCCCCATCCGTAGGCGGTGAGCGAGCAGTAGACCAGGCGCGGGTGCCGCTCGGCAACCTCCTGGGGGGACAGACCGAGCCGGATCAGGGCCCCCGGGCGCAGGTTAGTCAGGAAGATGTCGGCCTCGGCCAGCAGGCGGTGCAGCGTTTCGCGGCCCTGGTCGGTACGCAGGTCAAGCTCGATCGACTTCTTCGCGCGGTTGGCCGAGATGAAGGCCCCGTTGGGCGCGTCGGGATCGGCGCCCATGGACCCCCAGATATGCCTCATCGGCTCGCCGCCATGTGGCTCGACCTTGATCACCTCAGCGCCCCAGTCCTGCAGCACGCCGCCCGCGGCAGGACCAGCCATCCAGTGCGCGACCTCGACGGCCCGCACGCCGTGCAGCGGGGTCGCGGACATGGAATCCTCAGCTGACGCGCTCAGATTCATGTGCGGCTCCTCTGCCCTGGCCCTGTCCGTCGCTGTCCGTGCCCTGTCGATCAGAATCTACATGGTTAGTGTTCGAGTATCTATTCATGTAATATGTTTAGACTGGCCTACCCGGCCGCCTGAACGGAGACCCGCTTGAACGCAGACACCGAGCCAGCGCCCGTGCTGCTGGAGCGGGACGGGGCAGTGGCCCGCCTGATACTCAACCGTCCGCAGAAACACAACGCGCTTCGGTTCGACGACCTGGATCTGCTGGTCGGGCTGCTGCACCAGGCCGAGGACGACGACGACGTGCGGGTGATCATCCTGAAGGGCTCGGGCCGCAGTTTCTGCGCGGGGCACGACTACGACGATGCCATCCGCTCCTACGGGCTGGAACCGGGGGCCGACGGCGCCAGCCCGCGTCGGCCGAGCCAGCGCAGCCGGCTGCTGCGGGATCGCAAACTGGGAGACAACTACAAGGCGTTTCACAACTCGATGAAACCGGTGATCGCCCAGGTGCACGGCGTCTGCACCGGTGCCGGGCTCTATCTGGTGGAACTCGTCGATCTCGTCATCTGCGCCGACACTGCGCGGTTCAGCCATGCCGAGCAGCGACTGGGACTTGCCGGGAACACCTGGCACCTCAACACCCAGATCCTCACCTACGGCCCCAAACGGGCCCGCGAGCTCCTGCTGCTGGGTGAGGAGTTCGACGGCCATCAGGCGGCGGCGTGGGGACTGGCCAACCGCAGCGTCCCGGAGGCAGAGCTCGAGGCAGCGGTGGAGAACTGGGCGGCGCGCATCGCCCAGCATCCCCGTGATGCGCTCGTGACGGGCAAGGCGATGTGGCAGCAGGCTCTGGACAGCCTGGGCGGCTCTGCGCAGTTCGCCCGCGGCTACCTCGGCCACACCCTTGGCACCAACCTGCGGTTCGAGCCCGACGAGTTCAACTTCCTCCGGCAGCGGCTGGAGAAGGGCACCCGCTCGGCGTTCAAGGACAGGGACGACCACTACTCCGGCTGAGCCAGTGAGGGCGCGCAGCGCTGAATTTCTACGTGATCTGGAGACCGGATGCCACCCATCGCGAACCGCTACACCGCCCTGATCGGAATCGATCACCCCATCGTGCAGGAAGGGCTCGGCCCGTTCCGCACCCCCAAGCTGGCGGCCGCGGTGTCCAACGCAGGGGGGCTCGGCACTGTCTCCATGCCCGGGATGCCCGAGGACCTGGCTGCGGGAGCCCGCACCTTCCGCGAGCACATCGAGGAGTGCGCCGCGCTGACCGACCGGCCGTTCGCGGTCAATATTCCCGTCGGCGTCGATGGCAGCGGACAGGTCCTTCCCTTCACCGACGTCTACATCCGCGCCGTATTCGAGGCCAGGAAGGCCGACAGCGCGCTGGCTGACCAGCTGCGCGTGCTGACAACGTCCGCCGGATTCCCTGGCGATTACGTCGCCAGGATCAAGGACGCCGGCTTGATCCACCAGCACAAGGTCGGATCCACGCGGCAGGCGGTCAAGGCAGCGCGCGCAGGAGTCGACGTGGTCATCGCCGCCGGGTTCGAGATGGGCGGGCATGCCCCGAGCAAGGCCGTGCACACTTTTGTGCTGCTGCCGAATGTTACGCAGGCCGTGGATATCCCGGTGCTGCTCACCGGCGGCGCCCGAGACGGCCGCGGCCTCGCCGCCGCGCTCGCCCTGGGCGCCGACGGAGTCGCGATGGGCACCCGCTTCATCACCAGCTACGACAACGCTGACTGGCACCCGGCCTACCTGCAGGCACTGCTGGACGCCGAGGAGGGCGACGACGTCGCCTTCAGCGGCGTCTACGGGCCGTGTCGCGGCCTGCGCAATCACGCGTCGGAGCAGCTACTGGCGGCAGGCCACGCCGAGGCCGACGGCGGGCAGGTGCCCGATCCGGTCGAGCTGATCCGGTGGAAGATCGAGTCCATGCAGCGGGCGCAGACCGACGGCGACGTCGAGAACAGCCTCGTCCTGACCGGCCAGGTCGCCTCGGGCATCAACGACCTGATCCACGTCGCTGAGTTCGTTCCCGCGATGGCGGAAGAGGCAGCTGCCATTTTGCGCAGGCTGAGCAGCAGCGTTCTTACCGTCGGCTAGCGGGCCCCGCCCGGGGCGGGCGAAGCCGCGGCGGGCGAAGCCGCGGCGGGCGAAGCCGCGGCGGGCGAAGCCGCGGCGCCTGGGCCCGCCAGCGACAGCGTCATGAAGGTGCTGTTGCGACTGGGACGGTAGTCGGCGAATGGTCCGCACGGCCGGAATCCCGCGCTTGCGTAGAGCGACCGCGCCGCAGCAAACGCCGGGCCGGATCCTGTCTCAAGACTCACCTGGCGCATGCCGCGATCACGGGCGACGCCGATCAGATGATCGACCATCGCCCGGCCGATCCCGCGACCTCGCGCCGCCTGTGCGGTGTGCATGGACTTCAGCTCCGCGTGCGGCCCGTCAAGCTGCTTGAGTGCTCCGACTCCGAGCAGCTCACCGTCGACGCGGAAGCTGAAGAACGTGACGGCAGGATCAAGGAGACCGTCGATGTCCAGCGCGTGGACGTCCGCACGCGGGGTGTGCTCGTTGGCGAACGCGAGGTGGCGCTCCAGTAGCTCGCGAACGTCATCGGCTCGCGGGTCGTCAGTTGCGATATTGCCCTCTGGCACAGCAGGAACATACGGCGCAAAGCCCGGATTCGCGCGGGCCGGGGGGCTGTCGGGCCGGGCATCACCTGCGTGCTACGATCTGTAGCCATTCAACTACTAATAGTGCTGCCTAGGAGGCTTGCCGTGACAGTCGGGAGCGCTTGGGGGGAGCCGCAGGATTCGGCTGCTGTCGCTTCGGAACGGGAGGGCCAGGAACCCGATTTCCAGGCGCTGTTCGAATCGGTACCCGGCTCTTACCTGGTCCTGACGACCGAACTGATGATCGTCGCAGTCAGCGACGGGTATCTGCGGGACACCATGACCAGCCGGGCGGACATCGTCGGCCAGGGCATATTCGAGGTGTTCCCCGACTACTCCGCCGACCCTGAGGCGACCGGGATCGCTGACCTCAGCGCCTCGCTGGACCGGGTCCGCCGGGACGGCGTGCCGGACACCATGACAGTGCAGAAATATGACGTCCGGCGGTCCGAGTCCGAGGGCGGCGGCTTCGAGGTCCGGTACTGGAGCCGGGTCAACTCGCCCGTCCTCGACAGCCGCGGCAGGCTCGCCTACATCATTCACACGGTGCAGGACGTCACCGAGTACACGCGGCTCAAGCAGCATCAGCTCAGGCAGCAGCAGCAGATCGACGAGCTGCAGCTTCGGACCGAGCAGATTGAGTCCGACGTCGCCGCCCGCTCCCGGGAGCTGCAGGAAGACAACAGCGCGCTGCGCGCGGACAATGACGTCAAATCCCAGTTCCTGGCCCGTGTCAATCACGAGCTGCGCACTCCGCTGAACACGATCCTGGGCTTCGGTGAGCTGCTGAGCATCAGCGACATCACCGCCGAGCACCGCGAGTGGATGTCGATGATGCTCAAGGCGGCCCAGCAGCTCGTGCGGCTCCTGGATGAGGTGTCGGACATTTCCCGCACCGAGACCGATCAGCTGGTGCTGTCGGTCGAAGCGGTTCCGGTCCAGGAAGTGATCGCCGATGCGATCGAGATCATCCGCCCGCTGGCCATCTCCCGCGGCGTGCATCTGGACCCGCCGCCGCGCCTGGAGGTCAGCCTGTACGCCGCGGCCGACCTGCAGCGGCTCCGTCAGGTCCTGCTCAACCTGCTGTCCAACGCGATCAAGTACAACCATCCGGGCGGTAACGTCACCGTCACCATCGACGACCGGCCCGGCGGGCGGCTCCGGATCAGCGTCGCGGATACCGGCAGGGGGATCCCGGAAAACCAGCTCGGCGAACTGTTCGTCCCCTTCGAGCGGCTCGACGCCGCCCACGCCGGAATCGAGGGCACCGGGCTCGGCCTGGCCCTCTCCCGGCGCCTCATCCAGCGGATGGGCGGTGCCGCCGGCGTCACCAGCACCTACGGGGAGGGCAGCATCTTCTGGATCGAGCTGCCGGTAACCGAGCCAGCTGCCGTCACCCAGGCCGCCATCGGGCACGACCCGATCGTCGCCAGCCGCGTCTACCCTGCCGCAAAGACCGTGCTCTACGTCGAGGACATGGTCGAGAACGTCCGCCTGGTCGAGCAGATACTCAAGCAGCGGCCCTCCACCACTCTTATCCCCGCCATGCTCGCCGGGGTCGCCCTCGACCTCGCCCGCCAGCACCTGCCGGACGTGATCCTGCTGGACCTGCGGCTGCCTGATATGCCCGGCCAGGACGTGATGCGCCAGCTCCGCGCCGACCCGGCCACCTGCAACATCCCCATCATCATTCTCAGCGCCGATACGACCCCTGCTCACATCAGCCGGATCCTCGCCGCCGGCGCCGCCGCCTACCTCACCAAGCCGATCGGGGTGCGGCAGCTGCTCCAGACCCTTGACCAGCTCATCGGCCAGCCCGTACCGGTCCCGGCGCAGCCCGCCCCGCCGAGGGCGGCATCCTGAGGGACCCTGCTGCTGATCCCAACCGAGCGTCGGCCCAGCGAGCCGGGCACCTCACAGCGCGGCCAGCTCGGCGGTGAGGTCATCGAGCCCGAGAGAGCCCAGCGAGAGCGCGGCCATGTGCCAGTCCTTCAGGTCGAAGCCGGCTCCGCGGGCTGCCCGGGCCGCCTCGCGCCCGGCCAGCCACGCTCGCTCGCCTAGCTTGTAGCTGATGGCCTGTCCGGGAGCACTGAGGTAGCGCGCGATCTCGCTGTCCAGGAACGGTCCCGGGCGGCCGCTGTGCGCGCCGAGGAACACGCGCGCGAGTTCCGGCGTCCATTTTTCGCCCGCGCCGAGGGGCGAGTCCCCGGGGACCCGCAGCTGGAGGTGCATGCCGATGTCGATGACGACCCGGATGGCGCGCATCATCTGGGCGTCGAGATAGCCGAGCCGGGCGCCGGGAGCGGACAGATAGCCCAGCTCGTCCATCAGGCGCTCGGCATACAGCGCCCAGCCCTCGCTGCACGCGCTCACCCCGCCGACGCTGGTCTGGTACAGCGACAGCTGGCTCGACAGATACGCCCACTGGGCCAGCTGCAGGTGATGGCCGGGGACGCCTTCGTGATACCACGTGCTCACCAGGCTCCAGAGCGGGAAACTGGTCCGGCCGAGCGTGGGCAGCCAGGTCCGGCCCGGGCGGGCGAAGTCCTGGGACGGCGGCGTGTAGTACGGCGCGGCAGCGCTGCCCGCCGGGGCGATGCACGTCTCGACGTGCCGGACCGGCTCAGCGAGCTCGAAGTGCGTGCCATCGAGGTCGGCGATTGCGTCGTCCATAATCTGCTGCAACCGCAGCCGGATCTCCTCGGTCCCGTCCATGCGCTCGCCGTGCTCGTTCAGGTATTGCATGGCCTCCTGCGCGGAAGCGCCGGGAAGCACCCGGCCCGCTTGACTGGCCAGATCCGCCAGCAGCGACTGGTACTGCGACCAGCCCCAGTCGTAGGCCTCTGCCGGGTCAAGGTCGGCGCCTGTCCAGCGGCGGGCGCCGGCACGGTAGCGTTCCGCGCCGACGCCGTCCGGGGTGCCTGCTGCCCGCGGCAGGTACTCGTCGGTCAGCCAGCTCCGCAGCCCGTCAGTAGCCGACGCCGCGGTCGCCGCTGCCTGGTCCAGGTCGGCACGCAGGGCCGGCGGCACGCTCGCGCCGGCCGCGAAGTCGGCAAACCAGCCGCGGCCGCCAGCGGCGGCTGCCCACTCCGCGAGCTGGGCGGCGACGGTGCGCACCTGGCGCGGCGCGGCGAGCAGGCCGCGGCTTGCTCCCGCCGCCAGCGAGGCGCGGTAACCGGCCAGGGCCTGCGGGACCCGCGCCATTCGCCGGGCGATGACCGCCCAGTCCTCGTCGGTGTCGGCCGGCATGATCGGGAAGATGCCGCGGACCTGCTGCACGGGCCCGAAGATGTTGGAGATGGCGCGCAGGTTCTCCCCCGTCGCGCTCATGGCCAGGGCCGCTTCGAGACGCTCGCGCAGCAGCCGCGCGCAGCGGCGCTCGTCGGCGTCGGAAGACCCCGCTGCGGGCCCGGCTGCGGGCCCGGCGGAGGGCCCGGCCGCAGGACCGGCGGAGGGCCCGGCCTCAGGAACGGCCGCAGGCCCGGCGGAGGGCCCCCGGGCCCGCTCGGCCGAGTCAAGCGCGGTGAGTGTGGCGCGCGCGAGGTCGTCCTGGGCCTGCTGGCCAGCCGG
>Ga0302325_10028209_pt1 | contig 11618 bp, 11 predicted proteins | sample Palsa_T0_2_FD_201948 | JGI IMG/M metagenome (GOLD analysis project Ga0302325, IMG submission 201948) | Peat permafrost microbial communities from Stordalen Mire near Abisko, Sweden - Palsa_T0_2 | ecosystem: Environmental > Terrestrial > Soil > Palsa > Peat permafrost | place: Sweden: Abisko... | reverse complement strand
TGTCGACCCAAAGCTTACCCGCGACCTTGGGGAACATGCTGCCGTATTTGCCTTGGCCATGGAGCCGGGGTGTGGCGTCGCTTGAATCACATAGGCCGGCCTGCCGTTGACTGCTTCTTCGCCGACGAGCTGGAAGTCGAAGGCCATGGGCACTTCCCGGACAATCGACGCGGTCTCCTCCTCCTGCTTGCGCAATCGCTCGGCCCGCTCATCTGGAGTTTCGCGCTTCAACTTGTCGAGATCCTCTTTCTGTTTCCTTTCCTCTTTGGCCGAGGGAGGCCGCCGCCCGTCGCGTTCTACGAATTGCTCAAAAGGAACGCCATTGACCAGAATCGTTCTCGATACATTCACATGCTCCGACATCACGCGCCCATCCGGGTCCCTGTGCTGATCTTCGTCACGCTCGATATAGGTGTACTGAAGCCGCGCCTGCCAATGACGCTGGGTCGCCGCGATCGATGATTCCACGATCATGTGGACGTCCGGTACGCTGGAAGTATTCTGAGCTTTGAGGGGAGCTGCGTCATCGAAAAGTACGGCGCAAGCTGCCAAAGTGATAATGACGTTTCGATACTCGCTGATACGCATGATCATGGCAGGTTCATCATCCCGATGCCTCAGTGGGTCTGGGATTGTGCCAACCACCGTCGGAACCGATGAGCGTGTCAGCTTCCTTCGGCCCCCAACTGCCGCGCTGATATGGGCGAACCCGATGGTGTGTCTTCAGGACTGGATCGATTACCGCCCAGGCGGCCTCCACAGCATCCTCACGGGTGAAGAGCGCGCCATCGCCGGCCATGGCATCGCCCAAAAGCCGCTCGTAAGGCGCTTCCTCCCCCGGCTGCTCTTCAAGCAAGTAGAGCTCTCGCTGCTCGCCAACAAATTCCTTCCCGGCGAGCTTGACCCGAGCGGCGAGCGCGATGGCCGAGTTGGGGGAGAGCCGGAAGCGCAGGTAGTTGGTCCGGCCGGTCTGAGGTGCTGAGTCGGCAAAAAGCTTCTGCGGCGGCGCTTTCAACTCCACCAGAATCTCGGTGGCGGTATCGGCCAGATATTTGCCGGAGCGCAGGTACCACGGCACTCCTGCCCAGCGCCACGAATCGATAAAGAGCCGCATGGCGCAGAAAGTCTCGACGTCGGAGTTCTTCGCCACGCCCGGCTCCTTCCGGTAGCCCGCGTATTGGCCACGCACCAAGTCGTCGCGCGTCAACGGGCGCATGGCCCGGAAGACGTTGGCCTTCTGCCGGTGTACTGCTCCGAAGTCTCTGTCGGAGGGCGGCTCCATGGCAAGCAGCGCGACAAGCTGGAAGAGGTGGTTCTCGATCACGTCCCGCAAGCAGCCCGCGCTTTCATAAAAAGGTCCGCGGTCTTCCACTCCGAAATCTTCGGACAGGGTTATCTGGACGCTGGCAATGTAGCCGCGGTTCCAGATCGGCTCCAGGAACGAATTGGCGAAGCGGAAATAGAGGATGTTCATGATCGCCTCTTTCCCGAGGTAGTGGTCGATGCGGAAGATGGAGTCTTCCGGGAATACCGACCGTGCCACTTCGTTGAGCTCCTTCGCGGAGGCCAGGTCACGTCCGAACGGCTTTTCCACGATGACTCGCGCGTGCTCGGCCAATTTCGCGGTCCCGAGTTGTTTGATCACCGCCTCAAATAGCGGCGGCGGGATCGCAAGGTAGTGCGCTGGGCGCCGAGCCTTACCAAGTGCGCTCTTTATCGCAGCAAACGTGTTCGGGTCTTTGTAATCCCCGCTGACATATTTGAACAGGGACAGAAGCTGCTGAAAGGCGCGTTTGTTGTCGATGCCGCCCGATCGCTTGATGCTGTCGGTTACGCGTTTGTGCAGACGCTCCAGACTCCAGTTGGGGAGTGCGACGCCGATCACCGGAACCTTGAGGTCGCTTCGTTTGGCCATCGCGTAGAGGGCCGGGAAGATCATCTTGTGGGCGAGATCGCCGGTCACGCCGAAGAGCACCAGCGCGTCCGAATGAGAGGCGGCCATCAGAACGTTTCCTTTGGTCGCGGCGCGAGCGGGTCTGTATGAGGAGGTTCGCGGCGGTCGCTGAGTGTCATGGGAATCTCAACTGGCAGCGGTGAGCGCGGCGTCCCTCGACTCGATGCAGTTGAGCAGATCCTTCCAGGATGCGACGAACGACGCGGCGCCTTCGCGCTGAAGCTCGGCTGCGAGTTTTTCATCGTCGACGCCGGCCTTGCCAAACGCGGCGATCACGCTTTCGGCGTCGCCTCCATCTTCCGGCAGGACATCACCCAGTGTGCCGTGCTCGGCGAACGCCAGCAGTGTCTTCTCGGGAATCGTATTGATGGTGTCCGGTGCAGCCAGCGCCTTGATGTAAAGGACGTCGGAGGCCTGGGGATCTTTGGTGCCGGTGCTGGCCCAAAGCAGACGCTGCGGGGCTGCGCCGGACCTGGCAGCTTTCTTCCAGCGTGGTGAAGCCAGCAGATCCCGGTACCCTTTGTAGGTGCGTTTTGCGATGGCAATGCCCAAACGGTCCTGGAGTTCCTTGGGAACCTTCCCCAGCACGGCTTTGTCCCAGCGGCTAATGAACATGGATGCCACGGAATGTATCTTCGGATCCAGCCCCGCGGCAAGCCGGCGCTCGATTCCCCGCAAGTAAGCTTCAGCGGCGGCGATGTACTGTGCGGCTGAGAACAGGAGCGTGACGTTTACCGGCACTCCTCGAAAGATGGCATCTTCAATGGCTACTTGACCCTCCTTGGTTCCGGGAATTTTAATGAAGAGATTGGGCCGCTTCGCTTGAGCATGAAGACGGACCGCCTCTTTCACCGTGCCGGTTGAATCGTACGCCAGCGAGGGAGAAACTTCCAGAGACACCCAGCCATCCATGCCAGCGGTGGCTTCGTGGATGGGCCGAAAGAGATCGGCGGCTTGCCTCAGGTCCTCAATCGCGAGTTCGAAGAAGAGCGCTTCGCCGGACTTGCCTTCCTTTCTCTTCTGGCGGATGGCATCGTCGTAGAAGTTCGAGTTCTTGATCGCAAGGTCGAAGATCGAAGGATTTGAAGTGAGGCCTGTGACCGAGAGATCGTCGATGTAATGACGAAGGGTCCCACTCGACAGCAGGCCTCGCGTGATGTTGTCAAGCCAGAGGCTCTGGCCAAGTTCGTGGAGCTGTTGCGTCGGGTTCATAGCTTCACTGTAGGAGAAGCATGGTCAAAACGCCGTCAAAAACAGCGGAGATTCACATCTCAAATGTTCACGATAGCTGCGAAGCTGGCAGGGTCCAGGCTGGCGCCTCCTACCAGGAATCCGTCAATCTCAGGCTGTGCCAGGAGACTCTTCGCATTGTCGGGCTTGACGCTGCCGCCATATAGGATGCGGACGTCATTCGCCGCGTCCGCTCCGAAACGCATCTTCGCCTGAGCGCGGATCAGTTGGTGAGAATGCGCGGCGACATCCGGCTCGGCGGTCTCGCCGTCGCCGATGGCCCAGATCGGTTCGTAGGCGATTAGGATTCTTGCGAACTGACCCTGCGACAGCTCCCCAATAGCGCACCGAAACTGCTCCATCAGCACCGATTCGACATTCCTTTTTTCGCGCTCTCCAACGCAGACGATAGGGGTGAGACCGGCGTCAAGCGCGGCCACGGTCTTCTTCAACACGCTCTCGTTGGTTTCGCCGAAATACTGGCGCCGCTCGCTGTGCCCCACGATTACGTGAGAGCAGCCAGACGCACTGATCATAGGACCGGAGACCTCACCGGTGAACGCCCCATCCTTCTCCCAGTAGAGATTCTGCGCGCCAATCCGTATTCTCGTTCCTCGAGCAGCGCTGACAGCGTTCTCCACGTCAAGGAACGAAGGGCAAATCACGATCTCACAATGATCGGAGTGCTCGATCAACGGTCGAAAACTCCCAAAGAAGGACGTGGTCCCGGCGGGGTCCTTATACATCTTCCAATTTGCACCCATCACAGGTGTACGCTTTTTCACCGGGTCCATGCGACTACATCTTCACAGTAAGCGAATGGTTGTCAAAACGGCATCAAAAAGCGAGCGGCCGGACCAGATGCCGCTGGGATTACACAACTCTGACAATCGGCACGCATTCGAGCCCGTCCAATAAAGTGGCAACCAATGGAAACCAATGACAGGCCATTCATCAGACGAGACGGAATCAACTGGATATCGCTTACGGCCTTTACTATCTTTCACGTTGGCGCAATCGCGGCCCTTTTCTTCTTCACTTGGCCGGCTTTCTTTACTGCTTTGGCGCTTTACTGGATTTCATTGAGTTTCGGCATAGGAATGGGGTATCACCGCTTGCTGACCCATCGTTCCTATGAAACCCCAAAGTGGATCGAGTATTTCCTGGCGACCTGTGGGGCGCTAGCGCTGGAAGGCGGCCCAATGTTTTGGGTTGCGACGCACCGCATCCATCATCAGTTCGCCGACCAGGATGGCGATCCGCACACACCGCGCGACGGCAAGTGGTGGAGCCATATCGGCTGGATGCTGGTGGGCGACGGCACCCACTGCGATATTGAGCAATGCTCGCATTACGCCCCGGATATTTGCAAAGATCGGTACCTGGTTTGGCTTTCCAAGTATCATTATGTGCCCTTGGCTATCCTGAGTATCCTGTTGCTGAGCTTTGGTGGCCTGCCGTTTCTTCTGTGGGGAGTGTTCTTTCGCGTGACGATGGGCCTACACGCGACGTGGATGGTCAATTCTCTGACGCACTTTTGGGGGAGCCGGCGGTTTGCCACTCGGGATGGCTCACGGAACAACTGGCTGGTGGCCCTGTTGAGTTTCGGCGAGGGGTGGCACAACAATCACCACGCCTATCCAACATCGGCCCGGCATGGGCTCGCCTGGTACGAAATCGACATGAGCTGGTGGGAGATCCGACTTTTACAGGCGATCGGTTTGGCCACGTCTGTGCGCCGCGCCAGCCTACAGTTCAAGCTGCCGCCTGCAAACAAGCGTGCTGAGCTGATTGCCGCGCCGGCAAACGCCAAGCCTTAGTCACCCAAAGGAACTGCCGGAGCTTCCGCGCCTGCGCCCTCTAATTGCCGGGACTGCCCTCGCCGCCGCTGCGTCTTTCGACAGATCCCCCGACGTCGGCGCGATGGGCTTTCGCGGCGGCTTTCTCAATTTCAGAGTTGACCTCGCCGCCGATAAAAATCGCGGCGCCTGTGAAATATAGCCACAGCAGAAGAGTAACCGCCGCATTCAGGCCTCCATAGATTCTTTGGGAACTGAAGTGATTCTCGTAGACTCGAAACAGTAGGGCAGAACCAATCCATAATGTTGCTGCGACGGCCGCGCCGGGAATGCTCCATTGCCACCGCCGATCCTTCAAGTTCGGCCCGAAGCGATAAAGCAGAGCGAACGAGAAGAGCAACAGTACCGCTGTCACTGGCCACTGTATGACGCGCCAGGGAAACGGCGAGTGGGTATGACTGCCAAAATCCCAGTCCCGGCTGCCATAAAGCATTGCCCAGAGCGCAACCAGGCCCATAATCCCCAGCGCAATCGTTAGGGCGAGCGCAATGCTCAGAACCTTCCACCATGGACGCTCTTCTTTGACCTCATATGCCTTATTCAGGCCGGTCATCATGGCCCAAGTCCCGTTCAAGGCGCCCCAAGCGGAACCCAACCCCGCGGCCACGGCCCCCGCGCCGATAACGGCGCCGGCATTCAATTCGATAACGGTTTTCGCTATGAGAGCCGAGGCTTGGCGCGGAAGAATCTGCTGAAAAGCGCCCAAGAGCGTGTCTCGCAAATTAGATCCCACGCCGGCGAGTTTATCGAACAAAATAAGTAACAATAACAGGACTGGAAACAGGCTGAGGAAATAATAGAAGGCTAGCCGGGCGGCCTGTCCGAAGACCTCGTCGTCCCAGCTTTTACGGCAGGTGCGTTTCGCCAACTCCCGCCAGGAGAGCCCTTTCATGCTCCATAGCTGCGCCATAGTTCCACCTTAAACGAAAGGGCGTCCGTTCTATGGAGCAGCATAGAGAGCTGCATTTCAGAACGTCTTGCACTGTCGGGGAGCGCCGAACCAACATAGAAACCCCGATTCCGCTTTGCAGGCAGATTACTGGAATGAGGACGGAAATGAATCAGTGGCTGCGCTGAAAGAGAAGCCGGCTCCGCCTGCGGCCATTCATCCACAGCCGGCCGAAGAAGCCGCGACGTCTGCAATAGAAGCTGCCTGTGTCTATTGTGAACTTACCCAGCGGCGATGCACAAGAGAAAGACACACGAACCCGGCGCTACTACTCCTTTTTGACACCGTTTTGACAACGATTCACCTACAGTTGAACTTGTCAGCCAACTTTGGAGGTCGGGGAAGATGAAGGCCTGGCAGAGCGGGTTGCAGCAGTGGCCGCACTCGCTGAGATTTGGTAATTCTAACACCAAGCCGTGCTGGTCGATGAGTTGAAGTTCGGCGTCGCATTCCCTGGCGTTGAACGAAGGCGTGCCGGCACCCATTGACGTCAACACGGTTTCGACGGCGCTAGACAAAGGCAAAACCATCATTTGTGCATCTCTGTGGTGGTCTATTTCATTGTGGTGATTCCGCTTGCGGCCGGAAGGAAATGTTGAGCAGGGAGCCGATGGTGCACATAGACAATGACGAAGTCTGAAGACCATGACTGATCCCACCAGTATTGTCGGCCAGTTGCGGTGTAAGCTTGGCGAACATGCCATCAAGCTGCAGCACACAGCGGATGGAATCGCGACCTGCTGGATCGCGCGTCAGAATTTCCACGATGCCCTCCGTTTCCTCAAGGAAGATGTCACCCGGCCGTACCGCATGCTGTACGACCTCACCGCCATCGATGAGCGTATGCGGATGTACCGCGAGGGGCAGCCGCCAAGCGATTTCACCATCGTGTATCATCTCCTCTCGTTTGGCCGGAACGAATATCTCCGCGTCAAAGTGCCGCTCAAGCAAGATCAGCCTCCCATTGACACGGCCACGGACCTTTGGCCCGCGGCGAACTGGTACGAACGGGAAGTCTGGGGCATGTTCGGAATCCGATTCCAAGGCCACCCGCACCTGGAACGAATCCTAATGCCAAGAACGTGGGTAGGATATCCACTTTTGAAGGACCGTACGGGGCGAGCCACAAAAATGGGACCGTTCCCACTACCCGGCGAGAAGAAGCGAGCGGAGAAGAAAGCATTGCGCGTAGCATTGCAACTGGACGGTGAGGAGATCGTAGACGCCGTGCCGGAGATCGACTTCCATGACCGCGCCGAAAAGATGGGGGAGCGGCAGTCCTCGCACTCCTACATCCCCTGTTCCGACCGTATTGATTATCCCGGCGGCGTCATGAACAACATGGCGTATCTGATGGCCGTCGAGAAGCTGGCAGGGATTGAAGTGCCGCCACGGGCCAAGGTTATTCGCGCGATGCTGGCGGAGTTGTTTCGGATCATTGGTCACCTGGTCTGGTGCGGAACTTTCTCTCAAGATCTGGGCCACCAATCGCCGGTCTTCGATACATTCAACGATCGCGAACGCGCGTTCGCCATCATCGAGACAGTTTGCGGAGCGGTGGCTCCCAACTGGTTCCGCGTCGGCGGAGTGGCGCGGGATTTGCCCAAAGGCTGGGACACCCTGGTCCGGGATTTTGTGAAGTACTTAACGCCGCGCTTGATTGAATACGACAAAAAGGTGATGCGGAACCGGATCTTCAAGGCACGCACCCAGGGAGTTGGCGCCTTCACTACGGAGGAGGCTATCGAATGGGGCGTCACGGGTCCTAACCTGCGGGCCTGCGGCCTTGAGTGGGACTTTCGAAAGAAGCAACCCTATTCCGGTTATGAACAGTTCGAGTTCGACGTTTCGACTGGCCGAAATGGAGACTGCTACGACCGCGGCTTGGTGCGCGTCGAGGAAATTCGGCAGAGCCTGCGTATCGTTGAACAGTGTGCGAACAACATGCCCGAGGCCCCGTATACATCGGCTCAGCCGCCGGCGTGCCCGCCCTCAGAGGAACGAGCGGTGATTCCGCCCGGGGAGGCGCTCGGGGCGATTGAAGCGACCGAAGGAAATAACGGCTATTACCTGGTGAGCGACGGCGGCGCCCAGTCGTACCGGACTCGCATCCGGACTCCATCGTTTGCGCACATGCAGATGGCGCGCCGCCAGGGCTGGGTCTGCCGCAACGGTGCCTAATCAACCGCGTGGCGGTTTGCTCAGGATGTGCTTCACTTCGTGGATCAGCTTCGCAGGGGCATAGGGCCTTGGGAAGACTTCAAATCCCTGCAACGCTTCGCGAGATTGAAGCCGCTCGTCATCCAGAAGACCTCCCAGAATAAGAACTTTCATTTTCAGGCATTTGGTGCGCAGATAGATCGCTGCATCGTGCCCCGGCAAACCATCAACATAGGTGCGCGTTATCAACAGATCGGGTGGGGTCTCTTTCAGCCGGTCTACCGCCTGCCCCAGATCGCCGGCAGCCACCACCGTATATCCTTCGTGCTCCAATGTCTCCTTAAGTACGGAACGTACAACCGGATCGGAGACCAAGAGTAGGATCGTCGTATTCATCGAGCACTGGAACGCCACAATTTCCTCACACGCTCAGCACCGGGATCTGCGATGCCCGAATGATCCCATAGCCGTTGCCGTTGTCCCCCAAATGGCTGCGCCCAGGAATGTGTCCGATGACCAGGACATCAGCCTTCGTTTGCTCGGCCGCCCGGTTCAACAGCTCTCCGACATTGCCGCTATCGATGATAACCTCGGCCTTCGTGCCTGCGTCCTGCTGGAGCTTGGCGATCTCTTCGGCGGCGAAGCCGACGAGCTGCTCCTTCCACTCAGGGTCGACATGCGATCCGCCGGGGCCGTAGATCTCCACGCTACCCGTGATGTGGACCAGTGTCAGCGTCGCATTCACCGCCGCGGCCATCTCAGCGGCTAGCGATACGGTGTGGCGGCTGTGCGCGTCTAACTCCACCGAACAAAGGACACGGCGGATCGAGAACTCGCGCGCCGGCTCCTCTTCCAGGTGGGCGCCGGTCCACACCGGGCACTGGATTTCGTGCAGCACCTTCGCTGTCACTGAGCCCAGTAAAAACCGGTAGAACGATCCATGGCCATGAGTCGACATAATGATCAGATCGACGTTACGGTCACGAGCCATCTTCACGATTTCGTGGGCTGGGTCGCCCCTCAGGAGCACGCGCGTAACCGCAATTCCATCGAGTTCCGGGTGGAGCGCCTGATCCAGATCTTCCTGAGCCCGCTGGACGATGTGTGCGTGCAAATCTCGCGCAGTAATCTCGTGGCCGCCCTCCAGCAAGCCGGCTGGATAGCTGAGAGGCGTCACCACGTGCAGCAGAATGATCTCCGCGCGAAGGCGGCGCGCCAACCACGCAGCCTGATGCACCACGTGCCGGGAAGTATCCGCTAACACAACTGGAACAAGAATTCTCTGAATGCTCAGCATCACGCTGCCCTGGGGCAGGCCTCATTTGTCCAATAACAACTATCTGCCGCTGATCCCAGCGAACTGCTCGCGTTGCACCCCGTGAACTGAAACCTCCACTGCGTGGGTGGTCTGCAGGATGTCGCGGGCCTTGGCCACCTCGTCCGCCGTGCCATGAGCCAGAAGGAGGAACTTGTCGGACTTCAGCGCTGTCTCGTATTTCACGACGCTGTCCTTGGGGATGCCAATGCTATACAGCCCGGCGCCCAGCGCGCTCAATCCGCCCACTACAACCGCGCCTTCCAGTGCCCCGATGATCCAGGCGACTAACGGACCGGCTACCAATATCGGCCCCAAACCTGGAATGACGAAGAAAGCGGCTCCGAACAGCATCCCCCAGATACCACCCCAGAAGGCACCCATCTTGCCCCAATATTTCATTCTGTCGCCGGTGTTATAGTATCCGACGACGTGCTCGTCGGTATGATAATCCTTGCCGACGATGGACATTTTCTTCATATCGAACCCAGACTTCTGGAGTTCCTTCACCGCTTCCTCTGCCTGAGCGTGCGTTCCGTAAATGGCGACAACCGAATTCGTTTCAGACATGACTGGCTTTCCTTTCATTCCGTTGGCCTTATCTATCGCGATCCGAGCATCGTGCAAGGCGTATTCCCTCGCCAGCTCCATGCTCGGGAACTCTGTATCCCCGTGATGAATCGTTATGGTTCGTTCCGGATGCTTGATGAGTGTGTAATCGCATCTCCAGTAGCCGTGTTGTGTCTGTTGATGCATCTCCATTTCAATCTCTATGCCGTTGTAGATGGCTTGAATCATGAGCAGTACGCTCCTCGCGTTACCACACGAAAAAGGCTGCGCCGCTGCCCGGCTCCCGGATCCGGCCAGCCAGCACCGGACTGCTGCGCATCGGAGTCATGCTCGCGTGAACCACACCGTGTAGCACCGGCTCTGCACCGCGGGTCTCTTCGATTTCTATCGCGCCGTACCGGTTCATGATATCGGCAGCGGCGTCCACCCTTTCGGCCGCGCCCGTGGCGAATACCAGAGCCCCTCCGCGTCGCAGTCCTTCGACGTAAACTTGCGACTCCGCTTTGGTCGCTCCGATCCTGGCCAGCTCCCGGTTCAAGTCGACTTCGAAATCGAGGCGCGGGAAACTCATCACGCCCGTGACCTCGAAGGTCGCCGGCTCGGTCAGCGTGCGAACCTCTTTCCGAGGAATACCAAGCGCCTCGATCTCGCGGACGACTCCGTCCACCAGGTCCGGTTTCTCAAATAATCCAACTGCTGTCTTCGGCATATCATGCCCTCCATGGCAAGGTGTTCAAAATCTACACTCGCGAAACCGCGTCGAGAATGGGCTCAGATGACTCAGCCCTGGGGGAAAGGTTCATTACCCACATACGCTGGCCTTCGTGAAGCTCCTGCAACCGCACTGCATGCCCGTTCTTGAACCGCACTGCATCGCGATAGGCGTCGGGCGCCTTGATCCGTGTAAATGTCACCAATTCGATCTCGCTGACTCCGATAGCGAGATGCAGCTGTTCGGGAATGTCTTCTACAACCAAACGGGCGCCTGGCGGAATGCAGACCGCGCGAACCGAATCCCGCTGTGCCGGGGTGAAAAACAACTTCAGCCTGATCCAAAAACTAGGGCGCCGCCGTGTTGGCGGGCTGGTTGAATCCGGCGCTGCGAGGCCCAGCGAACCTGATCGGAATCTGTGCACAACCAACTGCTCTCCCTCCACGGCCATCCGATTTGGAACGCCCAACAGCGCACAGTCACACATGACCCCAACCTCTTTCCACCGGCTAATTCTTCTGGCCAAGTCCCGATATCGCGTGGCCAAGATCGTCGATGCCCTTGTCCACTTCTCCCACCGCGTATTCGCCCCCCGCGGTGAGCTTTCCGGCCATCAACCTGGTATCTCTAACGACTGCGGAAACGCCCGTCTTGGCCTCACGGCCCGCCCAGTCGGCAGACTCTTCCAGATTGAGGGCCGCGGCTTTCATCTCATAGCCCGCTTTGGCGGTCTCTTTCTTCTGCCAATCCTCTTTTGCCTGAACTTGGTGCGATTGCGCTAGAGCGCGGTCTGCGCGCCCCCAGCTCTGATCCATCTCGACGATGCTTTTCACCCTCCAGTTGGGCGCCATATCGAGGGACAGCTTTTC
>Ga0302325_10028207_pt1 | contig 11618 bp, 12 predicted proteins | sample Palsa_T0_2_FD_201948 | JGI IMG/M metagenome (GOLD analysis project Ga0302325, IMG submission 201948) | Peat permafrost microbial communities from Stordalen Mire near Abisko, Sweden - Palsa_T0_2 | ecosystem: Environmental > Terrestrial > Soil > Palsa > Peat permafrost | place: Sweden: Abisko... | reverse complement strand
GTCCATCTCGGTGGAGGCCCAGGGCGAGGTCGCCGAGCTCAAGGACAACATCAACGCGATGGTCCATTCGCTGCGCGAGACCATCCGGGCCAACCAGCAGCAGGACTGGCTGAAGACCAACCTGGCCAGGATCGCGGGCATGATGCAGGGTCACCGGGACCTGGCGGTCGTGGCCGAGCTGATCATGGACGAACTCGCCCCGCTCGTCGGCGCGCAGCACGGCACGTTCTACCTCTCCGAACAGGCCGACGGCGACACCCAGCTCCGCCTCATCGCCGGGTACGGGCTGCGCGCCGACAAGGCGGCACCGATCCAGTACCGGCTGGGTCAGTCCCTGATCGGCCAGGTCGCCAGGAGCAAGCGGTCCATCATCATCGGGAACCTCCCGGAGGGATACGTCAAGATCTCCTCCGGGCTCGGCGAGGCGCCGCCAGCGAATCTAGCGGTGCTGCCGATCCTGTTCGAGGATCAGGTGCTCGGGGTCATCGAGCTCGCCTCGTTCACCTCGTTCAGCCCGGTGCAAACCGACTTTCTCGAGCAGCTGACCGAGACCCTCGGGGTCAACTTCAACACGATCATCGCCAACGCGCGCACCGACACGCTGCTCGAGGAGTCGCAGCGGCTGACCACCGAACTGCAAGCGCGCTCCGAAGAGCTGCAGGATCAGCAGGTGGAGCTGCAGCGGTCCAACGCCGAACTGGAAGACAAGGCCGCCCTGCTCGCCACTCAGAACCGCGATATCGAGACCAAGAACGCCGAGATCGAGCAGGCCAGGCAGGAGATCGAGGAACGGGCCAGGCAACTGGCGCTGGCGTCGAAGTACAAGTCGCAGTTCCTCGCCAACATGTCACACGAGTTGCGCACGCCGCTGAACAGCCTGCTGATCCTGGCCCGGCTGCTGGCGCAGAACCCGAGCCGGAACCTGTCCGCCAAGCAGGTCGAGTACGCCAACGTCATCCACTCGGCCGGCTCAGACCTGCTGCAGCTCATCAACGACATCCTTGACCTGTCCAAGGTCGAGGCGGGCCGGATGGACATCCACGTGGAGCGGTTCGGTCTCAACGTGCTGCTGGAAGATGTCCAGGCCACGTTCCAGCCGCTCACCGCGGAGAAGGGACTGGAATTCGCCGTCGAGGCGGACGCCGAAGCCCCGCCTGAGCTCTTTACCGACCGGCAGCGGCTGCGCCAGGTGCTCGGCAACCTGCTGGCGAACGCGGTCAAGTTCACCGAAGCAGGCCACGTGATACTCCGGGTGGGCCGGGACCCGAGAACTCCGGCCGCACGACGCGCGCCCGACGGAGGCGAGGCCCTGGCCTTCTCGGTGGCCGATACCGGAATCGGCATCGCGCCGGAGAACATCAGCACCATCTTCGGCGCCTTCCAGCAGGGCGACGGCACGCTCAGCCGCCGGTACGGCGGCACCGGCCTCGGACTGTCGATCGCGCGGGAGGTCGGCGCACTGCTCGGCGGGGAGATCATCGCCGAAAGCGAGCTCGGCCAGGGCAGCACCTTCACGCTGTACTTGCCGTGCGAGATGCCAGGAGTCACGGCCGATGTGGCGGACTCTTATGCCGCCGCCGCGAGCCCGAGCGGGGGTGTCAGCATCTCAGCGAACGGCGACGCGCACGCGGATACGACCGAGGCCCTGCAGTTGCAGCCGACGCCGCCGGACGACGACGCCACGGGCGGCCGGCGCCTGCTGGTTCTCGAGGGCTCGCGCGGCGGCCTGCTCACCTTGCTCGCCTATAGCGCGGTCTCCGACCTCACCGGTATCAACGGTCCGGTGCACGTGGACACGGCGGTCAGCCCCGAGCAGGGCATCAAGGCTCTGGCCGCCGCGCCGCACCAGTGCGTCGTCCTGGATCTCGGCCTCGAGGACGCGTCCGCGTTCGCGTTCCTCGAGCAGCTCTCCGAAGAGCCTCAGCTGCGGGACGTCCCGGTGCTGGCCCACACCAGGGACACGATCGACAGCGCGCAGGCGCGGCTGGCCCGGCTCCGCTTCGGCTCCCAGCCGCTTGAGCTGCTGCCATCTCTGGACGAACTGCGCGAGCGCATTACCCTTCACCTCTCCGCGGCACAGCCGGACCACGTGCCCGCCCTGATCAGCGAGCCGGAGGCCGGGCCGCAGGGCGCCGAGGATACCCGCGTTGGCCCGCGGCTGCCGTCGGAGGCTGAAGGTCACGAAGTCCTGCGCGGCAAGCGGGTGCTGGTGATCGACGATGATCCCCGCAATGTCTTCGCGATCACGAGCACGCTGGAGTTGCACGGCATGACCGTGACCCACGCGGGCAACGGGCGCAAGGGCATCGAGGCCCTGCTCACCGCGGAAGACACCGATCTCGTCCTGATGGACGTGATGATGCCCGAGCTTGACGGCTACGCGACGATGAACAAGATCAGGCAGATGCCCGCCTTCTCCGCGTTGCCCATCATCGCGGTCACTGCCCGGGCCATGCCCGGCGACAAGGAGAAGAGCATCGCGGCCGGCGCCAGCGACTACGTGACCAAGCCGGTCGATACCGATGAGCTGCTTGCCTGCATGGAGCGCTGGCTCGCCCGCCGGTTACGGCAGTCGGCGGACCCGGCGGGCGAGTGCCACGCCGACCGCGGCAGTGGCTAGGCCGCGACGGTTTGCTTATGCGCGGCCGCGGCAGCCGCACGCCGCTTGCGCCGCCGCTCTCGTTGCCTGTCCTCGGGGGTGGTGCCGCCCCAGATGCCGTACACCTGGTCGTGGGCCAGCGCGAACTCCAGGCATTCTCGCCGGACCCCGCAGCCCGCGCAGATGACTTTGGCCCGCACGATCTGCTGCTCGGCTGGGCCGGCCGAGGAGATGGGGAAGAACAGGTCAGGGTCGGCATTCAGGCAAGCACCCACTGCCCGCCAGTTCAAAACGCTCCCGGTCGCGGTCATGACGTGTCCTCACGAGGGTTGAGCCGGTCTCATGTTGCGCCTTCACGGTTAGTTCGCGCTGGCAGCGGCTATCCGCTTCCCCCTGGCCGCCCGCCTACACCTGTGCGGGCAAGGATTTACCGAGGACCGGCCCGGTCACGGCACGGCACTCCGCGGCGCGGATACGGAGCGTTACCGGCGCGGCCGACCCGGGGCGAGTCCGCGGACTTGCGCTGTGACGAGCGTCACAGCGCTTTACGTTTATTCGTCCCGGACCGGGCACACCGTACTCGTCCGTCATTCCAGGGTCCCCTAGGAGGCCACCTTGACCGAGGCAACCCTCCAGCAGCCGGCGTCAGGCACCATCGACACCGCCGCCAAGGCCGTCCCTGACGCCACCATCCACACCGGGTCGCGCGCCGAGCTGCGAGAGCTCTCCGACAACGCCCTGCTGGCCAAGGTCCGCGCGCTGCCACGAGATAACGAGCTACGCGCCGCTGCCTGCGAGATAATCGTGGAGCGCTACCAGAAGCTGGTCCGCTCCTGCGTCAGGCAATACCGCGGCAGCCCAGAACCCACCGAAGATCTCATGCAGGTCGGATACGTCGGCTTGCTCAAGGCGATCAATAACTACGACCCCGAGGTCGGCGACAGCCTCTCTGCTTACGCTCAGCCGTGCGTCAGTGGCGAGATCAAGCGGCACTTCCGGGACAAGCGCTGGCAGATCCATGTCCGCCGGTCCGCTCAGGAACTACTGCTCGAACTGCGCAAAGCCACCGAGGACCTGACCCAGCAGCTCGGTCGAGGGCCCACCGAGGAGGAACTAGCCCACCGGCTGGGGGTCAGCAAGGACGACATGCAGGAAGCCCGTCAGGCGGACCTGGTGTTCAGCACGTACTCCCTGGACGCTCCGCTGTCGGACCGGGAAGATCCCGCCTTGCTCGCCGACATGCTCGGTGACGATGACCCGGGTGTCGCCCACACGATCGACATGGAAGCCGTCAACACGCACTGGGAGGAACTGCCCGAGCGTGAGCAGCGGATCCTGGTCATGCGGTTCTACGGCAACCTCACCCAGACCGAGATCGGCGAACGACTCGGCATCTCCCAGATGCACGTGTCCAGGCTCCTCACCCGGGCCCTGAGCCATCTCAAGGACAAACTCCTCGATCCCGCCGAGACCAGCGACAACCCCCAATCAGCTGCCATGGCCCGATAAGCCAGGACGCCCTGACAGCGGAAGGATCATCATGAAAACCGGTATGGGACTGGCCCTGATCGCAATCGGCGCGATCCTCGCGTTCGCCGTGACCACGAACACGTCCGTCTTCAACCTGCACACCGCCGGCTACGTGCTCATCATCATCGGCATCCTCGGGATCGCGATCCCGCGTCGTGGCTACGGCTGGGTCGGCCGTCGTATGTTCGTCCGGCAGACGAGCTGGCGTCCGGGCCGCCGGGTCGAAGAAGTGAACTACCCGAACTACGACGTCACCGAGAATCCGCCGAGCGCCCGAGTGCGGGCGAGCCTGCCGGCCGGCGCATCCGGCAGCCCTGAGGCCGCCAGCCACATCGATACGACACGCGACCTCCCCCCGCATGTGCGGCCCGCCGAGACGGTCGTCGAGGACGTCTATGACGACTGAGGCCGGGCGCCACAAGCACTGGCGATGAACGGTGACGCGGGAGGGGGGCCTCGTCCCAACAGAGGAAAAAGCGAACCCGACCGTGAAAACCTTAGGAGAGGTCATGACAATCACAGTTTCTGTCATCATCGTGTGGCTCCTCATCGGACTGGTGATAGGAGCGCTGGCACGATTGCTCGTACCTGGCCGCCAGCACATCGGGATCCTCCTGACGATCCTTATCGGCATCGTGGCCGCGCTGGTCGGCGGTATCCTCACCACGGCCATCCTCGGCGCCGGACACACCGTGATCACCTTCATTGTCGCGCTCGTGGCGGCAGCCCTGCTGGTCAGCGCGTTCACCACTCGCGGCTACGGGCGGTACCGCAGCCGCAGCCGCAGGCCCGCCTGGCGGCGCTGGTAGCCGGCTAGCTCGACCTAGGCGAGGGGTCCGCCGGGGCATCCGCCCCGGCGGATTCCTTTGCCTTCGTGGGCACGGCCACCAGTACTATGAGTCAGGAACGCCTTAAGCTCACGCCAGGCCCGTTCCCGTTGGCCGGGAACACTCTGCGCTGGTAGCGCTTCACCAGGAATGATGGTCTGGAGAGATGTCGCAAGACACGTGGCCGAATGGCTCTTACGCTAATTTCGCCGACCTGGCCACGCGGCGCGATGCGCTTCGTCACGCCGCGGCGATGCCGGGCGCCGATCCCCGGGCCCTGCTCGAGGCCGCCTTCGCCGAGCTGGATGCCGCCGTCGATGCGGTGACCGAGCTGGCGGAGTCCGATACTGGAGGAGCAGACCTTACCCCTGGCGGGCCGCCCGCATCGCTCAGCGCGGAAAGAGGCCTGCTGCGAGCCGTGTTCCAGAATGCGCCCGCGCCGCTGTTCCTGCTTGAGCCCGACGGCACGATCCGGCGGGCGAACGGCATGGCGGGTGGCCTGATCGGCGTTTCGCCTGGCTACGCGACCGGCAGGCCGCTGACGGCCTTCGTCGACCTTCCTTCGCGCGCCGCCGTGGCGAGCCAGCTCGCCGCCGCGGCGCGGACGGGGACCACCAGGCAGGCGGACGGCAAGCTGCTCAGCGCGGCCGGACCGGTCGAGGTGACGATGACGGCAAACGTCGTCACGCTGCCGGACCGTTCCCTGCTGCTCGTGGTCACGGTGGCCGAACTGCCGGGCGCCGGGTCCGGGTCCGGACTCTCCCGCGAGCGCGGCGGCGAGGACATGGCCCCTGTGGCCAGCATGGCTCGTCCGGAAAGTACGCGCAGCGCGGTCCAGATCATGACGCGCCGGATGGACATGGTCACCGCGGTGACCAGGCTGCTGCTCGACAACAGCACGTTCAGCGAGGCGGTCACGCTGCAGCGGTGCGCCAGGCTGCTGGCGGGCGACATCGCGAGCTGGGTGATCGTCGACATCGAGCGGGCGGACCGGCTGCGGCGCCAGTTCGTCATCGGTCCGCACGACGAGGTGCAGGAGGATCTGGCCAGGAAGGCGCGTGCCGTCGACCCGCAGGCCGGCACCGCGCCGGCGCTGGTGCACTCCGCGGCCCGGTCCATGGTCCTGGCCTGCGCGGACGACCCGGGGATCCTCGGTACTACCCCCGACGGAACGCCGCTGCTGATGCTGCTCGGCGTGACCTCGCTGCTGAGCGTGCCGATCTCCGATGGCACCACCGGCTACGGCGTTCTCACCCTGGGCCGGCAGGCCACGGAAGGACGTTTTGAGATCGCCGAGCTCGGCCTGGCGGAAGAGCTCGGTGAGCACCTGGGCGTCGCGATCAGGGTCGACCGCATGTTCCGGCACCGTTCGGCCGTCGCTGAAGCGCTGCAGGGAAGCCTGCTCCCCGCCCGGCTGCCTGACATCGCGGGGCTTGACCTGTCCGCGGCGTACGTGCCGGCCGGCGAGGGACTGGAAGCCAGCGGCGACTTCTACGACGTTTTCCCGGTCCAGGGCGGGTGGGCGATCACTGTGGGCGACGTATGCGGCAAGGGACAGGAAGCCGCCGCCATGACCGCGGCGGCCCGGCATGCCATCCGGGTCATCGGCCACTGGAGCCCGGACCCGGTAGAGACCCTAGCGAAGGTCAACGAGGTCATCCTGGCCGGCGACTACGAGGACCGCTTCGTCACCGCCGAGCTTGCCTACCTGCGGTGGGACGGCGACCACGTGCACGTGGTGCTGGCGAGTGCGGGCCACCCAGGCCCCGTGGTGGTCCGGCCGGACGGGCGCGTCGAGGTGCTGAGCGGCGGCAGCCTGCCCCTTGGCCTGTTCCCTGACGCCGAACCGGAGCGAACCGAACTCGAGCTCGGACCCGGGGACCTGCTCTTCTTCTACTCCGACGGGGTCACCGAGGCGCGCAGCGCGGACATGCGGTATTTCGAGGAGCGGCTGGCCGACGAGCTGGCCGGGCTGGCAGGCCGCTCCGCCGCCGAGACCACGAGGATGGTCCAGAGCCTGGTCGCCAGCTTTTCCGCCGGCAACCTGCGTGACGACATGACCATCCTGGTCGCGAAGGTGAAATCCCCGGCGTCGCGCGCCTGATCCCGGTCAGTTCCCAAGCCCGCGGCAGGACCTGCTCGGCGAGGCATGACTCAGGCGGGACGTGCTCCCGCTGCCCCGCTGGCTTCGCTGCCGTAGGCGGCCACGACCTCACTGGCCACCTCGGTGACCTTGACGTGGCGGCGCTGGGATTCCTGGCGCAGGCGCTGCAGCGCGTCGTCGGCATCGCAGTCGAGCGCGTGCATCAAGATTCCCTTGGCCTGGTCGACCACCGACCGCGCGACCACCGCGTCCTTGAGCTGGCTGGCGGTACGCTGCGCCTGATCGTAGGCCGTCGCGTTAGTGAGCATCGCGCCGCCGAACGCGGCGAGCATGTCAGCCATCGGATTGAACTCGGCGTCCAGCACGCCGGGTCGAACCCCGAACAGCGACAAGACCAGGGCGCCACGCGGAAGCTGGCGGACGAGGTGAACCGAGCAGCGGACGCCACGCCGCAGCGCCGCCTCGGCGAAATCAGGCCAACGGGCTTCGTCGAGCGTGTCCGGGCAGCTGACCGCGACACCGGTGTCCGCAGCCTCGACCAGCGGGCCGCGGCCGATCCGGAACTGCAGGTCAGCGAGCTCCGCCAGGTCAGGATGAGTCGCCGCGGCACTGACCACTTCGCCCTCGCGCCAGACCGCGGCATGCGCTCCCGAGCACGCCGCCACCTGCCAGGCAGCGAGCTCAGCGAGCTTGTTCAGCGACCTGGCCTCTCCACCGTTGGTGAGGCTCAGTAGTTCCGCCGCCTCATGCCCGAGCTGCTCGATCGGCAACAGATCCTCCGTCCCTGCGTCATTTCTAGCACATCCTCAGTCGGGCACGGCGGCGGTGACCTCGCTGGCCAGGCGCTGGCTCAGCGACACCCGCACCAGGGCGGCGGCGAGCCGGGCGGGCTGGCCACTGTCCGCCAGCAGCTTGGCCAGGGATTCGCGGTCGTACGGCAATCGCACCCGGCGAGCGCCGCTGGTCACCTTGGCGTCCACGTAGGGCGCGACGGTCGGCCAGGTGTCCTGGACTTCGCGCAGGAAGATACTCGCCCCGGTAGGTCCCACCCCGGAAAACTCGGTGAGCATGGAAGCGATGGCGCCAGCTTCGCCACCGGCATGGTCGCGCAGCCTGCGCAGGTCGCCGTGCCACTTTCTGGACAGCAAGTCCGCGCCATCGCCGAGCATGGTCGCGGTGCGCTCGTCATACCGTCGGTAGTGGCCGCGCCCGAGCGCATCCACCCGGTCCTGCCAGCTGGCCTCGCTCATCGCTTTCGGGCTGCGGTAGCCGGCCGCGAAGAGTTCGCGCGCGGCCGCGATCCCGGTTTCGGCGGGGATCGGAGCGCTGAGCAGAGTGGCCAGCACCAGCAGCTGGTACAGCGGGCCGGGCCGGTCGGCGAGCTTGATGCCAGCGTCCTGCGCGTACAGCGACCCGCACCGGCCGAGCAGCTCGGTCACGATCATTTCTGGCTTCCCGGACATCTAGGCGGCCCTGCTCAGGAGCCCGGCGAGGCTACCGGGACCGCGGGGCAAGCCGGTCCTTCGCCCTTCTCCCCCTGCCGGGCGGGCCAAGGGGAGAGGGGGGACAAGTCGCCGACGGATACCACCCCCACCGGGATGCCGTCCTGAAGTACCGGGATGCGGCGGATCGCCCGCTCGCGTATCAGCCGTTCGGCTTGCTCAACGTCGTCGTCCGGGCCGAGCACCGCCACCTCGCTGCTGCAGATCTCACCCGCGAGCGTGGTGAGCGGGTCGCGGTTCTCCGCGAGCACCCGGACCGTGATGTCCCTGTCGGTGACGAGCCCGCTGAGCCGGCCGTCGGCCAGCACGAGCGCGGTGCCGACGCCGTGTTCTTTCATGGCTTTCGCCACCGCCGATACGGTTTCGGTTGAAGCCATGCACACCGGCGCGGACGACATGATGTCCCGCATTTTCCTCGTCATGGGCACCTCCTGGGATGGCCTGGTTCGCTACCCGCTACGGTGCTGCGCAAACAGCGCAGATCAGCACGGCTGACTGGGCCCGATTGCGGGTCAGGTGTCTAGCTTGGCGAGGCGGTTTCCCGCCTCGCCAAGGCCGTACCTGGAGCTGGCGAAGTCCGACCACGGATCATCGGTGCTCGCCAGCCTGGCCCGGACGGTGGCCATGGTGAACTGGCTGGGGTCCAGGCCGGGGTCGTCCACCTCCGGCCAGTCCAACGGGGTGGCCACCGGCGCGCCCGGGCGACCCCGGACCCCGTAATTGGCCACGACCGTCTGCGCGTAAGCATTGCGCATGACATCGGCGTAGATACGGGTTCCCCGCTTGTCTTTGCGCTGCTCGGTGGTAATCACGTCGGGATGCCTGCGAGCCAGCACGTCCGCCGCACGGTGCACAAACTCCCGTGTCGCGTCGAAGTCGGCCCGCCGGTTGAGTGCCACGTGCACGTGCAGCCCGCGTCCTCCGCTGGTCCGGACGAAGCTGGTCAGGCCGAGCTCGCCGTCGAGCAGCTCGCGCGCCCACAGCGCAGCGCGCCGCACGTCGGGGAAGTGCTCGCCGTCCGGCGGGTCGAAGTCGAACACCAGCTGATCTGGTACCTCCACTTTGTCGGCGCGGCTGAGGAACCCGTGAACCTCGATGCACGCCTGGTTGGCCAGGTAGACCAGGGTGGCGGGCTTGTCGCAGATGACGTGCTCGACCACGCCACCCTCCTTGCCCACCTCGACACGACGGATCCAGCCGGGGAAGTACGAGGGTGCGTTCTTCTGGAAGAACCGCTGGCCGCCAAGGCCGTCGGGGTAACGCACCATGGTGATCGGCCGGTCCCGCAGCCACGGCAGCATCATGTCGGCGACGTCGGCGTAGTACCTGGCCAGATCCTCCTTGGTCAGGCCGTCGTCGGGGAACAGGATCTTCCCGGCGTGCGTGAGCGGCACCGAGATCCCGCCCGCGGTGATCTCGGAGGTCATGCCAGGTCGCCGAGCGACACCATGCCCGCAACCTGCCCGTCCTCGATGACGGGCAGCCTGCCGATGGCGTTCTCGCGCATCAGCCGTCCCGCCTCCGCCGTGTCGGCGTCCACGTCCACGCCGATCAGGTTCCCGGTGCTCAGCGGGCCCACAGCCTCATCCGTGCCCTTGGCTTCCGCCACCGCCCTGACCACTAGGTCGCGGTCGGTGACCAGGCCGTACAGAGCCTGGTCGGTCACGACGAGCACGGCGCCGATACCCCAGTCGCGCATGGTGCGTGCGGCCTCGCCGATCGTCTGGTAGTAGTCCACCCCGATGGGGCCTGGCGTCATCACGTCGCGCACCTTGGTGCCCATGACGTGTTGCCACCTCCATTTTCGTGGATACGTCTTATCCCAATTACCTTCGCACTACCGGCCAGGGTCCAGCTTAAACGGGACCCGGCCACGGCTCGCGAGATCAGGCCGGGATCTCAAGGGCTCAGGCGCGGCCGAGCACACGGTCGAGTGCCCGCCCGACCTCCTCGGCCAAGGCGTCGTCTCCGCCGCTTGGCGCCGGGACGAGGGCAGGTGCAGGCTCGCGGACCAGGCCGCAGTCGAGGCACTCGACCTGGCCCAGCCGGCGGATCAGGCGCACGCTGCCGCAGGTGCCGCAGGACTCGAGGTCAGCGGTCCAGTCCCCCGATTCCTGGCAGCCAGGGCAAACCAGCACCAGCTGGTCACGCCGCACGCCGCGCCGCCACGGGCTCTTCCCCCGCTCCGGGTCTGTCTGCCGCACGCCGCAGCGGTAACAGGGCATTGAAGGACACCGTCCCAAAAACCCCAAAGATCCCAAAAACCCCGAAGATCCCTGCGAGCCCGAAGAACCCCATGAGCTCCCCCGCCTCCCCTTACCTCAGGAAAGCAGCGCTAGCCGAGCGTAGCGAGCGCCTTTGAGTACTCGGCGAGATCGCGCGCCTGCGGGATCGGATTGACGACCTTCCAGCGCACCACGCCGTCCTTGTCGATGATGAACGTGCCCCGAATCGCGATGCCGCGCTCGGAGTCGAACACACCGTACCGGCTAGCCACGGCCCCGTGCGGCCAGAAGTCGGACAACAGCCCGAACTCGAAGTGCTCGGCGTCCGACCAGGCCCGGGTCGCGAACGTGGAGTCGACGGACACCGTGAGCAGCTCGACGTCATCCCGGTCCACCTCGGGGAACTCGTCGCGGAGCGCGCACAGCTCACCGGTGCACACGCCGCTGAACGCCAGCGGGTAAAAGACCAGCACGACGTTCTTGGCGCCACGGAAGCTCGACAGCCGCACGGGCGTCCCGTGCTGGTCGGTCAGCTCAAAGTCGGGCGCCTGCTCGCCTACTTCTACCGCCATACCTGGTCCTTTCGCTGGGTCCGCACGTGTGCCGGAGTTCGGTTCACCACCCCAAGTCTGTCACCTGGCCGGGGGCGTGGGACCAGTGCCGTTCGGTAAAAGATAAGCGAACGGCCGGTCAGGTGCGCACCCGCGGAACCGGCACTCAGCGGGTCATCGGCGCGCCTTCGGGGCGACCAGGCGTGATCCTGACCAGTCACGGGCCGCGCTCACGCTCGAGGTCTGGGACAGGCCTGCCGTCGGCGCGGCCTCACCGATA
>Ga0302325_10028206_pt1 | contig 11619 bp, 15 predicted proteins | sample Palsa_T0_2_FD_201948 | JGI IMG/M metagenome (GOLD analysis project Ga0302325, IMG submission 201948) | Peat permafrost microbial communities from Stordalen Mire near Abisko, Sweden - Palsa_T0_2 | ecosystem: Environmental > Terrestrial > Soil > Palsa > Peat permafrost | place: Sweden: Abisko... | reverse complement strand
ATGAACCAAGCGGCGGCGATCAGCACGGCGACCAGCATGTGAATCATGCGGATTCCGAACGATGGGTTGAAGATCACCTCAAGCCAGTTGACCGGCTGGAACTGGCCGTTTACCACCTTGTAGCCTGCGGGAGTCTGCATCCACGAATTCGCCACCAGGATCCAGGTCACCGACAGGACCGTGCCGAGCGTGACCATGCAGGTCGAGAACAGCATCATCCGCTTGCCGATGCGCCCCTCCCCATACACCAGCAGGCCGAGGAAGCCGGCCTCCAGGAAGAACGCCATCGCGACCTCCATCGCGATCATGACCCCAACAATCGGCCCGACATCGTGTGCGAAGACGCCCCAGTTGAGGCCGAACTCGAAGGTCAGGACGATCCCCGATACCACGCCGAGGGTGAATCCGATCGCGAAGATCCGCCGCCAGAATCGGAACATGCGCAGCCACACCTCGTCGTCGGTGCGCATGTACATCGCGTAACACACGATCAGGAACACGCTCGTGCCCACGGTCACCGCTGGGAACGTGATGTGAAACGCAGCGGTGAGAGCCCACTGCCAGCGCGACAGATCAAGCAATGCGGTGTGACTCATTTCCGACCTCCAACGATGAGAACAAGCAGCAGGGTCTCAACGGCGCTCACGCGGATACATACCGATGGGCCGGAAAAGTCGCCCCGGACTTCCGGAGGCTTCGGGAGGGATATCCCTACACCCACTTGCCCGGTGGCGGTAAATGGGTAGGGATCTGTCGAGGCAGTTGGTGCTTTGCCGGGCTAGTGCTACAGCGGTGTGACAGACGGATCGGCATGCACGACGCTCCGTCACGGGTTCGTAACGAAATGGCGGTCGCGGGTGTGCGCCGTGCCCGATTTGAACGCAAGCCCGCCAGTTTCGGGGGGGTGTGGCGAGAAACTGTTCGTGGTGACCTGTTCCTCGCCAACCCCCCGGCAAATCGGCCCGAGTGTGGCCGCAGCGTGCCGACGGGGTGGAGAGCGCAGGGGAGTGTCACCCGGACGTCACACCGCCGGGTCCCCTCCCCACGCTCCCCGCTCACCACTGCCCGCCGCCTGCTCCGAGGCCGGCAGATGGCGTTCCTCAGTGGCTGTCGCCTTGTCTCCAGCCGGCCGGCGGCGGCGGTGCGGCGTTGACGGCGTCGACGAGTTCGGCGGCATGGTCACTTCCGATGACCGGCGTCAGCCAGGCCCGGAGCCGCCTAGCGTCGGGCGTGAGAAGCCGGTGGGTGCCGTAGAGCTCCTCCGTGCCGCCGGGACCGGGCAGCAGGATCTTCCAGGTCGCCGGCTCATCCGGCGCCGCCGTGTAGGTCAGGGCGCACGACAAGCCCGTACCGGCATACAGTGCGTACCGGGTCTGGTGGCCCACGTGGGTTCTCTCAACGGTCATCTCACCAAGCGGCTCGTCTCCGCCCTGGCGCCCGTGCTGAACTCCTCGACGATCCGCTCGCAGAAGGCCGGGAGGTCGTCGGGCCAGCGGCTGGAGGTGAGATTCCGGTCGGTGACGACCTCTTCGTCGACGACGTTGCCGCCCGCGTTGCGGATGTCGGTCCGCACGCTGGGCCACGAGGTGAGCGTGCGACCACGTACCACGTCGGCCTCCACCAGCGACCAGGGACCGTGGCAGATCACGCCAATCGGCTTGCCCGAGCCAAAGAAGTCCTTGACGAACTGAATTGCCTCGCGGTTGATGCGGAGCTTGTCCGGATTCACCGCGCCACCCGGGAGGAGCAGCGCGTCGTAGCCCTCCACGGCAGCATCTGCCACCCGGCGATCTACAAGGAACCGCTCCGCCGGCTCGATGTCATGGTTCATGGACTGGATCACTCCATCATGCACCGACAGCAGTTCCGTGTCCCCACCGGCAGCGACCACCGCGGCCCGCGGCTGCTCGAGCTCCACCCGCTCGACGCCGTCGGCGGCGAGGATCGCGACTTTCTTTCCCTGCAACTCATTCGCCATGTGTGGCTCCTTCGCGTCGGAGTTTCTCCGGCCCGGAAGGCCGTGCCCGCATCGTCTCGATGGCCAGCTGCGACGTCTATGCCCACCGACCCGAGACGGGGGTCCGGCTAGCCCGACCAGGACGTTCGAGCAACCCCACACCCAACTCGGAGCCGGGCTAGCCGTTCGAAGGGACGCGCAGGTAGGCGAGCACGGCGAGCACCCGCCGGTGCTCGGTCTGGGCCGGATCGAGCTCGAGCTTGTGAAAGATGCTCGTGACGTGCTTCTCCACCGCTGCCTGGCTGACCAGGAGCGCTTCAGCGATCCCGTGGTTGGACTTGCCTTCAGCCATCGCGGACAAAACGTCGCGCTCGCGCGGGCTGAGCCGGTCCAGCGGGCGGTCGTGCTGACGGCGACCGAGCATCCGCCCGACGACCTCCGGGTCAAGCGCGCTGCCGCCCCCGGCGACCCGCGCGACCGCGTCGACGAAGCTCTCCACGTCACCCACGCGCTCCTTGAGCAGGTACCCAACTCCTTCGGCATGGTCCCCGATCAGGTCCAGCGCGTAATGCTCCTCGTAGTACTGGGAGAGCACCAGCACACCGGTCTCGGGCCGTTGCCGCCGCAGTTCGATCGCCGCCCGCAGACCGTCGTCTCCGTGCCCCGGAGGCATGTTGACATCGGCGATCACGACCGACGGGCGGTGCGCCAGGCCCTTGCGCAGGAGATCCGCGGCGTCCCCGGCCTGAGCGACGACGTCAAACCCGGCTTCGGCCAGCAGGCGCGCGATCCCCTCGCGCAGCAGGACATCGTCCTCGCCGATCACCACGCGCAACGAGCTTGACATCGGGCAACGGTATCGCGTGAGGTCGGTGCACTGATCATTCGCCGCCGAGCAGTTGCGCCAGCGGAGCGTTCGGGAGGTCGGCCTTGTTCACGAACGCGCGGGCGCCGGCGCGCCGCACCTCGTCGGTGGTGGTGATGTCAGCGTCGATCGAGGTCAGCACGACCCGCGGGTGCCACGGCAGCGCCGCAAGCTCCAGCGCGAGCGTGACCCCGTCCCCGTCTGGCAACTCGATATCCACCAGCACCGCTGACGGCTCCAAACGCGCGGCCGCCGCGCGCCCCGCCGCGACGCTGTCGGCCTCGCCGACGACGGGGAGGCCGCTGGCGGTGAGCAGCCGCACCGCCAGCCGGCGGAACTCCGGATCATCGTCCACCACCAGCACGGAAGGGCTCACGCGGCAATCATCGGCACGCCGCTCCAGTCGCTAGGTAGGGCTGGCCCTACCCCTCCTCTCGGGAACTCGGTTGCGCCTTCTCGGGCGGATCCGCATGTACGCGCGCTGGGGACATGCGAAGCTCGTCCTCATCCCGTCCCTTCCGATGGAAATCCGCGACCTCGACCAGCCATGAGCGCCACACATCCCGCCTCACCTCATAGCTTGGCGGCCGCGCGGGAGCGTGACCGTCTCGAGCGTCGTGTGCGGCGGGCGACGGTTGCGATCGCCTCGCTGCGGCAACTCGAGAACAAGGATCGACGTCAGCCGGGCGGCCACAGGCATCTGCGACGGGCCATCGCCGACTTCGAAGCGCAGGTCGAGGCGATGACAGCTCGCCTGCGAGACCTCGCCCCGGGAGATGAATCAGCCAACGGTCAGCGGCGGGGCGGCTGACACGCGAACAGCGAGGAGCGACCATGCATCAGACGCAAGCCACGACGACACAGCTCGGCCGGACAGGGCTCCAGACCACCCGCGCGGGATTGCTGGGGGTTGGCCTGATGGGCTCCGCGATGGCTCATCGGCTGCTCGAACGGGACATCGGGGTCATCGCATGGGATCACGACGCTCAGCACGTTCGTGCTGTCGAAGGTCACGGTGGGCAGGCGGCTGCGACGGCGGCAGAGGTGGTGAACGGAGCCGGGGTGGTGATCACCATGCTTCCGACAGCGGCGATCATTCTGGATGTGGTCGGGCCGTTGCTGAACGATTGGCCCGCAGACACCGTCTGGCTGCAGATGAGCAGCGTGGGGGCGGCCGAAGCGGACGAGCTGACGCGGCTGGCCGAGGCACACGCGATCACGCTGGTCGACGCGCCGGTTTCCGGCAGCACTCATCCGGCCGAGGAGGGTGAGCTGACCATCCTGGCGTCTGGACCTGAATCGGCGCGCCCCGCGGTTGACCCGATCTTCGACGCGCTGGCGTCGCGCGTGCTGTGGGTCGGCAAGGCCGGGATGGGCTCGCGTCTGAAGCTGGCGACCAACCACTGGATGATCACCATGGTCACTGCGCTCGCCGAGTCCATGCGTCTGTGCGAGGCGATGGGGCTCGATCAGCAGCAGTTCGTTGCGCTGCTTGACGGCGGACCGCTCGGCTCCGCCTACGCGCTGCAGAAGCTGGACGAGATGCGTCGCCATGAGTACCCGGCGGGCTTCCCGGTCCGGCTCGCCCTGAAGGACCTCGAACTCGTACGCGAGGTGCAGCAGAGCTCCTCAGCCACAATGCCGGTGCTGGACGTGGCGCTCGAGCGGTTCACGTCGGCGAGCCAGAACCTCGCCGACGACGACCTGGCCGCGATCTACGAGCTCGACGGGCTCGCCAAGGCCTGAACGACCGAGCACGAAAGGAACCACCATGACAACCAGCACCCTGCACCCCGTCATGCTCGGCATGACCGACCTGAAGGTCTCCCCGGTGGCCTTTGGCACCTGGGAGCTGGGCGGTGAATGGGGCCAGTTCGACGAGGAGGAGAGCGTCGCGGCGATTCGCCATGCCCGCGGGCTCGGCATCAATCTCTTCGACACCGCTCAGGGTTACGGCTTCGGCGCCTCGGAGCGGCTCCTCGGCCGAGCGCTGCGAGACGACCTGGACAACCGGCGCGACGAGGTCGTGATCGCGACCAAGGGTGGCCTGCGGATGACCGCGGACGGCCTCGTCCGCGACGCCAGCCCCGCCTGGCTGCGCAGCGGAGTGCAGGACAGCCTGCGGGCCCTCGAGGTCGACTACATCGACATCTACCAGGTGCACTGGCCCGACCCAAAGGTGCCCTTCGCCGAAACCGCCGCGGCACTCGAGGAGCTCGTCGAGGAGGGCAAGATCCGCCACGTCGGCGTGTCGAACTTCGACGTGGCTCAGATCGCCGAGTTCGGGAAAACGCGACCGGTGGAGACGCTACAGCCGCCGTACCACTTGTTCCGACGGGACATCGAGGCCGAGCTGCTCCCCTACGCGCGCGAGCACGACATCGGGGTCCTCGTCTACGGACCACTGGCGCACGGGCTGTTGACCGGCGCCATGCACGTCGACACCACGTTCGCCGCAGACGATTGGCGTAGCGGCAGTCCCGTGTTCAAGGGCGATGCCTTTCGGCGGAACCTCGAGGTCGTCGATCGGCTGAAGCGATGCGCGGCCGACGAGCTCGGTTGCTCGGTCGCCCAGCTCGCGGTGGCCTGGACGTTGGCAAGTCCGGCCGTCGACGTGGCCATCGTTGGCGCGCGGCGCCCAAGCCACATCGAAGAGGCAGTCGCGGCGGCCGGGATCAGCCTGAGCGAGACCGACCTCGAGCGAATCGAGGAGATCATGGCCGGATCCGTGGCCATCGGGGGGCCGTCCCCCGAGGCGATGCCGTCCGCCGCCGAGGGCACCTAGCCTGTGTCGGTGGCCCACCTTCGAGCGGGAGATCCTCGTGCCTGATCAGTTTCGGCGGCCGTCGTACGCTGACCCGCTGCTGATCCTGGCCATGGACCACCGTGCCTCGTTCGGCCGGTCGCTGTTCGCCGTGGCCGACGATCAGCCGACGGCCGCGCAGCGCCGCGCGATGGAGGCGGCGAAGCTGTTGATCTACTCGGGACTGGCGAGTGTCGCTGGCGATCTGCCGGTCGGACACGCTGGCGTGCTGGTGGACGAGCGCTACGGCGGAGCGGTCATCCGGGCCGCGCGAGACGCTGCCCTCGTGCTGGCGGTCCCGATCGAGCGCAGCGGCCGTGAGTGGTTTGAACTGGAGTGGGGCGAACGGGCCTGGCTGGAGCATGTCCGCCGTATCGCGCCCGACTACGCAAAGGTACTGGTACGCGACAACCCGTCGTATCCAAGCGCTGAGCGCAGCCGCCAGTTCGACCGGCTACGCGAAGTCAGCGAGTCGCTGCGGGCCGAGGGAGTTCCGCTGCTGTATGAGCTGCTCGTTCCGGCCACCGACCAGCAGCTCGCCTCGGTGGGCGGCGACAGCGACGCCTATGACCGCGACGTCCGTCCCGAGCTCGTGACCCGCGTGATCGCCGACAACCAGGGGGCCGGGGTCGAGCCGGCGATCTGGAAGGTCGAGGGCCTGGAGACCGCGCCCGCCGCCCAGGAGGTAGTCGCTCAGGCCCGTGCTGGCGGGCGCGGCGAGGTCGACCTCATCGTGCTCGGCCGTGACGCGCCGACCGATCGCTTGAACCATTGGCTGGACGTGGCCGCGCCGACCGACGGATTCGTGGGGTTCGCGATCGGGCGAAGCATCTGGGAGGACGCGGTCCGCTCGCACATCACCGGTGAGCTGAGCGACGCCGACGCCGCCAAGCAGATCGCCGATCGCTACCTGAGCTTTGCCCAGCGCTGGGCAGAGCACCGGGACCGATAGCGCGCGACCCGCCGCGCCGGCACATCAGAGGTCGCGCTCGGGGCCGTGCGGCTGGATTACGGTGGCGCGCAGGTGGGTGCCGCGCCCAACGCGGCTCTCGAGCAGGATGTGCCTCGGTCGGCAGCGAGCTCCTGGCGGCGAGTGCCCCGGCTGCCGCGCCAAGCCCTCGGTTGGTGAGGATGGCTGGATGAACCCCGTGCGCCAGTTCGCGGACCTCGGAGATCGTGTCGCCGGTCTCCTTGAGGGCCGCCTGAAGCAGCTCACGGGCGCCCACCGGGTCGCTGTCGAACTGTTGATCGGCGAGCTGCAGGTTGACGAGAGTGGTGACCAGGCGCTGCTGGGCGCCGTCGTGAAGATCCCGCGCCAGACGTTGGCGCGCGCCGTCGGCGGCGGCGATGATCCTCGCGCGCGAGGCGACCACGTCCGAGCGTGACCGCGCGACTCGGGCGACGTAACCACCGAGCGTCGCCGCAATCAGAAACGCGCCGAGGGCGACCCAATCTGACCCATGCTGGACCGAGAGGCTTCCGAGCGGAGGCAGATGGAAATAGTCAAAGGCCAGGGCGCTCTCGACGGCGGCGATCACCCCGAGCCAGACTCCCCATGCCGCCGACACGATGAGCACGCCCACCATGTACACGACGCCCAGGGAGTCCGCGGGAGCCACCTGTTTGAGCGGGTAGATCAGGCCTGTGCAGACGGCGACGACGACGATCCCGGCGACGATGCCGACGGCGGCATCGCGGCCCGCGTCCAAAGCCGGCAGGGCCGAGAACCGTCTCGAGATCGGCGTCATTCGCGGATGATCGTGGTCGGTGCGCTAGGCCTCAGGTGGCGACCGGGGGCCTGCTCGCGCCGCGATCGGCGAGCCTACCCCAGCGAGCATTGAATACCAAGTACGATCGCGTCCGTCGTGGCTACGGCGACTGGAATCCGGGTGGTCGTGGGTGAGGATCACCCGATCTTTCGCGAGGGCCTCGTGCGTGTCCTCGACAGCGCGGGGTTCGAGGTGGTGGCCATTGCGCGCGACGCCCTCGATGTGGTCCGCAAGACTCGCGCCCATCGACCCGACGTCGTGGTGGTCGACATTCGGATGCCCCCAGAACGCGAGGACGACGGGTTGCGCTCCGCGCTCGAGATCCGGGCAAGCAACCCAGACATCGGCGTGTTGGTGCTGTCTGAGTACCTGGAGGACCGCTACGCGCTGGAGCTGGTCGCCGAAGGAGCCGAGGGCGTCGGCTACCTCCTCAAGGACAAGGTGGGCGATATGGGGGCGTTCACCGACGCCGTGCGTCGTGTGGCCGCGAAGGGGTCCGCGCTGGATCCGGACGTGGTCGCTCGCCTGGTAGGCCGCCGGCGCATCAACAGCCCGCTCGACACGTTGACCAAGCGCGAGCGCGAGGTACTTTCGCTCATGGCCGAAGGTCGCTCCAACGCCGGGACTGCCGAGCAGATCGTGGTTACCGTCGCTGCGGTGGAACGGCACATCACGAGCATCTTCGACAAGCTCGGGCTGCACCAGTCATCCGACCAGCACCGGCGCGTCGTGGCGGTGCTGCGGTACCTTCAGTCGTCGTGACTACACGCGAAACAGCACGTCGAGGTCCGCGGTGGCCAGCTCGGTCTTGGGCACGAAGGCTCGGGCGCCGCAGCGCTCAAGTTGCGAGTTCTCGACCTCGTCGGTTTCGGATGACATCAGCACGATCGGAACCCCCGGCCAGCGCGCGCTCAGCGCTGTGGCGACCTCGAACCCGTCTCGTCCCGGGAGATTGATGTCCAGCAACACGCCATCCGGGGAGCCGTGTTCGATCGCGGACAGCGCTTCCTCTCCCCCGGCCGCCAGCCCAAACGGCTCCAGGCCGCGTATGGCCAGGAGCCTCGCGGCCGCGCTGCGAAACTGCGGACTGTCATCGACCACGAGGATTCGGCTGGACACCGGAGGAGCCTGACAGCGCGGATGCGGGGTCACAATGCAGGCAAACCCCACAGTTCGGCAATCGTGGGGATAACCCCACAGCCGGGCTCGAGGCGCCCCCGGCGCAGCGGTTGAGTTCGCTCCCCTCGCGCATCGGCCGCCGCACGGCGACGATTACGCGCATCCGATCGAGGACACCACCGACGACTGGCGGGAGGGCTCCGTGAGCGCGACCATGACAGAGATTCAGGGTGACTCGGGCGTCGAGGTGGCGTTCGCGGCCGAGGAGCCTCCGCCGAGTTTCGACGAACCGCCACCGGGGGGCATGGCGACGCTGGTGATCGGAGAGGACGACGTCCTGCTGCGCGAGGGAATCGTCCGGCTGCTCACCGAGGCCGGGTTCGACGTCGTCGCTCAGGCCGGCGATGGCAAGGATCTGCTGCGCAAGGGCCTGGCGCACCGTCCCTCGGTGGTGATCGCCGATGTCAACATGCCGCCCGACCACGAAGACGACGGTCTTCGGCGGCGATCGAGCTGCGACGGCAACGGCCCGAGACCGGCGTGCTGGTGCTCTCCCAGTACTACGAGGAGCGGTACGCGCTTGACTTGATCGGGGAGCGCGCCGAAGGAGTCGGCTACCTGCTCAAGGAGCGCGTGGGCGACGTCGAGAGCCTGATCGACGCCGTCAAGCGAGTGGCGGGGGGCGGCACCGCGCTCGACCCGGAGGTCGTCGGCCGGATGCTCGGTCGCCGTCAGCGCGACCGGCCACTCGACGGCCTCAGCCGGCGCGAGCGCGATGTGCTGGCCGCGATGGCCGAGGGCAAGTCCAACCATGGCATCGCTGAGGCGCTCCTGGTCAGCCAGGCCGCGGTGGAGAAGCATGTCACGAGCATCTTTCACAAGCTCAAGCTCGATCCGGGTCAGACCGAGCACCGTCGGGTGCTCGCGGTGCTCGCCTACCTGCGCGACGTGCCAAGCCTGGTCGCGGGGTAGGGATTCCCCCAGGTGCTCCCTCCGGGATCCGGGAACCGTTTCTCTGGCCGAGCGTATGTACGGGCGCGACGATCGGTGACAACGTCACGTGCAAGCAGCGCGACCAGCCCAACCACAAGGAGCCGAGGATGGCCTTAGAAGTCCGACCTCTCGCCCACGACCGCGACCCGCTCGACGCTGCCAGCCGGGCGACCGTCATCGTGTCGTTTTACCTGCGCTCGCCCGACCTGTCTGCCGAATTCGAACGCACGATGGCCGGCGACCGAGAGATCAATCTCGGCTCACTTGACACGGTGTCCGAGTGGCGTCTCACGCGCCCGGTGAACGTGCCAGGGCAACCGAGCGGATCCGCGGACTACGTGCTGATCGCCGAGATCGCCGAAATCGACCGCTGGGAGTCACAGGCGACCGAGGAAGTCCAGCGCCTGGCGGATGAGCTCGCTCACCTCATCTCCGCTCGCAAGATGATGGTGGTACGGCGCGTCCTGTAGCCCGTTGCGCCGTAGGGCCTGCCCTACCAACAATCTACGGCGCGTCGGTATGGAACTGACCGACGCCCGATGACACGCTGTCTGCACGATGTCGATCCCGATTGTGTTGAGGTGGCAGTACCGGCGGCAGGTGAACGACGCGATGGACGCGTACGTCGAGTGGCGCCAGCGCTGCGCCGAGGTGTGGCTCGCGTATTCCAACTGGGCGGCCGCGCGCGCGAGCACCGTCTCGGCGTGTTACGCCGCCTATACGGCAGCGGGAGACCGAGAGGAACGGGCTTCGCAGCTCTACGCCCGCCTCGTCGACCGCGTATCTGACCTGCTGGCCGCGGACCCCGAGTTGGTGCCAGCGATGGGTGCCGAGCGAGAGAGGCGATGATGAGCGCGATCGCCATGAACAGCCCAGCGCGCCGCGGCGCCGCTTGCCCGCCCCGTCGACCGCATCTGAGCTATGACGAGCGCAGCCTGGTGCTGGCCGCCAAGGAGAGCCGCGGGCAGGCACGAGCCGAGCTCGTCGACGTCTTCCTGCCGCGGATCGGGAGCGTGGCTCGCCGGTACCGCGACGTGCGCGCCGTCAGCCGAGAGGACCTGATGCAGGCGGGGGTGGTCGGCCTGCTGAACGCCCTGGAGCGCTACGACCCCTCGCGCGAGAACCACTTCTGGGCGTACGCGTCCTGGTGGGTGGTCCAGGCGATGCAGGAGCTCGTTTCCTCGCTCAGCAATGTGGTCGTCCTGTCCGATCGTGCGCTGCGCCAGCTGTCGCGACTCAAGGCGGCGCGGCTCAGCCACATGCAGGCCCACCGGCGCGAACCGTCCAACCGTGACCTCGCAGCCATCACCGGCCTGCCGACCGCACAGGTGAGCAGGCTGGTCGTGGCGACACGTCCGGCGCGAGCGCTCGACCAGGGCGCGGACGCTGATGACCCTGGCGCACGTCCGCTCACCGAGACCCTGCGTGACCCGGCGGCAGAGGACGCGTTGGAGAACGCCACGCTTCGGCTGGCCGCGCGCGTTCTGCCCGCCGTGCTGGCAACGCTCACGCCGCGAGAGCTGGCTGTCGTCCGAGGCCGCTACGGGATCGGAGGTGACCAGCGCTCACTGCGAGAGCTGGCCACCGAGCTGTCCCTGAGCGGCGAACGCGTGCGCCAGATCGAGCAGATCGCCATTGGCAAGCTGCGAGACTCGTGCGACGCCACCACCGGCAACGCGAAATCACGCCAGAGCTAAACCCGCAGCCGTCCTGGCATTTCCGGCTTTCCCTACCCAGCAACGGGATCGGCGTGACGATGATTAACGTGTGAGCCGACGAGTAAGCGCATCCGTGTTGGTGGTGGACGACGATCCGGAGTTCCGCCGGCTGGCGGTGCGGCTGCTTACCGCCAGCGGCCTGACCGTGGTCGGCGAGGCCGACAGCGTCGCGGCGGGGCGAGCGGCGGCCGCGCGTCTGGAGCCTTCAGCGGTGCTGGTCGACGTCGAGTTGCCAGACGGGGACGGAGTTGCGCTCGCCCCGGAGCTTGCGGCGCTGCCGTGGCACCCGCGGGTCGTGCTCACCTCGATCGACGCTGACATCACCACCACCGACGAGGTGCGGCGCGCCGGCGCCCGCGCGTTCGTGAACAAGGCCGACCTCCCGAACGCTCCGC
>Ga0302325_10028205_pt1 | contig 11619 bp, 16 predicted proteins | sample Palsa_T0_2_FD_201948 | JGI IMG/M metagenome (GOLD analysis project Ga0302325, IMG submission 201948) | Peat permafrost microbial communities from Stordalen Mire near Abisko, Sweden - Palsa_T0_2 | ecosystem: Environmental > Terrestrial > Soil > Palsa > Peat permafrost | place: Sweden: Abisko... | reverse complement strand
ACCCGTTCCGAGAATTCCCCACCGCACTGGGCTGTTCGCCACGTCTTCGTCCCGTCGTCGACCGGTATCGCAGAAAGCCTAACGACGTGGCCCGCGGCTCGCCTCCCGTGCGGTGCAGCCCGCGGTGAGGCTCGCCGGACGCTCGCTTGGCCCCCCTAAACAGCGGTCGGGGGTTTGATCCCGCCTGGCCCCATCGAAGAATAGCCTGGAAACTGGAAGGCCAATCGGCGCAACGAAGAAGGAGAATCACCACCATGACGATTCAGCGGATGGATAACGTCGGCATTGTTGTCGAAGACCTCGATGCCGCCATCGCGTTCTTCACCGAGCTTGGCATGGAGCTGGAAGGCAAAGCGCAGATCGAGGGCCTGTGGGCGGACCGTACCGTTGGACTTGACGGCGTCCGCAGCGATATAGCGATGATGCGGACCCCGGATGGTCACAGCAAGCTGGAGCTGGCGAAGTATCACGCCCCCGCTGCGGCCGGCGCAGAGCCGGAGAAGCCGCCGCCCAACACGCTGGGCCTCCATCGTGTCATGTTCGCCGTCGACGACATCGACGACACCGTCGGCCGCCTGCGCGCCCACAGCGCGGAACTCCTCGGCGAGGTGGCGCAGTACGAGGACAGCTACCGGCTTTGCTATCTCCGCGGGCCCGCGGGCATCATCGTTGCCCTGGCCGAACAGATCAGCTAACGGCACATAGCGGCCGACCCCCACCCAAACCCTCGAAAATCAGATCGCGCCCGTGAGGGTCACCGAGTCATAGGACGATGTCCCGGCGCCAACCGACACACCTGTGGAAATCGGTACGGTGCTCGACCGTGAACAAACGGGGCCTTCCGGCTGAAGCCAGCGTGTCGTTGATCGAAACAGTCGCGCGGCCGACTGTCGTGGTAGCTCGCGAGACGACCTGGCGGGAGTTCCCGTCACTGTGGAGCTCGATGCTCGACGAGGTGTATGCCGTCGTGAAGGCTGCCGAGATGGATGGCGCTGGACATGGTGAGGACCGTTGGCAGAACGTTATGTTCTACAAGGACGACGTTCCGAATGTCGAGGTCGGAGTACTCGCGGCCGGACGATTTTCGGGCGCCGGGAATGTGATCTCGTCGGCGCTGCCAGGCGGGGTGACGGCAGCCGCCACACACAGAGGACCCTACACGGGGCTTGACTTGACTCACCGTGTTATTCGTGACTGGTGCGCCACGCACGGTCGTCAACTCGCGGGGCCGCGTTGGGAGATATACGGGCACTGGCGCGAGGATCCGCGCGAGCTGGAGGCCGAGGTCCACTACCTCCTCAGCTGAGTTACGTGGACGACGAAAGAGCGTCGCAATGGAAGAGCGGGTGTCGACAGTCCTGGTGGTAGCGCTCTGAGATGCCCGATACCGCGTCGCTCATGTTTTGCCGAGGTTGTGCCGATGTCCTATCAGGCAGGTTATTGATCGAGCCGACGTTGTCGATCAGCGGTGACCGTTTTGTTTCCCGTCCTCTGTATCGCGCTGGCGTGCGCGTCGCGGTTCCCCTAGCGGACTGTCGCGGGCTGCATCCGGTGTGCCCTGGAAATGCCGGTTACCGAAATGGGTTGAGCCATGCGCTCACGTATACGCAGGTCCGCGGTGGGACTCGGAGTCCCCGCTGCCATAGTCATCGCTGCACTCACGCTGACACTTGCAGTCGGCGCGAGCGCGACTTCGTCAACGACACCGCAGCTCGGAACGGCGGCGGGCGTTTCCGTGCTCGCCGGATCGACGGTTACGAACACCGGTCCGTCGGTGCTCGCCAGTGAACTGGACGTCAGTCCGGGCACGGCGATCACCGGCTTTCCGCCGGGAATCGCCCACGGCGCGACGCACAGCGCTGACGCCGCTGCCTCCGGCGCCCAGAACGACCTCACGATCGCCTACAACGACGCGGCTGCCGCGGAGAGCACGGCGACCGTCCCCGACGTAGGGAACATCGGCGGCGAGACCCTCACGGCGGGCGTGTATGGCTCGGCGAGCTCGATGCTCGTCGATGGCACGCTTACGCTCAACGGCGCCGGCAACCCCAGCTCCGTGTTCATCTTCAAGGCCGGGTCCACAGTCGTGACCGGTAGCGCAAGCAGGGTGGTCCTAGAGAACGGCGCTCAAGCCTGCAACGTGTACTGGCAGGTCGGCTCGAGCGCGACGCTCGGGACCGATTCGACCTTCGTCGGCACTGTGATGGCGTTGACGTCGATCACCGCGACGACAGATGTCACCGTCGACGGACGCCTGCTCGCCAGAAACGGTGCGGTCACGCTTGACTCCGACACGATCACGCCAACGTCCTGCACGACGACGGTGTCAACGAAGCCGGTGGTCGCGCCGACGACCTCGACGACCCGCACCTCGGGCGGGAAGGGTAGCCGTGGCGGCAGCACGACCACGACGACGACCATCACATCGAGGTTCACGACAAGCGGTCGCATCCATCTGCCGGGCTCAGACTGCGGTTGCGCGGTCGGGACGAAGTACGTCAAGCTCGCCACCTCGAAGTACGCACACGTCACGGTGAACCAGTCCACCGGCGTGGCACAGTTCAAAGTCGACGCCGGCCATTACGGGGTCTTCACCTGCGACCTACAGCATGGCGACAAAGTGATCGTGGTCCACTTCACGGTCAAGCCGACCAAGTCCTCTACAGCGCCGTGCGTCGCCTGACCGGCTGAGCGTCACACTGGACCAGCTGGCCGTGGGAGTCAGCTGGTCGGGTGTGGGCAGGGCGCAGGTGGGGCGATCGACCGCAATTGTGAGGGCTCGGACGTCGGACTCGCAGTGGCCGGTGGCATGAGCGAGGACCTGGCACAGACGCTCCCATCCGTGGGGAAGCCCAACTCTCAGCATGTCCGTCGTGGACCGCTACGGGTCGGCGATAATCCCGTCGTGTCCTCGGCCAACCTAGACCTCGTGCGCTCGATCTACGCGGCGTGGGAACGCGGCGACTTCCACTGGATCGATTGGGCACACCCTGAAATTCGGTACGCAAATGCCGACGGTCCCGCACCGAGCCAACGGACGGGAGTCGATGAGATGACCGCGGCCTTTCGCGATTACATCAGTGCTTTCGAGAACTGGGGCGTCGTGGCCGAAGACTTCTTGGATCTTGGCGGGGAGGGTGTGCTCGTAAGCTTCCACCAGACCGGGCGCGGCAAAGCTAGCGGAATCGACCTCAAGCACTTCAACGCAACTGGGGCGACACTGTTCAAGCTCAGCGGAGGCAAGGTCACGGAGATCGCCCAATACTCCGACCGGCACCGAGCACTCGCAGACCTCGGCCTCGCGCCGGACACGGGCACCTGACCTCTCCCGCGTTCCAGAGTCCGATGAGCATACGGGCTAGCTCTACGCGATCCTGCGACATAGCCTGGCCCTCCAGCGGGCGCTTCGGGCCCCCCGCCAGCCGGCAGTGCTTACCGATTGGCGCGTGCTCGCTTTAGCCGATCAGCTCTTGATCTCATTGTGAACCCGAGCCACCATCGGCTCGTTCATCTCGACGCCCGCCGCCGCGAGAATCGGCAAAAGGGTTACCCCAAATGCCTCGAATGCCTCCTGCGACTCCCAAACGTCGAAGACCTGGATCTCGCCGTCCGTCTCAAGGGCGATGTGGGAGAGGCGTCCGTCGGGGGCTCCGGCGCCCGCTTCCTCAAGCTGGACGGTCGTCGTGTCGTACCGCTCCTGCGTAAACCCCTTGGCAGTGATGTAGAACCCGAGCGCCATTCGATCCCGATCCCCCTTCGCGCGGTCTGCGCGGTTGTTTACCCAGCGATGCCGCGGACTGTACTCCACGGACCGACGATCGTGTCTGCCACCTGAAACCGTGGGCCGCCTGGTAAGGGCGCAGCAGTTGGCTCCACCTCTGAGGGACCGAAATCATCCGCGCCCGGTGGCGCTGGCGAACCGGCCCGGGGGGTCGCCAGCGCCTGATGCCATTAGTCCCAGCGGCTGATCTCGCCGCCCGGGTACGCGTTGAAGCCCTGGCCCTCGGCTCCGGACTTGAGGCTCATTAGATAGGAGGCCCAGTTGGTCGAGCAGCCGTTCATGAACTCGTTCTCCTGCTGCCAGCCCGCGTGGCTGAAAAGCAGCGTGGTACCGCCGTCGTCGCGGGGTTTGAGGGCGTAGGTGATACGGGTGTCGATCCAGTCGCCAGGGCCATGGACGCACCGCCAGACGACCTGTCCGGGGCTGAGTTCGACGACTTCGAAGGTTGCAGAGGGGTTGGCGGGGTCGCGGAAGTAGACGGACAGTTGCCCGCCGATTTCGTCATCGCCGGCGACTGGCCGGCCCGTCCACCACTGCTGGATCCCTTCTCTGGTTGCTATGAGTTGTTGCACGCGCTCTGGCGGCGCGTCGATCGTTAGGCGGTGCAGGATGTTCGGCATCGTGTATCTCCTGTCTGCGTGGGTAGTGCCTTGGATGGTTGGGTCGCCGGATGGCAAGATCCGTGCGCCTGCTACATCGCGATCGCTTCGTAGACGTCGACTGCGCCGCCGATCTCAAGGACCGGGCAGCCCTTCGCGAGCTCGACCGCCGAATCGAGGCTGTCTGCCGACACGATCGAGTAGCCGCTCAGGCCATGCGAGCCGCCATGGCTGACCGAGCCGCCCGGGCCGACCGTCTTCGCGGTCCCGGTCGCGGCGCCGCCGTCGACGACGGCCGAACCGAGCTCGTCGAACCACTGACCCCACTTGGCATACTGCGCTTGGCGCTCGGCCTCGTCGGCAGCCACACCTTTGCCGCCGCTGTACGCGAACACGTAATTCGCCATGTCTACATCCTTTCGGTCGCGTCCGGCTCGGATGCCGGCCCTTTGATCTGATGACGAACGGTCGATGCCCAGACGGACATGGTCGATCAAGAAACCGCCGAGGTGTCCGTCTGGGCGGCCACCGTTCGTCTAAGAGAGAAACCGCAGCTCGAGAAGGGAGCGCAGATGAAGTACGTATTGCTGAACTACACCAAGGCGGAGACTGCCGGGGAGCGCCGGCCACGGGAGATGAATCCCGCTGTCGCCGCGATTCTGGAGCGGCCTGATGTGAGCGGCTGGGTCCGCCTGCAGCCGGCCGAGTCGGCGACGACCGTCGGCCTCGAGTCGCGAAAGGTGCTCTTCACCGACGGCCCTTTCGTTGACAGTAAGGAGTTCCTCGCCGGCTTGATCCTGGTCGAGGCTGAGAACCTCGACGGCGCGCTCGCCGTCGCAGCCGAACTACAGGAGCTCGACGTCACAGCGGCGATCGAGGTCCGTCCCGTACTCGAGCAGGAGCTCGAAGGTGCTTGAAGACGTTTTTCGCGATCAGTGGGGACGCGTGCTCGCCACGCTTGTCGGCGTGCTCGGCGACATCGAGCTCGCGGAGGACGTGGCACAGGACGCGTTCGCGCTGGCCGCCCAACGGTGGCCGCGCGACGGTCAGCCGGTAAACCCGACCGGCTGGCTGATCGCCACTGCTCGCAACCGCGCGATTGACCGCATCCGCCGCCAGCGGACACTCGTTATCAAGACCGAGCAGCTCAAGCGGGAGCTGCGAGATGGATCGGAGGAGACGATGGATGAGACGGCCACGTTCCGGGACGAGAGGCTCGAGTTGATCTTCACCTGTTGCCATCCGGCGCTCGCGCTGGACGCGCAGGTCGGACTCACCCTGCGCACGCTCGGCGGCCTCTCAACCGAGGAGATTGCACGCGCCTTCCTCGTCCCGTTCGAGACCATGAGCAAGCGCCTGACACGCGCCAAGCACAAGATCCGCGACGCCGGTATACCGTTTGCCGTCCCGCCCGACCACCTGCTGCCCGACCGGCTCGACGCGGTGCTCGCGGTCATCTACCTGATCTTTAACGAAGGCTGGGGCGGCGGCCGCGTCGACCTGTCGGCAGAGGCGATCCGCCTCGGCCGCTCCCTTGTCAGTCTCATGCCGGACGAAGCAGAAGCGCACGGCCTGCTCGCGCTCATGCTCATCAACCAGGCGCGCAGCGCCGCCCGCTTCCCGGACGGCGAGCTCGTCCTGCTCGACGACCAGGACCGGGCGCTCTGGGACCAGCACCAGATTGACGAAGGCCGGGAGGTACTCGAACACGCGCTCACCCTGCGCGGGGACGGGCCGTACACCATCCAGGCGGCAATCGCCGACCTCCACCTCCAAGAGCCACGCGACTGGGAGGAGATCGCGCTCCTCTACCAGAGGCTCGAGCACATCACCAGCTCGCCGGTCGTCACGATGAACCGAGCGATCGCAGTCGCTGAGCTGGAAGGACCGCAAGCAGCACTCGCCCTGCTCGACCAGCTCGAGCTCGACGAATACCGCTACTACCACTCGACCCGTGCCGACCTGCTGCGACGCCTTGGCCGCGACGCCGAAGCCCGGGCGGCATACACGCGCGCGCTCGAGCTCACCCAGCCAGGGCCCGAGCAGCGATTCCTCGAGGGGCGCCTCGACGACATCTCCGAACGCGCCCGACAGCCCTAGACGGTCACCGCGTGCCCGCGGCGCGCCGCCAGGCGCTCCTCGGCGTAGGCGCGAGCAGCCTCAACGTCGCCGGTCGCAAACGCCGCGATGTCAGCGAGCGTGACGATCCGCCCGGCGCCGCCCCATGTCCCGTCGGGGATCTCTGGCGTGAACACCCAGACTCGCGAGGGGTCGCGATCGTGAGCTCCCTGCTCCGCGTCGAGGACCGCCTCGGTGATGCTCTGAACCATCGCCTGGCGGCGCTCGGCGTCGTACTGGCCCTCTGGTACCGAGGCGATGAAGCGGTAGTGCGGAGCGGCGGCCGGGGAGCCGGCGACGTACACGCTCTCAGGGCGGTGGACGAACAGCCACGCGATCGAGCGGACCTGGGGATTGGTGGGGTCGGCGCCCTCGTTGATGATAAGTGCGTCAGTGAGCTGCGCCAGCAGCTTCTCCTCGGCCTCGGGGTGCAGCGCTCCCTGCGGGATGTATGCATCGAGCATCGGCATGTTGGAGCCTCCTTCCGGCCTTATTGGGCCGGATCGAAAGATCGCTCCCTTTAGAAGAGCGACTGGGTCGAGCGCCACGATACCGAAGTCACTTCGCTTATGCAAGCGATATGCTCTAAGCATGAAGCGAACCGCCCTCGCGGACCATCCCTGCTCGATCGCCCGTACGCTGGACGTCGCGGGAGAGTGGTGGTCCCCGCTGATCCTGCGCGACGTCACCTACGGCGTCAGGCGCTTCGCCGAGCTCCAGGCCGACCTGGGGATCTCGGCCAACGTGCTCGCCGACCGCCTCGAGAGCCTGGTCCGTGAGGGGCTACTTGAAACGCATGTCTACCAGCAGCGACCTGAGCGCCGCGAGTACGTCTTGACCGAGAAGGGCGCAGATCTGGCCCCGGCGCTGATCGCCCTGATGCAGTGGGGCGATCGCTGGAAGTGGAAGGGCGGGGTGGGCCCAGTCCAGGTGCTGCACGAGGACTGCCGTCACGAGGTCAGGGTCGAGTTGCGCTGCGAGCATTGCGATCGCGAGGTACCCGTCCATGGCCTCCGTGCCCGTGCCCGCCGCGGGGTGACCACGGCCCCTACCGGTGATGTGCCCGGTCGGCTATCGGCAGCGCGGCTGATCTCATCGCCCGACGGGGTTCGTCTTGCCGAAGGGCCCGCTCGGGGGTCGCCGTCCTCCTAGCCGAGGCGCGCCTCGCAGCGGCGTAGACGCTCCGATCAGCGGGGGTCGTCTGACTCGCCAAAGTTCTCAACAAGGTGGAAGAGCCGCACGTGGGAGCGCGCGATCGCTCCAAGTTCGCGCATCAGGCTGTGGGCCTCGGGCGAATCCGTGAGTTCTTGACGCTCCTCGATCGATCGCATACGCACCACCACCACCATCGCGTCGCCATCGGTGGCTTCGTAAAGCTGGGCAGACACGAAACCTCGGTGGCCTACGATCACTTTTTGCACTCCGTCGGAGATCCCTCGGGCCAGCTCAACCCGCTGCGACGGGTCGAGCGTCCAGAAGTCGATCAGGATCGGGGGTTCCATTGCGCGCATGGAGTCTAGATCGTTCGTCAGCCCCGCAAAGCGCGATGCGCGATATAAGGGCGCGACCATGAGTCAATGCCAACAACGGAGGTCAACATGAGCACCATCGACGAGGAGATGGTCGTGGCCCACTTCATCGTTTCGGATGATGTCGAGCGCTCCTGCCGCTTTTACACCGAGGTACTTGGCGGCAAGACGGTCATCTCCGGCGAGGCGGGCGACGAGGTGACGTACGTCTTGCTAGCCAACACCTGGGTCATCATCAACGTCGGAGGAGGTCCCACCGACGACAAGCCGACAGTCACACTCGAGACGCAACCCGACCCAGATCGGGTGAGCAGCTTCCTCAACATCCGCGTTGCGGACATCCAAGCTGTGTACGCCGAGTGGAGCGCGCGGGGCGCCCAATTCCTGACGCCGCCCAAGCAGCATGAGACCGAGATGCGCTGCTACATCCGCGACCCCGACGGCTACCTGATCGAGGTGGGTCAAACGACGCTGGCCAGAGGTTGGCGTCCACCGTCCTGACCACCCCGTTCGCGCTCGCTGCTGGAGCGGGGCAACGCCGCGAGAACGCCTCCGAGGCGTGAGCATGGATCGGTCGAGTGCCGTCGCTGTGCTCGTCACGGCACGCCGCAGCACCGAGATCTGAGCCGGGCGGCCCATTCGCTTCCTTGTAGGGTGCGATCGAGTGGAGGCCTACGAGGCTACGCGACAGCGCCATGTCGAGCACCTGCTGCCCCAGATCGGCGAGCATTTCGAACGTGTCTCATGGTCTGCGGAGAGACTGCGCGCAGAGCGCACGGCGCGCCTGCGCAAGCTCGTGGGATTGGCAGTCGAGCGCTCTTCCTGGCATCGCGGCCGGCTCGAGGAGGTTGATCTGACGACGCTGGACGAGGATGGGCTGCGAGCCCTGCCGGTGATGACGAAGGACGATCTTATGGGCAACCTCGACGAGATTGTTACTGACCCTGATGTTCGCCTGTCGGATGCAAACGCTCACATCGCCAGGCTTGACGGTGACGCGTATTTCCGCGACGAGCTGCACGCGGTGGCCTCAGGCGGTTCGAGCGGCGTGCGCGGCGTCGTCGTGTGGGGTTGGGATGCCTGGGCGACCGTGCAGCTGACGGCGATACGCCGCGCGCTGCTGGACCGCATCGGCGACCCCGAGCTCGCGTCACGCCCTCCGGTGGCGATGATCGTGGCAGCGGAAAACGCAACGCACTTTACGAGCGCCGTCTCAGAGACATTCGCCACCGGTGCCGTGGAGACCCACAGGTTCAGGATCGGTCTCCCGCTGGAGGAAGTGGTGGCCGGGCTGAACGCAGTCGGCGGGGATAACCTTGCCACGTATCCGTCGATGCTTGCTCGTCTGGTGGGCGAGGCGCGTGCGGGTCGGCTTCAGATCCAGCCGCGGCGGATCATGACAATGGCCGAGCCGCTGTTGGCGGAGACGCGCCGCTGAAGAGACCTGGCAGGCGCCGGTCGCGAACATGTGGGGGACCTCGGAGGCGGGTGTCACCGCGATCGGATGCTTCAAGGGCATAGGGATGCATCTCACCGACGACCTGTTGATCGTCGAGCCTGTCGATGCCGACGGGAACGGGGTGCCGGCAGGCGTGCGCTCGCACAAGGTGTATGTGACGAACCTCTTCAACCCTCTGATGCCGCTCATCCGCTACGAGATCACCGATGAAGTCACGCTGCTCGACGAGCCGTGCGCGTGCGGTTCTGTGCACCGGCGGATCGCCGACATCGAGGGGCGCAACGACGACACCTTTGTTTACGGGGAGGGGGTGAGCGTGCACCCCCATCTATTCCGTTCGATCCTGGGGCGCGAGCCGGCGATCTCCGAGTATCAGGTGCAGCAAACGCGGACCGGAGCCATGATCGTCGTGTGTGCAGACGGTGCCGTCGATCTCGAAGGCCTCACTCGCAAGCTCGAGCTGGCGCTCGCCGAATCGGGATGTCCCGAGCCGATGGCCACCGTGAGCGTGGTGGAGAGGATCCCGACTCTGGCCACCGGCAAGCTCAAGCGCTTCCTGACGCTGTAGTCGGCGCCATTTGGGATGATCGGTGCCCAAGCTGCTGCTAATTGCAGTGAATCGACGGTAGGACGGGCATATGAGCGTTCCTTCATTTTCAGCAGTACCGGATAGTGAGCAGGCGCAGGCGATCGCCACCATCGTTTCGGCCTTTACCGACGATCCGGTCGAGCGTTGGCTCTTCCCTGAGTCCGAGCAGTATCTGATGCATTTCCCGAAGTTCGTTGCGGCATTCGGCGGCGCCGCGTTCCGCGGACAGACCGTTTGGATGCTCGGGGAGTTCTCCGCGGTCGCCTTCTGGCTGGCGCCTGGATCCGAACCGGACGGAGAGGCGATCGTCGAGGTCCTGAGCGAGTGCGTGGCCCCGGAAAAGCATGAAGACGCGTTCGCGGTCCTGGAGCAGATGGACCAAAGCCATCCTAAGTATCCCCACTGGTATCTGCCTTGGCTTGGCGTCCACCAGCCGTTGCAAGGAGGAGGCCTCGGATGCGATTTGTTGAAGCGGTGTTTGGCGATGGTCGACGAGAGCCATCTGCCCGCGTTCCTCGAGACCCCCAACCCACGCACCGTCTCGTTCTATGAGCGTCAGGGATTTCAGATCATCGCCCTGGCGCAAGCCGGCGCCTGTCCGCCGATCACCCTCATGCTCCGGGACGCGCGTTAGGCTGCAACAGCTCGGCCAGCCGGTCCACTTCGGCGACCGTGACTGTCAACTCAGGATGGCGGAGGATCCCCAGCGGATCGAGGCCGCGTACAGGGGTGCCGAACGAGATTCGTAGGCCGCGGTCCCCGTTGGTGGCAAACGTCAGGCCCCGGTCGGTGATCGCCAGTCGCGCCGACCCGGCGGTCTTCAAGAAGGCATACGGCCCAGTCACCGTCACATCGGTGATGTTCGCGAGCGGTGTGGAGACGCGCCACGGACCGAAATGGGCATCGAGCTCCTCGTCGCCCACATCCACGAAGGCAGTCGCAGGACTGATGCCGAATGCGCGAGCCGGCAGGCGATACGTCCGGGCGAAGCAAAAGGCGAAACGCTCAACGTCACTCACCGCAGCGATGCTACCGGCAGAATCCGGACGCCCATATCAGCGACCGCATCTGCGCTGAGCAACGGCGGGTACGAGGTCCACAACATCGGCGTCAACTGGCCGCACCACATCTTCGTCAACCAGGACTTTAAGGTCGTCGGCGCGGATTAATGTGCGGAAAGCGGGGAGCTCGGCGCTGTCCGACGACCCCGAGACGCCTGCTTCGCACAGCGCTCAGCCTGCAGCGCCACCGGGGGAGACGTGCGGGTGCACGAGCTCGTCGCCTACGTAGAGCATCGCCCCGTTCCAGCTCTGGCCGTGCTCGGTGAACTGCACCCAGGTATGGCCCGACGCGGCGAGTTTCTCGCCCCTGTCAAGCAGGGAGTCGCGCAGCCGTAGCAGACCGTCCCGCGAAGAGCCCTCGAGGAGGTGTAACAAGTCGTCAACCGGCTGCTCGGCGACGCGATCACCTACCGCGACCTCGTAGTGGTAGAGCGACTGGGCGGGGAGGACGGGCGTCCCGGCCTCAACCTGAGCGACGAACTC
>Ga0302325_10028204_pt1 | contig 11619 bp, 7 predicted proteins | sample Palsa_T0_2_FD_201948 | JGI IMG/M metagenome (GOLD analysis project Ga0302325, IMG submission 201948) | Peat permafrost microbial communities from Stordalen Mire near Abisko, Sweden - Palsa_T0_2 | ecosystem: Environmental > Terrestrial > Soil > Palsa > Peat permafrost | place: Sweden: Abisko... | reverse complement strand
TACGGTCACGCAAAGTCAAATCGTGAGCGAACTCGGGGTGCAGCTCGGTAACCGGGTTCTCCCTGCTCCGACAGCCACTACGCTCTACATTCTTGTGTTCCCGCCGGGCGTCGATCCGAGCTCGAACAACTGCGGCAGCGACACCGGGTACCATAACCAAGGATCAGCGAACGGGTTCTCTTTTTACTATGCGGTATTCCCCGATCCGTCGAACCCTCGATGCGCGCGCAATGTGCCGGGAATCACTAATAACTCGGTGCAACAGTTTGAGGTGCACCTGTCGCACGAAGTCGTCGAGGCGATGACGGACTCGGCGCCTGAGAGCGGTTGGGCGAGCTCGAACACGAACAACCCCTCCGACGACGGTGAAATCGGGGACCTGTGCGAGGACACGATCGCCGGGGCTGCGAGCTTCGTCGACCCGGTGACTCAGACCCAGTTCTTTGGCCAGTACGAGTTCAATAACGACCTCGAGATGGAATCCAACGAGGTGTACGATGTCGGGTATACGAGCTTGTTTCCTACGGGGTGGAACCAAAACGACTGCTACACCCCGCGCTTTCGGGACGTGCCTCAGGAAACGGTGAACGTTCCGTTCGATTCGACCCAGCGCTTCCCGAGCGGCGCCTTCCGCGGGGCCATCGGGGAAACGCGGCTCACCGACTTCGCGAGGATCTACAACTCCAGTGGTCAGATTGGTATCGATATGTTCGCCAACGATGCCGTCGTCGGCCGGGGGGGCTTCACGTTCGAGCAGAACTGGGGTGCACCAGGCACTCAGGGCTCGTTCTTCTCGGACATGCCGTTCTTCGCCGGAGATTTCGATGGTGACGGTTTCACGGACATCGAAGATGCATGGAACGCGGGCGGGTGCATCGCGCTCGACGTCCATCGCAATACGCAGACACAAATCTTCACCCAAGTATCCCAGGCGGGCTTGGGTACCTGCTTCGCCCAGGGCTACTGGAGTGACCGGTGGTATTGGGTCGCCGGTGACTTCAACGGGGATGGCAAGACGGATATCGCCACGATCTGGGGTGCCGGGACTGCCGAGGGACAAATCATCGACCTGCACTTGTCGACGGGCATCCTTGCTACAGGGCAAGGATTTACACAGGTCTCTGGCGCGGCGACGCACCAGGGCGCGACAGCGACCGACGGGCTTCCTCCGCTGAATAGCACGTGGCTGGCTGGCGACGTCAACGGCGACGGGCTCACGGATCTCATCGAGATCTATGAGGTGTCCGACTCGGATATTGAAGCCCAATCCGTCGTTTTCCATCTGAATGCGGGCCTTTGCACGGCAACGTCGTGCACTCCGAACGGCAACGCCTTCGGTACGCCGGTCTTCGCGACGTACGGTGGCCAGTTCAAGGGCAATCAATGGGTCGCCGCTGATTTCGACGGGAATGGAACGACGGATTTCACGCAAGCGTTTCCCGATCTCATGAGCTCGGCTCTAACGTCGGTCGATGTCTTTCTCACGGACGGATCCATCACGCCGTCTCATCAACGCTGGGCGCAGGGGCTGACGGGTTGGAACGCGCGCACGGTCAGTGTTGGCGATGTCGACGGCAACGGCACCCCCGACCTCTTCTTTGCGTTCGCGTCGGGCAGCCAAACGGTCATCGATACCTACCTCAAACAGTAGACAGGGCTCCGGTGTGGGCGCGCGCTGAAGGGTCGCGCCCGCACCCGTAGTACGTACCGCTGTGGAGACGTGGGGGGACGTCGCGTGCCGCCGCCTCCGAGGAGGTGAGCGGCTCCGTGATCGCTGCGGACGGCCCGCGAGACGCGCTATAAGCGGGGGCCATGTCGCGACCGGCCGTGGGCGTCGTCGGAGGGGGCGCATGGGGCTTGGCGCTGGCGGCCGCCGCGGCACGCACGGGCGGGCCCACCTTGCTACTGTCGCGGCGCGCCCTCGACGGAGCGCTCCCCCCTGGAGTCACCGTGGCGAGCGACGCCGCGGATCTCGGCGCGAGGGCGCGGTTGATCCTCTTCGCGGTGCCGTCGGGGATGGCACGCTCCGTGGCGCGATCGCTGTCCGAGCATCTCAACGGCCGTCACTTCGTGGTCCACGGAGTGCGCGGGCTCGTCCCGCGGCCCGACGCCGACGGCGAGAAGGACAGCGCCGGGGATCTTGCGACGATCTCCGACGTGGTCCGGCACGAGACGTCGGCGCGGCGAGTCGGCGCTCTCGGGGGCCCGGCGCTCGCTTCGGACCTGCTCGCGGGGCGCCCGACGGTCCTGGTCGGCGGGTCGCGGTATCCGGAGGTCATCGCCGCGCTGCGCGGCGCGTTCGAGGTCCCGATGTTGCGCCTCTTCGCCACGGACGACTTGCTCGGCCTCGAGTGGGCGAGCGCGCTCGTCGGGTGCCTGGCCATCGGCGTCGGCTACGCCCGGGGCGTCGGCCTGGGCACGGGCCTGCTGGCGGCGGTCATCACGCGCGCCGTCGAAGAGGCCGGGCGCCTGGCGGCCGAGGCGGGCGGATACGATCGCACGCTGCTCGGCCTCGCCGGGTACGGCGACCTGTTCGCATCCATCACGCAGACCGAACGGCCGGAGGTGCTCCTCGGCGAGGCGCTTGCGCGAGGGCAGACGCTGGAGCAAGCCGTTGCGGAGCAAAAGCAGCGCGTCGAAGCCGTCGAGCTCACCGGGCGCCTCGTGGCATGGGCCGAGGCGCGCGGCGTGCGCGCGCCCGTGTTCCGCACGCTCGCGCGGGGAGTGCTTTCGGGTGGGCCTCGCGATGCGCTCGTGCGAGAGTTGATGGCGGGGTAGACGATGCAAAAGCTCGGCGCTGGTTGGCGGGCCCCGATCGGTGTCCCGGTGTGGCGCGCGCTCTCGTGGGGGGCGTTGGGGTTCGCGTGCGCCTGCGGTGCGTCTTTGTCCAAGGGTGGAGGCGGCGTCGACGGCGGGAACGCGTCGGGGCCGGACGGGTCGAGCGAGTCGTCGTCGTCCGGCGTCTCGTCGTCCGGCGGACCACCCTCGTCGTCGGGTGGATCCTCGTCAGGTGGATCCTCGTCGGGCGGGTCGTCGATCTCGGACGGCGGGTCGACGGCGCTCTTCGACGGCAACCTCGGATCGTCCGACGGCGCGCTCCCCGCCGCGACGTGCTCCCTGCCGCTCCCCCTCTCGAGCACGTCGACGCCGACCACCGTCGTCGGAACGGGCGACGGGGGGAGCTGCACCGAGTCGGCGCTCGCCGCTGCGATCCATGCCGGCGGCATCGTCACGTTCGATTGCGGTGGTCCCGCCACGATCGCCGTCACGTCCACGATCGCGGTGCCTACGACCGTCGACACCGTCATCGACGGCGGGGGCACGGTCACCCTCGACGGCGGGGGCACGACGCGCATCCTCAGCTTCCAGAGCGGCGACTACCGCGGCATGTACGGCGGCCCGCAGCACACCCTGACGGTACAACGCATCACCCTGCAGAACGCGAAGGCCACGGGGACGGCGACGTTCCCCTCGGCGAGCCCGCCATGCTCGCAGGGCTACGAGGACGGCGCAGGCGGAGCCATCTGGATGGTCAGCGGAACGCTGCACGTCATCGACACGAAGTTCTACGACAACACCGCGGCAGCGACGGGCCCGGACGTCGCGGGCGGCGCCATCTACACCGAAGGATCCAGCGACACGACGATCGAGGGGTGCGAGTTCATGTCCAACTCGGCGTCGAACGGCGGCGCCGTCGGCTCGCTCAACAGCGACCTCACGCTCGTGAACGACACGTTCACCGGCAACCAGGCGCTCGGACAGGGCGGCAACTCGACCAACAGCACGTGCCCCGAGGTCGACGGGGGCCAGCGCGAGACGGGGTCGGGTGGCAACGGCGGGGCCGTGTCGATCGACGGCGGCGACGACGGCACCCTGACCGTGTGCGGCTGCACGTTCTCCGGCAACTCGGGGCACGCTCTCGGCGGCGCCATCTTCCGCACGCCCGACGGCGCGAAGCAGACGTCGAACATCGACCGCACGACGTTCGACTCGAACTCGTGCTCCGGCACCTACGACGGGATGGCCACCGGCGGATCCGGCGCCATGTACTTCCACAACAGCACCGTCGTCTTGACCAACTCCACGGTGTCGAACAACACGGCGCCCGGCAGCGCCGGCTTCTTCGGCGACGGCACGACGCTCGAGGCCACCAACACCACCTTCGCAGGCAACGTCGCGACGACGGGCGTCGGCGGCGCCATCGCGGCGACAGGCACGCTCACCAACTGCACGTTCGCCAACAACCAGGCGATGGGCACCAACTATGCGGCCTTCGCGGCGGCGCTCTTCGGCGGCCCCTGGACGATCAACAACACGATCTTCGACAACAACACCGACAACGACAACTCGAACAACTCGGCGTGCTCGCCCGGGTCGTCGGCCAACTCGGGCGCGCACGACCTGCAATGGCCGATGGGAGGCACCGCGACGGCGTGCGTCCCGGGGATCACGTTCGCAGACCCGATGCTCGGCACCCTCGGCTTGCACGGCGCCGGCACGACGGCGACGCTCGTCCCGGCGGCCGCCGCGTCAGTGACCAAGGTCGGCACCAACTGCCCCACCACGGATCAAACGGGCGCGACGCGCGCAAGTCCCTGCACGGTCGGCGCCGTCGAAGTGCCCTAGAACATGGACCACATGGAGCTACGCCGCCTGCGGAGAGAGCTCACAGGAAGGCGGGAAGACGGGAAGGATGACCTCAAAACCTTCCCGTCTTCCCGCCTTCCTGTAAAACAATCACTAAGCCTACTGGGATAGGCTCTTGGCTAGGTGCGGCGCATCCTGGGCCCGCTGGGGGCGAGCTCCAGCAGCGAGGCGCGGGTCATGGCGCCCTCGTTCTTGAAGCGCTCTGCGATCTGGGTGGCGACGGCTTCCACCTTGCGGTGTTTCTCGGCCGCCTCGTCGGGGAGCAGCGTGCGAGGGGGCGGGCCGGCCTCGATGCCGCTGACGCTCACACCGGTGAGGCGGATGCGGCGGTCGGCGAGCGGCATGCGCGCGAGCAGAGCCACGGCGGCCCGGTAGATCGAGTCGGTGTCCTGCACCGGCTCGGGCAAGGTGACTCGGCGCGAGCGCACGGTGAAGTCGGAGTATTTCACCTTGATCGTCACCGTGTAGGCGCTCGCGCCGGCGCGCATCAGACGGCGGGCGACACGGCTCGCATGGTCGAGCATCGTGCGGGCGACCGCTTCGGCGCCGCGCAGGTCTTCTTCGTACGTCTCCTCGGCGCCGATCGATCGCGCGGAGTACGCGGCGTCGACGCCGCGGTCGTCGAGGCCGCGCGCGAGCCGGGCGACGTGCTCGCCCCAGCTGCCCAGGGCGTCGACGAGCGCGCGGTCCTCGGCGCGGGCGAGGTCGCCGATGGTGGCGAAGCCGAGCGCGCGCATCTTGGGCGCCGTCTTCGGCCCGATGCCCCACATTCGCTCGATGGGCAACGGAGCCAGGAACGCCGCGACGCCGTCGTCCGCCACCACGACCAGGCCATCGGGCTTGCGCAGATCGCTCGCCACCTTCGCGGCGAACTTGGACGGCGCGACGCCCGCCGAAGCCGTGAGCCCCAGCTCGGCCCGGATCGCGCTCTTGACCGCCCGAGCGATCGTCACGCCGTCGCCGAAGAGCGAGCGGCTCGCCGTCACGTCGAGGAACGCCTCGTCGAGCGACAGGGGCTCCACGATCGGCGTGTAGCGTCGGCATATGGCGAAGACCTCGGCGCTCGCGCCCTCGTACCGCTCGCGGTGCGGCGGTACGACGATCGCGTGCGGCGCCAGGCGCAGCGCCTCGCCCATCGACATCGCCGACCGCACGCCGAACGGACGCACCTCGTACGAGGCGGCGAGCACGACCCCGCGCCGGGCGCTGCCGCCGACGATGACGGGCTTGCCGCGCAACTTGGGGTCGTCCCGCTGCTCGACCGACGCGTAGAAAGCGTCCATGTCGACGTGCAGGATGGTCGCGTGCGCCACGGCTGATCCTGCCGCGGCAGCGTACTACGCGTCGGCTTTGTTCGAGCGAAGGGCGTTCTCGAGCACCTTCTGGATGAGGTTCTCGTAGCTGATCCCGATCTGCAGCGCGGCCTGCGCGAAGTCGTCTTCCTTGGCGAGCGAGGGGTTGGGGTTCACCTCGATGACGACGACGTCGCCCGCGGCGGTGAGGCGCGCGTCGATGCGGCCGAGGCCTCGCACGTGGAGAATGCGGCACGCGCGCCGCGCGATCTCGGCGAGCTTGCGTTCGAGCGGCGGCGACATCGGGTCGGCCGGTCCGTTGCGGATGCCCCACTTCTTCCGGTACGCGTCGTCCCATTTGGCCTTGGCGGTCGCGAAGCGGGGCGGGTCGTCGTGGTCGGCGCCCGTCGGCACCTGGCCGAAGAAGATCTCGCGCGGCGGAAACACCGTGAGGCGCTTGTTGCCGAGCACGCCCATGTAGAGCTCGCGTCCGTCGACGTACTCCTCGATGAGCGCGTCGGTCTCGAAGCGATCGTGGAGGAACCGCGCCCGCTCGAGCACCTCGTCTTCGTTCTTGGCGAGCGAGGCGAGCGCGATGCCGTCGCTCGCCTCTTCGCCGATCGGCTTCACGAAAGCCGGGAAGGGGAATCGACGCAACTTGCGGAGCGGCCGCTCGCGCGTCGACACGACGAACCGCGCCACGCGGATGCGGTGGAAAGTGAGAAGCTTCTTGGCGAGCGCCTTGTCCTTGCAGAGCATCAGCGCGTCGGGGCCGGCGCCCGTGTACGGCACCTTCATCAGCTCGAGCAGGGCGGGGATGTTGGGCTCGTGCGCGCGGTCCGAGAAGAACGTCTCGCAGAGGTTGAACACGACGTCGGGCTTGAACGCCGCGATCCGGTCGAACGCGGACTTCACGTCGTCGAACACGGCGAGCGTCTCGACCTCGTGCTCCAGCTTGCGCAGGCACGCGAGCACGTCGGCTTCGGTGGGCTTGGCCTCTTCGGTGCGAAGCGACCGGACGCTGAAGGTCTGGTTGGCGTCGATCGGCCGGTGCACGTCGAAGAGGACGAGGATCCGCATCTAGACCGACCGCTTGAACTGCCCCGTGTGAAGGTGATTGGTCACGAGCGACGCGAGGTACGCGCCGAGGTCGAGGCCGAGCGAGACTTCGTCGCCGCGCGCGTAGAGCCCGAGGCTGGCACACCGCGTGAGCAGCTTGCGCAGCAGGCCGTCGACCACGTGCTTGCGCTGCCCCGTCCAGCGCACGGCGGTCGTGACGATGGCTTCGCGCCGGCGCCGCATGAACGACGCCGCCGTCCCGTGGCCCGAGGGCGCGCTCCGGAAGATGAGGCGCAGGTCGGCGTCGTAGAAATCGGGCGTATCCTGCGCCGAGAGCTTTCGCCGCACGGCGTAGTAGCGACGCAGCGTGGAGGTGAGCCGAGACGCGTCGGACCGAAGGCGTTCGCGGCCCCTGGGCGGCTCGATGGTGGGCGGCTTCTCGCGCGCCTCCTTCATCAGCGCTTCGACGTACTCCAGCTTCTCGAGCGCCTTCCACCCGCGGTAGCGCGTGCGCCACTGCTCGGGCGGCGCCGTCAGCCACACGGCGAACGTCTCGGCAAAGTCCTCGTCCGGATGCGCTTGCGCGTACCAGTTGGGCAGATGCAAAACGAAGCTACGGCTGTAGGGGCGCGGTCGGTACAGCTCCGGCTCGTACTCGATGTTCGGGCTGCCGAAGACCTTGCGCCACTTGGGCCGCGAGGAGAAGCGATACGCATGATCGAACGCGTGCCCGCACTCGTGGCGCAGCAGCTGCGCGCACGCCTCGGCCGTCCCCCCCTCGACATCCATCATCTGCCGCAGCTCGAGCTGCACGAGACGCGGGTGCGCGAGGTAGAACGGCGCGGCAATCGCGGGCACGCCGTCGGGGCTGAACCACTCGTCGCCCAGGTAGCAGAACGGTCGCAGGGCGAGGCCGCGCTTCTCGAGCTCGCCGTAAAGGCCCGCCACGGCTGACTCCAGGGGGCTCCCGGCGATGCGCACGCCGAGGTCACGGATCCGCCATCCCAGCAGCGCATCGTCGCCGAGACCGACCCACGGTGGATCGGCCTCGGTGGCGGTTCGCGGTGTAACGATCGCGGTCTGCGGCGGAGTCACGCGGATCCGCGCTAGCGTACCCCTACTTCTTTACTTGTTGGGCTGCGGCGTCACGCGCAGGTAGGGGCGGACCGCCTTGAAGCCCTTGGGAAACTTCTGCTTGATGACCTCGGGATCCTGCAGCGACGGGACGATGATGACGTCGTCGCCGTCCTTCCAGTTGGCGGGCGTCGCCACCGAGTGCGAGTCGGTGAGCTGGAGCGAGTCGACGACCCGCAGGATCTCGTCGAAGTTGCGGCCCGTGCTGGCCGGGTAGGTGATGGTGAGACGCACCTTCTTGTTCGGATCGATCACGAAGACCGAGCGGACCGTGAGCGTGTCGTTCGCGTTCGGGTGAATCATCCCGTAGAGGTTCGAGACCTTGCGATCGGGGTCGCCGAGGATCGGGAAGTTGAGCTTCGTCCCCTGCGTCTCCTCGATGTCGCCCACCCACTTCGCGTGGGAGGTGACGTCATCGACGCTGACGGCGAGGGGCTTGACGTTGCGCTTGTCGAACGCCGGCTTCAGCTTCGCCACCGCGCCGAGCTCCGTCGTGCACACGGGCGTGAAGTCCTTGGGGTGCGAGAACAGGATCCCCCACGACTTGCCGAGCCACTCGTGAAAGTGGATGGGGCCCTGGGTCGAGTCCTGGGTGAAGTCGGGGGCAATATCGCCGAGCTGAATGGCCATGCGGGTCTCCTCGCGTAGGGGCCGAGATCCTATGTCCGCTTTAGCGGACGTCAAGGCGAGCGGGGACCGTGCGGTACCGCTTCAAGAGCAGTGACTGGCGCGTTTCGAGCGTCTCTTCGCGGCCGTGCACGAAGACGTGCTCGACGCGCGTCCCCGCCTGCAGCGGATCGCCGCCCCAGACGACGACGTTGCCGACGGCGCCGGGCTCGAGACGGCCATAGCCCGTGAGGTGGAACGCGTCGGCGGGCGTCTCGGTCACCGCGCGGATGGCGTCGTCGTGGTCCATCCCCTCGCGCACGGCGTTGCCGGCGCGCTGCCAGAGCAGGCGGACCTGGTGCGCCGAGAAGGTGGACAGGATGACGGGCACCCCGGCCTTCCACAGCAGCGTCGCGTTGTCGGCGCGCGCGTGCAGGCGATCGAAGCGCGCCGGCAGGTCCTCGAGCGGGTCGAGCACGACGGGGATCTGCCGCCGTGCGAGCTCGTCGGCCACGAGCCACGCCTCGCTCGCGCCAACGAGAACGATCCGAAGCTTGAAGTCGTCGGCCAGCTTGAGCACGACGGCGATGTCGCTCGCGCGGTGCGCGGTGACGACCAGGGGCTGCTCGCCGCGCAGCATCGGCAGCAAGGCCTCGAGGCTCGACCTCGGGAGCGACAGCGTCCTCATGCCGTTGGCGTCGTACTGCGCCTGGTGCGCGGCGTAGAAGCGCGCGTCTTCGAGGGCCGTCCGCAGCATGAGCCACATGCCGCTACGCGTGCCGGCGCTCTCTTGCGCCGCGGGCTCGTCGGCGTGGGCGACCTGCGCGAGGATGGGCCTCACGACGCTCTGCGGGACGCTGTCGCCGGTGAGATCGACGAAGGCGCTCTGCCCCGCCAGCACGCCGGTGCGCGGCGCCACGACGACGGACGTGACGCCGCCCGTCCGCGCGATGGGGACGAGCGCCGACCGTGGGTTATAGCCGTCGACGGCGCGAAGCGCGGGGACCATCGGACCGCGCGTGTCGGTCTCGCTCGTCTGCAGCTCGAGCTCGACGTCGACGATGCCGAGCGCCGTGTCGGCGTCGATGAAGCCTGGCGTCACCACCTTGCCCCGCGCGTCGATCACGCGCGCTCCGGCGGGGACGCGCACGGCGGCGCCGACTGCCTGCACCTTGCCGCCCGCGAGCACCAACGTCGCGTCGTCGAGGGGCGCTCGCCCGTTGGGCAAATAGACCCGAGCGTGGGTGATGGCGACCGGGCCGCCGTCGTCGGCGCGCGCGAGGCGTGCAGGTGCGACGAGGGTCGCGATGAGCCCGAACCAGGCGAGAGCCTTGCGCGTGATCACGACGGCATCCATCGTAGGCATTCAGGGCCTCGAGCCCAGCTCGAAGTCGCTCCATGGCGCCCCGGGGTGCGCGCGGTCGAAGATCAGCTTTCCGTCGATGTAGACGAGATCCGCGTGCGCATACACGCTCAGCGGGTCCTCGCTCCAGACGACGAGGTCGGCGCGCTTTCCTGCCTCGAGCGTGCCGACCTGGTCGTCGATTCCGAGCACCCACGCGGGGTTCGCCGTCAGCCAACGCAGGGCGTCGTTTTCGTCGAGCTTGACCCCCGCGGCCCGCCCGGCGGCGAGCGCCTTGGCGGCCGCCTGGTTCAAGATCTGGATGGCGATGGGCGAATCCGAGTGCAACGCCGCGCGCCCCCCCGCCTCGGTGAAAAGCGCGAGGTTCTCCGGGATCCCGTCGTAAGCCTCCATCTTGAAGCCCCACCAGTCGTCCCAGGTGGCAATGCCCACGCCCTCGCGCGCGAGCACGTCGCGGATCTTGTAGGCCTCGAGCGCGTGGTGGAAGGCGCGCACCTTGAAGCCGAACTCGCGGGCCACCTGCAGCGCCGCAAGCATGTCGTCGGCCTGGTAGCAGTGCCATTCGACGAGGGCGTCGCCGCGTAGCGCCAGCGCCAGAGTCTCGAGACCGAGGTCGCGGTCCGGGGGCTTGTCGTCGTGCTTGTCGTCGTGGCCCGCGTCGGCCTTGGTCTCGCCCGCCCCGGGCGGGTGGGCGTGCTTGTTCGACCAGTCGTCCCAATCGCGCACGTACCGTTGCGCACGGACGAACGCGTCGCGTGTGGCGCGCACGCTGCCCATTCGCGTGCTCGGGGCGCGCTTCATGTCGCCGTAGACGCGCTTGGGGTTCTCTCCGCAGGCCATCTTGAGAATCGATGGCGCGCCGGGGAAGCGCATGGCCCGCGCGCCCGGCTTGGGCATCAGGTGCATCGTGAAGCCGCGCCCTCCGACGAGGTTGCCGCTGCCGGGGAGCACCGCGATGGTGGTCACTCCGCCCGCGACCGCGCGCTCGATGGCGGGATCCTGCGGCCAAAACGAGTGTTCTGCGCGCAGCCCTGCCGTCACCGGGTCGGTGAGCTCGTTGCCGTCGTCGTGCGCGGACGTCTCTGGCACCGGGTACACACCGATGTGCGAGTGGGGGTCGATGATGCCGGGTGTCACGACCTTGCCGTGCGCGTCGACGACGGTGCCCCCAGGGGCGCCTGGGCCGTCGCCCGTGCCGACGGCCGCGATGCGACCGTTCTCCATCAGGACGTAGCCGGGATCGAAGCGCTGGCCGGTGGCGGTGAGCACGACGGCGTGCTGGACGAGAACCGCCGGCGCGAGCCCTTCGTCGTCGGCGCCGGGAATGGTCTCCGAGGCTCTGGCCTCGGCGTCGGCGAAGGGGCTCGGCGCGGGCCCACCGGCGTCGGCCGCCGGTCCGGACGGCGCGGCCGCGGGCGCGGGCCCGGGTGCGCGCGCGGGCTCGCACGCGAACGTGAGCGCGAGCGCGAGCGCGAACGAGAAGTGGGCGAAGGCGAAGGCGGGGCGGCGCACGCGGGG
>Ga0302325_10028201_pt1 | contig 11620 bp, 9 predicted proteins | sample Palsa_T0_2_FD_201948 | JGI IMG/M metagenome (GOLD analysis project Ga0302325, IMG submission 201948) | Peat permafrost microbial communities from Stordalen Mire near Abisko, Sweden - Palsa_T0_2 | ecosystem: Environmental > Terrestrial > Soil > Palsa > Peat permafrost | place: Sweden: Abisko... | reverse complement strand
AGGTCGGGTAGGGGAGACTTGCGAATCAACTCGCGCGAGTGAATCATGCGCGAGCGCACCGCCGTTCGGTCGCCGTCGAGGACGGTGCCGTGCGAGCCGGTATCGTCGAAGAATCCTTCCTTCACTCCGTAGGCGTGCGTGGAGATGAAGTCGAGCGGCACGTGCTCACGGGCGCAGTAGCGCAGTAGTTCCTCCTCGAAGCGGTACGGGCTGGCTGATGCCGGCCCGCCGACGCGATACTCTCGAGAGACGCTTTTCACCGCTTCCGCCGCGGACTTGTAGAGCTTCAAATACTCCCCTAGGTCGGCACTCCAGAAGGGCGATATATCCGGCTCGTTCCAAACTTCGAAGTACCAAGTCTTCACTTCGGCATCGCCGTAGCGCTCGCGGAAGTGGCGCACCAGCGCGGTGACCAGCGCGCCCCATTTGTCGTAGGACTTGGGCGGGGTAATGTTGCCCCGCCACCAGAAGACGGTCTTGTCGCTGCTGGCGAGGTCGTGGGGCATGAAGGCCAGTTCCACGAACGGCTTCAGCCCGGCGCGCAGCAGGTAGTCGTACAGCTTGTCGACATATTGGAAGTTATAGCTGGGCGCTGAGCCGGCCCGCTCCTGATATACGCCCATGTCGTCATGCAGCAGGCCGTGCATGCGAATGTAGCGGAAGCCGATCTCCTTCTGGACGAGCGCGAGTTGCTCTTGCCAGTCGGCGCGCAAGCCCTCATTGGCCCGCCCCGCGCCGATACACTCCTTCCACACGGTGCTGTGCGGTCCGCGCACCTTCGAGAAGTCCACCGCGATGGCACGGGCGGGCGCCTGCGCCGGCGAGGGGGTGGGTATCAGCAAGCCGATCAAGACCAATGTTAGTTTACGCACCACCGATTATTATCGCGAACAAGGGCGGAAATTGCTCTTGGAAGACGCCGAAATCCAGGCTACAATCAGACAGCTTGGTCCGGGTGTATATCCCCCAGGTCGGGGTTTCATACCGGCATTTTAGGAGGTCCCATGTTCGATAGCCTCGTAGACCGGATCAAGCAGGATGAGGGTCCGCCCGCCAAAACCGGGGAGCGGCTCGTTCGGCTGGCAATAGTGGTATTGGTCGCCATAGTGCTGTTCGGCGGCCTCTACATGATCGTCCAACACTTGGAATAGAGCCGTTATCGGGTCATTGAGCAGACGCTATCCGCCGCATGACGGATTTGACCCTGGGCGCGTAATCCCGGTCGGGATTATAGATCGCCAGGATCTCGTCAAGGCTTTTTGCCCTGTAAAGCGCTGAAGTCGCTAGAAAGGCTCCAACAGAGCGGATCGCCGCACTGGGGCTTGCGAAGTGCGCCCGACCGGAATCCCAACCGAAGAGGTTGTTGTTAAGGCTGGCTTTTCCGCCGGTGGATTCCACGAACGACAGGCTCGGGAGAAGCCGCCAATCGAGCGCGTACTCATCGGCGACCATCAGAAAATCGATGGCATAATCGGCGGCGGGGCACTCTGTCCGCGTAAAGAACTGGCGTAAGGGGATTAAACGGGGATCGCTGCGATATTCCTGCTTTAGCGGAGCGGGGACGGTGCGTGGGGACATCGGCACGGGAATCGATGCAACTCCAAATATGACAAGCCCTCCGGACAATAGTTTCCTCAATGCTGAGTTTCTCCTTATATGTAGTTGAAAACTGCTCAAGGGCGCCCACCCGAAGGGCGGGGCTGAAACGCGCGAGGAGCTCTGGGGCTCTCCTGAAAACGGGGCTAGGGCACTGACATAAGCTGCAATTATACCACTGTCGGCAATAGGCCTCGGTGCGAACGCGTACCGCGCGTACTGCGCCCTTTTAGTGGCGAATTTCGAATTCGTCGAGGATCTTACCGTCGAGGCCCTTAGCCACAACCTTCATTGCCTTTCCCTCAACGCTGACTTTCACGAAATTCTCGACGCTGATCGCCTTTTTGGACGTGGCGGGGTCGGGCTTGTCGACGTCGTAGAGTGGCGCGCCGCCGCCTCCGCTGATGACGTAATTGATTCCATTTTGGAGGTTGCGCTGGTAATTATGGTCGTGGCCGAAGAACGCAATCGAGACGTGGTACTTCTCGAACATGGGTACGAGGGCGCGCATTTCCGGGTTGGAACCTTGCCGACTGGAAACGGCGCTGAAAGGTGGATGGTGCGCCACCACGATGCGGTACTCGGCATTTTGGCTGGATTGCAGCTCGTCTTCGAGCCACTTCGTCTGCTCCGTCCAGAAGGTGTCGCGCGCCCACTTGTTGCTGCCGGAACTGGCGATGTCGCTGTTAAGCACGATGATGTGCGCGTTTCCCCAATTGAAAGAGTAATAGGGCGTCAGAGCCTGGAAGAATTCGTAGAAGTCACGGGAATTTCTTTCGTGATTTCCGAGCACGGGGAAGAACGCGATCTGCCGCAGAAGGGCCTTCTCGATATCGAAATAGATGGGCCAGAGCGAATTGTCCTCGCCGTTCTCTACCAGGTCGCCGCTTTGGATGGCGAACTCGGGTACGCCGTCTTTCAGGATGGCCTCGACGACGTGGCGATGGACATCGTGGCGAGTGCGGGTGTCGCCGTAGACGAGAAACTGGTAGGACGGCGCATTCGCTGGGGCGGCGGTGCGGAAGGATCCCTTCACGCCGGGATAGCCGGGGACCTCGTACTCATACCGCGTGCCGGGCTGGAGGCTGGCTAGCGTGGTTTTCTCGACGCGGAAGGCCGGCGAATAGCGGCCTTCCACGCCCCCGGGCGGCTGGAGAATCAGCTGGTCGCTTTGCACTATCCAGACTACCGTGGCGGAACGGGCGGATACGTTGACGGTGAAGGGGCCGCCGACAATCTTGTCGGCCGCGGCGAGATTGGCGGCGAGGGTCAGGATCAGTGCTAGAGCTTTAGACATTTGGGGACGAACTCCAGAGGCTGGCCAGTTCCGGGCCACCAATGGCGATAAAAATGCTCATAATATTACAAACCTCCGCTGTTTGCAGTTGTTAGCTTGCCTGGTGGGATAAGCTTTAGCTTGTCCAGGCGAGCCAAGCTCGCCCAGGCGCGCAGCGCCATGAAGACTTTCCCGGGCGGTCGCGGCCAGGCAAGAGGAGTTGCGGCTCGGAAAGGCAGGGGGTCATTCGGCGCCCGTGGATTTTCCGTCTCCCGTGCGGGCCCACTTCTTGAACCAACTCATCATGTAGAGTTGCGTGCGGATGAAGTTGGAGGGCTTGGAGCCGGTGCCGTGGTATTCACCTTCGAACTGTAAGAGCTTGACCGGGACGCCGCGCACTTTGAGGGCGGAGTAGTATTCCTCGGTCTGCGGCATGGGCGTACGGCGGTCGAGCACTCCGGTCATCAGGAGGGTCGGAGTGGTGACTTTGCCGACCGTCATTACAGACGAATGCGAGAGCCAGTCGCTGGGGTCTTCCCAGAACGGCTTGTTGAAAAAGCTGTACGTGAAGAGCGGGATATCGGTATTGCCGGTCATGCTCAGCCAGTCGATGACAGGACAGCGGACGGCGGCGGCGGCGAAACGGTCGGTGTGGCCGATGACCCAGCTCGAAAGCACGCCGCCGCCGCTGCAGCCGGAGACGTACATGTGGGAGGCGTCGATGAAGCCTTTACCGATGGTGGCGTCGACGCCTGCCATTAGATCGTCGTAATCGGGACCCGGATAGTTGTGGTCGATGCCACCGGAGAATCCCGAACCGTAGCCCGTGCTGCCGCGCGGATTCACGTAGAGCACGACGAAATCATTGGCGGCGAAATTCTGGAACATGTAGTTGAAGGCCACGCTGTACATGGAGAACGGCCCGCCGTGGATCTCGAGGATGAGGGGGTACTTCTTGGCGGGGTCGAAGTCGGGCGGCTTGACTACCCAGCCCTGGACTTTGGTGCTTCCGCTCGAACTGAACTCGATCTCCTCCGTCTTGGCGAGGTGCATACCTGCAAGCAAGCCGGCGTTGATGTTGGTGAGGCGGGTGGGCTCACCGGGCCGGCGGAGATTGTAGCGGACCACTTCGGGCGGGGTGTCGGGGTCGGAGTATGTGCCGACGGCGACGAGGTCGCTCGATGCGGAGTCCATGGTGAGCACGTGGGCGCCGGTGGTGACGGCCTTGACTCCGCCGCCTGCGACGGCGGCGAACTGGGCATTTTGAGAGCCGCGATCCTGAGCATCGAAATAAACGCCGGCGGAATCGGGGGCCCAGTGAAGGTTGATGGGGTCGCGATCGTAGTCGCCGGAGATTTTGCGCATATCGCCACCGGCGAACGGGACTACATAAAGGTCGGCTACGGTGTGGGTCTTTTGGGAGTGCGGATAGCCGGCGAAAGCAACGCTCTTCCCATCGGGGGAGATAGCGGGGCGGCTCCAGGAGCCGGGCTTGGAGACAAGCTCGCGAATCGAACCCGAGGCGACGTCGACCACGAGCAGTTGCGAAGTCTGGTAGTGCAGATCGGATTCGGCGGTGCTGTCGCCTTCGAAGACGATGGACTTGCTGTCGGGGGTCCAGTCCATGGGGACGGCGCCGCGAAGTTCGCCCGCGCCGGCGCTCCATTTGCCGGAGGTGAGCTGTCGAGGCGCGCCGCCATCGGCGGAGACAACGAAGAGCTGCGTATGTCCATCCTCAAGGAATCCGACTTGATCCTGACGATAGTGGAGCGACTCGACAATGCGCGGCGAACCGGTCCAATGGGCGCCCTGGGGAGCTTCCGGCATGCTGATTTTCCAGTTGTCCTTGGCGGGCACGAACATTGAGAAGGCGATCCATTTACCATCGGGCGACCAGCGTGCATCTGCGAGTTTATCGGTGGCGTGGGTCACTTGCGTGGCGCCGCCTTCGGTGTCGATCCAGCGTACGAAGATCTGGCCGCCGCGCGGATCGCCGTCCGCAATGTAGAGAATGCGCTTGCCGTCGGCCGACCAGCGGGGGCTCGATCCCTTGGCGAGGAAGCGATTGCGGGCGCCATCGGCATCCATGATCCAGAGGTTGGAATCCCAACGGTCCTCAAGTTTGTTGGCCTGCTGGCGGGCGTAGACGATGCGTGCGCCATCGGGCGAAATTTGCGGATTGGCGATCCGCTCGAGATCGAAGTAATGGTCGTTGGTGAGGCGGTCAGGCGAGTGCGTCTCCTGCGGGAGGGCAGGGAACGCTGCCAGGGAAATCATTAGCGCGGCGATTCGGAAGTTCATGTCACCCTCGAGTTCCGGCCATTATACATCGGATGGCGGCGGAGTTTTCGGCTGCGCAAGGTTCAGGGGGTGGCGGCGAGCGGATCGCGGTTCGATGGCGGAACGAAGCCATTTTGCGGTTTAGGCGTTCGGTCCCGCGGATTGCGGAGACGGTGTCGGGTACTGGTTCGGTCTCGGCGGCTTCTTCGGCTTGGAGGCACTGGTGCTCGTGAGGGGCGTTGTGGTAGTTGCGCCGGGTAGAGTCGAGGAGACAAGCCCGCTTCCCACAACGGAGCAGGACCCTCGTCCCGGGCATAGGGGACGGGACATTCCAGAGTGCGCGTGTGTTTCCGCTACAGACCGCGACGGCGGCGTTCAGCTTTCCTCAAGGTCCGCTCCTCCTGACGGAGCTGGTCGTAACCGTGACGCGGGCGGTCCCTGCAGCCGTCGCGGCCGGCACGAGGTAATCGGCATCGACGCCAGTATTCAACTCATCGCGGCGAAACTTTCACTGTTCTCCGGGGCTCGATCAAGTCAACATCGGCCCCCTGCCGATGTCGCTCGCCGTCGCGCCGTCGCGGTTCTCTTATCGGCGGTCGCTCTGGCCTGTCTGGTGCCTGAGCGCCGGCATCGCGCGTCGACCCGATTGTCCCGCTGCGCGAGGAGGGGACCTAAATCGAGCGCGGCACGAGTTCCTCGGATCGATCTCGCGTCTCTAAGACGGAACTAGTCAGGCTCAGATGAGGTCTTCGGTCTGTGTTGTACCCGCAGCGCTTCACGTTCCACAATGCCAAGCCGAACAGTCCCACACATGCAATCGGCGCCACCGAGTTCCAGATATACAGCGTCGCGGGAGAAGACGCGCTCCAACCGCCATGCCGATCGTAGTAGGTGCGGAGCGCCAGTTCCGGCAGTTGGTACGCGAATGCGAAGCATGCGGCGACAGGTAGGGTAATACGCCACGCGCGCAATCGGATCGAACTCACGAGCATCATGGCTACACCGGGATACTGCAGCACCTGATAATGTGACCAACAAACCGGGGCAGCCGCCAGGCTCAATGAGACCAGGCCAATCATGGCCCACGGCATCTGGCCGCCGTGCAACCTTCCGCGACATGCTAACGCCAGAGCCGTCACCCCTGCGAGGAGAACGACGATCGCAGTACCAGCCGATATGAACTGCAGCCGTGTGGTCAGGTGTAGAGATGCTGCTACATTTCCGTGCTCCCACGCGGACGGGAGTGGACCTGAACTCCGAATCGGATCGAGAACGCGCAACACCATTGACGGGATCGACCAACTGAACATGCAGGGCGTACCCATCCAATAGCGTGCGCTTACCGGCGCGCTCGGCCCAGATAAGGTATAAGCGACCAACATCCACGGAATCCCGGTTGCCAGTACGACGACTCCAGCGGCCATCCACACTGCACGCCAGCGGCGCTCGAGCACTAGAGCGACGGCGAGAACGCCTGGGAAGTATTTCAGGGCCCCGCCGACTCCGACGGCAAAACCCGTGAGCCGAGTGCCCTGGGTAAACGCAACGCCGAGAGCCAATACCAGCAGAAAGCTCAACTGGCCCACATCGAAAGTCTCTTTGGCGGCGCCCCCGAGAGCCCACACGCATGCGAGACAACACAACGCAACCCGCCCCCGTCCCAATGCGCGCCAGATTAGCCAGCCGGTCGCTAGGAATAGCACGTGAGAGACAACAAACCATACCCACCGCGCCGTAACATAAGAGACAAGTGCGAACGGCGCCATTAAGAACGCCACCGATGGAGGATAAAAATAGGCTGGATTCTCGTAGGGGCTCGTGCCACTTACGATGTCTCTGGCGGCCCGGTAATAGAGTGCGAAGTCGCTCTGTCCCCCGAGTCCGGGGAGAGGCGCAAAGACATTCGTCTTGATGTAATAAAAGGCACATACCCCCACGATAACCAGTGTGACAATTCCCGCCCAATAACGTGCAGTCGAACGGAGACGGCCGATTAAGCCGTTCCTGAGGGGCACTGGCCTATCCATGTATTTCTTCTTTTCGCATTTTACTGACTCGTACTTACTTGGCACCCGACGCCAACTTCACGAGCTTCTGTGAACGCCTGAATTGGTTGGCCAACCTTGTCAGCATTCCGATGGCCACTTCCGTTCGTATGATTTTCGCGATAGGCGGGAAAAAGCCGCTCGGCGGATCACCAAACCTTCACTGCCAGTGTACAGAATCTGCACTCTTGGGCGATGGAATCGTACCCCAGGCCACCCTAGCCGTGTTTGGCGTGGCACGTGCACTACCAGCTACGGAGGTCAAATTATGAAAGACAGCACGAAAGACAAGGTTGCCGGAGCCGTTCATGAAGCCAAGGGCGCCGTCAAAGAGAAGATCGGCCGGTCTACTAACGATCCAGCTCTCGAAACTGAAGGAACGGACGAGAAGGTAGGGGGCAAGATTCAGAAGAAGGTCGGCGATGTCGAAAAGGTTTTTGAGAAGTAGCGTGCTACTCAGGGCTTGGGCGGTTGGGTGGAGCAGTCCCGAACGGCCAAGCCCCCCCTCTCGCAAACGACGTATTTAGTTCATGTCGCCGATGGAGGCGGCTGTTCCGTCCTTGGCGGAAATCGGCAAGTATTCCACGCCGGTAAAGTTACAGAACTGACGCAGTTCGCGTGTCCAGGTCCCGTAGACCAGGGCGACGTGATGTTCCACTCCCTCTTCCAGCATCGTTTCGAGAAATGCCGCCGCCGATGGTTCCGGCCGCACCTCCGCCACGCTCCCGCGCGCTACGACTCCGGATCCGAGGGCCATGCCGCGCGCCGCGAATAGTCTCAATCTCCCGTTCGTCGGCCGCATCAATTTGGCCATCGTCACCGCGCCCTCACGAAATGGAAATTCCAGGGTGGCGCCGGTGCCCGTGCGCATGTGCGAGCGAACCCGCACCGCTTCGCATGCCTGCGCGAGCGTTGGGTCCGCCGCTCCGCAGTGGCCGAACTGAATGGCCTCGCGATCTTCCAGGTATCCTGTAATGTCGAAGTTGAATGCCGAAGTACCGGCCAGACGGCTCAGAATGTAAGTTGTGATCAACGCCGGTAAGTCCACTTCGCAGGTGCTCGCGATTGCCTCTTGAGCCATGAGAGCGTGTGCCACGCAGGGAGTGATTTTGCGCTGGTCCCGCAACTCCGGCCAGCAGCGAACGCAATAGGCGTCGAGGCGGTTCTCACACACGAATTGCTTGATGCCCGTATACAGACGAACATTCTCCGCCAGAACTCCCGGCGCGATTTCAACGCCCCCGCCGGCGCAAGCGGTGAGGCGCGCTGCAGCGGGGGCCAACTCCGCTGGCTCGGCCGTTTCAGCCGATTCGAGCAGAGCGTTCAACTCGTAGTGGACCGCCGTCACACCCAGCGCTTTCGATAACGCGCCTTCATCCGCCTCCACGTCGAGCATGCCAGGGCATGGCGCGCCCACCAGGCCGAAGCGGGCATGCCGCAGCGCCCCGGCCACACTGCCTGCCCGAAGAGCACCCGTCACTTGTTCCAGAACCGCCGGTTCCACTCCGCCGATCACCCAGGCGAAGCGTTTCCCCATCCGGCGGATGTTGGACGCGGTAGAAGTAATACCGCTCATGGGGCTTGGCATGGGGATGTCCCGATCGAGGTACGGCATTGCCCACAGCACCATCGGGACATCGGCCAATTCGCGGGCCAAGGCCAGGGTGATGGGCTCCGCGACCCACGTGCAGAAGAACAACAGGACGGCATCCACTCCGCCGTCTTTCAATTGCGTCCCGATCTTCACCGCGTCGTCGGGATCGCGTGGGGTGACGGTGGCCATCACTTCGAAACCCGCGCTCCGCAACTCGGCGATGGCCTGCTCGCGCCGGGCTGCCACGGCCGGCAGGTCATAGTAAGGGTGCACGCAAGTGATGAAGCCGATCTTCATGCCACGCCTATCATAACCCCGTGCTGGGGGTTATACTCCGGTTGTTTGGAGGTCCCGATGGAACGAAGAGAATTCTTGAGTAAGACGGTGCGCGCCGGAGTAGCGTTGACGGCGCTCTCCGCTTCCCGTGTCTCCGGGGCTAATGACAGGCTTCGTGTCGGCCTAATCGGGTGCGGCGGCCGCGGCACCTTCGACGCACGGCTGATGCGCGGCGCCCCGGAGGACATCCAGGCCGTTGCGCCTGACAATTACCACGGCGGCAACCTGGATCCGCGCCTGAAGGAACCCCGCAATGTGGAAATCGCCACGCTGTGCGATGTCTACGGGACGAGGCTCAATAACGCCAAGAACTGGGCGCCGCAGGCGAAGACAGAGAACGAGTTTCGCAAGGTGCTGGACGATAAAGATATCGACGCTGTGATTGTGGCCACGATGGATCAGTGGCATGCGCAGATGATGATCCTGGCTTGCGAGGCCGGCAAGGACGTCTATCTCGAAAAACCGGTGATGTACCGCCTGGGCGAGGCGAAAGCCATGACGGAGGCTGTCCGCCGAACTAAGCGCATTGTCCAGATCGGAACCCAGCATCGTTCCGCCGACCACATCGCGGAAGCCGCAAAAATGGTTCAGAGCGGCAAAATCGGCGAGGTCCATTTCGTCCGCGTTTGGAATTACATGAGCCGCTCGAACTTTCCTCCGGTGCCAGACACCCCGCCGCCGGCCGATCTCAACTGGGATGCGTGGCTGGGTCCTGCTCCCAATGTGCCGTTCAACCGCAACCGGCTCAATTACCGTTCTTTCATGGATTACACCAACGGGATAATCAGCGACTACGGCAATCACCGTTTCGATTCCGTGCACCAGATCATGGGCGCCGATACCCCGTTGAAGGTTTCCTCCTCCGGAATACGCTTCGATAAGAGCCGTGCCGGCGACATCCTCGATACCCAGCAGGCGACCTACGAGTACCCGAACTTCATCATGAGCTACGAGGCCTGCGTCTACAACGGCCATGGCTCGGGCGGCCGCACTCCGGGGATGAAATATTACGGAGCTCGCGGCGCGGACGACCGGCCGCATGGAATGGCGTTTTACGGCACGGAAGCCACTCTTTTCGTCGACCGCCTCGGCATGGAACTCTATCCCGAGACGCACGGTGGTGGACCCGGCGGGCAAGACGTGCCAACTTCGCCGACCGCCGAGCGCATGCACATCAATGAAGATGAGCCTACGCCCCTGCACACCAAGTATTTCGTGGACTTTGTGCGCAGCCGGAAAGAACCGTTCGCCAACATTGGGGCAGGTGTGCGGGCCACCACCATCGCCTGCATCGGCAACGTGGCTTATTGGACCGGCCGCAAGCTCTCGTGGGACGGCGAAAAGGCCGAGTTCCGCAACGATCCCGAGGCCAACCGCTACCTCTTCCGTCCCTACCGGAAACCCTGGGACCTGGTGAAGTTTGCGTAATGCGCCAGCCCGCATTTCGCATCGGGCCTCGTCAGTAAGCCGCGCAGGGTACCCTTAGGGTCCCGTACCGGCGTACTTGGATCGCGCGTCGAGCACGGACCAGCGCAACTACGTAGACCCGGTCTTATCTGGTGCTCTCTGAGTCCCTCAACAGAAAGGCGATGAGGAATGCGGGCCAGGCTGGGCTCCGGTCAGCGGCGGAAAACCAGCGGATTCAGTTCGCTTGCCGCCAGATCTCCGGGATTCAATCCCGGCATCCACCGTTCCAGATCGCGACGCCGGTTGAAGTTGTCGGGCTCTGTAACCCTGGCGCCGTCGGCGTACCAAATAACGGTCATCACCTCGCGCGGGCGATCCGTAGCATTGGCGGGCGCACCGTGCAGCGTCCAGCCATAGTGAAACGTGGCATCTCCGGCCTTCATGGCGACTCCGGCAGCAATTCGGTACCCGCGACTTTGAATGTACTCCTCGAACTTTCGCTCTGAGTCGTCGCCGATCGGCATGTCGCCGAGGTAACCGCCCAGGTGGGATCCCGATGCGAACCGCATCGTGCCCATTTCGGGCGACACGTCTACCAGCGGCATCCACATAGTGACGATGTAGTCCGTGTCTAAGGGCCAATAATGCTGGTCCTGGTGCCAGGGTGTGATTCCGCCGCCCGGCTCCTTGAGCAACGCCTGATCGTGATAGATGCGGACGCCCTTCACTGCGAGCAGATCGGCCGCGATCTTGGCGAATCGGCGGGCCAGAACAAATCGCCGCACTGCTTCGTCCTTCGACCACAGATTCATACCCTTCAAAAATGCTTTGCCATAAGTATCGCGACTCTCCAGGGGAGGGCGTTCGGCGCCGAACTGCTCCCGGGCGGCGAGGATGACACTCCGGTAAGCCGCTACCTCCTGCGTAGAGGGAACGCTCCGCAGAAGGATGTGGCCGTTGCGTTGGAATTCCGCCACCTGTGGTGGCGACACACCGTAATAGGCGGAAAGATCGGGTAGTATCTTGCCACTCATTTGCCCACCAACACTTCCGCGCCCGCCGCAGCCTCAACCGGATAGATCTCCG
>Ga0302325_10028200_pt1 | contig 11620 bp, 9 predicted proteins | sample Palsa_T0_2_FD_201948 | JGI IMG/M metagenome (GOLD analysis project Ga0302325, IMG submission 201948) | Peat permafrost microbial communities from Stordalen Mire near Abisko, Sweden - Palsa_T0_2 | ecosystem: Environmental > Terrestrial > Soil > Palsa > Peat permafrost | place: Sweden: Abisko... | reverse complement strand
AGCCGAGGGAATCGTCAGACTGGTCCAGCTCCCGTTCGACGCTCGTGGGAAGTATGAGGACGTTGGCGGGCGATTCGCCCGAGTCGGCCTGACCCGGGGGCTCGTCCACTTCGGAGCTCATCGGGCACCTCTCTCGGCTGGTGCCGTTGTGTTCAGGAGGAACGCCAGTAGCACGGGGGATAACTACCCGCCCAGCGCCGGGCAAAACGAAGTCGGTGGTTAGTTGTGTTCCGCCTTGTCGCGACGGACGATGCACTCGGGGCAGATCCAGTCGTCGGCGTCCGCCTCAAAGCGCCAACCCTGCCGCAGTGCCACGGCCTCCAGCTCGGTGGGGAGCTGAATCACGCCCCGGGGGCTCTCCGGACCGAGGAGGTGACACCAGCGGCAGACAACGAGCCCGGGTACATCAGGCATTCCTGCAGAATAATCGGCGGCGATCAGCCTGCACCCGTCCGTAGGGTCGAGGACCGCTCAGGTGCGACCGAACGTCGAGGGAACGAGGGGATCAGCCGCACCGAGACGTACGCCAGCACGGCGCCGAGAAGGCAGGCCCAACAGACGACGGCGAGAACCGGACTGCTCGTTCCGAAAAAGCGGGCGGGGGGGACGTCGGCGAAACACGCGATGGCGGAGAAGGCCAGCAGAATGCGGAGGGTCCATCCTTCGGCTATCACGGCGAGGACCACGAACCCCCAGGTCTCGTACCAGGGCCAGATCACCGGTCCCAGGACGACGAACACCACGAGGCTCCACCCCAGAGCCTGGAGCTGCCCGGCCCGGTCAGAGCGTGCGATCAGCACCACGGAGATGAGGGCGGCGGCGGCCAACCCCGCCGCTCGGGAGCCCTCTACGAACGCGGCCTGATGGTCCCCGCCGCCCAGCCCACCGACCAGGTGGCTCAACGCCAGCCCGACCGCGGTGGCCGGATCCAGCCACGAGACGACGACACCGGGATCGGACAGTCCGTCCAGCCATCTCCAGCCGAGTCCGGACAGTGCGCTGAAGAGAGCCGTCAAACCGGCCGCGGTCAACAGCGCGATCGCCAACCGGGGAATGCGCTTGGGCCAGGACGACGCGGCGTCGCTCCACCACCAGCCGATGAGCACCACCCCGACCAGCGCCGGGATCTTCACCTGACCGGCCAGGGCGCAAAACGCCAGACCGATCACCACATGACCACGGCGCGCCAGGGCGCAACCTGCGACCAGGAGCCCGAGCATCAAGGCGTCATTGTGGGCGCCGCCCAGCAGCACCAGGAGAACCAGAGGGTTGAGCACAGCCAGGGCGAACGCGACGGCCTCGTCGCGGCCGGTGGAACGAGCCAGCGAGCGGACCCCCCACCCGATCAGCACCACACCAACGAGGGCGACGGCGCGAAATCCCACGAGCGCAGCCAGAACGTCGTGACGGGCCAGGCTGAGGATGCCACTCGAGAGACGCTCCCACGCCGGCCCGTACGGGGCGCGGGTATGACGCCAGAGCGGATCCACGAGGCTGACGATCCTTCCGGATCCGAGCACGTCGGGCCCGTGGGCGTAGGGGTTGAAACCCCGGGTGATCATCTCGCCCTGGGCGACGTAGCTGTAGACGTCCCGGCTGAACAACGGGGGCATGACCAGGACGGGCAGGGCCCAGGCGACAGCGATGGCGGTCACGGGTCCGAGCGGCGCCCCGGGGTGTCGACGCAGCGTGCGCACGATCTCGAACCATGACCCGACCATCACCGCGACGCCCGCGTACACGAGCACCATGCCCAAGAACGTCCCGTTCTTCGACCCCGAGGCGGCACCTACGCCGAAGAACCACGCACCCGGAGACTTCAGCACGAAGGGTGAGACGGCCTGCGCCACCCCCAGCAACACGCAGACCCCGCCTACGAACCCGGCGACTCCCGGCAGTGTGAGCGAACAGGGACGCACCGGCGGGCGAGGCGCCGAACGCCGGCCTGTGACGGCCTGTCCCATCACGTCCAGCACCGAGGCGGGGCGGCCACCACCGTGCCGCCTGAGTGGGGCCCCGAGGTTGGCACCTGGCCCAAAATAGCGGCTCACCGACAGCGGACCGGGCTCTCGGCCTGCACGGGGAGCCTTTTCTCGCGAACGCGATCAAACCCTTACGAAATGCCCAGCGGGCGCACAGTTCCAGTTTCTACGCTTTCACCCGACGGTACGTCTGCGGACGCAGACGAAGAACTGAACCGGATAGAGAGGTCTGAACCTTGCGTGAGAATGTGACCATCTCGTACCGGGGCGCGCACTACGAGATCGGGCGAGGCAAGAGCTTCTACGGGATCTGGGTGGCCGGTGCCCCGGATGCACAACCTTCGGAGCAATGGCCAGAGACCCCCGAAGGGTGGCATGGGGCGTGGACGCGGTTCACCGGCATTGAGGTTCCGGGGACGATCGTGCCGGTAACCCAGAGCAGCACCAGAGCCGTCGATGCCCGTCAGAGCGCCATCATCGCCGCGGGTCTGCTCGGGCTGGGCGTCGTGCTCGGGATCATCGGGCTCTTCCCCGACTACGTGGGTGGGCAGAGCGTGGCCCAGCAACCGGACCAGCTCGTCGCCCACCTCATCTACCTGGCCGTCTGGGCCACCAGCGCGGTCCTCATTCTGCTCGGAGGAACCCGACTACGGGTCGGCACGCTCCTCGGTCTCGGAACGAGCGTCGTGACGTTCGGGCTCTTCTTCGGCGATGCCGGCACGCCCATCGCCTACGGCGCACATCTCATGGGCGCCGGCCTGATACTCAGCCTGGTCGGATGGCTCGCCTGCGCGGTCGGCGGGGTGATCTCTCTGCGGGCACAGCCTGCGGGCGCCCCGGGCCGCCCGCAACGACATGCGATGGGCCTCTTCCTGGCACTGACCCTCGCCGCAGTGGGTGCCGCCGTCTCGTTCGCACCCTCGTGGGACAGCTTCACGCTACGGACATCGGCCGGTGTCACTCACACGTTGACCGCGGGGAACGCGTTCTCCAGCCCCGGGGCCGTGATCGCCGGGGATCTCGCCGTCATGATCGCGCTCGTGGCCGTGGTTGCCGTCGCCGCGTTGTGGCGCCCGACCCTCATGGGGGCGGCGCTTTTGGCCGGGGCCATCATCCCCATGGCCGCGCAGGCCATCTCCGCCCTGGTGCAGCTCGGCCAACACGTTGACCCATCGCAGTTCGGGATTTCGGCGTCGGAGGCCACCCGGCTCGGGCTCACGATCAGCTCCGGCGTGACCCCGGCCTTTTGGATCTACTGCGCCTTCGTCCTCGCCTTGATCGCCATGTGCGTCAGGATGTTGATCCCCATGCGCCAGCCGGCTCTGGTCGGCGCAACGTCCCCGACGACCACCTTCAGCTGAGGGGGCCTTCCCCCAGCTGGGAACCTTCTCGTCGTCCAGTTCGAGCGTTCTCGCGGGGCGGTGCAACTGAGACGCATGGCGGCGGGCGGAGTGACCGAAGGCCGCAATGGGCCGTGCGCTCCCCTCGGTGCCGACCCATAAAAGAACAGGAGAACTGACAAGCTGTTGCGCATGGCCGGCGACGTCCAGGCGACCGCACGCCCCCCGATGGGACGGGAATGAAGCGCACGCTGCGCCATCCCATTCGCGGCGACCACCTCCATCCCAAACCACCGTCCCGGCTACCCCGACTCCCCACGTGGCGGGCCCAGGCGCGTCAGCCCCGTATGCGTCCCCGCAAGGGCGTCAACGTGGCCTCCTTGGTGGGGTCGCCAGAGGACGAGCCTTCCCGCCCCAACATCCGACTCCGGGTGGTGGGTGGCGTCGTCATCGCGCTCTTCCTGGTCCTGGTCTTGCGTCTCTGGACTCTCCAGGTGGTTGACGGCAAAACCTACGCCGCGGCCGTGACCCGCAATCAGGTCCGGGTCGTGAGCGTGCCGGCCCCGCGCGGCGAGATCGTCGATCGGAACGGCACCGTCCTGGCCGGTGACGTGCCGGAGCAGGAGATCCTCCTTTCACGGGCGACCGCACTCTCAGACCCCTCCATTGTGGGCAAGGTGGCGGCTTTGGTGGGTCAGACTCCCAAGGAGATCAAGGCGGCCATTGCAGATTCCCAGTACAGCCAGTACGCCCCGGTCCCTGTTCTCGACGACGCCTCGTTGGGGACGGTCGAGTACCTCGACGAACACCTGTCCGCCTACCCCGGGGTGACCGTCCAAGAGGTGAGTCAGCGTGACTATCCCCAGAACCAGAACAGCGGGACCGACGTTGGTTCGGCGGCGCTCGGGTACGTCAGCCCAATTTCGGCCGCCGAGCTCAAGGCGAACCCACATGCCGGGTACTCGCAAGCGAGCCAGTTCGGCCAATCGGGCTTGGAGAACGAGTATGAGCAGTACCTGCGCGGAACGCCCGGTGAAGACGCCCTTTCGGTCGACGCACAGGGGGAGGTGGTGGGGACCCTCCACACGACCGCCCCCACGCAGGGCGACACCGTCGTCACCAACATCGACCTTGGCCTGCAAGAGGCGGTGCAGACTGCATTGCAAAATGACATCACGGCCGACAAGCACACCGTCGACCCCTCGACAAGGAAGCTCCCCAGCGCCAACGACGGCGCCGCCGTGGTCCTCAACGCCCAGACCGGAGCCGTACTGGCCATGGCGTCCTATCCCACCTACGACCTCGACGTGTGGTTGGGAGGGATCTCCCAAGCCAACTACAGCGCGCTCTCGGCCGGTTGCAACACGACCTCAACCACGACCGGTTGCCCTTTGATCAACTACGCCATCGATGGTCTCTATACGCCCGGATCGACCTTCAAACTCAACACCGCCACCGCGGCCCTTGACGATGGAGTGATCAGCGCCACCCAGTACGTCGACGACACCGGCGTCTACCACGTTCCCCAGAAGTGCACTTCGGGCTGCACGTACACCGACGACGAGGCATCCGACTCCGGCGAGACCGACCTGGCCGAGGCCCTCACCAAGTCCGACGACTACTACTTCTACAATCTGGGCGACCTCTTCTACTACTCGTCGAATCCCGACGGCATCCAGAAGATGGCGGCCCAGTACGGCCTGGGTGAGACGACCGGCATCGATCTGCCCGGCGAGGACAAGGGCCAGATCGACAGCGCCGCCCTCCGGGCCAACCAGCACAAGGAGGACCCGACGGCCTTCCCGTACCCGAGCTACTACGTCGGCGACAACATCGAGACCGCCTTCGGTCAAGGCGAGACGTTGGTCACCCCGATTCAGCAGGCCGTCGCCTATGCCACCTTCGCCAATGGAGGAACCCGTTACCAGCCTCAGGTAGCAGCGGCGATCGTCAGCCCGACCGGCAAGCTGGTCAAGAGAATCCAGCCCAAGGTGACCGGAACGGTCAGCCTGCCGCCCTCAACGTACCAGCCCATGCTGGAGGGATTCGAGGGTGTCGTTTCCGACAAGTCAGGTACCGCCTACGTGCCGTTTCAAGAGGACGCCCACTTCCCACTCAGCAGCTTTCCGATTGCCGGGAAAACGGGAACCGCCGACGTGGCCGCGGGCAAGGAGCCCAATGCGTGGTTCGTCGGATTCGGACCGACCAACCACGCGGGGAGTGAACCGGAATACGTGGTGGCGGTGGTCGTCGACCATGGTGGGTACGGCGCCCAGGCCGCCGCGCCCGCCGTGGCCAACATCTTCAACTACCTCTACGCCAACCCGATCCAGCCGGTGCAGCTGCCCACCGCCGCCGACCAGCCCTCAACCAACCCTCCGTCCACGATTCCGCCGGCCGGCACACCGACAGCAACCACGACGACGACCACGACGGCAACCAGCACGACCGCGAGCACGTAGGCCTGGGGCCGCAACGACTTCTCGGGTGCAAGCGGTCTCCGGGAGGCACGGCTCGATCCTCATCGCTTGATCGCCCGCAGGCCGACCAAGGGCTCGGTCGGCACCAGCACCTGATGGGTCAACACCCGGAAGCCCGCTTTGCGTAGATCCCCTTCGATCTCGTCCTGCCCCGGCAGCGATGCGGGGGCGGCCTGGCAGGTGAGCATGAAATGGAGGTGTGCGGCGGCGACAGAGCCGGGCACCAGCATGGAGACGATGAGCAACTGACCACGCTCGGTCAAGAGCTCGCCCATGTCCTGATAAAGGGCCGCCCGGCTGTGTTGATCGAAGTAGTAGATGTTGTTGAGCAACATGACGAGGTCGAAGCGTGCCTCCGACTCGATGGCCCACCGCCGGGCATCGCCGACATGCAGCCGCACCCGCGGTCCGTAGCCGGCGCGATCCAGTTCCCCGCGTGCCGTCTCGATCACGTTCTCGGCAAGGTCGATGCCCTCGACTCGGGCGTGCGCATCGGCGTCGAGGACGACTCTCGTGTAGACACCCGTACCGCAGCCGACATCGAGGACGTGCGCCGGATGCACCTCGGCGACCGCGTGGCGAACGAACGAGGCCACGAATGGAGCGGCCGCCAGGGATACCTGCGCGATGTCGTCCGCGTATCGAGAGAGATCGGATCGCCCTTCACCAACGTCGGAACGCAACAGCTGGTCGAGCGATCCGTAGGGGCCGATCTGGTACTCGAGCATCGAACGGTAATGGGCTGCCAGGAGCTGGTCGCCGTCGGCCAAGGCCCGGGACCGGCGCCCGCGCAGGCCATACTCGTCTCCCCGCCGAGAGAGCTCGCCGAGCTCCGAACCGACCCACAGCCACGCCCGAAGGCGATCGGGTCTGGTGCAACCGGTATGGTCCACGATCTCCAGGATGGTCCGCCCGCCCCGGAGGTAGGGCAACAGATCGATCTGCGCCGCCGAGGCCAGAAACATGGAGCGCACGAGGGAGCGACTGTCTGCGATAGCCAGGGCCCGAGCCGGCACTCGGCCCATCCGCACGGTGTCGATCAGGCCCCGAACCTGCGGGCCGACGGCTCGCATCACACCGCTCCATCAGGGGCCCGGATACCAAAGGCCTGCTGGGCCGCTTTCTGCACCACACCGACCAGCGGGGGTATCGGACGAAAGGGGGGAAACGATGCTGCGTCGAATGCGGGCACGAACAACTCCCCGTGGTTACTGAGATACACGTAGACGGGATAGGAGACGGCGCCGAGGCCGCGTAGGAGTCGTGAGGCGTGGGCCCCGCGGAGCTCTTGGCCCAGTTGGGGTCGATCACCGTCGACCGGAACGTCGGCCGGGCTCAGACCGAACCAGTGGTACACCTGGCGGACAATGGGGGCGAGCCGCGGATCACGGACACCAAGGTCGCCGAGCACCACCTCGTCCACCGACAACGCGTCGGCGCCCGCGTAGAGGTAGCGAATGGTGGCCGGTCGGTGACATCCCATGACCCCGAAGGGACCGTCGGCCACCGGCGACCACGAGTCGACGATGGCGAAGTCCGGCGGCGCGGCGTCGAGCAGCATCATGGTGGATGAGCGAAAGTCGATCTGGCGCCCGGCGTAGAAGGTGTCATCGATCGGTCCGTTGCTGCCCTCGAGTGTCGAGAGACTCAGATGGGCGAACTCGGTCGGATCCGTTCGCAGTTTCGGCATGACGATCCGTAGATCGGCGTCCAGCCACTGGCCGCTGATGACCTGCTGAACGAAGCCGCGCTCATAGGTGATCGGGCGGAGGTCCTGGCTGATGTCGACGACGCGATATGACGAGGACTCGAAACCGAAATACGAGGCGACCGCGCTCACCGAGCGGTTGCGGTATGAGTTGCCGTAGACGGTCGGTGCCTCGAGGACGGCGACATCGCGCACCCCGTGACGGAGCAGGTAGCGGGCCACCGCGTCCACCAATTCGGGATCGTTGATGTTGGACCGATCGCGTCGGTCGTACCCCAACATGAAGGAGACGCGGATGACAGCCTTGGTGGCCTGCGACGCCAGAGCAGCGAGCCCGGCCCGGTCCAAGCAGGACTCGAGAACGGGGACCTTGTCACGATCATGTCGGCCCGCGCCTACCGCTACCGGGCGCCGTGACCCAAAGGGGGTTCGCGGGGCCGGACCCGCCTTGCCCGAACGGAGCGCGGCCGGAATGAACCAGGGGCTAATTGCCGAGAACCGGGCCGTCAGACTGTCCGGGGACTCTCGCCCTACCGGGCGATCGTCGGCTGTCAACAGATCCGCCATCAGGGCAAAGGCGTCCCTGTGACGGATCTCGTCACTGCGAATCCGCTCGAGAGTATGACGCTCCCCATCGGATCCGGTCAGCTGAATCAGACGGCGGTAGGCCAGTTCGGCACTGGACTCAAGGGCGATATTGAGCTCGCAGTACCGGCGGAACGTCTGATAGCGCAACTCTCCTAGGAGGGCCGGTGGAATGCGCCCCAATGCCGCCGCGACGGAGATGAGCACGCTGGCCGCACCGGCCCGAAACGGCGACGTGCGGAGACGGCGGTGATTGGAGGTGGCCGATGTCCACCCGGATATCGCACCCTGAATCTGACGTCCGTAGACCACGGCCGAGGACCCCAGACCTCCAAGCCCCAGGAGCTGACCACGCAGGTACTCGGCGTGCATCTGCTCGTCCTTCCAGATCCACACCAAGGTCTGATGGAACAACGCCCGGACTTCGTCGCCGACCGGGAGCTGTGCGACCCGGCTGGCCACGGCTTCCTCGCGGTACGCCACGGCAACAATCTGTTCACGCTCCAGCGCGAGGAGGAGGAGCTTCTTGCGTTCAGATTCAGGCTGGCCGACGCACTCGGATGTCCAGCGATCCAGCTGATTCTGAACGTCCCGCAGCAGGTCCGTCTCGAGCGAGGTTGCTGACTCCGTACTCACGCGTGATCGCCCCTTACACCCGTTGGTGACCCGCACGACCCTATCGCCGCGATGGCGGCGGCACCGGTTCGGGATCCGGGGTGAGGCGGGGGCCCGTCAGCCTCTGCGGACCGGGCCTCGTGGATATTCCCTCGGGAGGGGCATGAAGAGCGCAGCTCGAGGACGAGGAGGGACTGTCGCCCAGGGCCTCGTAGTGGGGGCATCCGCTGCCTGCTCGGTCGCCGGCGGCGCTCCCTGCCTACGAGCGCCAGCTCGCGACCGTCCTCTCGCAACCGCTCCAAGGCCCTTCGTCAGGCGAAGGCCACCACGGCGCCAGAGGCGATCAGTGCCTCAATCTCCTTGCCGCTGTAGCCGAGCTGCTCCAGTATCTCGCGGGTGTGCTCACCCTTCTCCGGTCCGGGGCGCCGAATCTCGGGGAGCTCGTTGTCAAACTGGGCCGGTGCGGCGGCGAGCCGGAGCGGCGGATGGGTCGGGTGGGCCATGAGGTACCCGTTGTCCACCACAGCGGAGTCGGCTACCACTTCGGGCGGCGAGGCCACGAAGGAGAAGATGCAGTCCTCTCGCACGAGGCGGTCGGCCAGATCATCGCGGCTGAGCGCGCCGATAGCGTCGGCCAGCTGGTTGCAGATCTCGGGCCAGGCCGCACGGCGGGAGGCGGCGTCGGCGTAGACCTCGATGAGGTCGGCGAGACCGAGGGCGCGACAGGTAGGCGCCCAATAACGGCCCTCATCGAGCATCATCAGCATCAGCCATCGTCGGTCGCCGGTGCGATACGTCCACCCCAGCGGGGAACGTCCACCAGGCGTGGACACCGCTCTCGGAGGTTCGGCGCCCGTCATCGACGCGTAGGCGAGGTCAGGGCCGATAGTCCAGTTCGCCCCGTTCAAGAGGGAGGTGTCGACGAGAACGCCCTCACCCGTCCGCTGCGCATGGACCAGCGCAGCACAGACGCCACCGGCCAGGAACATCCCGCTCGGCACGTCGCCCAACGCGGGCCGGGGCGCGGCCAGACTTTCGGAATTCGGATCGGTCAGCATGTGGGCCACCCCGCCCCGCGACCAGAAGGAGACGGCGTCGAATCCGCCCTGCTCGGCCCCCGCCCCTCGCTGGCCCTGACCGTGCCCGCGGGCCACGACAAGACGGGGATTGAGCGCGAAGAGATCCCCGGGTTCGGTGCGCAGCTTTCGGCGGACCCGGGGCAGCTGGTTGGTGATGTACACATCAGCCCACCGCACCAGGCGCTCGAACACCTCGCGACCCGCAGGTGTGAGCACATCGATGGAGACGCCCCGCTTGTTCCGATTCACCAACTGGAACAGGTAGTCGTAGCCATCCGCGTCGGCGACCAGTCCCTGGCTGATGATTTCGCGCATTGGATCGCCTTCGGGTCGCTCGACCTTGACCACGTCTGCCCCCCAGTCGGCCAGCACCGCCGCTGCCGAGGGCACGAAGCCATGCTCAGAGAAGTCGAGGACCTTGATTCCAGAGAGTGGTTGCGTCACCACCCCACCCTACGGCCCGCACGCATCGACCGTGATTGCTCCTCACCAGTGGCCGCGGTGGACCACCTCGTCGAAGGGTCGCCTATCAGGTTTGACAATCGGTCGCAGCGGCCGGTCGGCGGGGTAACCGAAGCCGATCATGTAGGCGCACGTGTGGTCCTGCGGTACTCCGATGATCCGTCGACAGGCTTCCTGATCCCCCACGGCGGAGTGGCCACTCCCGATGCCCAGGTCTGTAGCGGCCAACATCATCGCCATGGTCGCCTGGCCCAGGTCGTATTGATCCATCGTTCGATAGCGCTCCGCCTCGGGCTCGGAGATGACGAGGACAATCGCCGCCTTTGCGCCGGCCAGGTGCCCGGCCCCCACCCACACCGTCGCGAGCTCGTACAGCTGGTGCGGGTCGGTCACCGCCACGAAGTCCCACTTCTGACGGTTCGACGCGGAGGGCGAGCGCCATCCGGCCTCAAGGATCCGATCAAGGTGCTCCGGAGCGATCGGCCGGTCGTCGTAAGACCGAACGTTGCGACGAGCTCGAATGGCATCCCAGGTCTCCATGCCTGAGGAGGTTATTCACCCGCACGCTCGAACCTGACACGGATGAAGCCGATCCAGATCAGGACCGGGCGCAGGCCAGGCTGATGGCCATGGTCGCCGCCGCGTCGGGGTCCTCGACGGCCACGACCCCCGTATCGGCTCGACCGTCGGGGCGGGTGAGCAACCACGTCCCAAGACCGATGACCGGGATTCCTGCACGAAGTGCCAACGCAATCTCGGAGAGAGTTCCGTACTCGCCGTCGACCGCGATCACTGCGGCGGCGGACCCGACCACGAGCGCGTTGCGGGCCTCGCCCAGTCCGGTTGCGATGACGACATCAACCCAACGATTCGCCGCCGTCGGGTCCCGCCCCGGCAAGATCCCCACGGTAAGGCCCCCGGCCGATTTGGCACCCCGGCAGGCCGCCTCCATGACTCCTCCAAGTCCCCCGCACACGACAACGGCCCCAGCGGACGCCAGAGCGGTTCCAACCGCGGCGGCCGCCGCCGCGACGGGTTCCGTGGCTTCGGACCCACCCACGACTGCAATCTGGGTCGACATAGCAAGGCCAGCGTACGCGTTCGCGTCCGGGCGAGACTACGGCTCCCTCTCAGCTGGATGGAAGAATGCACCCATGGCCGGGTGCGTGGCTTGCGAATTGTCAGACGGGACGCGACACCTGCCCGGCGGACTTATCCATCGAACCCGCTTCTGGCTGGTCGAACACTGCATCGGTCCACTCGGCCTCGGCACATTGATCGTCAAACCGGAGCGCCACGTGACGTCGGTGGCCGATCTGTCCGAGGAAGAGGCGATCGAGCTCGGGCCGCTCCTTCGACGAGCGTCAAT
>Ga0302325_10028198_pt1 | contig 11620 bp, 7 predicted proteins | sample Palsa_T0_2_FD_201948 | JGI IMG/M metagenome (GOLD analysis project Ga0302325, IMG submission 201948) | Peat permafrost microbial communities from Stordalen Mire near Abisko, Sweden - Palsa_T0_2 | ecosystem: Environmental > Terrestrial > Soil > Palsa > Peat permafrost | place: Sweden: Abisko... | reverse complement strand
AACCATTGCCGGGACGGGCGTCGCTGATTACAACGGGGATGGCATCGCCGCCACGTTGGCCGAGCTGAATGACCCCAACGGTGTAGCCGTGCGTTCCGACGGCGCAATCGTCATTGCCGATCTCGAGAACCAGCGAGTTCGCCTGGTAAACGTTGCGGGCGTCATTTCCACCGCAGCGGGGACAGGACAGAGAAACGCGGGCACGCCGGAAGACGAGCAGTTGGATGGACCGGCAGCTGTAGCCTTCGATCCCGCGGGCGACGTCTTTATCGCCGACGCCGGCAATAACCGGGTGCGCGTGATCCTTGCAACTTCAGGCACGATTCAGACCCTGGTCGGCACCGGGAGCGAGCAATTCGCGGGGGATGGCGGTCCGGCAAACCTGGCGAGCCTCTATGGCCCCTACGCATTGTTCTTCGATGCCGGCGGCAACATGTGGCTGTCGGATACGTTTCACAATCGCGTGCGCGAGATCACCGGCTCTCTTCTTGCCCTTACTTATCCCACCATGAAGGTCGGCAATGTTTCTGCGCCGTTCGTAGAAACGCTGTACAACCAGGGCAACGCAAATCTTATCTTGACCGCCCCCGTGCTGGTTCAGGCAGCTCTGGATCCGGGCACGACCACCTGCAACCAATCGGCCATGGCGCCTGTGGCTTCCTGCAACATGGGGGTGGAGTTTGCCCCGACGCAGGTGGGCGCAAGCATCACCGGTTCGATCAGTTGGCCCTCGAATGCACTCCACGTCACACCCGTGGATCGCCTGCTGGGCCAGGTGCTCAGTGTCGACGTGACCTCGGTTGCGCTCTCCTCAAGCCAGAACCCGGGGGTCCTGGGGCACGCGATCACCCTCACGGCGAAAGTCACCAGCGCCAATACCAGCCGCACCGGAACCGTGACCTTCTCCGAGGGCAGCAGCACCTGGTGCTCGGCGGTTACGCTCAACGGTGGCGGAACTGCAGCCTGCGTCATCCAAAGCCTTTCCCTTGGGTCGCACACCCTCACCGCCGGCTACTCGGGCGATACCAATGATGCGCCCAGCACATCGCCGGCCTACACCGAGATCATCAAGCAGCAGCCGGAGCTGGTGCTGAGCGTTTCGCCTCATCCCGCCGTGGTCACCAGCAATGTCACGCTCACGTTGAACGCCGTGGACCAGAGCGGCACCCCAACCGGATCGGTTGTCTTTTATGACGGCGCTACGGCCCTCGCGACTGTAGCGCTTAATAGCTCCGGGATTGCCCAATGGAGTACGCAGTCCTTTAGCGTCAGCACCCATAGTCTCTCCGTGCAGTACGCGGGCGATAGCGCCAACATCGGCGGCGCCTCGAATACGGTCAGCGAAACCATCACCCAGGCAACCACGGCAACGGCGCTGGCCCTGAGCGCGAGCACCGCCACTGTAGGCATTCCCCTCATATTCACAGCGACGGTGACGAATAACAGTGGTCCTGCGCTCACCGGTACCGTCACATTCAAAGACGGAACCACAGTGCTGGGTTCACAACCGCTCTCTTCAGGCATGAGTGCGATCACGGTAGGCACGCTCGCGCCAGGCAGCCACAGCATCACCGCGGCCTATAGCGGGAACGCCGATGATGCCGCCAGCACTTCGCCCTCGATGACGGAGGTCATCGCACAGGTCGCGACCGTGACCACGTTGGGCGCCGATGCCAACGTGCTCAACGCCGGCGCGACGCTGCATCTTAGCACAAGCGTTTCCCTCGCGCCGGGGGCAATCGCCGATGGCCCGCTCACCGGCAGCGTCACCTTTCACGACGGATCAAGCGTACTCAGCACCGTGACCATTAACTCCAGTGGGCAAGCCACCCTGGCCGTCAGCACGCTCAGTGTCGGGTCGCATGCACTGACTGCGAGCTTTGCCGCCAATACAAACTATGCTCCCAGCAACTCGCCTGCGGTCAACCTTACGGTGCAACAGACAGTCACGCAAACCACGCTGAGCTCTACCTCGTCAACCACTCTGGCCGGCAAACCGGCCGCTTTCAGCGTGACAGTTACCAGCGCCACCGGTATACCCACAGGGCAAGTAAGCTTCCGTGACGGCTCGACGGTGATTGGCACGGCAACGCTGAGTGTGACGGGGAGCGCGGCCTTTTCGACGGCCACGCTCGCGCTCGGTACCCACTCGATTACAGCCGCGTACGCCGGCGATAGCAACTACCTTAAATCGATCTCCGCTGTCGCGCAGCAAATAGTGCAACTGGCACAGCCTACGGTAACGCTCAGTGGACCGGCGAGCCCTGTCGACGCGGGCACGATCGCGAGCTTTACGGCTGCTCTCACCACGTCCGGTGTACCTCCAACAGGCAAAATCACCTTATTGGATAGCAGCTCCGCAATTGCCACAGCCACCATTTCCGGAGGTGGCAGCTTTGCCTTCTCCACCGCGGCGTTGAGCATCGGCAACCACACCATCACGGCAAGCTATAGCGGGGACGCAAACAACAGTGCCGCCGTATCGCAGATTGTCGCCGTGGTGGTGCGCCAGGCAAGCTCCACAACCAGCCTGATCTCAAGCGTTGATCCGATTACCCAGGGCAACGCGCTGACCTTGACGGCAACGGTGACCAGCGATAGCCCGAACGCCGGCGGACAAATTCGGTTTCTCGATGGCATAACGCTTCTTGGGACGACCGCTCTGGGAACGAACGGGACGGCGAGCCTTTCACCAGCCGGGCTCGCTCTGGGTATGCATGCGCTGACGGCGGTATATAGCGGCGACACCAACCACGCCGGATCGACGTCAGCGCCAACCACGGAGCTTGTCGTGCAAAGCGCTTCGGCCACGCTGACTTCCAGTAACAATCCCGCAGCCAGTGGCCAGAACGTCACTTTCACTGCCCAGCTCGGCGGGGCGGGCAAAGTGCTTCCCACGGGGGCAGCCACACTCAGCGATAACGGCACGCCGCTGGCTGCGTTCACGCTCAACGGCATTGGCGCGGCCAGCTTTACCACCAACGCGCTCACCGTCGGGTCGCACACGATCGCCATGAGCTATGCAGGCGATCAGAACTTCGCCGCGGCGACCGCTCAACTCGTGCAAACGGTCATTGATGCAAATACCCAGACGACGATCGCGGTGTCGGCCAGCCCGGCTACTTTCGCGCAGCCAGTTAGACTGGTGGCTACCGTCGCCAGCAACGGTGGGGCGGCCACAGGCACTGTCAGCTTCATGGATGGCGGCGCCAACATTGGGGCAGCCCCGTTGAACGCCTCGGGTGTGGCGGTGCTTACCTTGTCCACGTTCGCTCCAGGCTCGCACAGCGTCGCCGCACAGTATGCGGGTGACGGTAAGGCGGCCCCTTCCGCCTCGGTAGCGGTTACCTTTTCTGTCAAGCAGACTACGGCGTTGGCGGTGAGCTCAAACAACAATCCGGCATTGACCTTGAGCTCACTCAGCTTCACCGCCACGCTCACCAATGCCGGGGCCGTGCCCGCGACCGGCACGATCAACTTCACCGCAGGTGGCAATGCTATCGGCACGGCGCCACTGGACGGCACAGGCCACGCGACGCTCGCACTCCCTGCAATGAGCGCGAGCAGTTATGCCATCGTAGCCAGCTATGCCGGCGATGGCGCAAACTTCGCCGGCGCCTCCGCGGTATTCAACGAAACGGTACAACTGCGGCCGACGTCGACCACAGTTACCGGAGCAGCGACAGACCCGGCAAATCTGCAGCAGATGACCTTGATCGCGGTGGTCGAAGGCCAAGGCTCCGTGGCGCCCGGCGGTACCGTGACCTTTACCACCGGCAGCGCGGCGCTAGGGCAGGCAACCGTCAGCTCGACCGGGGTCGCAGTCATCACGGCGGTCTTTACCCAGCCAACCCAGCCGGTCACTGCCAGCTACGCAGGCGACGTCAACTACGCTGCCTCGCAGTCCACCGCGACGATCACAACAACAGGGGCGGCGACTCCTGCGCAGTTCACGCTGTCGGTCAGTACGCCGTCTATCACCCTGGTTACGCGTCAACACACCACCATCAACGTCAGCATCGGATCCGTGACGGGCTTCACAGACACGATTGCCCTGGGTTGCTTGGGACTTCCCAAAGCGGGGACCTGCACCTTTACTCCCTCGCAGGTGGCGCTCTCAGCCAATGGCACAACCACAGCCACTCTCACTCTGGATACAGGCGATCCCCTGGGTGCGGGTTCGGATACAACCGCCTCGCTGGCTCGCGGCCGCAGCACATTCCTGTGCTGCTTACCTCTTGGCTTACTGGCTGGACTACTGCGCCGCAAGCAGGGAAGGGCAGCGCTCCGCAATCTCGGCATGCTTCTTATCTTCGCCACTGCCCTGGCGCTGACGATCGGTATTTCAGGCTGCAGCGGTTTGAGCACCGGTGCAACTACGCCTGGCACTTACACCTTCAAGGTTGTCGGCACTGGTGTGGGCTCAGGCATTACTGAGACGCAGACCATAACCCTGGTGGTCACGCAGTGAGGATCATGGCCAGGGCACTTGTTGTGGCAACGGTCCTTTGTGCTGGATGGCAGCCTCTACCGGCACAGGTAGTACCCGCGGCAGTGGGGCCGGGTTCCTACGTGGCGGTGGGCGGGGGAGTGTCTGGATTTCAGTCCGTGTACGGCCAGCGCGATCTTGCCGGCGGTCTGATCTACGCGGATGTGCATCCGCAGTGGCGCGTGGGTCTCGAAGGAGAAGCACGTTTCCTGCGTTACCACACGTCGGAAGACGTCAACGAATCGAACTATCTCGGGGGCATCCGCGTCCTGGTGCTCCGTTTTCATGGGCTGGAACCCTATACCAAGTTCCTGGCGGGCATGGGCAGGATCACGTTGCCCTTCGGCGATGCGCATGGTTCCTTTCTGGCCTATGCGCCAGGGGCCGGCCTCGATCTCGCGATCAACCACAATGTCACCGTGCGCGTGATCGACTTCGAATACCAGCATTGGCCGCAGTTCCCCTACGGATCCTTTAGCCCCTATGGAATCAGTTCCGGCATCAAGGTGCGCGTGACGCCACTGGCTCGCATTCCCCAGAGTGTGCGCAGGCGGCGAGTGCACAGTCCATCCATCGATGCGAATTCAAATTAGGTTCTCGCTGGATTCGGATATGCAGGCGCGAACAAGCTGAGTTCTCACCCAGACGCTTCAGCCGTGACTGGGATAACCCATGCCCGCCAGAACGCCGCGCATATAGGCAAAGCTGCCGATCACGCCGGGCATCGGATCGTCGCCGTGTACTTCGTACTCCAGATCGACAAAGCCGTTGTATTTCATCGCAATCAGCGTCTCAAAGATCCGCCGCACCGGCATCATGCCATCGCCCACCGCGACCTGGCTCTCCTTGGATTGGAAGTCGGTAAGGTCCTTGATGTGCATGTCAAAAAGCCGCGGGCCCACCTGCTGGATCGCCTCAATCACATCCGTGCCGGCGCGCACCGTGTGCCCCACGTCGATGCAGCATCCCATGCGTGGGTCCATATTCCCCACCGCCTTCAGAACGTCGAGCGGAGAATGCCACAGCTTGTCCTCCGGCCCGTGGTTGTGGATGGCGAAGCGTATGTCGTACTCCTTGACAAACTTCTCGATGCGCGGAAGAGTACCCGGCGCGGGGTCTCCCGCGACAATCACCCCTATTCCCGCTCGCTTGCAGTACTCGAACTTGTTGCGGATGTCAGCGTCTTCATCTTTGTCGAAGTAGATCGTTCCCGCGGCATGCAGCTGAATCCCCGCTGCATGGTAGTCTTCGAGCGCTTTCGCCTCCTCCGTGGGATCCATGGGGAGATGATCTTTAACATCCTTGGCATTCAGCGCGAGCACGTTGAGCTGCTTCATAAAGCCAATCGACTGCGCGCGGTTGAAATTGCGAAAGGTATAGCTTGCCAGGCCTAAGTGAACCGGCAAGGCATCGCCGGCGGGCGACGATGCCTGCGCTGCCGCCGGCATAGCACTCGCGGCAGCATAAGCAGCCCCAGCCACCACGCTGGAGCGGACGAAATCGCGACGGGTTAGAATCTTTTCCATAAAGTGGTTACCTAGATGTGCGGAGCCCAGCCCTTCTCATATTCGCGCCCCCACATCTTCATCGCCGAGGCATCGCCCTGAATTTTCCCATCCTGCGGGTCGATCTGTAACTCGCGGTTTACCTCCCAGGCGATGTTGGAAAGTTGCAGCGTCGTCACCGAGACGTTGCCCACAGCGATCGGAGCATTCAGTTTTTCCCCGCTGCGAATAGCCGCGATGAAGTTGGCGAAATGGGCATCCGTCATGGAATCGCGGCCGATCAGGTCAGCTGATTCTGTCGCTTTTCCGGTTTTGAATTCACTCGTCTTTTTTCCCTTGAGGTCGTAGATCTCGTAACCGTCGCGGTCCACAATCACGGTGCCCGTGGTCCCCATAATCGCCGCGCCACGGTCACGGTTGTAAAACTTCATGCCGCTGCAGCTCTTACCCTCCCACGAGATCACCTTGTCCGGGTAGTCGAAGCTGGTCACCAGGGTGTCATAGAACTGCCAATCGTCCTTGAACTGATATCTGCCCCCGGTAGAGGTAACCCGCTGCGGATAATCGACGTCGAGCGCCCAACGGCAGACGTCGACCTCGTGTGTTCCATTGTTGAGTGCTTCCCCCGTGCCATAGGTGCGGAACCAGTGCCAGTTATACGGCTGTACGTTGTCGGTATAGGGCGTGTGCGGCGCCGGGCCCTGCCACAGCTCCCAGTCGAGCTGCTCCGGTACCGGCGCAGGCTTGCCGTAGCCAATCGATTTTCTCGTGTTGCTGTACCAGGCCTTGGCGTAGTAGGCCCGCCCAATCAGGCCGCCATGAATCTTGCCGACGATCTCGATGGTGTGCGGCGAAGAACGCTGTTGGGTGCCCATTTGCACCACCTTGCCGTACTTCTTTTGCGCCTCCACCAGCAGCGCGCCCTCCGCCGGGTTATGGCTGCAGGGCTTTTCTACATACACATGCTTGCCGGCCTGTAGCCCGGCAATGGCCATCGGAGTATGCCAGTGGTCGGGGCTGGCAATGCTGATCGCGTCCACATCCTTCTGCTCCAGGATCTTGCGAAAATCCTTCTCCGTGGCCGGCGCAGATCCCATCGCCTGCTGGGTCGCGGCCGCAAACTTCTTAAGGGTATTGCTATCCACGTCGCATACGTGCGAGATGCAGGCGCTCTGCTTGTTTGCCTTAAGGGAAGACAGGTGCGCATACCCACGGCTGTTGAGCCCGATCACAGCAAAGTTAAGGCGGCTGTTGGCGCCCAGTATCTGGCCATAACTCCGGGCGCTGGACCGGATAGCCAGCCCCGCCGCTCCTACCGCGAGCACATCGAGAAATTCACGCCGATTTACCATGGTTCATCCTTATGAGTGTGAGAGCACACGACGCGGCCGCAATATTCGCGTCTCGAACAATATACCTGCGTCTTTAGGGTCTCGACCAACCCCTCCGCGAAAATAAACTACTATCAATGGCTTAGCATGAGACGGATGAGCCGCGTTGACAGTTTCCGAAGGCGAAGAATACGTTAAAAGTCTCGATGAAGGTGTCGATGCAAGGCCGCGGATTGGCACACGAGCGATCGCGGCTACTCGCACCATGAATCAAGTCAGGGCTGAGGCATTAGGAGTCAAGCTGGTCTGGGTCGCATCCCTTCTGGTGAGCTTGGCCTTGCTGCTTCTGCCTTTCGTTTTCAGGCTGGACGGAAAGCCGCATGCGGACTGGCAGCAGTTCCTGGGACGCTTCCACCCGTTTGTGGTGCATCTTCCTGTCGGCTTAATCCTCCTCGTTCCGGTGCTGGAACTCGCTGGCAGAACCCGCCCGGCCTTGCGAGAGGCCGCGACGTTCGTGCTGGGGTTGAGCGTTTTCAGCTGCCTGCTCGCTGCGACCCTGGGGTATTTGCTGGCATACGGCAGTGGGGATGCGGGCGCCGGTGTTTCGCGCCACATGTGGAGCGGCCTCGCGCTCACCCTCGCGGTGAGTCTCTGCCCTTTGTTCCGTGGATCATCCGGCGGGTTGCGTGGGGCTTATCCTTACCTCCTGGCTTGCGTAGTGCTCCTGCTGGCATTGACCGCTCACCAGGGTGGCTCGCTCACCCACGGCGATACATACCTGTCGGAGTACCTGCCCGCGCCCCTGAAGGGTTTAGCAGGCGGCCGAAGATTGCAGGCGAGGGCCCCCGATTTTCCTGATTCGTTTTATGCCCGTCACATCTATCCGATCTTCAATGCCAAGTGCGTGGTCTGCCATGGAGAGCAGAAGGTTAAGGGTGGGCTCCGGGTTGACTCCTACGACCTGTTGATGCGAGGCGGGACATCGGGGGCGGTTATTATTCCCGGAAAGCCGGAGCGGAGCATCTTGCTGGAGCGCATCACGCTGCCCCCCGATCATAAGAAATTTATGCCGGGAGAAGGCAAGCCGCCGTTGATGCCGGAGGAGATCGCATGGATCCGAGCCTGGATCGCGCAGGGGGCGTCCCCCGAGCTCAAGTCCCTGGAAGGCGTTGTCGTGCCTGAAGAGTATCCTAAGTTACCTGAACCTTAGTCGGACAGGGGTAACGGAGGCAGCGATCGCTCCGCTCAGCTTGCGAGGAAAGCACTATGAAGATGTTCAACCGCCGTGATTTTTTTGCGACAACAGGAGTTGCCGCGATGGGGAGCCTGCTGGGCCGCAAGGCACAGGCAGAGATGGGATCGGAGGAACGCTCTTTGGACTCATCACAGCTGCAGACCGGTAATGGCGAATGGACCTATCGTGTGGTATCGAGCTGGGGTCAACTGCCAGAAGGGAAAGCGTTTGGCGGCACGCACGGCGGCATCGCCACCGATAAAGCCGGGCTTCTCTACGTCAGCACCCAGAGCGCGACCGGCGTGCTGGTTTATGACCGGGATGGGAAGCTGTTGAAGACAATTGCCAATGAGTATCCGGAGATCCATTCCCTGGTATACGCAAATGAAAACAGTGAAGAGTACTTTTACGTCACGGTGCAGAAGGGAACGCCGAAAGAAAACTGGCTTTTTGTCAAGATGAAGACTGACGGAACCGTGGTGCAGAAGATCACGGCTCCGGGAGAAGCGGGCTTTCATACGCCGAATGAGTGGCGCCTGACAGCCGCTTTGCCGGGCCCGGACGGTTCCATTTACATTGCCAATGGATACGGCGATTCGCGCATCTTCAAGTTTGACAAGGGCGGCAACTACCAGGCGGCTTACACGGGCAAGGGAAAGACAGATGGCCTGTGTGACTGCAGCCACGGGATGGCGGTCGATACGCGCTACGATCAGCCGCTGCTGCTGGTCTGCGACCGTGAAAACCGGCGTCTGAGCCATTACGACCTTGATGGCAAGTTCGTGAGCAATATCACGCTCCACCTGCGGCGTCCCTGCCAGGTTAGCTTTTGGGGCGACTACGTGATTATTTCCGAGTTGGAAGGACGAGTCACCGTTCTCGACAAAGACAATCTGCCGGTGGCCTTCCTGGGTGACAATCCGCACAAGGACCAGTGGGCAAACTACAAATTGCGTCCCGCCGACATAGCGCTTACCAACTTCAGCGCGGCGCATGGATGCCACATCGACAAAGACGCCAACATCTATGTGTCGGACTGGAATCAATCCGGGCGCGTGACCAAGCTGGAAAGGGTCAGAGCATAGGGAGTATGTTTTTGCTGCGAGCAGCCTGTGCGCTGATCATCGCCGCGACCTTGCTGGGCGTACTGTACGCCCAGCGCCCTTTCCGTGAATACCCTTCGATCGAATATGGCGAAACGGTGCCGCTGCCCGCGGACTGGCACCGGCCGGCAGAGTGGGCCTTCGCCCGTTTGATGTATCCTCCAGGCCCGCTCGACGGCTACAGCGAAGGCGGCAGATTTGAAGACGATTGGCGGCGGGGACTTTCCCTCTGGACGCAGGACTATCCGCGCGCAGACCGGGCCTTCGCCCAGGCGGTGCGGCGGTTGACCCGGGTCGATGCCAGGTCGGTTGAGGAAGCCGTGAACCTGGACGATGGCGACGAGGTCTATAACTGGCCCTGGCTCTATGCTGTCCAGGTGGGCGAGTGGGGCCTGACTGAAGCGCAGGCAAAGAAGCTGCGCGACTACCTGCTCCGCGGCGGCTTCTTCGTGGCCGACGATTTTCACGGGTCCGAAGAACAGGCCTATTTCGAACAGACGATGAAAATGGTCTTCCCGGACCGCCCCATCGTGGACATCCCCAACAACGACCCCATCTTCCACACCGTCTTTGATCTGGACGACCGCTACCGGATCACGGGCGCGGAGCACCTCGCCAGAGGCTACAAGAAGGATGGAATAGTTGCCCGCTGGCAGGGCATCTACGACGATAAGGGCCGCGTCATGGTGGCAATCTCGTTAAATTCAGATATCGGCGACTCCTGGGAATGGTCAGACACTCCCGAGTATCCTCTCAAGTTTTCCGACCTTGGAATGCGCCTGGGTGTGAACTACGTTGTATACGCGATGACCCACTGATCCGGATGTGATGGCCAAGCGTGGTGGCAAGTCTGCACCATTACCACATCGAGTTACTACAATTAACCGTTCTGTTACTCAAGAACAGTAGCTTATTTACCAGGAACCGCTATGCTCTTTTTAAGCGGTGATTCTCCGCGGAACACTTCAGCGATTCTTTCGGGGGAGGGATTCGATGAAGTGCAACGAGGAGAGTCACCGTTCGTAGTTTCCGCAGTATGCAAGGCCTGCTTACCTCTGGCTTAGCTCTCCTGCAGCAACCCGTTGATTAAACTCCACAGACCGATTCCTCGGCACGCTGAGCGATTGCCAGCGGTGGCCTGCGAAGTGTTTAGCCAGCAGCACGATCTGCCCCACGTGGAGCCCATAATGCGCCACCTGGCGGTTGATAGCCTGCATGACGGAGTGCGCTTCCCCGCGGATGGTTATCGTGCGTCCAAGGTCCGCATCCGATAGCGGCGCGAGAGCCTGGAACAGCCGCGCCCAGCTGTCTTCCCAGGCATCCAGCACGGCTTGGCGCGTCGCTGGCGGATCTACAAACTCGGAGTCGCGGTCACGATCCGGCTTTTCCCCATCCGTGGTAAGAAAATCAGTCCAGCGGGAGCGCATATTACCCGACAGATGCTTGACGATGATCGCGATCGAATTTGCCTCGGGATCGATCGCGGTAAACAGCTGTTCGTCCGTGACCTGCGCCATCGCTCGGTCGGCAAGCATCTTGTATTGGCGGAATAGTGCCAGGGAGTCTTCGACGTACGAGGTGGTGAAGTGGAGCGCCATTCGTCCAGTTTAGCCTTGAAACGCCTTAGAATCACCCTATGCGGAATCGTAAAACGCACCGTGCCGGATGAACCTGCCGGCTGTAGAGTCTGGTCGCCGGATACGGCTGCACAACCCACTGGTATCCACACTGCTGGCGGCCTTGCTGGCCGGGCTCGTCCTTCTGCCATTGCTGGGGCACAAGCTGCTGACGAACTGGGACGAAGGGATCTACGCGGAAGTTTCGCGTGAGATGCTTTCCGGCAGCTGGCTGGTCCCTTCCTGGAATCATCAACCGTGGTTTGAAAAGCCTCCGCTGATGCTCTGGATCACCGCGGGCTTCTTCAGGATTTTCGGCGTCAACGAGTTTTGGGCGCGGGC
>Ga0302325_10028196_pt1 | contig 11622 bp, 9 predicted proteins | sample Palsa_T0_2_FD_201948 | JGI IMG/M metagenome (GOLD analysis project Ga0302325, IMG submission 201948) | Peat permafrost microbial communities from Stordalen Mire near Abisko, Sweden - Palsa_T0_2 | ecosystem: Environmental > Terrestrial > Soil > Palsa > Peat permafrost | place: Sweden: Abisko... | reverse complement strand
GATATCTGAGCTCGATAGATGCTCAGCGTTTGATTTAGCCTCAGGGTATGAATTAACTACAGGGGTTGAGATAATATCAGGATTCTCATTCGACTCTGGTGGCGAAACAACCACAGGGACTATAGCGAGTCCAGTAGAACTTTGAAGATGGGGCAAGGGGACCGGACCGTTCAAAAACGACAAATAGCCACCCATTCCCGGTTGGCTGACGATTTCGTCCCAACCGAGCGGCTCCATGGCGGGTTTACGCTTCGACCGTTTGGGCGCTTTCGGGTTCTCGCTGGCCGGTTCGTTCATCGAGCAACTCCAGTAACTGAGTTCCTGCTAACTCATAGTCTTCCATGGCTTTACATTTAGGGTCGTAGTCCATTAAGAACTGCCGGGCGCGGCCGCACTTGGCGACTGTAACGTCCGTTCGGATCGCCGGAAGCAAGGGAATCTTGAATTTGGCCGACAAATCTTCCAAAGACTTCATCATTACGGCGGTATGTTGGAATCGCCGGTCGACCATCACAGGCAAAAGGGCGGCAGGTCGCACATTCACGCGAAACAGCTCGTTCATCATGCGGGCCGTCTCCAAGCAGGCACCGGCGCCTTGCAGGCTGAGGGTGTCCATGCTGACCGGAATCAACACGCGTTGGGCATAAACCATGGCACAGGTTTGCATCAGCGTGATGGATGGCGCCACATCGATGATGACGATGTCATAAGGCTCGTCCACCTTCGAGAAGAGCAGGGAAAACGACATTTCCCGAGCCGGCACTCCCATTAGCGAAGCCTCGGCTTGGATGGTCTCCCGGCTACTGCAAAGCACATCGATATTAGGGGTTGCGTGCACCAGGCAGCTCTCAAATAGGTGGTTGTACACTACAAAATGGTGAAGGAACTTATCGGACTTCAAGCCCAGCGACATACCTACAGATCCTTGGGGATCGGTATCGATCAGTAGCACCTTGCGGCCTTGATCGGCCCACAAACGCGCCAGGGTAGTCGCGGTTGTGGTCTTCGCCACGCCGCCTCGTTGGTTGGAAATCACGAGCTTAATCACTGTTATTCTCCGCGAGCGTTTGCCGGATCCGTTCGACGTCCTGGGCTGTCCAGCGCCGGTAACGGTTCATTTGATTGCGGTCGGGCTCTGGGATTTTTTCCGTACGTAACCAGTTCATCAGTGTACGTTTGGTAATTCCAAGGACGTCTGCGACCTCCTGCGACCTGAGGTAGGGTTCACTGCGGGCCTTCATGAGATCAGCTCATCCTTGATCGTAGACTGCTAGAATCCTCCGTGTCAATACCAAACTAATGAAAGTAATGAATTCACAACCTCAGGCACCGAGGTGACTACAGGGGTTGATTTAGTGATCTCACGACCGCATCCAGCAATATTTCGGGTTCAAATGGTTTGGGCAATAGTGAAGTCCGTGGTGGGAGTCCCTGCCCCTGGGCCGCAAGACCGTCGGCATACCCACCCAGGTATAAGACGCGCAACTGCGGCTGCATGCGGGCCAGATGCGCGGCCAGTTCAGGCTCAGGCCGGCTGATCAGCAGGTCCGGCGGTCCTTGCGCGTCGGCGATCCGCAAGGCCTCCTTGGCATGCAGGGCAGGCAGCACGCGGTAGCCGCGCCTTTTGAGCAGATTCGCCATGACCGTACGCATCCCGTCATTGGCTTCCACTAGCAAAATGGTGGCATTGTCGCGCGATCGATCCATTGGCGGCGGGGGCAGGGCAGGCAATTGCGCATCGGCTAAGGGCAGATAGATACGGAAAGTTGCCCCCTTGCCAGGTTGGCTGTAAGTCCACAGACGGCCGCCGCTCTGGCGGATGATACCGTAGACTGCCGCCAGCCCCAAGCCGAGACTTCGGCCACCGGCCTTGGTGCTAAAGAAGGGCTCGTACAGGTGCGCCCAACTCAGGTCGTCCAAGCCGGGCCCACTGTCGCTGACTGCGAGCACCCCGTACGGACCGCCGGGTACTTCGTTAATTCCCAGCCCGGGTTCCGAAGCTAGAGCGGGGGCTGTTTGAACGCAGAAGGTGCCGGAGCGCCCCATCGCGTCCCGCGAATTAGAGGCCAGTTTCAAAATGATCTGCCGGACTTGCATGGGGTCGGCCATCACCAGCGCGACGTCCGGGCTCAAATCGGAGACAATTTCAATGTCCTGCCCGAATAGCTGTCGCAATCTGGGCAATATGCCTTCCACGAGGTGGTTGAGGGCGACCGGCCGCAACTCGAGTGCGATCCCTCCGCTGAAAGCCTGCAACTGCCCAGCGATGCGGCCGGCCCGTTCGCTTGCCTGCTGAATCTGGTCCAATTCGTCGAGTACAGGCCGGCCTTGACCCGCGCCGACCAAGAGCAGTTCACCGGTCGTCCGCAACGCACGGTGTAAATTCTGGAACTCGGTGGCCGTCCGCCGTGCTATCAAGCTCACCATTTCAAGCCGGTCGGCGAGGCGCGCCTGTTCGCGCCCGGTGGCATCGCGTACCGCCAACTGAATCATGCGGTTCGTCGCATTGCCGCTGACTTCCAATAACACCCAGCGCCCATCGCCGGTCCGGAGCGGTAATTCCGCATCCAGCACCACGCCCCCGGCGAGCAAATGCGCGTGTATCTCTGCGCCTGCCTCCGCGTCGGCAACCAGAGGCGGCTCCCAGAAATTACAGCCTGCCACTTCGGCCCTGACGCGCCTTGCCATCTGCAGGAATGCGGTATTAGCTTCCAAAACGCGGCCGGTGGCGCGTTCCAAAATGACCAGGCCGGTCGGAGCATTTTCAAAGATGCACGCGTAGATATTGTCGGGAACCATTGTCTGACTCTTACTATGTTCCAAAGACCCCAAAGTGCTCTCAGAAAACTCCTAGGCCTTAGTGCGAGAGCGGACGAATTGACTTACGGTATTACACCCCGGAATAATTGTAAATCGGGTCGATGGCAGTAAAGTATTCTTACGAAACGAACGATTGCTATTTTGAAGGGTTATTATGAGCGGAGCCTTGGAAGCAGCGCTGGAGTGTTTTGCCGGGCGCCGGACGGCGCAGGGCGATCCCATGCGTCATCGCTTTGCGGTGTTGCCGTCACCTCAGGAACCGCGCTATCTGATCCCTTTAGGAGACAGCCGCACCACGCTGGAAGGCTTTCGAGTCTATACGCCCTATGCTTTCGGCGCGCGGTTGCGTAAGATGTTGCTCTCGCAGATCGTCAAGACGGGTTGGAGCGGTTGGGCAATGCACTCGTTAAACGTCGGCGAACCAGTGGGGCTCAAAGCTCTGGTCACCAACGTTACAGGAGAGCGCAACCCGGCGTTCGCCATGTCGCTGGGTGTGCCGGGCAAGTATCGTAAGCTCACCATTCAAGTGATGCGGGGCGCCGGCGAGACTCTCGGCTTTATCAAGCTGGGATTGACCAAGCCTGCCGGTGAGCGAGTGCGGCATGAAGCCAGCGTACTCGAAGATCTCTCGGCGTTAGGGCAGTACTTACCGCGCGTGCTTTACGCCGGCGAATGGCAAAACAACTATCTGTTGTTTCAATCCCCGCTGGAAGGTCAACCGGGCCCGGCGGAACTGTCCGGGATGCATGTGGAGTTTCTCGAAAAGCTAGCCGCCATCAGGCGCGAGGACAAACCAGGGATCCAGTTGGTCGAGGAAATTGGTGCACGCTGGAGCGAGGTGACCTGGCGCTGCGACTGGCGATGGCAGCAGTTAGGTAAAGCCGCGCTGGCTGCGGCGCATCGCGATTTAGAAGGAGTTGTGGTTCCGTGCGGCTTATGGCATGGCGATTTCGCTCCCTGGAACACGCGCGTCCAAGATGGCCGGCTCTCGGTATTCGATTGGGAGTCCTGCGAAGACGGAGTCCCTTTAGGATGGGACACATTCCACTTCAGCGTGCAGGTAGCCAGTTTGCTGAAGAAGAACTGGCGAACCAAATTCGATCTGAGTGCGACGCCAGGCGCGCGCGGGTTGTTCCTGTTGTATCTGCTGTCGAGCCTCGGCAAATCGCTGGATGATCGGGCAGAGGCGAATGCCGGTCTGGAATACCGTAAGCAGGCGCTGCTCAACGAACTCGCGGCAACCTAGCTTTCAACAATTCGGCATTCAGCTCAAAATCCGCTCAAAGAATTCGACCGATCGGCTTGCATTAGCGTCCCACCGGAAACGTTGAGCCTGTATCCTACCGGCGGCAGCCAATCGCGTGCAAGTGTCCGGCGACGTGAGCAAGCGCTGTAATGCGGCACGTAGTTCCGACAGGCTGTGCGGATCGATCAACGTAGCCGCACCTGCCGTCACTTCAGGCAACGATGCCAGATTGGAAGTAATCACGGGTACGCCCGCCGCCATGGCTTGCGCTACGGGAAACCCGAAGCCTTCATAGAGAGACGGATAAACAAAGATCGTTGCCCCCGCCGTGATACCCGGCAAATCGGGCTCTGGCACATAGGCCAGGTAGCGTACGCCACGTGCGCCTGCCCGCAGACGGGCTAAGGTAGCCGCGGACTGCCAGCCATCGGGCCCAGCGATTACGAGATCGAATTGTTCACGCACCGAGGCGGGCAAAGATTGCCAGGCGTCCAACAAACGGTCTAAGTTCTTGCGGGGCTCGACGGTTCCCACGTATAGGGCGTAGGGCCGGTTCAGTCCATAATTCAGACGCGCGAGTGTACTGGTCTCGGCGGTAGCCTCGAAAAACGGCGCGGCCACGCCGGGATAAATCACTTGGATGGTTTCCGGATTCAAGCGCAGGATTTTCACGGCGTCCTGGCGAGTGCTTTCGGAAACGGCGATCAAGCCGGCGGCCTGTTTCCAGACCAACTCGGAAAAGCGCTTTTCAGCCGTCACATTGGCGGACCGGTGAAATTCGGGCAGCAGCCAACAAGTCATGTCGTGCAGAGTCGCGGTCAAACGAAGACGACGGGGCGGATAGAGCAGTTTGGTTGCATGGAAGATGCCGTCTGAAGGGGCCATCAGGTCCGCGGCGCGGTTCGGACAGAGGTTCAGGGCGAACAGCAGCGCCTGCCGTGCGAGCGTGCCCGGCGGATCCGCAACGGAGCCTTCATGGTCGAGTTCGGGGAGTCGGTCCAAAAAGGGAAAAAGCCGGACTTGTTCTTCACCCAGCAAGCGCCGCAGGTTCACAATCCAATGGAAAAGATAATTCTTGACGCCGGCACTGCGAACCAGCAAGGGAATAGCGTCAATGAAAATGCGCATGCGCACCTGTGCGATCGGTCAAACTGTCATTTTCGCACGCTATCCGCAGTAGGCGTCGGTAATCACTTTAACCCCAGGGGTCGGACTGGGGCCAGCTTTGTTCCACGGACTTCAGCCGATAGACTGTTAGTTGTGGGCTGGAATCGGTGACAAAGCTGGCAGTGATCGTGTGTCTGATGGGCTCCGGGTTTTCCTTTTATATCGTGGCGGGATATCCAATGCTGCTGTCCCTGTTGGCACGGTGGAATCCCAAGCCGGTTCGCAAGCGATCGATGGATTCAACCGTGACTGTCTTGCTGGCCGTCTGCAACGGCGAGAAGTGGATACGGTCCAAGCTGGAATCCATCTTGCGGCTCGATTATCCCCCGTCGCGCATGCAGATTCTGGCGATCTCGGATGGGTCCACGGACCGCACCGACAGCATTGTGGCGGAATTTGGCGGGAAGGGCGTGGAACTGTTGCGTGTGCCGCACGGCGGCAAAGCGGCGGCCTTGAATGCGGGCATGGCGCGGGCTACAGGCGAGATCCTGTTTTTCACCGATGTGCGGCAACAATTGGAGCCGGATGCGCTCCGCAACCTGGTGGCCTGTTTGGGCGATCCGGCGGTGGGCGGCGCTTCTGGCCACATCGTTCTCGTACAAACCGACGGGGGCGGGGAAGCCGACATGGGGCTTTATTGGCGCTTTGAAAAATGGATGCGCGACAAACTGACTGCGGCGGGTTCGCTGCTGGTGGCGACGGGTTGCATTTATGCGCTGCGCCGCGAATTGGCACGGCCGCTCCCAGTGGGCGCCCTCATTGACGATGCCTATCTTCCGCTGGCAGCCATTTTTGCGGGCTACCGGTTTGTCTTTGAGAGGCAGGCCATTGCTTACGACTATCCGACTCAGTTGAACATGGAATTTCAGCGGAAGGTTCGCACGCTCGCGGGACTGTTCCAGTTGGTACGCAGCTGCCCGAAGCTATTGAATATCTTAACGCCGGTGGGCTTCCATTTCTTCTCATACAAACTGGGGCGGCTGCTGCTGCCTTACGCCCTGCTCCTGGCGGCGTTAAGTAGCTTTTGGCTCCCATACCCCTGGGCGGCGGTGGCAATCGGTGGACAGTTACTGTTTTATGGACTGGCGGTGGCGGACCCGTGGGTACCGGCCGGATTAGCGTTAAAACGGCTGACTTCGGCGTGCCGCACATTCACGGTGCTGGTCGGCGCGGCCTTCTGCGCGGGATCGGTCTTGTTCGTTCCAGCCGATAGGCTGTGGAAGGTAACGCAAGTGAAAGCAGAGACCGAAGGGGTGCAGTGACCGCGTGGTTATTTGGGGGGTTCGGGTTTGATGAACTGTAGGGAGGCCGAGTTCATGCAGTAGCGCTGGCCCGTGGGCATTGGTCCATCCGGGAAGACGTGCCCCAAGTGGGCATCGCATTTGCTACAGAGGGCTTCAGTGCGCATCATCCCAAAGCTGGTGTCGGTTTCCTCGGTGATATTCTCTTTGGCGATGGGCGCCCAGAAGCTGGGCCAGCCGGTGCCCGATTCAAACTTCGTGTCAGAACTGAACAACGCGTTGCCGCAGCATACACAACGGTAGATGCCCTTATCGTGCAAATTATAGTACTGGCCGGTGAAGGCCGGCTCGGTGCCCTTTTTGCGTGTCACCGCAAACTGCTCGGGAGTGAGCTGCCGCTTCCATTCTTCGTCGCTCTTGAGTACCTTTTCACTCGTCACAATTCCTATTCTCTTCCCTGCATCCGAAAACTCAACCAGCCGCACCTTGCCGGGGTCGCTTCGCTTGGCGCCGCCCGGCGCGGTGCTATCGGCGCTACGCGCAGTGCTGGTGCATGCCGTGCCGGACAGGAAGGCTGCCGTGGCCAGGAAGAAAGACCGGCGGTCGACGGCAGGCTCGGACGATTGACCCATGGTTCAACCTCTATTCCATCGTAGCGCGCGGTTCGAACCGCCGGCTGAAGCCGACAGCGGCAGGCTTGAAGCGTGCGCCCGTCAAATCAGAAAGTGAGTCGGCTGCCAAGCTGGAACGCGCGCGGGCCGCCCGTGCCAAAAATGTTCGACGTTCTCTGCGAAGCCTCGCCGAAACCCGGCGCGTTCAGAACTTCGTTATAGAACGTCAGGTTGGCAATATTGAAAACGTTGAAACATTCGCCGAAAACCGACAGCCTCCATCGCTCGCCATGTAACCGGAATGCTTTCGTCACGCGTATGTCCTGCGAAGTGAAGGGCCGCGGAAAAGAAAAACTGGACGGCAGCGTGATAGATGGGATAAGGTGCCCCAGCGGATCTGTCGTCCCCGCGTAAGTCTGATTGAACTGGTTTACCAGTTGGATCAAATCGCCCTTCCCCTTACCGACGTCGAACTGGTTGAATCCGCCGCCCGGCAGGGGCGCTCCAGGATACACGGTTTCGCCGGCGGTGGCGAAAATACCGTTGCCATCGAAGTCCACGCCCGTGACGAAGGGCTGGAAGGGCGCGGCGCTTTGATACGTGCTGATACCCGAGAGCTGTATACCCCAGGGCATGAAAGCCACGATCGAACCCGTGATGGTTTGATGGCCAGCCTGTGGTCCCCAGCTCGCGAAGTAATTGCTGTTATCGATCAGTCCGTTGTAACCGACCTGGTCGGCATAGGCGTAGGCCAACGTGGCGGTGGTCCGGTGAGAGAACCGCTTGTCCAATTTCATCAGCAGTCCCTTGTAGTGAGAGCGGGCTCCATCGAGTTCCGCCTCGATCGGCCCCACGGAGCACTCCGGGCCTACTTTAAGGGCCTCTCCTGGTCCGCATGCGGGGATAATGGGGCCACTTGCGCTGTTATAGTGATTCAGGTCCGCATCGTTGATCAATTGGTGCATATATTGCCGGAAGACAAAATCCGCGCTCAGCACCAGATCGCTGCGAAGCTCCCGCTGCACGCCGATACTGGCATGTTCGGAATAGGGCAGTCTGAAATTTTGGGGGATGAGACCCTGCCCGGTTTTGAACAAGTCGATGTTTTGACCCGGGAGACCCGAATTGAGGTCGGCCTCGGCGTTGCTCACGAATACTCCCAGTAAGTTCTCGAAGGCCTGCCCCGTGAAATTCGTGGGTTGGCCGCTTAAATTAGTGGGCTGAATGGCCGCCGGCAGAGAGCTCCAACCCTGTAGCGCGGCAATCGGCCCTAAGAAGGATGTATCCGGCAGCGGGATGCGTCCAACCCCTATCGGACTCAGAATGACGCGCTCAATCAGCCGGTTGAAAATGTCCCAGGTATCGTAATAAATTGCGGAACCGCCCCGGATAACTGTTTTGTTATCTTTCGTGACCGTCCAGGCAAAGCCCAGCATGGGGCTGAAATCGCGCGGCGAGTGATGCTCCGTCAGACCGTCGGCGCCGAAGAGGGGCGCGAGGTACGAGGACTTGGTCAGATCGAAGTTTAGCGCGTTGCTCTCGTAAGACCAGGCCAAACCGTAGTTCAGGCTGAAGCGCGGCACAATCTTCCAGGTGTCTTCGCCGTAAAAATGGAACTGGTTGTCGTGATTGGCATCGCCGCGCTGGAACAACGGCGGCTGCGTCGGATTGCCTACGCCTATCGTAAACGATTCCACCGGCAGCTTCAGCAAGTCTGAAATGGAATTGAACGAGGACGGGATTTGAATCTGATCGGCGCTGTATCCCTCGGATACCAGTTTCTGATTATAGGCCTGCACCAATTCCGGAGACCAAAGCTCCAGGGCCGCGGGTTGGGCATAAGCATAGGAACCCGTCCCTTTTTGATATTCCCAGTAGCCGCCGAACTTGATCGAATGCGTGCCTTTTTGCGAACTGACGTTGTCGGCAAAGATGTGCCGGCGCAGCAAGCGGCTCTGCGGCGTGGTAGCGGATTCCCCCAAGGCGAAGTTGTTCACCCCAAGAACGGTAATCATGGGGCCGTCTTCGTTGGTGGCATAGTTGTTACGCAAGCCAGTGGGATAGTCCCATCCGATACAAGGAGCCGGGCACTCCGACAGGGTCGGAGGCGCGTTGACATTCGACCAGAAGGTGTATGAGTAGCGGAACTCGTTGGCGGTGGCCGGCGTGATCACGCTGATTAGCGAAAATACTCCGGAATCCGCCCAATTCGTATTGGTAGCCCAGTCCGATGGCAGGTCTCCGACGCCTGGGGGCGCAAAAGAATTGTTGCCGTCGTGCGAGTAACGCAGAAATGCGTTGTTCCTGGTGTTAATCCGCCAATCCAGCCGTTCGGTGAGTTCGTTGGCGTGATAGGGGCTGGCGGCGTTGGTGCCGAAAGCCTGGAGCGCCGGATCGCTGGGAAAGGCGCTAAACAGGGACGTTTGGGCGATATGCTCCAAACTGGTAAAGAAGAAGAGCTTGTCTTTCTTGATCGGTCCGCCGAACCAGAAGCCGCCCTGCTTGCGGGCAAAATAGGGACTGTTCGGCTCGCCGGGTTCGTGCGCCAGGAAAGGAAAAGCCGACATGTTGTGGTCGCGGTAGAAGAAAAATGCGCTGCCGTGAAAGTCGTTGCCGCCCGACCGTGTGACCACATTGATGGCGCCGCCCGCGCCGATGCCTGTCGAGAGGTCGAAGTTGGTCGACGAAAGCTGGAACTCCTGCACCACTTCCTGGGAGAAATTCTGCTGCGTGCCGCCGGTGATCGAATCCTGGACGGTGGCGCCATCGACTGTGATGCGCACGGAGTTGTTGGCAGAGCTGGCGCCCAGAATAGACACGTCAAACTGCTTGTTATACTGGCCGACGTTGTTGGCCGTAACGCTCACGCCTGGCTCCAGCATGGATAATTGCAGGAAGCTGCGGCCGTTTACCGGCAGTTGTTCGATATTCTCATGCGTGATGACCCCGGAGATGTCGTGGCTGTCGTAGCTGATCTGGGCAGTTTCGCCTTGCACGTTGATGACTTCGGCCTCAGCGCCAACTTGTAGTTCCATATCGACGTTGGTGACTTGGCCGGTCTGCACGGTGGCAACTGCATCCAGGCTGCGGAAGCCGGCCGCGGTAGCCTGAACGCTGTAGTTGCCGGCGGGCAGCGACGCGGCGCTGAAAATGCCTTCGCCCGACGTCGTCATCTTCCGCTGAAGCCCGGTGTCCTTGTTGGTGACGACTACATTGACACCCGGCATCACGGCGCCTGTGCTGTCGTGGGCCGTCCCCATCAGGGAGCCGACTGGCGCTTGTGCCAGGCAGGAGATCGCGCCCCAGACCGCCAGACTCAAAAGCGACAACAAATGTCGCAACCGATAGAACATTAAGAAAATCCTCCCGAGATACGTTCTTTAGAGACGCCAAGCTTATATAGCGTGGTTATTGATGATTTTTTGCAGTTCTGCAAAGACTGAATGATCCAGCGGCGCCCGTCTCGTCAGTGTACCATGCCGCACATGCCGTAGCGCCTCTCCAGTACTAGCTGTACCTAGCCGCCGGAGGCGTGCAAGCCCGTGATGTTGAACAACATCTGCCCATTGCCGCGGGTTGCTCGCGCTGGACAAATTCAAAACCAATGGGATACCTTAGGGGAATGCCAGAGTCCATCAGCGATGACCAACTCGTTACGTATATCAAGGCCCCCGCAAGCAAGCTAACGCCCGAACAAGCCAGTGAAATTGGCCAGACGCACCCTTTCGCGATTCTAGGCGGGCTGCACCGCAGCGGGACTACTCTGCTGTTCAGGATGCTGCGGGAGCATCCCGAGATCAGCGGTTTTGCCAACAACCAGGATGCCAACGAATGGCTCGGCGCGGAGGACGAAGGCCAGTACTTGCAGTCGGTATATCCCCCCGCGATTTTTTGGGGAGGTCCCGGAAAATTCGCGTTCTCACCAGATGCCAACCTGACCGAAGATTCCGAATTTCTCACACCTGAGAACAAGACCAGGCTGGCGCTGGAATGGTTCCCGTTCTTCGACCTTTCGAAGCGCTACCTGTTGGAAAAATCGCCTCCCAACATTCTCTGGACCCGTTTTCTACAGGCGGTTTTCCCGAACTCGTGGTTCGTGATCATTGAACGCCATCCGGTGGCCGTTTCGCTGGCCACCGAGAAGTGGAGTCCCACGGGGCTCACGTCGCTGGTGGAACACTGGTTGGTGGCGCACGAGACTTTCGAGAAGGACCGCGCGCATCTGCGCCGGGTCATGACGGTCAAGTACGAGACACTGATTTCGCAGCCGTTCGCCACCATCAGTACTATCTATAAGTTCCTGGGATTGGATCCGCACCCTACTACGTTCGAAGCCACTTCGGAACATAACAAGAAGTACTTCGCGCAATGGGTCGCGCTGGCAAAAGATCCGCAGTCGAGCACTTCCATGCGAGAGTGTATCGACAAGTATGAAGCGCGCGTGCGCGCCTTTGGCTACAGCTTGGAAGACCTGGAGTTACTCTGAACCGGCGGCGGATAAACCGCCGCCGCCCCACATCGCCGGTACCCGGTGCAA
>Ga0302325_10028194_pt1 | contig 11622 bp, 10 predicted proteins | sample Palsa_T0_2_FD_201948 | JGI IMG/M metagenome (GOLD analysis project Ga0302325, IMG submission 201948) | Peat permafrost microbial communities from Stordalen Mire near Abisko, Sweden - Palsa_T0_2 | ecosystem: Environmental > Terrestrial > Soil > Palsa > Peat permafrost | place: Sweden: Abisko... | reverse complement strand
CGGCGTCATCCGGATCATCGCCGTCGTCTACGCCCTGGGGGCGAGCAGCGCGGTGGCCGACGCCTACAACCTGGCCAACACGATGCCGAACATCATCCACGACATCGTCCTCGGCGGTGTGCTGTCGGCCACCTTCATTCCCGTCTTCGTCCACCGTTTGACGACCAAGAGCGAGGACGATGCCTGGGAGGCCATCTCGGCCGTCACCAGCGTGACGCTGATCGTGATGGCGGCGGCGTCGGTGCTCTTCCTGCTGCTCACCCCGGTGCTGATCGACGCCACCACCGCTCTCAACCATTCGGCCGAGGCGGCCCAGGACCGGCGGGTGGCCACCGAGCTGTTGATCCTCTTCGTGCCCCAACTGGCGTGCTACGGCTTCATCAGCCTGGGGACGGCACTGCTCAACGCCCGGCGCCGGTTCGCGGCGCCCATGTTCAGCTCCATCGCCAACAACGTGGTCGTCATCGGCGTGATGATCTACTACGCCGTCACCGTCGAGCGCGCCTCGCGCTCGATCGGGGGGCTCTCCCATGACCGGGGCCAGTTGCTCCTGCTCGGGCTGGGGACGACGGCCGGCGTGGTGGCCCAGGCGGCGCTGATGGTTCCGAGCCTGCGGCGAGCGGGACTGCGTCTCACCTGGAAGCCGGACTTCCACCACGAGGCCGTCCGCACCATCATCCGGCTGTCGGGGTGGACCTTCGGGCTGGTGGTGGCCAACCAGCTGGCCCTGATCGTGGTGCTCACACTGGCCGGCCACACCCAGGGGGCGGTGACCGCCTACACGAACTCCTGGACGTTCTTCCAGCTCCCCTACGGGGTGGTGGCCGTCTCGGTCATGTCGGCCACCGCGCCCGAGCTCACCACCCACTGGGCCCGGGCCGACCTCACCGCCTTCCGACGGCGGATGGCCACCGGACTGCGGACGATACTGGCCATCGTCGTCCCCGCCGCCGCCGGCGAACTCATCCTCTCCCACCCCCTCGTCGCCCTGCTCCTGGCCCACGGTGTGACCACGGTGAACGACACCGTCCCCACGGCCACGTCGCTCGCTCTCCTGGCTCTCGGGCTCCCCGGTTTCTGCGTCTTTCTCTACGCCATCCGCGTCCTGCAGTCGGTCCAGGACCTGCGCTCCGCCTTCTGGCTCTACGTGGTCGAGAACGGCATCAACGTGGTGGCCGCCGTGGCTCTGGTGGGGCCACTCGGCGTGGTGCGGGGGATCGCCCTGTCGATCACCATCGCCTACACGGTGGCGGCGGTGGCGGCACTGGCCCACCTGCGCACCCGGGTGCAGGGCCTCGACGCCGGCATCGTCAGCCGACCCCTCTTGCACGTGACGGTGGCCACCGGCGCCCTGGTGGTGGGGGCGGCTCTGGGCAGCAACGTATCGGCCTCGGAGAGCGAGCTGGGCCTGCTCCTGCGGGTCTTCGTCGGCGGACTGGCCGGGCTGGGCGCCTTCGTCGTGGCCGCCGGCGTGCTGGGCGGGAGACGGCCACCCCACGCGCACCGTCGTCCCCCGGGCGGACCACCGCCCCCCGGCGCGCCCGACGACCCTCCCCGGCGTCGTACCCGGGGCCGGCCCGCGCAGCCCGAGCGACCGGACCCCCTGCCGCCGGCGGGCCGGCCCCCTCTGCGGCCGTCGCGTCTCGGCCCCACCCGTCGGGCGGAACCCGGTGGGACGGACCGTGGCAGACTCGACGCCTAAACGCGCGTCGCCGTGAACGGCCCGGCGCCACGACCGGAGGGAGGCCGATGGCCAGTATCCAGGTGGTCACCGACAGCGCCTGCGATCTGACCCCGTCGATGGCCGACACCCGTGGCGTGCGGGTGGTGCCGCTGACCATCCGCTTCGGTCCCGAGGAGCTCGTCGACCGCGACGAGCTGTCCATCAAGGAATTCTGGGACCGGGTCATCACCGGCCCGCACATGCCCGAGACGGCGGCACCGTCGCCCGGCGCCTTTCGCCAGGCCTACCGCGACGCCGCCGAGGCCGGTCGCGACGGGGTCATCTGCATCACCTTGTCCTCGGGCCTGTCGGCCACCTTCCAGGCCGCCTCGACGGCCGCCACCGACCTGGGTGTGTCCATGCCCGTGCGCGTCGTCGACTCCCTGAGCGTCACCATGGGCGAGGGCCTGTTGTGTCTGGCCGCCGCCGACATGGCCGATGACGGCCGCGGCCTCGACGACATCGTGACCGAGGTCGAGTCCCTCCGGGACCGGACCCACGTCTACGGCGTCCTCGAGAGCCTCGACTACCTGAAGAAGGGCGGCCGCATCGGTGGGGCCGCCCATCTCGTCGGGTCGCTGTTGTCGATCAAGCCCGTCATCGAGGTGCGGAGCGGGGTGGTGGAGGTCGAGTCCAAACAGCGGACCCGGTCACGCGCTCTGCAGTACCTGGCCGGCAAGGCCCTCCAGGCCGGCCCGCTCGAGCGCCTGGCCGTGGCCAACGGCATGGCCCGCGACATCGACGAGTTGACCTCGCTGCTCGAGGACGCTCGGCCCGAGCACGAGACGGTGATGAGCGACCTGGGGCCGGTGATCGGCGCCCACGCCGGACCCGGCACCGTCGGGGTCTGCTTCCAGGTGGCTCGCTGATCCCTGGCCCGATAGATAGCCCTACCAGGGCGTCCGACTAGTCTCGGGACCATGAGCGACCACGGCAGCGACGCGTCATCGGGTCCCGGCGATGCCGGGGCGCAGTGGCAGGCGCGGGTGGTGGACACCATCGAGGACGTCGTCTCCGGCGTCCACGACCGTGTCATCCGGCCCCTCCTGCTCGTGGGCCGGGCCGTCGTCTTCGGGATCATCGTGGCCACCATGGCCCTGGTGATGGGCATCCTCTTCTCCGTGGCCGTGGTCCGTCTCCTCGACGTCTACGCCTTCCGTGGTCGGGTGTGGGCCTCCGACGCCACCGTGGGCGGCCTCCTCACCGTGGGCGGGGTGGTCCTATGGACGCTGCGCCGCTCCCGGGGGGACACGGAGACGTCATGACCGGCGCCGAGACCCATGACGTGGTCATCCTCGGCTCGGGCCCGGCCGGGCTCACGGCCGCCGTCTACACGGCCCGGGCCAATCTCAGACCCCTGGTCATCGAAGGCGAGCCCTCCTCCACCAGCGATCAGCCCGGGGGACAGCTCATGCTCACCACCGACGTGGAGAATTACCCGGGCTTCGTCGACGGCATCATGGGCCCCGAGCTGATGGAGCGGTTCCGCGACCAGGCCGCCCGTTTCGGCGCCACCTTCCTCACCCGCAAGGCGACCAAGGTGGACCTGTCGTCCCCCCCTTTCCGGATCTGGACCGACAGCCCCGTCGAGGCCGAGGCGGACATCACGGCGCGGGCCCTCATCGTGGCCACCGGGGCCCGGGCCCTCATGCTCGACGTGCCCGGCGAGAGCCGGCTGCTCGGCCACGGGGTGTCCACCTGTGCCACCTGTGACGGGTTCTTCTTCCGCGAACAAGACATCGCCGTGATCGGCGGGGGCGACACGGCCCTCGAAGAAGCGCTGTTCCTCACCCGTTTCGCCCGCTCCGTCACTCTCATCCACCGCCGCAAGGAGCTCCGGGCCTCGAAGATCATGCAGGACCGGGCCTTCGCCAACGACAAGATCGCCTTCCGGTGGGACACCACCGTGAACGAGGTCCTGGGCGACACCAAGGTGGCGGCCCTCTCCGTCCGCAACGCCGTGACCGGCGAGGAGGACGAACTGCCGGTGACGGGTGTGTTCGTGGCCATCGGCCACGTGCCCAACAGCGCCGTCTTCGCCGGCCAGCTCGACGTGGACGAGGCCGGGTACATCCGGACCACCGACGGCTCGAGGACCAACGTCGAGGGTGTCTTCGTGTGCGGGGACGTCCAGGACCACGTCTACCGCCAGGCCGTCACCGCCGCCGGCTCGGGGTGCATGGCCGCCATCGACGCCGAACGCTGGCTGGAGGCCATGGGCCACGGTTGAGAACGGCACCCGGTGCCGGCCGGGTGGGCGGCCCCGAGGGCCGTCTACGAGAAGATGGGCCGGCGTGGAATGCGGCTGCCGCGCCCGGGGTTAAAGACACGTGCGACAGACGTGCCCGACGAGCGGCATGCAGTGGAAGGAGCGCATTCATGAGTGAGGGGATCGCGACACTCAGCGACGCTACGTTTGACGAGCATGTCAAGTCGGCCGACACGCCCGTGCTGGTGGACTTCTGGGCCGAGTGGTGTGGTCCGTGCAAGATGATCGCCCCCATCCTCGAGGAGATCTCGGGGGAGCAGAAGGGGAAGATCGGGATCGCCAAACTCAACATCGACGAGAACCTGGACATAACCCGCCGCTACGAGGTCATGAGCATCCCGACCATGATCCTGTTCAAGGACGGCGAGCCCGAGGTCCGGATCGTGGGGGCCCGGGGCAAGGCCCAGCTCCTGCAGGAGCTGCAGGCGTACCTGTAACCCCGGGGTCTGTCCTCCCTTTGCGACCGGGCGACAAGGGGGCGGCCGTGGCCGACCTCCAGCAGCGGCTGGACGAGGTCGGCCTACCGTGCCCTCCCGACCCTGAAGGCCTCTTCGGGGCGGGGACGGCGGCGGCCGTGGAGGCCTTCCAGCACCGGCGGGGTCTGCGCGTCGACGGCATCTGCGGGGGCCAGACGTGGGGGGCCCTGGTCGAGGCCGGCTTCCGACTCGGGGACCGGTTCCTCTACCTCCACGCCCCCATGTTCCGCGGGGACGACGTCGCCGACCTGCAACAACGTCTGTCCGCCCTCGGTTTCGACACCGGTCGGGTCGACGGCATCTTCGGCGGCCTCACCTCGTCGGCCCTGGCCGACTTCCAGCGCAACGTCAGCCTGCCGGTGGACGGCATCCTCGGAGCCTCCACCCTGCGGGAGCTCAAGCGGGTCATGCCCCGCCACGCCGATCCCGAGCTGGTGAGCACCGTCCGCGACCGCGAGCAGCTCCGGCGCGCCCCCCGCACCCTGCTGGGTCGACGCCTGGCCATCGGCGAGGAGGGCGGCCTCGACGTCCTCGTCACCGCCGTCCGCCGCCATCTCACGGCCAGCGGCGCCGAGGTCGTCCCCCTGCTCCATCCCGACGGGTCCCTCCAGGCCGCGGCGGCCAACGCCGCTGAGGTCGAGGCTTACGTGGGCCTGCGCCTCGACCCCGACCGGACCCGCTGCTCGGCCTCGTACTACGCCGGTTACCGCTACGAGTCGGCCGGCGGACGGCGGCTGGCCGAGCTCGTCCAGGCGCTGGCCGCCGTCGCCCTCGGGATCGCCCCCGACGGCGTCCAGGGCATGTCCCTGCCCGTTCTGCGCGAAACGCGGATGCCGGCCGTGATCTGCGAGTTGGGGCCACCGGCCATGGTGGTGGCCCACGCCGGCGAACTGGCCGACGCCATCGTGGAGGCGCTCACCCTCTGGGCCGTGACACCGCTCGAGTGAGCGCAGGCGGCCGGGGCATCCTCATGTCGAGGTTCCGACTGTCCCATCTCGACTGTCCACAGCCTCATGCACAGGTTGTGGATGACACTGCACATCCCCTCGAGCGTTAGATTCCCACTCTCAGTGTTGAGCCTTAGGGAGTTTGTAGGCACAAATAAGCCGAATTCCCACTGTGAGGGACGCCAGGACCGAGGCTAGGAGGGAAGGGCGCCGCCCCCGACCATGAGCTTGTAGATCCGCTCGAGGTCCTCCAGGGTGGCGAACTCGACCAGGACCCGACCCCTCTTGGCGCCCATGTCAACCTTCACTCGCGTGTTGAGATGATTGGACAAGAGGTCCTCGAGTTCGAGCACACCGGGAGCGGGAAGACGCCGGCGGGTGGCATCCCCCGTGGCCGCCGCCACCTCGGGTTCTGAGGGGGGCGTCGAAGGGGCGGTCCGGGCCACGACGGTGCCGTTGGCCTTGTCGGACGACCCCGGCTCCGGCGCCGGGACGGCCCCGGGCTCCGTCCCTTGGATGTGGTGCCGGACGGACTCTTCGACAGCCCGGACGGTGAGACCTTCGGCCACCGCTCTCTTGGCCAGGTCCTCCTGGAAGGTCCGATCGGGAGTGCCGAGGAGAGCCCGGGCATGGCCGGCGCTGATGGCGCCGTCGGCCAGTGCCCGCTGAACCCCCGCCGGGAGCTGAAGGAGTCGGAGGGTGTTGGTGACCGTCGTCCGGCTCTTTCCCACCCGTGACGCCACCTGTTCATGGGTGTAATCGAACTCGTCCACCAGCTGCTGGAAGGCGGCCGCCTCCTCCAGTGCGTTGAGGTCCTCGCGGTGGAGGTTCTCCACCAGGGCCTGCTCGAGGCTGTGGACGTCGGACACCGTCTGGACCAGAACCGGCATGGTCTGCAGCCCGGCGCGGCGCGCGGCGCGCCAACGACGCTCGCCGGCGATGAGCTCGTAATCGTCGTCTCCCGCCTCCCGGACGAGGACGGGCTGCAGGACACCGACCTCGCGTATGGACGACGCCAGCGACGTCATCGCCTCCTCGTCGAACCGGGTCCGGGGTTGGAGAGGATTCGGTCTGATGCTGGCGATCGCCACCTCGCGCAGTGTCGCGCTCTTGTCCCTCGACACCTCGGCCGGAATCAGCGCGCCGAGGCCCTTGCCCAATCCGCTACGCCGCGCCACCGCTGACCTCCTTGGCTAGCTCCCGGTAGGCGATGGCCCCTCGAGACGTCGGGTCGAAAACCGTGATCGGCTGCCCGAAGGAGGGGGCCTCGGAGATCCGCACCGTCCGGGGTATGACGTTCTTGCACACCTTGTTCCCGAAGTGGGTCCTGACTTCGTCGGCCACCTGCTCAGCGAGCTTCGTCCGGGCGTCGTACATCGTCAGCACGATGGTCGAGACTTCGAGGCCGTCATTGAGATTGGCCTGGACGAGGTGCACGTTGCGCAGAAGCTGACCCAGACCCTCCAGGGCGTAGTACTCACACTGGATCGGCACCAGCACCTCGTCGGCCGCGGCCAACCCGTTCACGGTGATGAGCCCTAGTGAGGGCGGACAGTCGATCAGGATGAAGTCGAAGTCACCACTCACGGCCTCGAGTGCCCGCCGCAATTTCATCTCGCGGCTGAAGCTGGGGACGAGCTCGATCTCGGCACCGGCCAGGTCGATCGTGGCCGGTGCCACGAACAGATTCTTCATGCTGGTGGGCTCGACGGCGTCCTCCAGGGACACGTCCCTCATCAGGACGTCGTACATGGAAAGCTCGAACGACCGGGCGTCGATCCCCAGTCCGGTGGTGGCGTTGCCCTGGGGGTCGAGGTCGACCACGAGGACCCGGTAACCCAGCTCGGCCAGCGCCGCCCCCAGGTTGACGGCTGTCGTGGTCTTCCCGACGCCGCCCTTCTGGTTGGCCACGGCCAGGATCCGAGGGATCGGACGGAGGACATAGTCTCCCGTCTCGACCACACCGTCCTCGGAGACCAGGCCGAGGGGCTCCTTGGCGGGGAAACGGCCAGAAGGCGGGGGTGGGCTGGGCGGCGGTTCCGATGTCTCGTCCACGACCACTTTCTCGGTGACCTGTTCGTCCACGGCCACCACCTCGGGAGGTGTCACCTCGACCGCCTCGGCCGGTTCATCGGCGGCGGGCACGGTGGGATTGATCTCGGTGTCCACCCCAGCTTCACCGCTTGCCTCGGGGGGACGTTCACCCTTCTCCGAGCGCTGATCTCGACCTCTGATGCGGACGCGCACCGTCAACTCTTCAGATGGTTCGGATTCACGGGGCCTATCCTTCCCATCGCCATCCCCCGGGTCAAGCCTTAAAAGCCTCTTTCCGGCGATTGTTTCACGTGAAACATCGAATAGGGGGATTTGGAGGCCCTGGGGACAGGGGACAGGGCGCCATGTTTCACGTGAAACATCCCCGTCCCGATCCATTTGCGCCGGTCAGGGGTCCGCGTCGACTCTGCTACCTGGCGGGCGGGGTGCCCCCCACCCGGTACAGGGGCCGTTTTGCCGGTACACCGACACGACGGGGGAACTCGTCGGGACATTCCCGGCTCTGGCGCAGGACCCGGTATCCGAAGGTGTGCCGCCACAGGGAGGAACGTTCGAGGCCCACCCGGGCCAGGCTCTCCACGGGCCAGCGGGCGTCGTCGGCCTCTTCATCAGAAGAGGAGCTGGGGGGTTCATCAGAAGAGGAGCTGGGGGGTTCGGATACGACGAGGAACCCGCCTAGGCGCAGAAAGGGGGATCCGCACTCCGCCGTTACGGGTGGTGCCCCGAAGGACCGGGCCACGACCAGCGAAAACCTCCCTCGGAGCCGTTCCTCCCGACCTCCGACCTCGGCCCGGATGTTCTCGATCCTGATCCGGTCCTCCCAGCCCAACTCCCCGACCACCTGCATCAGGAAACGACACCGACGTTCGTTGCTGTCGAGGAGGGTCGCCTGGCGATGAGGCCAGTGGTGGGCCAGGACCAGCCCCGGAATCCCTCCACCCGACCCCAGATCCATCCACGGGCCGGCCTGAGTCGGGGGCTCGGCAGGAGCCCCGTCAGGCGGCGGTGCCGCCGCTTCCGCCGCTTCGGCGAATCCCAGTGCGTGGGCGACGTGGATCTCGATCGGCCCTTCTCCGAGGAAACCCCATGTGCGGGCCTGGAGAAGCGCCCGGGTCAGCGCCGGTGGCAGCGGCGTTCCGGGGGGTGGCACGGGATCACGTCACCGGCCGGGCCGGCCGGTGAGATCGGGTACTGCTTCAGTCGTCGCTGTCGGATGCGGGGCCGGACGAGGCCCCCCGCGCTGACACCACGACGTAGCGGCGGGGCTCCTCCCCCTCCGACCTGGTCTCGACACCCTCGATCTCGGCCACCGTGTCGTGGACGACTTTGCGGTCGGGAGCCAACATCGGCTCCAGGGCCTGCTCGTTGCCACTGGAGATGACGTCCTCGGCCACCTGACGGGTGAAGCGCTGCAGGGCCTCCGATCGCTTCGCCCGGTAACCGGCCACATCGACGAGGATCCGGTCGGTGGGCCCGGCGGTGCGACTCTGCACCACGGTACGGGCCAGTTCCTGGAGGGCCCCCAGGGTGGCGCCGCCGCGGCCCACAAGAATGCCGAGCTCCTGACCTTCGACAACCACCTCGACGGTCTCTCCATCGACGAGCCGCAGGGTGACCTCCGCCTCCAGGCCGATCTCATCGATCAGCCCTTCAATGAATTCCCGGGCCGACTCCCCCTGCTCCTCCAGTGACAGGACCTCACCCACGCTCGCCTCCTTGATTGAACCGGACCCGCGCGGGCGATCCTCCCCTCCCGGGGACCGTTCCCGTGCGGCACCAGCGTTGCCAGAACCCGACGTGCCGTTGGCGGCGCGCTCTGCTCCTGTCGACGAACGTCCGGCGCCACCTCGCGAACCGCGGCGGCGGTTGCGCTGAGCCGAACCCTGCCCGCTCGTTCCGTTCTTCGAAGGTGGGGTCTCCGTCAACGCCCGGTCCGTTTCCGGTTCCTGGGCCACCGACGTCGTCCGGGGGCCGCCACGGCCTCCTCCGGACCTGCTTCCCCCGGTCCGGCTACCCCCGTCCCGCCGCTGCTCCTGGGCGGGCCGGCGGGACCGGCCGCGCTTGGGCCGGGGACTCGTCGGGCGGACCCGGGCGCGTACCCTGGCCTCACCTCGCATGCGCCCGAACAACCCCGTGCGCGGCTCGTTCACGACCACGAATTCGGCGTCGGCGTCATCCACGCCCAACTGGTCCAGGGCTGCGTCTTTCGCTTCTGCGACCGTCCGCCCCGTCGTCTCGACCCATTCCATACCCCTATCGATCCTTCCTCTCCCGCTTGGTCTTCGAGCGGGGATGTGTCGTCCTTTTGTCGTTGTCGCCCGAGCCGTTGGCCTGGGCGCCATTCGTGTTCTTGGCCTGGGCCCCGGGGCCCTGGCCGTTGCCGCTGGCGGGACCGCCGGACTTGGCCGGCCCGTTACCACCGGACTTCGCCGGTCCGGTCCCACCCGACTTGGCCGGGGGCTTCCCGGTGGCCTTCGGCGCTCCGTTCGACGAGGACCCCTGTGAAGGGGTCGTCGGGCGCGGGGGAGAGGCCTTGCCCTTCTGTTGGTCGGCCGGCGGCAGAGCCTGCCGGGCCCGTTGCTGGGCTTCCTTCTGCTGGAGAGCCTGCTGTTGCATGTCGGCCAGCCGCTCCATGAACGACTTGCGCTTGGGGGTGGCGGACCCTCCGCCCGCTCTCGAAGGGAGGACCCCCTCTGCCGGCGCCGCCTTGGTCAGGGCGCCCGAGCGGAAGATGGCCTCCTGAATGCCGATCCGGCACAGGCTGGAAACTATGAAGTAGATGTTGACACCTGCGGCGATATTGATGTAAATGACGGCAAAGAGAAGAGGCATATACCTCTGCATCATTTGCATCTGCGGGTTGGCTTGTGCCATCTGCGGATTACGTCTATTCAACTGACGCATTTGGAAATACTGAAGACCGATGGCGATGAGGATAAGGAGGGCGTAGGGCAGGGCGGACACGACCGAGTGGTGGCCGAGGACCTTGTCCGCCAGATTTATCCCGAAAGCATTGATCTTTCCTGGACTCTGCACCAGGTTCCGGTACAGCTTCGTGTTGGTACCGATATAGCGGGGTAGCGAGCAGAGAGCCTGGTGACATACACGGCCGGGGGCGCTGGCGATCGGCCATTTCTGACCCCTTGTGACCGTATTGGCGAGGCCCTTGATAACACCATAGAGGATGATGAAGACAGGGAATTGCGCCACCATCGGGAGGCATCCGCCGGCCGGATTGACCCCGTGCTCCTTATAGAGCTTCATCATCTCTTCGTTGAGGGTTGTCCGGTCACCCTTGTACTTCTGCTGCAGCTTCTTCAGCTCGGGGCTGAGCCGCTGCATGGCCACCATCGACTTCGTGCTCTTCACCGTCAGGGGGGCGGTGACGATCATCACCAGCAGGGTGAGCAGGGCGATGGCGATGGCGTAGTTGGGGATGAGCGAGTAGAAGAAGGCGATCAGCGTCCCCATGAGGGTGTAGAGGGGCTCGAAGATCTTGCCGATGGTGCTCCCGAGGATGGGGACGACGCTCAGCACGGTGACGCTCCCCTCACTCCGGGACCGGGTCGAGGCCGTGGCCGGCCCACGGGTGACAGCGGGAGATCCGCCGCACGGCCAGTAACCCACCACGCCACAGTCCGTGGCGCTCGAGGGCTTCCAGGGCGTAGTCCGAACAGCCCGGGAGGTAGCGGCACGGCGAGGGCCTGCCGGTTCGAAGTACCTGGTAGAGAGCTATTCCCCGCGCCACGACCCTGACGGCGGGCCCGGGCCGGGAGGTGTCGACGGCAGCACTCACCGCTGCCGCTCCCCGCTCGCCGCTGTCATCGCTGTGGCCACTCTCGTCCTCAGATCTTCGTAGGAAAGCCCTGATGCGGCGGCATCGGCCGCCACCAGATACGCACCGGGCGACAGTCCGTCCACGCCCTCCACGGCCGCCCTGAGGCGGCGGCGGAGCCGGTTCCGGACCACCGCCTTGCCCACCCGTTTCCCGACGGCGTAGGCGACCCTGGCTTCTCGGTCACCGCCGACGGCGGTGTACGTCACGGTCACCGGGCCCCGGCGGGCCCGCCGGTCGGGACGCCAGAGCGCCACGAAGGTGGCCCGGTCCCGGATGCGCCAGGCCCCCACGCCCGGGCCGCGCAGGCGGACAGG
>Ga0302325_10028192_pt1 | contig 11622 bp, 10 predicted proteins | sample Palsa_T0_2_FD_201948 | JGI IMG/M metagenome (GOLD analysis project Ga0302325, IMG submission 201948) | Peat permafrost microbial communities from Stordalen Mire near Abisko, Sweden - Palsa_T0_2 | ecosystem: Environmental > Terrestrial > Soil > Palsa > Peat permafrost | place: Sweden: Abisko... | reverse complement strand
CGCGCCCATACCGGACATATAATCCAGCAGCTTCTTTTCATCTCCGGGATCGCTTGGCGCAAGCACGATCTTGTCGTCAACGGAATGGGTCACGGTGAACTTGCCGCCCCAGGACGCCAGGACGCTGTCTATTTTGTCATAGGCCAGCGGAGATCCGTCTTTAAGCGCGTATACACCGTTCTTGGGGAACATGTCGTCTCTTGTCATGGCGGTCTGCGCCTGCGTTTGGAGCGCCAGGAAGACGCACGCTATCAATAGTAAATTTTTCATGCCATAAAGGTAGCGGCGACCAGCGGGCGCCACTGTTAACCTTGCCCTAACTACTGTTAACTAGTGTTAACTGCATGTCTGTCCCCGGAAAAGGCGGTATATTTAACCGATGAAACGGCGGCTCACATTCGTGTTCACCCTGGCTGCGCTAACGGTCACGGGCATACTCCTGTTCCAGCTTTACTGGGTATACAATTCCTATCGGACGGAACAACAAAATTTCGACGACAAGATCGCCGTCATCTTACAGAAAAGCATAGACGCCTATGCCATACAGGCCAGCGCCATGCCCATGACCCTAAAAGAGAACGAGCCCTACCTGTCGGTGATGCAATCCTACAACGAAGATTCCACGCAACCGGGCCGGGATCGTAACGGGAAGCCCGATACGATCGGCAAAGTCCTGCACAATGTCATGCTAAAATCGTTGCAGGTGAAGGCCGACAACCTGAGCGTCGTTCGCGGCATGATCGCACGGTTGTCGATGCAGGCCTTTAACAAGCCCATCCAACTCCCAGTACTGGACACGATCTTTCGCAAGGAGCTAAAAAAGAACAACATCGATCTCGATTTCAGGCTCGTCATAAAAAAAGACCAAACCACGCCCGAAGCGATCTTTCCCGCCAAGCGAAAATATCTTTTCCAACAAACGGTCGCCCCGGCGCTGGTCTCGGCCTTGCTGATTGTATTATCGGTAGGCAGCCTATTGTACATGGGATATATCATTCGAAGGCTCGTAAAACTAGACGGCAGTAAGAACGATTTTATCAACAATATCGCCCACGAACTGCGTACGCCGGTCGCGATCCTGAAATCGACGCACGAGGCGCTCTATACTTTTAAAGGAGATGCCGATCCCGAAAAACTCCGCCGTTACCTGGAGATCAATTCCGGCGTCCTTGACAGGCTCGACACCAATATCGACCGCCTGCTGGAAAGCATGAATGATGAGCAGGGCAACCGCAAACCCAGACTCGAACCAGTGGACCTCACCGCCCTGGCGAAAAGCGTGATCCAACGGCTCGACCCCGGAGGGCAAGCCAAAATAAATTTCGAGCCCGAAGCCGAAGAACCCATGACAGCCGTCACCGATAGCTATATCATCGAGACCGTCTTGTCCAACCTCATCGATAACGCGCTGAAATATGCCAATGACAAGCCCGACGTCCTCGTCAGCCTCAAAAAGAACGCCGAAGGCTGGCAATTGCAGGTCCGCGACCAGGGACCGGGCATCTCCGGCGAACATCTCCCTTTTATCTTCGATAAGTTCTACCGGGTGCCGTCAGGAAACCTGCATGAAGTCAAGGGCTATGGCATCGGACTGAGCTATGTAAAGCAACTCGTGGCAACACTCAGCGGCCGGATCAGTGTAAAAAGCGCGCCCCGCAAAGGATCGGAATTCACCATTCAATTCCCCCGCCATGGATAATATACGCGTGCTGTTGGTAGAAGACGAGTCCGTGTTGGCCATGGTCATCCGGGAAACCCTCACGCCATTGGGTTTTGACATCAGCATTGCCGCCAATGGCGTCGAAGGCTGGAGCCTCTTCCATAGCGCCAGACCGGATATCTGCGTAGTGGACATCATGATGCCCAGAAAGGACGGCCTTTCCCTTGTCGCAGACATCCGCCAGATCGACGAAGGCATCCCGATCATCTTCCTCACGGCCAAAACGCAGACCGCCGACGTGCTGAAAGGATTCGAGACCGGGGCGGATGACTACATGAAGAAGCCATTTAGCATGGAGGAGTTGATCTACCGCCTGAGGAGCCAGCTGCGCCGCAGAACGCCGGCTCCTCCTGATCCCGCAACAGCAACGCCTTCGGTCATCGACGTCGGCGGCTTTCAGTTCGATCACCAACGGCTGGAATTGATCCATGCCGGCAAAGCGATCGGCCTTTCGCAACGGGAAGCAGACCTACTGGCGCTGCTAGTACAACACAAGAACAATTTGCTGGAACGCCGTGCCGCGCTGTTGAAGATCTGGGGCGATGACAATGTCTTCAATGCACGCAGCATGGATGTCTATATCACCCGGCTGCGCAAATATTTGCAGCTGGACCCGCGGGTCGAGATCGTCAATATCCGCGGGCAAGGGTATAAATTGATCGACTAACCGTAAACTCGCCAGCGGCGCCCGCCAGGTCTACAAGGGAACAGTCATACTCATCCGCTGAAAATTCTACCGACAAAAGGCCGAACCCTCACTTGACATTTTTTCCGACGTCGCACACTTTGAGCCCTGGATTATTGAATCAATAATTATAATTACCTGAAATACAATTAGTTGACGTTTTATTCATTCTGGGGCCCTTTGCATTTTGATCTAGATTAATTAACTTTGAATCATTCCAGACCTAAGAGGCTGTACGGCCTCGGCTGGCCCGGATCAAATCCTCGGTTTGTAACCGAGGTTTTTTATTTTAAAGACGGATTATTTTGTCTTCACCTGAATTGCTTGATTTAAAACAATTCTCCGACAGCAAATTTTTGAATATACGATCGGCATTATGCTTCTTTCTCGCAGTTAGCGGGAACTCTTGCTCCTTAAGGGTATAAGCGATCATATCCGCGGCCTGGATAAAAAAAGAATCAGCGGAGATTCTATAAAAGGGATCCTCAATCACCCAACCAATTCTCACCCCAGGTACAGTTTGACCGGTCGCTCCGGTTCCCATTAACTTTCTAACATGTGTTGTTGCAATTTTTTCATTGGCGCGATCAAAAAGAACAACACCATATGATTTTTGCTCTTTCAGGAATTCGTCATACGCCAGGTAGAGATTTGTAATTGCTGTTGTGAAATAATCCTTCGGATCCAGTTTGCTGATGGTTTTATTTAATACGACGCCAATTATTGAGCAAGAGATTTGACTTCCAACTCTATCTGCAAATTGGCGAATCACATTCCATCTGTCACTAATGCTCATTTGATTATATGCTGTGGTTTTCCTTGGATCAATCATTTCCGCACAGTGAAATTCGACATCGTAGTTTAGGTAAGATTGAGCGGCGAGTTGTCTCCTGAAACTTTTGATAGTATCTAATCCTCCTTTCCATTTGTCTGCATCGATGATTAAAGCAGAAAATATAAAGTATTTTGAACCAGATTTATCGGGGGTTTTCTCATCATGCATACCAGTATCGCCACTTTCATCAACATAACAGAAATACATAAGGTGCAGATTTTTAGATGCAAAAATAATTTCTTCTTGAGATTATTTAGACTAAAAATTACCATTAGATAGTAATGCCAAGGCAAATAGCAATTTTTGGATTGCCCACCACGCGCCCGCCCCCTACCTTTACGCTCAATATGGCTAACGAAAAAGTCATCAACTATTACCGCATAGAAAAGGCCATCTCCTATCTATGCGACAATTTCAAACAGCAGCCGGACCTGGACACGATCGCCGCGAATGTTTTCATGAGCCCATATCACTTTCAGCGGATCTTCACCGATTGGGTAGGCATCAGCCCAAAGAAATTTCTGCAATACCTCACCGTCGATTTCCTGAAGTCAAAGATCGGCGATACCGAAAACATGATCGAAGCCGCGGAGATCGCCGGCCTCACCAGCCAATCCAGGGTGCATGACCTGTTCATAAAAATCGAAGGCGTAACCCCCCAGCAATACAAGACCCTGGGCAGCGGACTGGAAATATTCTATGGCTATCACGCCACCCCCTTCGGGATGTGCTTTATCGCCGTCTCGGAAGAAAGGATCTGCGCATTGAAATTCATCGACGAAGAGCAGACCAGGGATGAATACCGCAGCTTTTCGACCCACTGGAAGTTGGCGACCCTCACCCACAAGCCCGAATACACACAAACATTCATAAAAAGGATCTTTGCCAACAACGAAAAGAACGAAAGTTTACAACTGCTGATAAAAGGAACCAACTTTCAGATAAAGGTCTGGGAAGCGCTGGTAAAAATACCGTTCGGAACAGTGGCAACCTTCAAACAGATAGCGACGATGATCCAAAAACCCGAAGCCCACAGGGCAGTCGCCGGAGCCGTAGCGGCCAATACTATCTTATATCTGATCCCATGTCATCGCATTATTGCAAGGGACGGAACCATGGGAAACTACCATTTCGGCAAAGCGAGAAAACTGACGATGATCGGCTGGGAAATAGCCAACTCAACGCAGGAATAAATGTTCGGCGAAGGCAAAGGAAAATGCTCAACGAAAAAATAAACAATCAACTCATGAAAGCACTAATTCTAATCGACGTCCAAAACGAGTTCTCCCCCACCGGAAAACGCCCGGTTCCCGACCACGAAAAGTTCATCGCCGCAATAACAAACCTGGTCGTGGAAGCACGATCGGCAAACATCCCCATCGCCTGGATAAAACACTTTAACAAACCGAATAAATCCCCCGCATTCGTCCCCGGCACCTGGGGAGCCGAACTCGTAAATGGCTTGGGCCCAAAACCGGAAAGCAAAGCTGAAAGCCTCTTCGAAAAGCACGTATACGGCGCCTTCACCGGAACGCCCCTGGGCGCATGGCTCGACGAACTACAAATAACCGAAGTACAGATCGCCGGATTTTACACGCACGGCTGCCTGTCCACGACAGCCAGAGAGGCCATCATGCGAGGTTTGAGCGTGACAATAGACCCTCGGACCACAGGCGCCTGCGCCATCGAAAACCCCAGTTTGGGCAACCAAACAGCCGCCGAAGTCAGCCGTTCAGCGCTCATTCACTTAGCCTCCATGGGTGCGGAGATCATATGACCTCCCCGTTTTTTTATTGTTTATTTGCGAAAGAAGGTCGCCAGATCGATCACCGTTATTGCCGCCATATTCTGATCTCTGTTCAACCAGTAAAATTTATTGTTCCTTACTTTTCGATGATCCGGCGGCATACACCCCTGAGTGCCGCACAACGGGTCTGCCAGATATTTGGTTTCAATGCTGGCTTCGGAAAGGATCTTATCGGAAGGATCTCTCAAACTTATAAGGAATTTTTTCCCCTCTTCAATGAACTTCCCCAGGACATAATTGTCCCCGATTTTCCCTAAATGTTCGAAGTACTCTTCCTTTGCGATCGCGGCGCTGCCGGGCGCTTTACAATCGGGCAATAGTCTCCCATGAAGATCGAAACAGGCAAATTTTGTTTTTTCAATCCCTTCACTGTCGATATACCTGATCTTCAACATGGAATCCGTGAATATATAAGAATCGATCTGAAGACATCCACGGGATGCCAGGACCTTTTTGACATTCGGATATTCCTTTATCACCGAGCCGTCCGCCTTATTTAATTCGACAATGGTGTACAGCGATTCATTACCCATTTCGAAAGTGAATAAACTTCCGCCGACAATGATCATCTCACCTCCAACAAGATGCGAATACATTTTCCTAAAGACGCTCTTTCGATCCCTGGTAAAACAGGCCAGCGTTTCCTTGTTACCAGCCAGGAAATAGAGATTCCCGCTACTGTCTATCTCAAAACCTTCGACGGAATAATTCCCTTCGTGATCTTTGTCGAAAGGAACACCACTTTGCATACCAAGCGGAATACGAATTTGTTGATAAGGGCTTTTCTGCGACGGTTTAGCCGGGGAATAAGCATATAGCGCCAAAATGATCCATGTGCCCAACGACCAATAAAATGGTCTTCTTCCCTTGTTAATTATCATAAGAGTGCGATTAACTGATGAACCCTGTTACTTCCCTTTCTTTGCCGGTGGCTTCGTCGCCGGAGCCGCCATCATCTTCATCAGATCACCCGGCTGCATAAACTCCCAATGCTCCGCCGCCTTCCCATTCTTAAACCTGGAAACATTGACCGAAACCACGCTGAATTTACTCCCGACGGGTACGCCCATCTCCGCAGTCGTAGCGGTGCCGGTCAGCCGCGACCACTCAAATACATAATCGCTGTCAGCCAGCTCCTTTACAACCTCGAACTTCAGATCGTTTGCCGCCAGTTTATGCATTGGCGCAAGCTCCGCCTTGATACTGTCAAGCCCAACCACATCGCCATGCTCACCCGAATGATCGACGGCGTCAGTCGCAATGTAATCGCCCAAATTGGACACGTCGCCCGACTCGATCGCCTTGTCAATGGCATTGTTCGCGGCCAGATTTTTCAGCGCGGCGCTATCTACCGCCTGTGCAACAGGAACGTTACTCGCGGAAGTGCACGCGCCAAAAGAAAAGATGTCGGCACACACGAGCGCGGCTGCCGCAATCGAGAAAAGCTGTTTCATCAGAAGGAGTTTAAAAGTGATTGTATAATTAAATGTACAAATTTTGTAATATAACTGGCGGTACAAAATCGCCCATCCGCTGTTCGTATTCGAACAGTTGAAAAGCCGCCCTCGATACAACTCACTGTTGCTCAAATCACTAATTACTGGTATGAATGCTGCTGCCAACAAAGAACCAACCCCCCCTGCAATGCTAAAGAACTACTTCAAGTCAGGCTTGCGCAGCCTCACAAAAAACAAATTGTCGTCTGCCATAAATATTCTCGGCCTCGCGCTGGCCGTGGGCTGCTGCCTGGTGGTGTTTCAATTCATCGACTTCTCGATGCATTTCGACAACTTCAATCACAAGCTTGACCACCTATTTGTCATTGAAAGGGTTGCGGAAAAAAACGGCGGCGAACAATTATGGGGTAATTCCCCCTCCCCGATGGGGCCCATGTTGAAGGCAGAATTCCCACAGATAAAAAACAGTACAAGGGTAAATTATACCGGCGTGATCATCAAGCAGGGTGACAACGTTTTCAGGGAAAACATTGCCTTCGTCGACGACGCCTTCTACCAGATGTTCGACTACCCGGTCAAATGGGGGAAAAAGCAGCAGTTCACCGACGCGGACGGCATCGTACTTTCCGAGCAGCTTTCAACGGCATTCTTTGGCAAAGAGAACCCCGTAGGCAAAACCCTGGCTGTGCGCTTTTACAAGAATGGCCAGGAAACCATCGAGAATTGCACGGTCAAGGGCGTTTTCGAAAAAGATCCCGACGAGGCATCCTGGAATTTCTCAGCGCTGGTCCCATACAGCAAAATGATGGCCCTGGGTATGGACCGCCCGGGCGACTGGAACCAAAGCTCATCCATCACATTCCTGGAGGCAACCGATGAAGCCTCCCTCGATCCGATAAAAAACCAAAGCAAGAAATTCCTGCAATTGTATAACGCGGCAAATACAGATGACAAGATCGTAGGCTTCAACTATCAGCCGTTAAAAACAATGAATTTTCATTCTTACAAGGTAGAAAATCAGCGGTTTAACTCTACCCATATTGCGGCTTATATCATGCTGTTCGTTATTGCGATCTCAACCTTATTGCTGGTTTACTTTAACTACATGAATATCGCCATGGCTTCGGCCGCAACCCGGCTAAAGGAGATCGGCGTGCGCAAGGTCATGGGTAGCAACAGGAGGCAGATCATTGTTCAATTTATACTTGAAAATTTGATTCTCTGCACCATAGCGGTGGGTGTAGGACTGCTTTTGGCCAAATTCTTTTTTCTACCCTGGTTTAGGCAAATTATCCCGATAGACCTGTCAAAAAATCTCTTCAATAATTACCGCACCTGGGCAGCATTGCTGATCCTGATCATTATCTCCGCCCTAAGCGGAGCCGCCTACCCTGCCATTTATATTTCGGCCTTTAAGCCTGTAAATATCCTAAAGGGCAACAGCAAAATGGGAAGCAGGAACCGATTCCGGAAATCGTTGCTGGGCTTCCAGTTCTTTCTGACTTTTTTGACCCTGTCGATCGCTATGGCTTTTGTCCGGGAGACAAAACAGATAAAAGCGCGGCCCTGGGGATATGACCCTGCCGACAATGTCGTGGTAACACTGGACAAGACAGCAAGTTTTGATGCATTTAAAGGGGAGTTGCAAAACAGCAACAAGGTAAGATCGGTTACAGGGTCGGTCCAGCCGCTCGGGCAATGGACCCGGCAGCTGCTCATAAAGGCCGAAGGAAAAGACGAAACGGTGCAGAGCCTAAGCGCCTTACCCGGATTTGCAACCCAACTGGGTATCCCCATCACCAGGGGCAGGGATTTGAACCCGCAGTTTCCGTTAGATCAAACGGATGCCGTTTTAGTGAACCAGGCCTTTTTAAAGCAAATGCGTTGGACGACAGGCGTCGGTAAAAACATCACCTATCAGAACCACCATTATCAGGTAGTGGGTGATGTCAATGATTTTCATTTCCAGGATTTTAAAACCCCCGTGGTCCCTTTACTGATCCTGGGCTGCAAGCCGGCAGATGTAGCGTATGTCTATGCAAAGACATCGTCCGGTCTATTTTCAAATGCGCACACGGCCGTCGGAGCAGCATGGAAAAAGGTTAACCCCAACCTGCCCTTCGAATACCATTACCAGGACCTCGTCTTCGACGATTACTTCAGAGGATTCGTGCAGGTGTCACAAGTCACTGGTGCGGCTTCTGTGATCATGGTTGTCATTTGCATTTCCGGGATCTTTGGCCTGGCGCTCCTGATATTGGGCAAAAAAATGAAAGAGATCAGCGTACGGAAGGTGCTGGGGGCAGGAATGACCAGTATCGTCTATCTCATCAATAGAGAGTTTTTGTATGCCATCGGATTCGCTTTACTCTTCGGACTTCCTTTATCCTGGTGGCTTACCAGCCTCCTATTTTCCGTGATTGCGCCCGAATCTAGTGTGTCCGTCCTGCCGCTGATCTTGTCCTTTCTCAGCCTGCTCGCGATGACAGCCATCAGCGTCTCCTGGCATATTTTCAAAGCCCATACGTCCAATCCCACCAGGTATTTGAAAGATGAATAACACGCATCAAGGTCGTCAGCGATTACGAATAGCTCACCACGAAATCATGTTTACCGGGAGTCACGGCAGGTATGCAGTAATACCCCTCGCTACAGGCAACCTTAAGAACCCGGCCATCCATCTTGATCACCGCTTTCCCGAAACGAAAAGGAAGATACACGCGGCCTAAAGCGTTACCCGGAAGCGTCAGTTGAAGGCTAAACCTGTCGGGGGTATTTTCGAAGCGCTCCTGGATAGTACCCCGGATCGTCTGGCACTTCAGCGCCACGCTCCTCAATGACCCCGGCCGGGGTTTGATCTGTACTTCACCAAAACCCGGCGTCAACGGCTGGATACCTGCCAACTGTCTGACAATAAAGTTTGCAGGAGCCGTACCCCAGGCATGACACCAGTCCTGGTTAGGTTTGTAGGCCTGGCCCCAGGCCTCCATCGTCATCGTCGCGCCCTCCCTAAGCATGTTATTCCAGCTCCGCTTCCCAGTACCAGTCACTAACTCCAGGGCATACTCCTGGTCCCCAACCCCGGCAAGGGCATCCAACAGGAACTGACCGCCATAGACACTGCAGGCCAGGCCGCGGGAATGGATAAACGACAACACCGGCCCCACCTTCTTTAGAGGCACCAACCCAAATGCCAGTGCAAACATATTGGCATGGAGGGAACTATGCCCGGCGCCTTCTCCGTCCAGCACCAAACCAGTTTGGCGATCAATAAAGGCGCGCCGGAATGCCGCCCTTACCCTGGTCGCCTCCCGGCGGTAATAATTGGCATCTGACAACTGACCCAGCGCCATGGCCAACTTGCCCATCACTTCCAGGTCGGCATAATAAAAGGCATTGACCACGGCATTGTAATCCGTGAACACAAAACCATCCGTTTCCCCGGGCTGCGGCCAGTCAACGATGTCTTTTAGTTGTAGATCCTGACCGAATTGAGCAAAATGAATAGACCTCAAAAATTCCGGCCCCTGCTTGCCCGTGCGCGTGCTGATCAGGCCATCAGGTCTCGCCAGGGCAGTGAGTACTTTAGCCTTTAGGGAAGGATATAACTTCCTGACCAACCGCTCGTCGCCGGAATAAAAATAGTCGTTCCAGGCAATCAACACATCCTGCAAGGACCATTCCGTAGGCCAGGTGGGATGATCCATGAGGTAATCAAGGGTACGCTCGGCCATCGTATATTCCGCATCGCTGGCATAATGAGACAGCTGGGTAATGAGTGCGTCCGCTTCGTAAGGGATGCGTTCCCGGTCGCCATCGACATAGTACCCCGAAAAGGAGGTGGCCTTTACCGTATACTTGCACAGCTCCCAGATGGCGTTTAGCCCGCTATCCGAACTCGTAAACTCAGTGGCGCCATCGTCGAAATCGTTGCTGACCAGCCAGCGGGAAACGCTGTCGATGGCATACTTCCCCGGTGCAGCTGCGATCTCTGCGTAACGGAAGGGGAGCACTTCGCCAATACCCGCCGGCATCAGGATGGCGTTCTTTCCCGTATTCCTTTTATCTGGCCGTATGGCCGGCTGGTACCATTGCTGCCCCGGGGTGAGTGGTAGGTTGATCAGTCTGTAGCGGACCGAACCCGGTGGCGCGGTATCGATATGTCCATCCGGCGCCAGCTTCTCCCCCAGCGCAATCATAAGTGTATCGCTCGTGTTCCCCTCACTGACCAACAGTCTTAGCTGGCCGAAGCCGTCGCGGCCAAAGTCATACAGCACATGGCCGGCCCCAATCCGATCGGTCCTCACCGGTTGTTGCAACGTTTTGGTCAGCGCAAAGGAGGGCAGGGCAAAATCGGCTAATTCCTCCCCGGTGCAAAAAGACTGGATGGCGGAATACCGGCTGGGCTTCCCCTCCCTGTCCCAGGTCCGGACCTTCCAAAAGTAGTTCCTGGACGGTTCCAACGGCCCACCCCTGTATACAACGCCAATGCTATTACTGCTGTTTCTCCGTCCGGAGTTCCACACATCTGCTGAGTCATTGATCAGCACTTTATTCTCGCTTGCCACCAGGATCTGATAGGCAGTCTGGTAACCATCGGCAATGACCCATGAAAACCCGGGAAAGCGACTATTCACGCGCACGCGCTCCGGGTGTCGTAACAGATCGACTCTAAGCGAAAAGGGAGCGTTTTGAGGATTAGATTGTTGGGCGTAAGTTGACACGAAAGTAATCGCCAGCAGTGCAAAGACTGGCACCCATTTGCCTGGTATAGGTTGTCGATTTTCATCTTCCACTGAGGCAATATAACTAATTTTACGGCAAAGCACATTACCTCTTTACCCCTTGTTCACACTCAGCCACATCAACGCCATACATGACCTGGACGCTCAGTCGAGTAGAAACAGGCATTTCAGCCTGAAGCTCTCACAAAACCGTACGTGACAGTCTCCCGTCATACGGCTTTTCATCGTCAAACATCAGGGAGTGACACCTTGTATCCTTCTGTTTTGTCTGCAACATCTGTCTTCTTCCTCTTTTGGAGTTGTTACTAATGTTCAAACTGACAATGCCAGTCCCTTCGCTCCGCTGTCGTTACACAGCTTCAATGCTACTACG
>Ga0302325_10028191_pt1 | contig 11622 bp, 10 predicted proteins | sample Palsa_T0_2_FD_201948 | JGI IMG/M metagenome (GOLD analysis project Ga0302325, IMG submission 201948) | Peat permafrost microbial communities from Stordalen Mire near Abisko, Sweden - Palsa_T0_2 | ecosystem: Environmental > Terrestrial > Soil > Palsa > Peat permafrost | place: Sweden: Abisko... | reverse complement strand
TCTGGGCCAGCATGTTGGTCGCGGCGATGAACTGCTCCACCGCAATCACCGATTTTTCAGGATCCTTGACGTGAAAATACAAGACGGCGTCGACCTTTACGGAGACGTTGTCGCGCGTGATGAGGTCCTGTTTCGGAATTTCCATCACGACCGTGCGCAGATCGACCCGCACCATTTGCTGCACTCCGGGGAACAGCAGGATGAGGCCGGGGCCGCCGATGCGTGAGAATCGGCCGAGCGTGAAGATGACGGCGCGCTCGTATTGCCGCAGTATCTTGACCGCGGCGCCGGAAACGAAGGTCAGCAGCACGACGGCGGCTACGAAGAGCAACAACGAGGACGTAAGCATTGGAATCTCGATTTTTCGGCGTCCGAAAGGCCGCGCTAAACGGCGGTTAGTTAGGCGAGCATAGCGCACCGAAGCGTCCGGCGGTACCGTGAAATCCACGGTACGGCCACGGCCGCGCGCGGATCAGCTTCGTGCGGCGTGGCTCAAACGGTGGGGCCAGGCGAGGTGTGGACTGAGATTGACGCCGGGCAGCGAGGCCGTGAGAATCGAGACATCGTCGTGGTTGTATGCCGGCAGGGACATGAGTTCTTCGATTGCGAGAGCCGTCGCGGGCGCCGAGCACGCATAGGCGGAGCGGGCCGCGTCAAACAGCTGAGTTTCGCCGAGCAGCGGCCGGCGCTCGTATTCCGTGACACCGTCCGTATAGAGGACGAGCAAGGCGCTTGCCGGCGTGTTCACGACCCGCGATGTCCGTATGGAAACCTTGCGGATGCCGAGCGGCAAATCGGCGGCCGGGTAGGTCAGGAACCGGGCGCTGCCTGGGCCGATCATGAGCGGGGGCGGGTGACCGGCGTTTGCAAAAGTCAGCACGCGGCGACGCGTGTCGAGCAACGCGAAGATTGCCGTGGCGTAGAACCACGGATCGAGCATGCAGATTGCGCGGTTCGCCGCGGCGAGCGTCTGGGCCGGATCGAATCCGCGCAAGGCCGCATCTCGCACGGCCTGGCGGACCAGAAGCATCATCGGGAATGCTTCGACCCCGTGCCCGCACACATCGCCGATCGACAGCGCGATGACGTCTTTAGAAAGGGCGAAGGTCTCGCACCAATCGCCGCCGCGCGCCGCGCGCTTGGCGGGCGTGACGCGCACGCTCAGCTGGACACGGTTGAAGACCGAGTCGGCCGGCCCAAGCTCCGGATCGAAAGGGCTGAGGCTGGCGATCAAGGCAGCTCGGCGCTGGGTGCGCTACGAAGTGACGAGCGTGCCGCTCTCCGAGATGCGGCGTAGGCTACTTTCCCGCCACCGGTCTGGATCGAATTCCACGCGGAGGCCTTCTTCTGCCCGGCCGCCGGGCGCCGCGCAGAACCCGGCGTCAGTTCGACGTCCAAAGCGAGCTGCAGGGTCGAAACGATTTGAATGAGGACGGAAAGCCCCGTTACTTCGAAGCTGCGGCGGCACGGCGCGGCGGCCGGAAGCACGACGAAAAAGGCCGAGCCATTGCGTTTGGCAGCCATCGCTAAGACGGCGAGCCCGGCTGAGTCGCAGAACCCACAGCTGTCCATCTGGACAACGATACGCGTTCCCGCGCCGCCTTCAGCCAGCGCAATCGTCGAACCGAGATACGGAGCGGAACTGACATCGAGGTCGCCCTTCACGTGGATGATAACGGCATCGCCACGCTGCTCAACGCTGTACATCCGCTCCGTCGCCTCCATACGATTGAAAAGCCTAAAGCCCCGAAACGGAGACATTACGTCCGCTCTGAACCGGCGAGTTACCGGCTCTCTAAGGCTAAGCCAGATCGACCGGATGTGTCTGTATGAAGTCGCACCCTGGAGGCAACGCCGCCGCAGGCACGTTTTCGCGTCCTCGGGGCGCAACGGCCGCCGCCGGTGGTGCTTGGTTCTAGCGGGGTGCCGGGCCGCCACCGAGGAAGGCGCTCGGGCGAACTCGTATTTTGGCTGGACCCTGGCGGAGTACGTCCTTGGCTTCTAAGTCGCAAAAAGCGAGCGGCCCCGAGCGGCGAGTAACGCCGCAGATGCTGCGTGAGAATGCAATTTTGAGCGGCCTCGAGCCACCTGTTGCTGCCGAGGTTGTCAAGCACGGCGAGGTCATCGAACTTGCCCTGCGCCAGCAAGTGTACGAACCCGAACAGCCCATCCGCGAGGTATATTTCCCGTTCGACTGCGTTTTGTCGGTCGTAACGCGAATGAAGGACGGCCACCAAATCGAAATTGGCACGATCGGCCGGGAAGGGATGTCGGCTTTCCCGCTGCTGCTCGGCGCTTCGAGCACTGCGAACGATTGCTACTGTCAGGTTCGCGGTGTGGCGGTCACAATAACTGCCAAGCTGTTTCGCGAATTGAGTTCGGCGAGTCCCGGGTTTCGTCAGTTGCTCGATCGATATTTGCAAGCATACGTCAACATGCTGGGCCAACTCGCCGCTTGCAACCGCTTGCACAGCGTGTACGAACGCTGCTCCCGTTGGCTCTTGATGACGCACGATCGCGTCAATTCCGACGACATTCCGCTGACCCACGAGTACCTTGCAATGATGCTGGGAACCGGCCGCTCCGGCGTGACGATCGCCGCCGGAACCTTACAGCAAGCCGGTTTCATCCGCTACGCACAAGGCGTCATTTCCATTCTCGACCGAGACGGCCTGGAAAATGCGTCCTGCGAATGTTACGAGATCGCTCGCGAACAGTTCGGTGGCCTCCTTCGGCGCGTCGGCGAGCGCTAAGCGGATCGGCCCTAAGGAGAGTTCGTAATGCAACTCGGAATGATCGGCACCGGGCGCATGGGTGCCAACATGGTGCGCCGCCTCATGAAGGGCGGCCACAAGTGCGTCGTCTATGCTCGCAGAGCCGATGTGCTCGAAGAACTGGTCGGCGAAGGCGCGATCGGCACGAGCGACCTCGGCGACTTCGCCCGGCAACTCGCGAAACCGCGCGCGATCTGGCTGATGGTTCCGGCCGGCGTCGTCGACACGATGGTCGGCAATCTCGTGCCCTTGCTCGAGCGCGGCGACATCCTCATCGACGGCGGCAATTCCTACTACGTCGACGACATCCGCCGCGCGCACGAACTGGGCGGCAAAGGTCTCGAGTACGTCGACGTGGGAACGAGCGGCGGCGTCTGGGGCCTCGAGCGTGGCTTCTGCATGATGATCGGCGGCTCGAGCGCAGCGGTCGGTCACCTCGACCCGATCTTTCGCACGCTCGCGCCGGGAATCGGCGAGATCGCGCGGACGCCGGGCCGCCCGCCCGACCGCGGGACGGCCGAACTCGGTTACCTGCACTGCGGACCAAGCGGTGCCGGTCACTTCGTGAAGATGGTCCACAACGGCATCGAGTACGGGATCATGGCGGCGTACGCCGAGGGCATGGGGATTCTGCGCGCAGCAAACATCGGAAAGCAGAGCCACGCGGTCGACGCCGAGACGACGCCGCTGCGCGATCCCGAACACTACCAGTACGACGTCGATTTGGGCGAGGTTGCCGAGGTCTGGCGTCGCGGCAGCGTGATCGCTTCGTGGTTGCTCGATCTGACCGCGTCGGCACTTGTAAAGGACCCGCAGCTATCACAGTTCGCCGGCCGCGTCTCCGACTCGGGTGAGGGCCGCTGGACGATCAAAGCCGCGATCGACGAGGCCGTGCCGGCGCCGGTGCTGACGAACGCACTCTACTCGCGCTTCAACTCGCGCGGCGAGGCCGATTTCCAGAACAAACTGCTCTCGGCGCTGCGATTCGAGTTCGGCGGCCACGTCGAGACGAGCGCCCCGTCAGTTTCCGCCCCCTGAGCGACGCCGGCGGGAGAAGGCGGTGACGCCTCCTCCCGAGCCGAGCGCTACTTGCCGTTAGCGCTGTTTGTCATCCGAGGCGTGCGCCGGAGCGGCGCGCGCAGCCGGAGCATGGTTCGCCGGAGCGGCGTGCGCTGCCGGAGCATGGTATGCCGGAGCGGCGTGCGCTGCCGGAGCATGGTACGCCGGAGCGGCGCGCGCTGCCGGTGCATGGTATGCCGGTGCAGCCTGCGCCGGAGCATGGTATGCCGGTGCAGCCTTCGCCGCCGGAGCATGGTACGCCGGTGCGGCCTGCGCTGCCGGCGCATGGTACGCCGGTGCGGCGCGCGCTGCCGGAGCATGGTACGCCGGTGCAGCCTTCGCTGCCGGAGCATGGTATGCCGGAGCGGCGTGCACCGCCGGAGCATGATAGGCCACGGGAGCCGTGTGAGCAGCTTGGGCTTGTGCGCTCACGCGATCGTTCGCCTGAACCGCGGCAAAACCAGCCGGACGATTGCTCTCGCTCAGCGGACGCGCGACCGACGTAACCGCGGGGTGGTTGTGATTGACGCTCGCAAGCATATTGCGATCCTGCGCGGCGATTTGGACGTGCTGCTGCTGCGCGGCCGTCATTCCCAAGTGGGGTGCTGCCCCCTCCGTCAGTTCCTCTTGACTCGGGCGCGCCTGCACTCCGTGCGGACCGCCGTTGTAGCCGACGCTGGCCGAATTGTTGACGGACACGTTGCGATCGACGTAAACACCGCCGCCAAAACCGGGGCCGACACGGCTCACGTAGCTATTGTAGGCGAAATTGTTACCGGACCATCGGCCGCCGGTGTAGCCGTTGCCGTAGTACCCGGCACCGTAGTTCACGCCGCCGTAGAAGCCAACCGATGTGCCCCAATAACCTTGATTCCAGGCGTAATTACCGGCGTTCCATCCCCAGTAACCCGGCGTCCACAGGTAACCGGGCTGCGGCGCGCTCGCCCACGTTCCGGGAACCCAATAGTAGCCGTACTGCCCCCAGCCCCAGTAGCCGGGAATCCAAAGGTAGTTGGGTTCCGGAACGTAGGGTTGCTCGTAGATCGGAATGATGGGCGGCGCATAGCCGACGCTGATCCCAATCCCGACCGATATCTGTGCCATCGATGGCAACGGGAACGCCGCGATGACGATCGCGGCGACCAATAAACGTAAGACGTAAAAACTCTTCATTCTGTTCCTTCTCCATTCGGAGCGCTGCCTAACGGGCCGCGTAGCTGGGTAAACGATGTAAGAACCGAGCGGCGACCGGACGACATGCGACGGCCTCAACTTCCGCAGCGGCGCGCGCCGGTTGGAGCACGAAGGCTGGCGGAAACGGTTCGGCGTGGCGCCGGCGATGTGACAACGGCGCCGTAGAGATCGGGGTCAGATACTGAAAGATGAAATAGTTCGGTTTTGCCTTTCGACGAACTGAAACACACTTAACTGTAGCTCGACCCCAGTCAAGCCGCAATCGTGAAATTCATGGAACGGCGGTGCACGAACGTCGTCAAGGGGTCGCTGTTTGGCCGGCTAAAGCTTCGATCGTGATTTTCGTCGAGGTCGTTCGTTGGAGGAATGCGATGAATAGAGTAAGCGTCACCGCTCTTGCCGTGATTGCGTTTGCCTTGCTGGCAGGCCGGCTTCACGAAACGCTGCCCGCAGAAGCGGCGCCATCCGTTACTTATGACTTCAAGCTGGTAACGGCAGGCACGTCGACGGACTATCTGCTGAGAGCCTTGAACGACATCGGCTCCCAGGGATATCACGCCGTCGGGCTCGTGTGCTTAGGGAACACGAATCAGTTCGCCGGCAACGCGTGCGTCCCGGAAATCCTCATGGAGCGTGAGCGTCGCTAGTTGAGGCCCCAGGGGCGCCGGCGCCGAGAGCTGCACGGTTTCGCTCCGCCGGCGCCGAATGTCTCGGCACCCCTCCGCCGGTGAGGATCTTGATAAGGCGTCCGCCATCGCGAAAAACCGCAGCCGCAAAGAACCGGGGCAGGCTCGTCCGCCCACAGGCAGCACCACCCGGGCCGGAAACGAGGTCGACGGGGCCCTCTCACTCGCGGCCGCAATGCCCGAGTCCGACCCGGCTTATCCGATCGTCTCGGCGATCGTGCGCTTGGTGCCCGCCTCGAGATGGTCGTTTGCACGCGTGCGGCCGACTGGGGAGCTGGCCGCACTCTTCTCCTCCGGAGGAGACCGGGACGAACTGTCCCGGCTCGCACACGACGAGTTCCAGCGCCAGCGGACGAAGGCAAAGTCGGGCTCACGGATCGCCGCAACGCTTGGGCCGCTGGGCAGCTACCAGAGTGGTATAACACTTCTGTTTGCCGATGCTGCGGCGGACTTTGGGATCCTCACCCTTCTGCGGACGGCGGCGTTGGGAGCGTTTACCTCGAGCGAGATCAGTATGCTGACGCTCGCCCTGGACGCGGCCTCCGACAGCTTCTCTGCGTTGCGGCTGCAGCCGGACCCCCAGGAGGCCCGCACGCAACCCGGTCATCACGAGAGCGGCCTCGCTTCGGAGTCCGTTGAGGGAGCCTTCTACGTGCTCAACCGGGATCTCCAAATCATCTTGGCTTGGACCTCGGAAGAACAGCGTCGCGTCGCCCTGACTGGCCTTCACACGCGGATCGCCGAGCGTCTCCCGGTTCTGCTCGAGGAAACGGTGCGCGAACTGACCGCCAGTTGGTCGAGTGACTCAGTGAACGAACCCGGTCTCGGGCACCCGGTGCCGTTTCTCGTCGTCCGAACCCGGCCGATGTCCGGCCCGGCGGGACTGTTCATCGGGGTGCGCATCGATCGCTTTCAACCCCCCCACTCGCTTACCGGCGCAGCAGAGCGATTTCACATCTCGCCGCGTGAGGTGCAGGTTCTCGCACTGCTGCTCGACGGCAACCACCTCGACCAGATCGCGACGCGATTGCATATCACTTCATCGACGGTGCAAGATCATATCGGCAGCATGCTTGAAAAGACCGAGAGCCGCAACCGCAGCGAGCTGATCGCCCGCGTGCTGGGTTGGGATTCGACGCCGAGCGCTAACGAAGCTTGACGCGAACGGCGGCCGCTGACTTAGGCGGCCGGAGATGACGGACTTGCGAGAGCGGCGATGAGGCCGCGAAGCGGGGATCCGTATAGCAGCCGCTGCGCAGCGCAATCCGGAGTCCGTGGGCCAAGTCCGGTTCGTCCGACTCCTTCGAGAGCAGACAGTTGGAGCCCGCCAGGTGACACTCGAGGCCCCACGTGCGATCCATGACGCTAGTGTATACGGCGATCAGGGTGTACGGCAGCACGAAGCGGATCTGGCGCAGCAGTTCGAGCGCGTCCACCTCGATCTCGTCGACGTCGCAGACCAGGACCTCGGGGGCTAGTTTTGCTAAAGCTGGTACGTCGAGGCGCGCGATGGTAACCAGGGCCGACTCTCCGGCCGCTTCGAGCGCGACGCTGAACATCGGGACCATGGCCTGATCGATGCCGGCCAAACAGCAGGTACGGGCCATAATGAAAGTGCTTTCAGAAGTGGCGGGGCGCGCAACCGCAGCGCGGCTGGAAGCTCACTCTAGCACCTTTCGCCGGCTGCGCCCATCGTGAAAACGCCGGATCGATGCGGGGCGCGTAAAGATGAATTCGTACTGCTCGAACGTGCGCCGGCTCACGCTTAGGGCCGGCCTGGCACCTGCTGCAAACGTCGGGTTGTGCGTCCAGTCGCGATCGGGCCGAACCCCATGAATTTCACGGTACCGGCTGGCCTAGGAAAGAGATACCGTTGTAGCTCCCGAGTTCGCCGCCATTCGGCGGCTTATCGAAAGAAGTCATATTTATGGCCGTACAAACTCTGCGTCCTCCGATGGAGTACGAAAGCGTCAACCCGTTCGACGGCAAGACGCTCAAGACGTTCGCGGTAACCACCGACGCGCAGTTGGAGCAAAAGATTGCGACCGCGCAGACTTGCTACCAGACCTGGCGCCACAAGACGTATGCGGAGCGGGCGGTGATCGTGGCGAAAGCGGCACAGCTCATGCGCGCCGGGTTCGAGGACTATGCGCGTTTGGCGACGCTCGAGATGGGCAAGCGAATCGACGAGGCTCGCGGTGAGGTGCAGTTCAGCGCCGATATCCTCGCGTACTACGCAAAGAACGGCGAGCGCTTCCTCGCACCGGTGAAGTTGAACCCACAGGTCGGACGCGCTCACATGGAGAGTAGCCCGATGGGCGTGATCTTCTGCGTCGAGCCTTGGAACTTTCCGTTTTACCAGCTAGCGCGCGTCGCCGGTCCCCACCTAATGGCGGGCAACGTCATCCTGGTGAAGCACGCAGGCATCGTGCCCCAATGTGCGATCGCGTTCGAGAAGCTTTGGGTCGAGGCCGGTGCGCCGGCTGGGCTCTATACCAATCTCCTAATCACTCACGGCCAGTCGGACCGCGTGATCGATGACCCGCGCATCAGTGGTGTGGCGTTGACCGGCAGCGTGGCGGCCGGCAAGAGCGTTGCGGCGAGAGCCGGAGCAAACGTCAAAATCTCGTCGATGGAGCTGGGCGGAAGCGACGCGTTCATCGTTCTCGAAGATGCCGATCTCGAAGCTACCGTCAAGTGGGCCGTGTGGGGCAGGATGTACAATGCCGGCCAAACCTGTTGCGCGGCGAAGCGATTCATCGTCGTCGAAGAGCTTGCCGATAAGTTCCTCGAGAAGTTCCGGGCAGCGCTCGCGGCCCTCAAGCCAGGCGACCCGATGGACCCCAAGACGAAGCTGGGTCCGCTTTCGACCGAGTCTGCCCTGTTGCAGCTCCTGAAACAGGTCGACAATGCGGTCTCACATGGCGCGAAGCTGCTGCTTGGCGGTAAGCGCATCGATCGTCCCGGTTCGTTCATGGAGCCGACGATCCTAACCGACATCAAGCCGAACAATCCAGCCTTCCGAGAAGAATTCTTCGGCCCGGTGGCGCTGTTCTTCCGCGTGAAGGACGAAGACGCGGCCATCGCACTCGCCAACGACTCCGACTTCGGGCTGGGCGGCTCCGTCTTCACCAAAGACGAAGCCCGCGGTCAGCGCGTGGCCAGTCGCGTCGAGACCGGCATGATGTTCGTCAACAACATTTCCTGGTCCGATGCGGAGCTGCCGTTCGGCGGTATCAAGTACTCGGGCTACGGACGTGAACTCGGCGACATGGGCATCCAGGAATTCGTGAACAAGAAGCTGGTTCGCTTCGGTTCGATCGAAGCGCCGGGATAACAGCCTCGCGCTCACGTCGCTCGCGGCTGCAAATCCCGCGGGCGACGTGCGCCTATCCTTTGGCGAACTCGAGCAGTGCGGTCTGCGCGCAGAACAACGGCTCGCCGTCTGCCACCGAGCGCCGGACGTACGTGCCGTCCGCGCGCAACCATCGGGTCTTACAGTTGTCGCGCTCGAGCACGTCCAAGATGTCGCTGCAGATCGTCTCGCGAATCGCGGGGTCGATGACCGGGACGATCGTCTCGACGCGGCGGTCGAGGTTGCGGCCCATCCAGTCCGCGCTGCCCACGTAGACTTCTCGCGCGCCCGCGTTACGAAAACAGAAGATGCGCGAGTGCTCGAGAAAGCGCCCCACGATGCTGCGCACGCGAATCGTTTCGCTGACCCCGGGAAGTCCCGGACGCAGCTCGCACATACCGCGCACGATCAGCTCGATTGGCACGCCGGCTTGGGAAGCCGCGTACAACGATTGGACCATCCGGGCATCGCTGATCGCGTTGAGCTTGGCGACGATTCCGGCCGGTCGGCCCGCGCGGGCGTGGGCGGCTTCCCGCTCGATCAGCTCGACGAAGCCCGAGCGCAGCGTCGTCGGCGCCACCAAGATCTTCGAGTATTTGGTCGCCTTAGAAAAGCCGGTCAGCCGGTTGAAGAGATGGGTGACGTCTTCGCCGATTTCGGGACGGCACGTGAACAGCGAGAGGTCCGTATAGATCTTGGCCGTCTTGTCGTTGTAGTTGCCGGTGCCGAAGTGAACGTAGCGGCGGATACCCTCGGGCTCGTTGCGTACGACCAGGATCACCTTCGCGTGTACCTTCATGCCGGGGAAGCCGTAGACGACGTGGGCGCCGACGCGCTCTAGGTTGCGCGCCCAGTGGATGTTGTTCTCTTCGTCGAAGCGCGCTTTGAGTTCGATCAAGGCCGCAACTTGCTTGCCGTTTTCGGCCGCTTCCACGAGCGCCGCGACGACCGGCGAGTTGCCTGACGTCCGGTAGAGGGTCTGCTTGATGGCCAGAACGTTTGGGTCACTGGCCGCGGCCTTGACGAACTGCACGACCGGATCGAAGGACTCGTAGGGATGGTGCAGGAGCAAATCGCCTTCGCGAATCGCGGCGAAGATGTCGGTCTGGCCGAGCAGCCGCTTCGGAATGGCCGGCGTGAACGCGGCGTCGTGCAGGTCGGGGCGATCGAGGTTGACGATCGACCATAGCTCGGAGGTGCCGAGCATGCCTTCGATGGCATAGAGGTCGACGTCGCCCAAGGCCAGCGCGTCGAGCAGCATCGTTCGCAGATGCTGCGGCATCGACGCTTCGACTTCGAGCCGGACCGGCTCGCCGAAACGCCGTTTGCGCAGTTCCGATTCGATCGCGAGCAGCAGGTCGTCGGCTTCGTCCTCCTGTAGGTCGAGGTCGGCGTCGCGCGTAACCCGAAAACAGTACGCCGCACGAACGTCCATACCGGGGAAGAGCGCGTCGAGGTTATGAGCGATTACGTCTTCGAGGGCCACGAAATGATTGCGTCCCTCAGGCGCGTCGACCGCAATCAGGCGCGGTAAACTCGACGGCACCTTCAGCCGCGCGAAGCGCGGCAGGGGCCCGTCGGGCGTGTGCTCGTACAGTTCGACGCCAAGCGACAACGAGAGGTTCGAAATGTACGGGAATGGGTGCCCCTGATCGACCGCAAGCGGCGTGAGTACCGGGAAAACGCGCTCGTCGAAAAAACGCTTGAGCGCGGTCCGGTCGTCGGCTGCGATCTCGTCGTAGCGCCGGATCGCGATGCCTTCGGCAGCCAGTTCCGGCAGCAGCTCGTTTGCAAACAGCGCAGCGAATCTTTCCAGCGACACGCGCAAGCGCGCGGAAACCGCGGCCATCTGCTCGGCCGGCAAGCGCCCGTCGTTCGAGCGGCGGTGTACTTCGGCTGCCAGCTGCTGTTTGATCGCGGCCACGCGGATCATGAAATACTCGTCGAGGTTCGTGCTATAGATGGCGGCGAACTTGAGCCGCTCGAGCAGCGGGTTGCGCGGGTCGATCGCCTCCTCCAGCACGCGGTCGTTGAACTCCAGCCACGACAGTTCGCGGCTGAAGTACAGGGACGGGTCGTCGAGAGCGGGGAGTGCGAGGGCGCCCTGCGCCTCAAGGGACTCCGTCGAAAGCGCCTGCGGATCTACGAGCATCGGATAGAGCCGATTCGCCGCGCTCGGGCGAAACTCCACGTTATTATTTGCTTATGATCGATTTGGGCGTTCACGTTCGAGACCATCTGGCGCTGTCGGCCGCTGCCCTGGCGCTCGCGCTGCTGCTCGGTCTGCCGCTGGGAACGGTGCTGGCCCGCAGCCGCCGGCTGCGGGGCCCGGCGCTGGCCGCGATCTACGTCGCGCGCGTCGTACCGAGCCTGGCCGTGCTCGCGCTCATGCTGCCGCTGGTCGGCATCGGCTTCTGGCCCGCCCTAATTGCCCTGACCCTGCTCGCCGTCCCGCCGATCGTCCTGGGCACCGACGTCGGCCTGCGGGGCGTGCCGGAAACCGTCGTCGACGCCGCTCGCGGCTTGGGGCTGACGCGCCCCCAGATCGCGGCCC